>Ga0209863_10000021_pt1 | contig 90159 bp, 85 predicted proteins | sample OrgsoiDNA2013046_FD_185796 | JGI IMG/M metagenome (GOLD analysis project Ga0209863, IMG submission 185796) | Permafrost soil microbial communities from the Arctic, to analyse light accelerated degradation of dissolved organic matter (DOM) -... | ecosystem: Environmental > Terrestrial > Soil >...
TTGTCCCATGGCGAAACCGTCCACCGGAAAAATGATCGAATTGAAACTCACCCACAAGTTTGTGCTTCAACGGAAACCATTCCGTATTGCGATCAGGAGTTGTCCATCGGCTGGGACCTCCTGGAGCTTTCCCGGTGAAACCGGCATCTGGGTCTGTGCCAGGCTCATTTTTGGCGATGAACGGCGTCACAATAGCTTTTAGTTTCTTGCGATCTTCATGATTGAAACCTGAACTGAATCCCACGTGGTCGAGTTGTCCTGCTTTGTTGTAAAGGCCAAGCAGGTGACTCACCCGTCACCAAAGCTGGTTCGGCCACTCTATACCCGTGGACTCAGCCTCATCATTTGGCCTAGAATCCCTAGTCTTACCGGTATGCGCCACAAAACCGGGAGGTAAACTGCCGTTTTCGGGATGCCACGTGACCGACCACGCCAGCAATGAACGAACAATATCGTTAACATGAAACGCGAAACGGAGCTCACACAGTGAAGAAATTTGTCCTTGGCGTAATTATCGGATTGCTTATTCCAGCCGCAGTTGGCTATTGCTATATAAAATTTGGCTTTGCGCCGATTGCCCCCTCTGCGCCGCCGATGCCTTTTGAAAAGACGGCTGCCCGCATGATCATGCGCGCTCACATGCAGAAGGAAATGCCCAAGAATGCAGCTCTGCAGCCCACGGAAGACAATCTCACGCAGGGCGCCAATATCTACGCAGCCAATTGCGCCTTCTGTCACGGCGTCCCTGATCAGCCGGCCACCATGGCGGCCAAAGGCATGTTCCCGCTACCTCCGCAGCTTTTCAATAAAGACGAGATGGTCAACGATGATCCGGTCACTCGCACCTACTGGACCGTGAAAACCGGGCTGCGCATGACGGGTATGCCGGGATTCGGCGAGATGCTTTCTGAAAACCAGCTTTGGCAGGTAAGCCTGTTGCTGGCGCAGGCAGACAAGCTTCCCGCCGGAACCAAAGGAGCGTTGACCAGGCCCCAGCCAACGGCCACAACTCAAGCCCCGGCAGTCTCGCCCGCGGGCGCCCCCAAGCCCAGCACCGCCGAGCACAAGCATGATCACGATCATGACCACTAGCTTGCGGTCATAAAAGACGCCCTGAAATGAAATGGCTGTCGCGCGTTAAGCACGACAGCCATTCGATCGAACGCCGGAATAGGTTTTAGAGCTTTTCGAAGAAATCGCAGCCGGAGCAGGAAATAAAGATGCCACCGGGCACGTTGCGCTCGCGGTCCTTCATGCGCTTCACAATGCGCGTCGGTTTGCCGCACTTGGGGCAATCTGTGCTCTTGGACGTGTCCATCATCTTGTCACGGTTCGCTGTTTTGGCTACTTTGGCCATGGTTGTAGTACTCTCCTGTTAATGGATCCTGCGGGATCTGGTCCGCTACCCGCAGCAATGCGGCGTGGAACTTCTGGGCAGAAAGGCGGAAGCTTGACCTGCCGTGCCGCACGAATGATTTTACACGAAAAACGCCTTTTCACGTGTAACTTGAATGTCACAGCTAACTCTAATGAATACGGATACACCCAAAACCTCGAGGATATTTCATGAAAAAACTTGTAATGATTCTGTTTGTCGCCATCAGCCTGAGCGCCTTTGCCGCTGATACCACCGTCAAGGGATACCTTGTTGACCTGTCCTGCGCCAAGGAAGATGGCAGCAAAGCGGACTTCGGGGCCAAGCACACCAAGGGCTGCCTGCAAATGGATGATTGCGAAAAGAGCGGCTACGGCGTTTTGACGGAAGACAAGAAAGTCATTCGCTTTGACAAAGCCGGCAACGAACAGGCCAAGAAATTTATTGAGGCCCTTACCCAGAAAAAAGACATCAAGGTGGCCGTGGATGGCGCCGTCACCGGTGACAACATGACCGTCAGCAAGATTGCACTTCAGTAATTTCCCGCTACCATCTCACAAGAGTTCTCAAAAAAGCCGCACGAAAAAGCCGCCTGACGAATCAGGCGGCTTTCTAAATACATACGGTGTTTCCCCACGTGGGCCAATCGCCAAAGATCGCTTTAAGACGTTCCTTAATCGACATTCCCACAAGAAACGATGGAATTGCTTGCGTAGTAGTATACAGGTGGGAACTTCGGAAATTATAAGTTTTTGTATGTAGCCCTGATAAAATTCTCTGGAAATCTGAATATTGGAGATTCTGAAACCGAATCATCCACGCACCAGTCGATTGCCCCATAAGCGAGCGGCTTGTCAGACTGGAAGTCGCCATGCATCCCGCCGAGTTCTCCCCATCATCTCTACCCCGGTGTCCCCACCTCCAACCAAAGCCCATGCCATTGAAAGTGATATTCCCGCACGGCTGGACCGTCTTCCGTGGAGTAACTTTCATTGGCTCATAGTGATAGCGCTAGGCATCACATGGGTGCTGGATGGCCTGGAAGTAACATTGGCGGGTGCACTCGGCGCCGTACTCAAGCGCCCGGACGCCCTTGGACTAACCGACGCTCAAGTCGGAGCCAGCGCCACCTGTTACCTGATTGGTGCAGTGCTGGGTGCGCTGCTGTTCGGCTACCTCACCGATCGGCTCGGCCGTAAACGGCTTTTCACCGTAACTCTTTTACTCTACCTCGTCGCCACGGCTCTGACCGCCTGTTCATGGAATTTCGCCTCCTACGCCTTTTTTCGAGGACTGACCGGCGCCGGCATCGGCGGCGAATATTCCGCCATCAACTCTGCCATCGATGAACTAATCCCCGCGCGTGTCCGCGGACGCGTTGATCTCATCATCAACGCCAGCTTCTGGATCGGCGCTGCCATCGGTGCCGGTGCAACCATCGTGCTGCTTGACATGGGAATTGTCCCCATCAGCCTGGGCTGGCGGCTGGCGTTCGGCATCGGCGCGATTCTTGGCCTGAGCATTATCTTCCTTCGCCACGCGGTGCCGGAAAGCCCGCGCTGGCTCATGATCCACGGCCGTCATCTTGAAGCGGAACGCATTGTGGCCGAAGTGGAGAAGAAAGTCACCGGCCATCGCCAGCCCGAACCGGCAGAGCATGAGACCATCCGCATCTATCCCCGAACCCATACGCCGCTCGGTGAAATCTGGGATGCGATCGTCCATCAACATCGCCAGCGATCGCTCCTCGCCCTGGCACTCATGGCTTCACAGGCTTTTTTCTACAACGCCATCTTTTTCACTTACGCGCTGGTGCTGGTCACCTTCTATCACTTGCCTGCCCAGAAGGTCGGGCTTTATCTCTTCCCTTTTGCCATCGGAAATTTTCTGGGACCGCTGTTCCTCGGCCACCTGTTTGACGTGGTCGGACGCAAGAAGATGATCACCATCACTTACGCCCTCTCCGGCATTCTGCTGGCGCTCAGCGGCTGGATGTTCCAGCAGGGTCTGCTCACAGCCACCACGCAGGCCATCGCGTGGTCAGTGATTTTCTTCTTCGCGTCGTCCGCAGCCAGTTCAGCTTATCTCACCGTCAGCGAAATCTTTCCCCTCGAAATTCGCGGGCTTGCCATCGCTATCTTCTACGCCTTCGGGACTCTGGTAGGTGGCGTCGCCGCGCCATTCATCTTTGGATTGCTCATCCAGAGCGAATCCCGCACGCACCTTCTATACGGATATCTCGCCGGGGCCGCACTTATGATCGGGGCTGCGGTGGTGGAAGCGTTCATTGGCGTGGACGCAGAGCAGAAATCGCTGGAGTCAATCACCAATCCACTGTCCAAGGCAGAACCAGCAGCGTGATCCGGATGGATCGCGCGCCGGGCGTCCGCTCGCGCCGCGTTGACCCGCGGCAAACCACTTGCTAAGTTATAGGGTTTGGCCAATGAGCGGGCTTCCCCCATGCGCCTTCCCGCTCCGCACTAAATATCAAGCAATGAAAGTGAGCCGTATGCCGGTCTTCAAATTCACAGGTGTTGATTTCATCCAGTTCGACGGTCTTCTCAGCGAAGAGGAACGCCTGGTGCGTGATACCTCTCGCCGTTTTATCGAAGAAAACCTGGTTCCCATCATCGAACAGTGCAATCGTGACGGCCGCTTTCCCCGCGAGCTGGTCAAGCCCATGGCCGAACTTGGCTTCTTCGGCGCCAGCCTGAAAGGCTATGGCTGTGCCGGCATGTCCAACGTGGAGTACGGCCTGGTCATGCAGGAGATGGAGCGCGGAGACAGCGGCGTTCGCTCCTTTGTGAGCGTGCAGTCTGCTCTCTGCATGTATCCCATTTACGCCTTCGGCAGTGACGCCCAAAAAGACAAATGGCTTCCGCAGATGGCCAGGGGTGAAAAGATCGGCTGCTTCGGACTCACCGAACCCGACTTCGGCTCCAATCCCAGCGGCATGCGCACACGCGCCAAAAAGGTCGGCAATGAATACGTCCTCAACGGCGAGAAGATGTGGATCACCTCCGGCACCATCGCCGATATCGCCATTGTCTGGGCCAAGTCGGAAGCCCATGACAATCGCATCAAGGGCTTTCTCGTCGAAACTAACCGGCCAGGTTTTAAAGCCAGTGACGTCCACGGTAAATGGTCGCTGCGTGCCTCCGTAACCTCCGGACTTTCTCTGCAGGACGTGAAGATCCCGGAAGAAAACATGCTTCCCGGAGCTGACGGCCTGAAAGGACCGCTTTCCTGCCTGAATCAGGCGCGTTACGGTATCGGTTGGGGCGCCATTGGCGCCGCCATGTCCTGCTATGACACCGCCCTGCAATATTCCAAGGTGCGCAAGCAGTTCCGTGACCAGCCAATTGCGTCTCACCAGCTTGTCCAGGAGAAGCTGGTTTGGATGGTAAGCGAAATCACCAAAGCCCAGCTCCTCGCCTTGCAAGTGGGACGCCTGAAAGACGCCGAGAAAGTCCAGCACCAGCACATCTCCATGGCCAAAAGAAACAACGTGTGGATGGCCCTGGAGTGCGCTCGCATGGCCCGCGACATCCTCGGCGGCAACGGCATTGCCGATGATTACCCGGTCATGCGCCACATGATGAACCTGGAGTCAGTGAAGACCTACGAAGGCACGCATGACATCCATGCCCTGATCATTGGCGAAAGCATTACCGGCAGCAGCGCTTTCTAAGCAGCGCGTTCTAAACGTCGTACTCTGCAATAAAAATGGCCGGTGCCGTTGAACGCTCTTGATAATACGTTCATCATCACCGGCCAAAGTTATTTCAACAACAGTTCAACTCACAGCCCCGGGCGGCACGGCGTTGACGTGTTGTTGGGGAAGTCTGATCGTTGGTTGCCATTCTGGTCCCAGTTCCCAAACTCACAGTTCTGTGATGTGAGCGCACCGTTGTTAAAGGTAACCGAGAAGAAACTGGAAAGCTGGTTGAACTGGAAAACGTTGTTGAAGTTTCCCAGGTTAAAGACATCAAGTGCCGTTCCCACGTTGGTTTTTGCAATGACGCTGGTGCGTGTCAAAACCGCGTTGGTCACGTTGCCTTGGAAGATAACGCCGATTGAGCCGGGCACATTCATGTCGATTTCGTTGTACAGAAACGCAAAGTTATCGAACCTCGTAATGCCGCTGCTCGATGACCCAACCACAATCCCGTATGAAGTCGGGTTCACAATGGTGTTGAACTGGATGTTCACGAAGTCATTGAATTCGCTGTCAATGTTCATGCCGTATTGACCGTTCAAGGCGAAGTTATCGTGTATATAGGCAAACTGGTTGGTGGCAGGCGCAATTCCGGCCACAAACGGCATCTCCCAGCCACCATAGGCAATCTGGTAAGCGTTGACCACGTTGAACTGCATCGCACCTGTCGCATAGACCATCGTCACGGCCGTACAGGGTCCGCCGTGATACTGGCTCATGGTCACAAACTCAATCGTGTTATTTTGCGAGGGTGGATCAGGTGGATGAGAGTGCTTGGTTGGGTCGTTGTTATAAGCCACCGATGCGATCTGGACCGGGAATGCCTCGCCAAAGGGCGCATCGTTGCCCACGTTGATCACGTTTACGCGATGGATGTAATGCCCGCCAATATTGTCTCGAAGATGGATGGCTTGCAGGCTGAGTGGCATTGAGGGATTCAGCAACTTCAAACCAGGATAGTTGTCATCAATTGTAAGATCGGAAATTTCAACTCCCGGCGTGGTGTCAGATGACGTGGAGAAGACCACGTTGCTACCGTTAGCGACAACGGTTGAAGCCAGTTCGCCGCCCGGAGGAGCAATGTAATACGAGGTCAGCGTCACCGTGGTTTGTGTTGTGCCATTGCCGTGAATGTGCCAGTTGGGTCCAATGGCAAATCCACGATTCTGAATAACCTCTGCGTTGTGGGGAAGGTTGATGACCCAGTTGTAAGAGCCATCGGTCAGATAATTGCCGGAGAGAATACAAACCACCAGGTGATTGACCGGCGCTATGCCCGCTGCGGGATCGCCGCCATAAGAACGCAGGATGCTGTCAAACTGAGTGCCATCGCGCGGATCGCCTGCGCTGGCCCCAGATCCATCATGCCCGGTGAGTCCAATATAGACGCGGGAGTATGGCGTGTTCGTCCCGGGAATCAGCGGCGGTGTTGCCGAAGTGCAATCAGGAGAAGTGGTAACAGCAGCGCCATTGGCGACGCGTCCAAATGCCTTGCCCCGGCGCAACCAGTGGAACATCGCATTGGTGTAGCGATCAGAAAATGGGCCATACGACGCCAACATATCGGGATAGTTATTGAGATATGCCTTTACATTTACGTCGGCGCTACCCTGGCGACCCTCCACGGGCCAACCCTGATTCAGAAAGTGCTGCGCGGCCGCAATGTAACCAGTTGCGCCAAATGCTGCCAGTAGATCCGAGTTGTTGGCCAGATAATACCTAACGTCAAATTCCTGGCTTCCCTGCCTGCCCTCTTTCGGCAGGCCCGTATTGATGAAATGCTGTGCCGCCGCCTGATAGCCCGTAGCACCAAAAGCGGCCAATAGATCAGAGTTGTGCTGCAGGTAAAAAACCGGGTCAAAGATAACGCCGCCGCGTCGGCCCGCCGGCAGGCCGAAGAGTTGGTAGTGGCTGGTAGCGCCCGCTAAATTATTTCCATACACATTTTTAATATCGGGATAGATGTTTTCGTACGCTGTTGCATCGAAGGTAAGGTCCGGCGGCGGTGGTGGTGGAGCTGGAGTCGGGGTAGGCGTTGGGAGCGGTCCGCAATCGATATCGCATGGCAACCTGATAATTCCCTGGGGACCTGTAGGTGACATCACAGGTTTCACGTTTTGGGCCGTGGCCGTAATTGAGATCAACAAAACGAAGATGACAGCCTGCACATGACGTAATGCGTACATGATTTTCCTTTCAAATGCTGTGTTACGTTTGCCAAGTGGCTTGGCAGAATTGCCCGCCATGGATTTTGACGACACGGCCAGATAAACACCGTGGCATTTTCAGACAAAGACCGGAGTTTTTTGAGATGGCGACCCAAATTGGGAATCAGACAGTCACCAGGAGCTCTGAAAACGCAATGGGGGTTTGAACTGGCGCTGGAATTTTGTGCGCGTGGTGGAAGAAGCTGCGGCCAATTTTCTCAAACCGTTAAAATATGCTCGTCACATGCAGCAGCTCAAACTATACGATCCCGCTCGCCGTCCACCTGAGTGGAGCGCACTGGTCCATGAAGGCCAGTTTGCCGTCTTTCATTCTGACGTGAGGACTGACGTGGAAAAGAACCAGGACGGCCGCTATCTCGCTTCCGGCGAAGACAGTACCTGCCTCGTGTTTGACTCGCTCGCTGAAGCCGAAACCTACTGTGAAAGCAAAGTTGAAACCATTTCCAATCTCCGCTGTGACATTTACGATCACACAGGAAAATCCAGACCGCCCCTTCTAACCTACGTCAACAAAAGTCAGGTAAAGAGTCCCAGAAAATTTGTGGTTCTGGGATACTCCTTCATCGCAGCCAGTATCGTGTGCTTCCTGATTGAATGGCACTGGAATGGAACGCTGGTGGTTCCCTTGATTGTCGGCTTGAATCTGCTGTTTGCAGCCTGGCGGCTGATCTATTGGGGCGCTGGTGGATCGGAAAAGAGGCGCTCCAAACGCGCCACCTGAACGACTTATTGCAGACAGGAAAAAGCCGCGAACTCCACGATACACAAATAAAATCTCATCTGTGTGTATTCGCGAAAATTCGCGGCCAGTGTTTCGTCGTAAAGCTATTTCGGCACTTGCGGCATCGGAGGCCAATCCTTGGCCTGGCCCTCAAACAGATACTTCGCCGTTTCGTATCTCTTGGTCCCGTCATGCACCGCGTACCGCCGCGGATGATCACCCTTACCTGACCACAATGACACGCCGGCATAGGCTCCATCCTTGCGCAGGACGTAATAGAACATGTTGAGATAAGACAAGCGCGTCATGTCATTGTTGAAGTTGCGGGCAATACGCTTGAGCGCATCCATACCGGCATCTTCCGGAGACATGCCGTGTCGCATGTTCTCCACAATCGTGTGCGCTCCGGCCACACGAATGTTCTCTTCGCCGTTTCCGGTGGCTCCCGCGGCGCCTATGTCCTGGTCGCAGTAGCAGCCGGCGCCGATGATCGGTGAATCACCGCAGCGTCCGGGCAGTTTCCATGCCAGGCCGCTGGTCGTCGTCACACTGGACATCTCGCCTTTTTCATTCAACGCGGAGCAATTGATCGTTCCTGTCGGCGGATTGAGGACTTTTTGGATTGCGTCCATGCGCTGGCTCTCGGCAATGCCCAGGTCCGCGGCGATCACGTACATCTTCCTGATGTGTAAGGGCTGGTCTTCCAGAAGTTCTGACATGGCCGCAGGCGGCTTCCAGTTCGGATCAGAAACACCCGGCCCCCACCAGTCCTGATTGGAGTGCGTTTCTTTCCATAGCATCCAGATTTTTCGCGAATGCTCGGTCAGCAGGTTCTCTTTAGGGAAACCCATGGCAACCGCAAAGCGCGTGGCGCCTTCGCCCACTAGCATCACATGTCCGGTATGTTCCATCACGGCCTTGGCCACGGAGGCAACGTTCTTGATATCGCGCACGCCGCCCACCGAACCTGCGCGCCGCGTTGGCCCGTGCATGCAGCACGAATCCAGTTCCACCACGCCTTCTTCGTTCGGCAATCCACCCAGGCCTACGCTGTCATCGTTGGGATCATTCTCCGGACCGGACACAACGGTAATGGCGGCATCCAGCGTGTCAGCGCCGCTGCGCAGCTTTTCAAATCCTGCGTCAATGTAGTTAAAGCCGTTGGCCGCGCAGATGATGATGTTTTTTGGCTTCCCCGTATTGGGAATCATCTTGTACGGGGAATCCATTTTTTGTGGAGCAGGAGTCTGGCCCGCGGCCAGCGACGCGGAAGTTATCGCCATGCCGGAAAGAAAATCTCTGCGCTTCATGCGACCTCACTTTTGTGATGAGAACTCAAACGCAGAAGGATATCATCCCGTGGCAGAAGCTCCTAGCTTTCCAAACGGCCAAACGTCAGCGGCAGGAGACCTACGCCGCCAGCCTCTCGCTCAGGAACACCATGGCATCGCGCAAAGCGTCCTCTCCGTTGCGTCCGCTGGCGAACGGCGGATCAGAAATCCGCTTCCACATATTCTGTTCCTGTATATGAATCGCCACGTAATATGGCACGTCAGGGTTCGAGTGCGATCGCCACAGCTCCAGTTTGTACAGCTCTTCCCGGATCACCACCAAACCTGTTCGATCCAGTTCCCACGCTTCACTGATGCCCGGGAAGTTGCGAAAATCCTCAAACGCATTGTTTGACATTGAAAACGTGTCTCCTTAAACAGCAATCTTCTCGGCTGTGTTCTGGTCGGCACGGAAGCGTAGCAGCGCCGCCACTCGCCCGGCTTTCTCCAGTTCCGGATCAGAGCTCACCAGATGTATTTCAGCGCCGTTGCGCAGTGCGGAATCAATCAGCGCATCGCTCACGTCAACCAATTCGCGTGTATTCTTGCCACACACCGCACAGACCTTCACCATGCGCGTATCCAGGTGGCGGCAGTTGGTGCATTCCACGGCCTCGGCGTGAAACTCCGGGCTGATCACCAGCGTCTGCACTTCCTGGCGTTCCAACGCGGTCAGCACATGGCGCAGTCCAACAGCTCCAATCGAATTGCGCGACGCCTGCCCTATCACCTCATGGATCAGGTTGCGCTGTTCAGAAGCCCGCTTGTCGCGAAGAATCTCCTCGGCGATGCTGCGTATCTCTTCCGCGGTTGCAGACGACGGGTCCGCTGTAAACCTTCCCGACAGCTTCTGCTTGATTCCGGCATTCAGTTGATGTTCCAGTTCCGGCCATGCCTCATCGCGACAGCCAATCAGCAAGGCATCAAACTTTTCCCGCGTCATCAGCAAATGGATCGACTCAGCCAGCATTTTGAAGTGGTTCATCACTTCATTTTCCTTATGCCTTTCGCGATGGCCGGCGTCATATCCAGAAAATCCATCACTCTTGCCTGAATTGGGCAGCTTCCCGAATTCCACCTCCAGCCGCTCTTTGATCACAGCGCCCTGCGCCCCATCGCGCAGGTCAAATATGCGTGCCTTCTGCCGGTCAGCAACCACAATGCACGCATTGGACGCACATGCCGTGGCAGCCACTAGCGGGCTGAGATGGAAGCGGGAGTTCACCTTGAGTTGCGAACGGCCCAGTTGCGCCGGCACGTCAATTTCCCACCAGATATTCTGGTCACGGCAGGCCAGAATTGCCTTTCCTCGGGAATGGTTGCCGTGAAGCCCTTCCGCAATCTCCAATACACGTTTCAGGTCCTCACGTAATGCGTTGTGATTGCCATTGCGCTCGGCCTGCCGCAATGCGTCTTTAACCAGGTCTTTTACCAGGATCCCCTCTTCTCGATGTGATTTATCCTGGGGCGTCTGGGGCTGGAAATAGAAACTGATGGCGCAACCTTCTGACGATTCAATCTGGGCCAGATGACGAAGTTCTTCGCGCGTAATCATGCGTTTCTCCTTCTATAACTTGGATGTCTTTGGATGTTGGAACTGTGCTCACATGCCTGTGAGTGAACTGGACCGGGTTATCAGCCGGATCAGGCCACACGCGAGCGCTGGAGCAGACTTCGGCGGAAGTCGTTAGGCTCCGGCAGTGTCTTTTGTATTCGCTCGCGCGCCAGATGGATGGACTGGCGCACGTCATGGGGCGGCCGATCAGCAAGGCGTGCAATTTCTTCAACGGTAAAACCTTCCAGCGTGAAAAGGATGAACGCTTCACGATCTTTGGCGCTCACTTCATGCAGCACCGCGTCCAGTTGAGACACCATCTCTTCGCCGGCAAAAATCTCTTCCGGCGTGCGTGAGCCAGAATCAGGAATCAGGTTCTCTGCCTTCAATCGATCATCGGGTTGGTGAAACTGAAGGACGTTTTCATCGCTTCCCGTAACATTTTGAATACCCACGCCTGCGTCCAGCGAAACTTCCGCCACATCAGCATTGTCAGTGATCAACTGGCGGATGGCCCGTAGCGCGAGGCGATGAAAGTAATTTTCCTCGGACAGCAGGTTGGCATTGCCGCTTTCATGTGACAACGCCGCAACCATCACCTCGTCAATCACTTCATCCTCCGTGATTTGCTCTGGACGTATCTGTCCATTGGCTGCGCGCAATTGCAGCTCACGTGTTACGTAAGCGCGGAGATGATCCAGGTTCACCACCCATTCGTCGTCATACAAAGTGTTCGCAGCAGAGGAAGCGGTCGTATTATTTGCGGCGTTGGCGGGCTGGACGGACGCAAATGTCTCTTCAAACGGCACTGTCTTGCTTAGCCGCTGGCCACGATCGCCACGGCGTAATTTTCGTCCCATGTGGCCGCGCAACAGGTCTTTATGTTTCGTAAGCTGGGACAGCAGATCAACAAATGCGGCCTTCACGCTGGCTGAAGCAGTGCTGCTGGTGCTGGTGGCCGCCATTTGTCCGGACGGTAATCGCAAATTCAGTGAGGTGCTGAGTTCCTGGCGTGCGGCATTCTCCACAACGGCGTGCAAGTGGACCAGGTCTGGCTTAAATGCGCGCAGCCTGCGGCTGAGTTTCTGGATGTGAGTTTGGAATTCGCGTTCTACGTCAGGAGTTTTACCAGCTTTGAAACTCAAATGAACGTTCATGTGCGCCTCGGCATTGGGAGCATCTCCCAGAACAGAAGGTCCGATGGCCCTCATTAACCGCAAATTGTACACCTGCTTGTGAGACGCCTGCGCGACAATGAATGTTGTACGGTAAAAAGTTTGTGCTAGGTACCAAAAGCTCTTGCATTGAAGCACGTTTTATGACGACCCATCATCATGCGGTGTCAAGAAGAGTTAAAGCTACCTAGCAGGGCGCTCGCTTAAAGCGTTAATCAAGGCGGTTAATCATCGAGGCGACATATCCTGCGCCAAAACCGTTATCGATGTTCACCACGCTCACATTTGACGCGCACGAATTCAGCATGCCCAGCAGAGCTGCCAGCCCATTGAATGACGCGCCATAGCCCACACTGGTGGGGACGGCAATCACAGGAACGCGCACCAATCCACCGACGACGCTCGGCAGAGCACCTTCCATGCCCGCACACACAATCACCACACGTGCCTCATCAATCACATTGCGATTCGAGAGCAGCCGGTGGATTCCGGCCACGCCTACGTCATACAGCGGAGTCACGCGATTGCCCATCACCGTTGCGGTGGTCACCGCTTCTTCCGCCACGGGAATATCACTGGTTCCAGCGCAGACGACGGCGATTGTCCCTTTGCCGTAAATCTTCTTGTCCTGCGTAAGCACAATCGCCTGCGCTGCCTTTCGATATTCCGCCTTGCGTACCAGCTTCTTGACGGCGCGGAAATGGTCCGCGTCAGCCTTGGTGGCCAACACGTTCCCGCCTTGGGCCGCCAGCTTTTTGAATATCTGTGCGACCTGGTCAGGCGTCTTGCCGCGGGAGAAAATCACCTCCGGCATGCCGGCGCGCAGCTTGCGATGATGATCGACCTTGGCGAAGCCAAGATCTTCAAACGGCAGATGACGCAGACGTGAAACGGCTTCGTCCGGTGAAAGCCTTCCACTGCGGACTTGTTCGAGAAGTTTAAGGAGCGCTGAGGTTTCCATGGTGAACTATTCAGAGTAACATCAGCGACGCATTGCCAAAATTTGCCAGCAATGGCAAGAGGTCGCCGGATGTTCAGATTTTAAATTTTCAATCGCAAATTTTAAATTTGAAATGCCTTGGCTTGACTCCCGCCAACCGTTCTCCCTATGCTCAACTGGCGTTCTATTCAACATGCCAACTCCAACTTCAGGCCAGATACTCACCATCGCCGCCACCGGCGCCAGCGGCGCAATCTTTACGCGGGCCATTCTGCTGGCGGCAGAAGGTGACTCCCGCATCGGCGCCGTGAACTTCATCGCCTCAGACAATGCCTTGCGCGTCTTTGCCGAGGAACTTGGCATCAAAGGCCGGTCTGATCTGGTGCAACAACTGATTGGCCGCAAGTCAGAAAAGATCCGCGCCCAGAATATTGATGACATTGGCGCCAACGTGGCCAGCGGCTCCTATCCAACCAGTGCCATGATCATCCTGCCATGCAGTGTTGGAACGCTGGCGGAAATTGCCAACGGACTGGCCAGCAACCTGGTCCAGCGTGCCGCCGATGTCTGTTTGAAAGAAAAGCGCCCACTTGTGCTCTGCGTACGGGAGACGCCGCTGAACCTCATCCACATTCGGAACATGAAGCACGCCGTCGAAGCCGGCGCCACCATCTATCCCCTGATTCCCACTTTTTACAACCAGCCAAAATCACTGGACGAGATGGCACACCAGTTCGCCTGCCGCGTGCTGGCATTCATTGGCTTGCCGCAGGATGATGCCTATGTGTGGGGCGGCTAGGTCGGACGCAGAAACTTAGCCAGCTCTTCGCGCCAGAGCTGGTTCGGCGATGATCTCAAAACGGATCATGCAGGAACAGAAGTCGCACTCCGCTTCGTTCACGCCTTTCGAAACGCCCGGCACCGGAAACGTGCGCAGGCATTCGGGACACGTCACGGCAATCGTTCCTTTGTCATTCTTCACCCAGACGGCAGCTCCGTTCGGTTTGCCAACCCTGGGACGAGTGGGGAGCTCGTGAAGCAGCTCAACGATCTTTTCGAAGAGCTGGGCGGGTTGGTAATCGCCCTTGGAAAAAAACGCGTCAGCCAGTACGCTCTCCGGCATAGACAGACCGGAAAATTCACCGGAAAGGGCAATCACTGGAATGGTGGGGAAGCGCCGCCGTACCACTGACAAGAACTCAAACCCATTCATATTGGGCATACGCAGATCAGAGATGATGACGTCTGGCAGGGACTGTTTGAGAGCGGCGAGCCCTTCAAACCCGTCTTCCGCGGTGAGAATTTCATAACCCTGCGCTTTAAGCAGCAACTTGCCAACCTCGCGCAAGATAGGGTCGTCCTCTACGAGGAGTATGCGATACCGGAACACAGTGTTTTCCAAAAAGGGAATTTCCGTTTCTTAAGCTGAGAGGAAAAAGCGTACTGCTACGACTTTACGCTCTATTGGAAAGTCCGGCAAATGACTGGTTCCCGGGCTTGTAAGAGACTAGTAACTCATTTGGCGTAATCATTCTCACTTGTTTTTTCCTGTGCGAACGCCTTCCGTATCACTTCCGCCGCGATCTTCTCCAGCTTGAACTTTTCCAGTTCATCTTCCGCGGCCCATGCAACATCAGCCGCGTCACTGCCCGCGATGGCTTCACCGCCTACAACGCTGCATAGAAAATCTACCAGCACGTAGTGATACTGAGTGCGACCGTCCTTCCCGGGAAGAATGCGGTCGATCACTTCAACCACCTCGCCGGCTTTCACAGTCAGACCGGTTTCTTCCTGGGCTTCACGTTCGGCGGCAAAACGCAGCGTCTCGCCCAGTTCAACTACTCCTCCGGGGATGGTCCACTGGCCGACCATCGGCGGACTGCCTCGCTTCACCAGCAGCACACGCTGCTGATGCACGATCACGGCTCCCACACCGACGATGGGACGGTCAGGATATTCGCGTTGCGTCATTTTTCAAGTAACCGCCGGTCGGCATAGATCTGTCAAATGCACTTGTGCCCGCAACCTTCCCTTTCTTTAGCCAAACGGATCTATTCTCCCGCGTCAGCAGAAAAGAATCCACGTGGCTTCACGTCCACAAATTTCCATCCCGCAGGCGTCCTTTGCACGGCAAAATTCACCTTCATCCTCTTGCGCACGGGCAGCGATCCGTCGCGGGGTTCGATTTCCATTTCCATCTCTGCTTCCACCGTCGCTTTGTCAGCGTCAGACGCGGCCTTTAACAGATTCACGTGCATACGTATGCCCTCAGCATGAGACAGAAACGAAATAAGCTGCTGCTGAAACAGTTCCCCCTCAGGCATGTGTATGAAGTCAAAAGCTGCCAGCACCTGGCGCTGGTTGTTTTCTTCCATACCGCGTGTAAGCTGCGTTAACAAACCGGTGGCTGCACGATCGTCGAACGGCGCTGTCTGCTGCTTATCTGGTTGTCCCGCGGGTTGATCCGGCTGCTTGGGCTGGTTCTGGGCGTTAAGCCGCCACTGTCCCCCTGTCGCTGCGATGAGCGCAAATACCAGAATTACGCAGTTCAACAACATGCCTTGGGATGGCTTCATGCTCTGCTCCGGGACGAGAACTTGCACGCTGAGTTTAGCATTTAGATCTCCTGCTGAAACGCGGTTTGCTACACGAGCATCGAAGAGAATATGGCACTGGAAAAATACAACGAGAAGCGCCGCTTTAACCAAACGCCTGAACCCGAAGGCACTCTGGCCAGAGAGACAGGACGCCGTTTTGTAGTGCAGAAGCACCACGCCTCACAGCTTCATTACGACTTTCGCCTGGAGATGGACGGCGTGCTGAAATCGTGGGCCGTGCCCAAGGGGCCCTCACTGAATTCGGCGGACAAGCGTCTGGCCATGCAGGTGGAAGATCATCCAGTGTCTTATTTCGATTTCGAAGGCATCATCCCCGAAGGCAATTATGGCGCCGGAACCGTGATGGTTTGGGACGTGGGAACATGGGATCCATTGGGCGACGCCGATGAGATGCTCTCCAAAGGCGACCTCAAGTTCCGTCTTCACGGCAAAAAGCTGAACGGAGAATTTGTGCTGGCGCATATGCGCGCACGCCTTCCCGGATCAAAAGGCAATGAGTGGCTCCTGATCAAGAAGAAAGACGATGCCATGGAGCCCGGCTTCAACATCGACAAGCTTGACTACTCCGCGCTGACGGATCGCAAGCTGGCTGAAATTGCCGGCAATAAAGACGCCGCGGAATGGGAAAGCAATCGCAAGGCGAAGGCGCCCGTCATGAAAGGCGCAGAGTGGCTGTTTGAGAACAAAGACAAGAAAGCCGAAAAGCGGAAATCGTCTGCTACAAAACCAACGACCAGGAAAGCTCAGCCGAAAAAGAAATCGGCGACGATCCCAAAAGTTACTACTAAGCTCAAAGCAATCACGGGCACCAAGCGCACCAACGCCGTAAAAAAATCTGCCGGCAAAACCAGGCGTTCAGCCTGAGTTTTTGTCCATTTCATTGCGAAGATGTTGATCTTCTAGCCTGCCTGGGACTCTTCCTGCGCTTTCAGCTCAGGATGGAAATGGCGCATCACGGCCTCTGTCTGTGCTTTATTCAGAATGGAACTCAGCGATGTAGCATCCGCTGTCTGCACCGCGCGGACGCTGCCAAAGTGCTGAAGCAACCGCTGGCGCGTACGCTCACCGATTCCCGGAATCTCCAATAACTCTGACGCACGGTCACGCATCTGGCGGCGCTTGCGATGGAACGTTACTGCAAAGCGGTGTGATTCGTCGCGCACCATCTGTACCAGATGCAGCACAGGCGAGTGGCGCTCGAGCACAACCGGTTCATCTTCCTGCCCGTACACGTAAATAATTTCTTCTTTCTTCGCGATGGAGGCCAGAGGCTGGTTGGTGATTCCCAGCTCTTCCAGTGCCTGTGCCGCCGAATGAAGCTGGCCCAGGCCGCCATCCACCAGGATCAGACTTGGCATGGTCTTGTTCTCATCACGCAGGCGCTTGTATCGGCGTGTGATGACCTCGCGCATCGAAGCGAAATCATCCACACCCGTCACGGTCTTTACGATGAACTTCCGGTACTCTGATTTGTTCATCTTGCCGTCTTCCCACACCACCATCGACGCAACCGTCTCCGCGCCCTGTATATGCGAAATATCAAAGCACTCAATCCGCTTGGGCAGGTCCGGCATGCCCATGGCATCCTGCAATGCTTCCTGAACGGCCTTGGCTGCCGGCTTCATTACACGGAATCGCTGGTCAAATAACTGCCGCGCATTCTGTGCCGCCAGATCAATCAGTGAACGTTTTTCACCGCGCTGGGGAATGATGATCTCAACCTTTGTACCGCGCTTTTCTGACAGCAGTTCTTCCAGTTCTGTACGGTCTTCAAAATCCACCGGCACCAGAATGTCCTTGGGAACATACTGCTGGTCGATATACACCTGCTTGAGCAGCGCTGAGAAGAATTCCCCGGTATCAAATGGCTGTCCTGGCTCGTGCTCCGGCAGGTCTTCCCAGAAAAACTCACGGCGATCGAGAATCTTTCCGCCACGCAGGTGAAATACATTCACAGCCAGCATCTGGTTTTCAAAGTGGTAGCCAAACACATCCTGGTCATCGCCTTCAGCGGCGGCCATGCGCTGCTTTTCCTGCAACTGCTCCACCGTCGAAATCAGGTCACGATAGCGCGCCGCCCGCTCATACTCTTCAGATAGCGCCGCTTGTTCCATACGCGCCCGAAGGCCACGCGCCAGATCGGTCTGGCGGCCTTCCAGCAGCAGCTTCACGTCGCGCACGGCTTCCTGATACGCAGCAGGCGTCGTTAAATCCTGGACGCACGGTCCCAGGCACCGCTTGATATAAAACTGCAGGCACGGTCGCGGATGATAGCGCGTGAGGTCCACCTTGCATGAGGGCACAAGGAAGTGCCGGTGGATCAGGTCAACAATCCGGTAGGCCAGATTGCCCGGGAAATACGGACCATAATATTCGCTGCCATCTTTTCTGAGACGGCGAGTCACGTACACACGCGGATACCGCTCCCCCAGAGTCAGTTTGATGTAAGGGTAAGTCTTGTCATCGCGAAGAAGGATGTTGAAGCGTGGCTTCTTCTGCTTGATGAGGTTATTTTCCAACGCCAGGGCTTCTTTGTTGTTGGCGACAACGATGTAATCCACATCCACGGCTTCCCGTAGAAGCGATCCCGTTTTGGCGTTGGCCTCGCCGACACCTTCCTGAAAATACGACCGCACACGTGAGCGCAGGTTTTTGGCCTTGCCCACATAAATGACCTCGCCGTCGGCGTTTTTGTACAGGTAAACGCCGGGCTGCATGGGGATGGTTCGGATTTTCTCGAGGAGGTCCATCTGTATCTATTTCAACATGGGAAGGCCAAAGGCGGCTGGCTGGCTCCCCCTTAACCCAGACCAAGGGTTGGCGGTGGTCCCCGCTACTCTGGATTAACTAATATGTTAACAGGTAAACCCGTGAGTAAAAATTCCACTGTCGTTGGCCAAAGCTGGTCCTTTTCGTCGGGTTGCCTGAAATACAAATCCATAAAAATCAACAACTTAGATTTAATTCAGGGCTTTCAGCCCGTTGGCATCCCAGTTGCTTTACCTTAGAGCGGTAAAGCCATTCTGGCGGTCCCATGCGCCGCGAAGGTTTTGAAGGAGCGTCTTCCCATATGAAAGTTAAATCTAGTCTTTTGGTTCTGCTGGCTGGTGCAAGCGTGATGTTCAGCGCTGGTTGCTCATCAAAGAATTACGTGCGTCAGCAGACGCAACCCATGATCGACAAAGCCAACACCCTGGATGAGCAGACTGCGAAGAACAATCGCGACATCCGCGATGCTGATTCGCGCGCCCAAAAGGGCATTGAAGGCGTAAACGGCAAAACCGCTGACGCTGATCAGAAAGCTCAGGCTGCTCTCGGACGCGCCGACCAGGCTGGCACGCTGGCTGCCCAGGCCAACACCCGTGTTGACGCACTGCAGAACCAGGTTGCGAACCTCGACAACTATCGCCCGGTTCTGGAAACCAGTGTCCATTTCGCATTCAACAAGGCTGACCTCACCGCCAAGGCAAAGACCGCCCTGGACCAGTTGGTAGCCGAAATCCCCAACACCAAGGGCTATTTGGTGGTGGTGGAAGGTGACACCGATTCGGTTGGCTCGGCAAAGTACAACTACAAGCTGAGCGAGCGTCGCGCTGATGTCGTGGTGCAGTATCTCTCCGGCAAGAGCGTTCCGGCCCACAAGATCTACATTCTGGGACTTGGCAAGGACAAATCAGTGGCGGAAAACAAGACCTCTGAAGGTCGCGCCCAGAACCGTCGCGTGGATGTCCGCTTGATGACGAACACCGTTGGACAGGAAACACCGGCCTCTGCGCAGAGTGCAGCTCCTAACCCGAGCCGATAGTCTCCTCCCCCGGGACTTGCGCAGGTTAAAGGCCGCCAGATTTCTGGCGGCCTTCAACTTTTTCGACCTAAAATAGCCCTATGAACCCCGTTCGTTTTTTATTCTGCATTCTTTTTCTATTCGTGTGTCTGGGCCCCGCCAGCCAGCTCTTTGCCCAGGACAATCAGGAAGACCAGCCGCACATCCAGCCGCGTAAGGAAGAAAAGGAAAAGCACCCTCCGCGGGCTTCGGCCACGCCAAACCCGGATTCTCCAAACACACCAACGCCGACGGCGAAACCCGCCAAAACCGAGTCACCCGATGATATTGCCCACCGTCCCAATGACCCGCCGCCGGGCATGCTTGACGCGGAGCCGGTTGGCGAAAGTTCCAGCAAGGATTCACAGATTGACCTGAATGCCGGTCCGGATTCAAGCACGCCCGCGACCCTTGCCGCGTCAGACTATCCTTTTGACCCTCATCGCGCGGCGAAAGACGTGGAAGTTGGCAACTGGTATCTGAAGCTAAAGAACTACCGCGCGGCGCTGGACCGTTTTCATGACGCGCTGCTGTACAAGCCAAAGGACGCTGAAGCTACCTATGGACTTGCCGTAACGCAGGAAAAGCTGGAACTGCTGTTGCAGTCCTACCAGAATTACAAAGAGTATCTCGCGTTGCTACCGGAAGGCCCCACGGCGAAAGAAGCCCGAGAAGGCGTCGCGCGATTGGAACCGCGGATTGGCCAGACCAATCTGGGAAATTCAGCGGCCACGCAGGCCGCAGCCAAGACAGAAGAGGGCCAGAAGATGCTGGCCAGGAACGATTACACGACTGCCAAACTGGATTTTGAGGAAGCTCTACGCTTTGATCCTGAAAACGCCGACACGCATTTCCATCTGGCACAAAGTCTTCAGGGCTTGCAGCAACTTGAGCCGGCCAGAATGCACTACCAGAAATATCTTGAGCTGAAACCCAAAGGTCCCCTGGCAGCGGATGCGAGAAAGAATATTAATCAGATCAGGGACATTTTGGGGAAATAACGTAGCTACTGGCTAGCCTTCCCACACGAACGCGTCAAACTTGCGTTTGGTGTGGAAACCAATTCGGTGATAAAGATCCACGGCGCCGAAATTAGCTTCCGTCACGGTAAGGCTGAGATCGGAGAAATTGCGTGTCCGCAATTCCTGCGTACACAGACCGATCAACGATTCGCCAATTCTCTTGCCGCGATATTCCGGCAGCACGCAGATCTGCGTGATATGTCCCACATCTTCACGAACACGCGAGCACAAGAGCAATCCGGCAATCGAGCGGGTTGGCTTATGCAAGGCAATGAAAGAAGAATGGGAGTCAAAGACCCCACACCCCGGAAAGCGGACAATGTTGTTGAGGAAACGCAATGATCCGTTGAGGCTGCGGTACTGGTCATTGATCTCAGAATCAATGTGGTTTCGATAAGACGTGGTAATCACGGCGGCGCCGGGCTGGAAGTCGCCTTCAATCCAGCGGCGGAATTCGAAATCTGCCACCTGGGTAATCTGCGGCCGCGGGCTGGTGCGCACAGGCAGCACCATAAACAATCTGGGATATTGCCGGAAGCCTTCGGCGAGAAACGGTTCGGCCAGGGTTCCCGACTCATGCGGCAAAAGCTGCGCTTCAATGCGATGCACACCAGGCGAACGCTGCAAAGTATCAATCACATGAACGGCCAGCCGGCGCTCCACCGTGTCATTCGGAAGTTGAATGGTATTGTCGGCGAAGAGGTCACCGATGACGCCCTTGCTGCCTTCGTAGACAAAAAACGCGTAGCCACCCAGCCGGTCATTCTCCACGGCGGCGTAGCCGGGCAGAATTTTGGAATCCACGTAACGCAGAATCATCTCAGCGGAGGGCTTGTAGTCCCACGCCATCAGGTCATGCCACAGGCGCGTCTCCTTTTCCAGCAGGGGGCGCAGATGGTCCGAGTTGAAGTGTCTCAGATCGAGGATTTCCACGCCAAACGAATGATGAGACCCGTGCGTTTCAATAGGAGTATGAAGGCCCATGATAAATTCCTGCCGGCCCGGAAGCGAAACGGCGACGAAATAAAAGTCTAGCTTCGTGGCGTATTTTCCGCAACGCCACTTTGGCCCCTGAACCAAAGCAGTAAGGCTTAGTTATCTGAAACCCACGATCGGATCAATGGTTTTGTGTGATTTGATTTTTGAGCGGCTCGACAGCCTTGTCAACGCCGGAAATACGGAAAAACTCCAGATGCTGTGGCGGAAACACTCCCACTGATAAGACCTTGCGATCGCCCACCAGGGCCTGCACTGCGCCCGCACTTCCCTGTTTCGCAATAACAACATGTGACTGCGGCGGGACGCCGTCACGTTCATAACGTGATATCGGCTGGTTACGATAAAAATTCAGACCATACTCCACATCACGACGGACATTGAGCACAGCGATGGGACCGGCGGTGACTCCAGCTTGCGTTAACTGCGCATCCACCGTCCGAGCCGACGTGGCACTGTCCACCGCCGATGCCGAAGGCTTCAACAGAAACGCCAGCGCGAGCACCAGCGGAACGAGCGTGGCGAAATGCAGAACCTTGAGCCCGTTACGGCGCACCAGCACCAGAACGAACACTGCCATCACCCCGGCGAAGATAATGATGAACGTCCGGCTGCCTTCCGGCAAGGGCTGCTTGGTGATGATCCATGGCGCCAGCAGCGCGCCCGCCACCAGACCACCACTCACTAATGAGTGCAGCATCACCTTAAGGCGATCAATCTTACCCTGCTGTGTGCGATGCAGATACGCCGCTGTCAAAAGAGTCGCGGCAGGAATGGCAGGCAAAATGTATCCTGGCAGCTTGGAGCGTGAAAAGCTGAAGAAGATGATCGGGATCAGAGTCCACAGAGTGAAATACAAGGACAGCCAGTCGCGTTCCGGCGTCGCTTCAAGGTCTTCAGCGCTCTTTCCAAAATTACGCCAGAAGGCGCGCGCGGTCTCGAATAATGCGGGAAGTGAAAACACTACCCACGGCATGGTCGCCAGGATAAAAACTGGAATGTAATACCAGAACGGCTGCGAGTGCTGGTAAAGGTTGGTGCCAAAGCGTTCCAGATTGTGCTCGAGAAAGAAAACACGCAGGAACGATGGAACCGTGATTTGTACCGCGATGTACCACGGCAGCACTACGGCAAAGAACAACGCAAATCCCGGCAGCCACAGGGTGCGGACAAAAATCTTTCCGTCGCGACGCATGGAGGCGTAGGCCGCCACAATCAACACGGCCATCGCGGGTGAAACAGGTCCTTTGGCAAGAGCGCCCACGGCCAGCAGCGCGTAAAAAGCTGCAAGCCAGATTTTCTTTCTGGTTTCATGCCAGGTCCACCATGCCAGCAGCGCCACACAGAAAGGAGCCGAGAGCTGCATGTCAGTGGATGCACCGCGACTGAACCCAATCACGGCCGCGCATGACGCAGTGATCAGCGCCGCGTCCAGTTCACTGCCGGGACGAAATCTGCGCATGAAGAAGAATGCCGCCAGCACCAGCAGGCTCGCGTACAAAGCGGAAGGCACTCGCGCCGCCCAGTCCTGTACGCCGAAGATCTTGTAGGAAACCATCTCCTGCCAATAAAGCAGAACGGGTTTTTCCAGCCACGGCGTGCCGTTCAACGTGGGCACAATCCAATCATGCCGCGCCAGCATTTCACGGCCGATCTGAGCGTAACGAGGTTCATCTGCGCCAACCAGACCGAACGATCCCAGTCCGAAAAAGAAGAGAAAGCCGCAGACGCCGATAATGAGTGCGAGCTGGACGATCAATAATTTGGTCCGAATATTCATGAAAGAGTTTTCCCGTAAGCGCTGGCAAGAGACTACACGGCGCGGTCCCGCTTGCCCAGCAGCTTTTCAGTGGATCAGATTACTTTGCGTTTGGCATGAGCGGACGGAGTTCGCGAAGGACCGTCTCCGCCGCAGCCGGGATTGGACCTTCCACGGTGAAACCGGCGGCACATTCATGTCCGCCGCCGCCGAATTTTTCCGCGATGTCAGCCACGTTCACCGCGCCCTTGCTGCGTATGCTCACGCGGATGCGCTCGCTGGCCAGTTCACGGAAGAACACCGCGACTTCCACTCCGGCAATGCCTAAAGCGTAATTGACCAGGCCTTCGCAATCTTCATCGAGCGCGCCGCTCTGCTCCATGTCATGCCGGGTCACGGACATCCAGGAGATCTCGCCTTCGTTCTTCAGTCCGCTTAAAGCCGCGCCCAGCAGGCGCATTTTGGAAATGGGATTGGAGAAGTAAACCTTCTGCGCGATATGAGCAGGGTCAGCGCCGTACTGCACCAGGCAACTGGCCAGGTCAAACGTGTGTGCGTTGGTGGGCGAATAGCAGAACGATCCGGTATCAGTGAGCACACCCGTATAAAGACAAGTAGCCATTTCCGGCGTGATCTTTACTCTCGCCGCCAGGGCCAGACGAAAAACCATTTCCGCCACGGCGCTGGCGTCAGGATCAATCCAGTTCAAATGCCCAAAAGCTTTGGAACTGACATGGTGATCAATATTGATGAGAAAGAGCTGCTCCAGACCTTCCAACCGCGTGCGCTGTATGCTGTCACATTCCAGGATGATGGCGGCATCAAAGTGGCCATTGAGACTGGACGCGTTGGTGCTGTTGGCTCGAGTACTCATATCGAAGATGCTGGCGGCGTGGACGATCTCCTCAGTGTGCGGTAAAGGCTTGTAGATGACGGGAACGTGGTCTGCCAGCACCACATGAGCGCTCTTACCCATGGCGCGCAGGACCTCCGCCAGCGCCAGGGTTGAGCCGATGGCGTCACCATCCGGGCGCGCATGCGACGTCACCACAAAGCTGTTGCGCCTTTGTATCTCCTCCAACACCTGGGAGAGCTGGTCCATGATCACCTATTTCTTGCGTTTTTTGATCCTGCCCAACAACTCATCAATGCGTGAACCATATTCCTGCGAACGGTCCAGCAGAAACAAAATCTCCGGAATATGGCGCACATTCATTCTTTCCTGCACAATGCGCTTGATATAGCCCTTGGCAGCGTTGATGCGCTTGATGGTCTGGTCAGCCTCGTCATCGTCGCCGGAGACCTGTATGAACACACGCGCGCTTTTTCCATCCGGCGCCATGAGCAGTTCGGTGATGGTACACAGGGCGATCCTGGGATCGGCCAACTCGCCTTCCAGCATGGTCCCAATCTCTTCCTTCAGGGTTTCACCAATCCGTTGGCGATGATGATCTCGTCCGCGATGCTCAGGCATACTTTTTCCGCTTCTGTGGCAAACCTGTAAGGTTAGCAGAGTCTCATCCCGGGGGGGAAATAGGGGACTGGACGTGCCGGCCGGCTGCAAAACTCGTGACGCCCTCGGCTTTTCGAGCTCCCCAAGGCGTGCACCTATCTCTGCGATAGTATGATCGTCCGTAAAATCATGGTCTCACTAGCCCTCATCACTCCAGATAACGCGATGACCTTTAAGTCTGTGCGTCTTCGAGCGCTGCAAGATTCGCCCAGCGCCTTTGGTTCAACCTACGCACGAGAGGTCCAGCTCACCGACGAGGAGTGGATCGTGCGGACCCATAAATGGGAAGGTGAGCGAGGGATTGGATTCCTGGCCATGGATGACCATAGCGACAGTGCTTGCGGCATGGTTTGCTCATTTCTGGATGATCACAACCCAACCCAGGCAGATCTGATTTCCATGTGGACGGCAGCAACGCATCGCCAGCAGGGTGTCGGCCGTTTTCTGGTGAATGCAGTGGAGGACTGGGCGCGCAGTCGCGGAGCCAGCACTTTGCTGTTGATGGTGACGTCTAATAATGCGTGCGCTATCGCTTTTTATGAGCGCCTGGGATTCAGCAAAACCGGACTGACAAAACCATATCCAAATAATCCCGATCTTTTTGAATATGAAATGAGCAAAGCGATCTAGCCGGGCTCGTCATTCCTTCCAGCGTCATCCTTTTCCGCATCGCCTTCACTGGGTGTGTCGCCGCTTTCCAGATAGTCCATGAAGGCGTCAATGACTTCCGCGCCGTGGTTGTTGGCGATCTTTGTGGCCGCGTGCTCCACGTTGCGCATGAGACCTTCCAGATAGCCGCGCGAACTGGAAATGGCAACCACGCCGATGGTGGCACGCTGCCAAAGGTCTGTGACTTCGATTTCCGCAACCGAAATATTGAAGCTGTTGCGGAGACGGTCTTTCATGCTGCGCACCACCTGTCGCTTGTCTTTGAGCGAATGTGCAGCTTCAATGCGGATTTCTAAAGTGAGGAAGGCTACGGGCATTGTTCTAAAAGCTTACCGCGGATAAACGCTGATGATCGCGGATTCGACGTTAAGCAAGTTTTGACATACGGGTACCCTTACCGATCATCCGATGACGCGCGATCACCCGCTGACTCGATCGGGATCACCTTACAGCCAGCCACGGTCCTTAAAAACTTTGTAACCGGACTTGGTCAGCGCTCCCAATTGTTTGAAAAGCTCGTTATCTACTGCCGCAAAGTTGAAGCAGGCTTTGCCCTGCATGCGTTTTTTGAGCTCAGGAGATATTTTCTGGTTGAGTTCCGGATTGGTATAAACCGGCAGCAGGTGGTAGGTGATGTAATTCTTTTCCGCCTTTACCCCCGCAAAAAACATGGGACGGTCTTTATAGGTGGGTTCAAGACTTTCCAGATAGAAATAGCCGGGATCGCGCTCGCGTGGCGCCAGACGCCCTTCATACGGCGTAAGGATTCCGCGCAACGCGGCAAAAACGGCTGTAAAATCCGTGCCGGCGGACTTCCCTTTGGCGCTGGTTGTGGTTTTCTTCCTGGCCGTCTTGCCCGGCGTTTTCTTACCCGAGACAGCTTTCTTACTCGGTGCCTTTTTCTTTGCCATCATTTTGCCCTAACCATTTTGGGGATTCGAGTGATTCCTTCACCTGCACGCCGCTAAGCTGTTTCGCCATCATCGTTTGCGCAAGATTGATGATTCGCATGGCAGCGGATTCGGTTACGACTCCTCGAGCATGAATATTGGAGATCAGATTTCGGTGCGCGTCATTATCGCCTTTGCGTGGCTGAAACGCCATATAGGCGGAGAGACTTTCTGCGGTAGCCAGCCCCGGACGTTCGCCGATCAGCAGCAGAATGATTTTCGGACTCAACAGCTCGCCAACCTGATTCATGATGCCCACTCGGCAGTAGCGAACAGCGAAAGGGCGGCCGACGGTCCATCCACGATCGTTTGCCAATTGCGCGACGCGCGGAAGCAACGCGGGCACCTGCGATGCGACGGCCGTGACAGAAAGCCCGTCACCGATGATGATTTGCAGGTCTGGTCTTGCCGGGCATTGTTTCGTGATCAACGCAGCGGCTTCAGGAGAAAAGATCCTGCCAAGGTCGGGGCGAAGAAGATATTCGTCCTTGGATGTTGCCTGGGATGAGACCTCGAAGATTTTGTATGGCTCGATAAGTTCGGAGCCGAGATCACGATCTATATCGAATTCGGTTCTGACCGCGTCGCGAGCGGCAGCGTGCGCATGGCGAAGTTCAAGTTGCGTCGATGTTCGATATCCGGCGCCCGCGCGGTCGACGAGCACGCGGGCGGGAGTGCGTTGCCGGATTCGCTGGATGAGGTCGTCAGTCATGAGAGTTCACACCTACCACGGAGACACAGAGGCACGGAGAAAATCACTTGCAAGTTTCGAGACTTTAGTTCGTGCTGGCAGTTTGGAAAACGGTTGGCGTTATCCATTAACAAGTCCCCCGAATCGTCCAATCAACTGCTTTCGCATTCCTTCGCCCGCCAGGGCTGGTTCGTTCCCGTTGAAGATTTCCATTTTTTGCAGCCACGCCAGAAATTCCGGCGCCGGCTTCAGGTTGAACAGCTTCCTCACCGCCAGCGCATCATGAAAACTGGTGGACTGGTAGTTGAGCATCACATCATCGGCGGCGGGGACACCCATGAAGTAATTGCAGCCTGCGGCGGCCAGTAGGATTAGGAGATTATCAGCCGAGTTCTGGTCAGCGGCGGCATGGTTGGTATAACAGACGTCGCAACCCATCGGAAGACCCAACAGTTTGCCCATGAAGTGGTCTTCGAGTCCGGCGCGTATGATCTGGCGTTCGTCATAAAGATATTCCGGCCCAATAAAGCCGACAACGGTGTTCACCAGAAACGGATCGAACACGCGGGCCACACCGTACGCCCGGGCTTCCAGGGTGAGCTGATCGATACCGTGGTGTGCGTCAGCGGAGAGAGCGCTGCCCTGGCCGGTTTCAAAGTACATGACGTTGTGGCCATCGGATGATCCGGTGATCGGATGATCCGGTGATCTAAAAGTGGCCGATCCTGTGCTGTCTCCCAAAGAAACGCTGCCCTGAGGTTCTCTGCTTCCTGCTGATTGCTGAATGCTTCGGACTTGAGGGCGAACTGGGGACGGCTGATGAGGGATATTGCCGATCACCGGATCACCCGATCTGCCGATCCCCCGATCCTTATGGTGTTTCAGCACACGCTCACGGCCTTCGCGCAGCATGGCCAGCGTGATTCCGAAGCTCTCGTTGGCTTTCTGCGTGCCCGCCACGGACTGGAACAACAGATCCACAGGCGCACCCAGGTCCATGGCGGCGAGTTGAGTGGTGATATGGGAGAGGCAGCAGGCCTGTGAGGGAATGTTGTAACCATCGATCAGTCGCTGCAAAGCATGCAGGATGGCCGAAACTGTCTCCACAGAATCCGTGGCCGGGTTCACGCCGATCACAGCATCGCCACAGCCGTACATGAGGCCGTCGAAGGCAGAGAGCAGAATGCCTGCGATGTCGTCCGATGGATGGTTCGGCTGCAGGCGTATGCCCAGGACGCCGCGCTGGCCCATGGTGTTACGGCAATGGGTTTCAACCCGTATTTTGCTGGCGGCCAGAACAAGATCCTTGTTGCTCATGAGCTTGGCTGTAGCGGCGGCGATTTCCGGAGTGATGGCCCAATGCAGCCGCTTCAGGTCGGCTTCAGTGGTCTGATCTTCGAGGATGAACTCACGAAATTCACCGATTGTCTTACTCTTGATCGCGGCAAATGCCTGCTGGTCATGAGTGTCTAATATCAGGCGGCTCACATCGTCATGATCGGGATCGATCAATGGATTGTTGACGATGTGCTCGAGCGTCACATCAGCCAGCGCGCTCTTGGCGGCTACGCGTTCACGTTCTGAAGCGGCGGCAATGCCGGCTAGTTGATCGCCGGATTTTTCCTCATTCGCCCTGGCGAAGAGTTCCGGCAAACCCTCAAAGTGGAAGCGCTCCGTCATCGGCCTATTATCCGCCATGACAGGCAAGATTCACCACGGAGGCACGGAGAGCGCAGATGGGCGAGGAGGACGTTTTCTGGCGATCGGCGAATCAGCGAGCAAAAAACTGGGCGGCCCGCGCGGGCCGCCCTTCCAAGACACCATGGTCAATCGCGATCGTGACCTTATTCACGATTGGCTTCCGGCAGAGACAACAGATATTGGGAGAGATCGGTCTTTTCAGCCGCGGTCAATCCCAGGCTAAAGCAGCTGTCATAGTGATCGATGACGTCGTTGATCGTGGCGAACCGCCCGTCGTGATAAAAGCCGCCTTTGGTGTGCGTCCATAAACCATTAAGCGGCGCAGTGCGATAGCGATGGTCCGGTGCGCGGTTGGCCTGGAAATCATCTACGCAGACTTCAGCCGGCGTGTGCATGTTCCACCCTGGTTCCGTCGTAAGCGATCCGACATGGCAGGTGCTGCATTGCGCTTTGCCGGTAAATACAGATTTGCCACGCTGAGCAGATGCCGCGTCAAAACTTCCTTTGGGCGGAACAGGCGCAGGGATCGCAAGCTGGTAAACGTGCAGCGCTGCCAGCTTGCCAGTAATGAGATCTTCGCTGTTGCGGACGTTATCAAACCCAGCCTTAGCCGCCACTGGAAATTGAGCGGCGTCCTTCAAACGGGGATCATAGAACGTGCCTTTTCCGTGCATTTCCAGGTTGGCGACAAAGGCATTCCAGTGAGTCACTGAGCCCCAGCCCGTCCACGTATGCATGTTGACGCCCGCAAGGCCGAAGGCTGGAGGAATGAGCACGGATCCGCTTTTGCCGTCAGGACGAAAGGCCTTTCCGTCCATGGCGAGTTCGGCGTCGAATTTCCCGGGTCCCCAGCTATTCAGAACGGTGCGCACTGTTGGCTGATCCACGCCAAGCAGATCTGCGAATGGCTGCACGCTCGGCGACAACGCGATAATGGCGCCCACGTTGAGATCACGGTTGGCCCAGCCATCCCGACGGTGACCGATGCCGGGAGCAAGGCTATTATCAACATTGGTATGGCACAAAGCGCATTGAATACCCACGGATTGCAATGTGCCGTCCGGTTTGAAAAACCCGGTAACACCTACCACAGAATTCAGCTTGAGCAACGCCAACGTGGTGCCAGGATCATTGAGATTGACCTGCCCGTTCTTCAGTTGCTGGATCAGCGTGGCCGGAAGCGCGTCGACATCTACTTTCAGTCCTACGGCCAGAGCTGTAGCGGGTGAAACACCAGGGCCTACACCGCCATGTTGGGTGCCCTCGATTGCCTGATGCAGCCCCAGGGCGCCGCCCCAGAAATCCTGATCGCCAAACGTGTCATAACGGAAGATTTCGCGGCCCTGTTCCAGCAAACGATCGGCATTTCTGTTGATGGCCGCATCATTCGGCGAAGATGGATGATGGGGCCGTTGTTCCGAATGCAAAGTTGCCAACGCAAGCATGGCCACAGCAACGGCCAGAGGGAATTTCATTTTCCGCACGGATGTCTCCTCCTGTTTCAGGGGAAATGATGGAGGGCTAGCCGGAAAGCTCTCACTTGATAGAGTGCGGAGCAGGCAAATGGTTTCACCGAAAGCACAACTATTTCGCAATGCGATGTTTAGCGCCCTGTCATGGCCGGTGTTTCAGACTTTGTTGTGGCTGGGGCGGGAGTTAGATTATCCGGCGAAGGAGTTCGTGCAAAAAATGTTCTCGGGAGCAAAGGAAGGATTAGGGCCCATGTTCAGTACCCTCATTCAACTGGGCAAGGGCCTTGGGGGGCGATGTAAAGATCTGTCCTTGCCAGACAATGGTTCCTTTCTATCGCGATCACGTGTTCGCGCAGATCAGGTCGGCGACAAGAACGCGAATCGATCTGGGACTGGCTCTGCGCGATACAAAAACACCCAAACGCTTGATTGATACCGCGGCTTTGCCAAAAAAGATCGCATCACTCATTAAGATCGCATCACTCATTGTTTTGAGCTCACGTCACTTGATGACATCGATGGTGAAGTGAAAAGCTGGGTTCAAAAAAGCGTATGAGAGGGATGCACAGACGAAAAATGGAAGATGCTGAGCTAACTTTTCCGCTCGATCATTGAATTTCTCACTGCACTGTGACAAAAAATGACATTGAAAGGGCAAACAAAAAGGCCGCCCGGCAACGGGACGGCCTTTTCTTTCAAGGGAGAATAGTTCCAACGGAGGTTCAAAAAACCATCAGAACTTTCTGTAAAAATCTTATGGGCGGCTGAAAGGCAGTGTCAAGGAATTTCTCCAGAATAAACACCTTTCTTTTCAATAACTTAGCTAAACAATCAACAAGCGCTCAACGGTGACAAAAAATGTCATTCTGGCAAATTTGAGGCCTTATTGACTGGCCTGAGGCGGCCTGTAACCGCCCACGTATGAGGCATTTACGGCTCACTTAAGGTCGAGCTGGATGATTTCCACGTCCTCCGGCTTGTCAAAAAACCGGTCAGGATAGAGTTTTTTGGCTATAATCCTAACCCCGCCAAACGCGAATCCAAGGATCAGGGCTACCAGCAAAAGCATTCCGACCAGGCTGATAATGGCCACCATAATACCGCCGATATTGTCGCGCGGGTTGGGCTTGGTGGGCTGGTTCCAGGTTACATCAGCATCGTAGTTCACTGAGGCCAGCAGGGATTGCGCTTCACTCTCCGGAATATTGCCATTCACCGCCGCTAGAAGCGGACCAGTCCGCTTGAAATAGAAAGGGCCGCCCGCCATCCCCGAGGACTGAAAAGCCTTGAGTCTCTCACCGGCAATCTGCGGAGTGGGATAGGCAATCAACGTCAGGTTGGCGCTTCCGTTGGAGCTGCGATAGTTGGCGTACTCGATTTCCGGGCTGGTACTGAAATTAATCAGTGCCGCTGGAATGGGCACACCCTGCCTTTGCAGAGCTACCGGGCCAACAATGTAACGCGCGCTGTTCTTTACCAGAGAAGGTTTAGGCACGTTTAACGGCAGGGTTGGAAGTGCAGACACACTGCCCTTGGGGCGTGGCAGCAAATCAGCCAGCGCTCTCAGGTCAGCTGCGGACATGGCCGTAACCTGGTCCAATGTCGCGTCCACCAGAATATTGCCGCGATAGAAGAGGATGCGCTTGTTGTTGGACGCGCCATCATCACCGATCTTCTCGACCTGCATTTGCGGCTGAAGATAATAGGTAAATGCACCGTAGGCGCCGCTGGCGTCATTGAAGCGGGCCGCCTTGATCTCCATGTGGCGTCCCGTGCGCGAGTAGCTCGCGCTCTCATAGCCGGCAAATCCGTATTCCTTCAGCACCGGGGCATCGGTTGCATCAGCCGCGCTGGCATCTGATCCGGATTTAACGGACGACTTCTCTTCCTGCCAGCCATTGAAGGTAGCGGGCAGAAGACCCGTTGACTCGGGCGATTTTTGGGCTCGCACCGGGAGGACCGCACAACCGGCCACCAGCGCCAGCATCAACAAACGTTTTGTCATATTTGAGAAAAACACCCTCGTAGTTAGACACCAATGGCGCCTGTGGAGATTCTAGTCCTATGGCAGGGAGAGTGGGGTATTCTCATTATTCCTCAATCATGTTATTCCTCAATAATATTGTCACTGGCATTAGCCCACTCGTGACCGCCCGCAGAAGCCACTTCCGGCCTCAAATCGGTTAAAATAGAGACAATGGCACTCATACAGCGCAGGAAAAGTGTTACAGCAAAAATAGGCAACGTTCGCGTAGGTTCAGACGCGCCTTTGGTTGTCCAGTCCATGACCAATACGGACACGGCGGACGTCCCGGGAACCATTCAACAGGTAGCACAACTGGCCCGCGCCGGATCAGAACTGGTCCGCGTGACGGTGAACAATGACGCAGCCGCCAAGGCGCTGCCCGCCATTGTGGAAGGTCTGGCCAAACAGAATGTCCACGTCCCGGTCATTGGCGACTTCCATTACAACGGTCACCTTCTGCTTACAAAGTATCCTGAGTGTGCCCAGGCGCTGGCCAAGTACCGCATCAATCCCGGCAACGTAAGCGTTGGCCGCAAGGATGACAACAACTTCCGCTCCATGGTGGAAGTGGCGGTGAAGTACAAGAAGCCGGTACGCATTGGCGTGAACTGGGGATCACTGGACCAGCAGCTCCTCACGCGCATGATGGACGAGAATTCCAAGTCGGCCGAGCCGAAGGCCGCGCGTGACGTGACCATGGAAGCCATGGTGGTGAGCGCGCTGCGGTCGGCGGAGATTGCTGAAGAGACCGGACTGCCGCATGACCATATCCTGCTCAGCGCCAAGGTCAGCGGCGTACAGGATTTGATTGACGTGTACCGCAGCCTGGCATCGCGATGCGATTACCCGCTGCACCTGGGACTTACTGAAGCCGGCATGGGAGCCAAAGGGATTGTCAGCAGCACCGCCGGTCTGGCCGTACTGCTGCAGGAAGGCATTGGCGATACCATTCGCGTATCACTCACACCGGCGCCTAACGGCGCTCGGACGGAAGAAGTACTGGTTGCCCAGCAGATCCTGCAGTCGCTACAGATTCGCAGCTTCACTCCGCAGGTCACCGCCTGCCCCGGCTGCGGGCGCACCACCAGCACGTTCTTCCAGGAAATGGCCGAACAGATCCAGACCTACCTGCGTGAAAGCATGCCGGCCTGGAAAGAAAAATACCAGGGTGTGGAAGAGCTGAAGCTTGCCGTGATGGGTTGCGTGGTCAACGGACCAGGCGAATCAAAACATGCCAACATCGGAATTTCATTGCCCGGAACATTTGAAGAACCCAAGGCGCCGGTGTTTGTGGATGGCCGTTTGATGACCACTCTGAAGGGCGACCGGATTGTCGCAGAGTTCATAAAGATTCTGGATGAGTACGTTGAGTCCCGCTACGGCGCCGGCGCACTTACCGCCAGCCGCTAGAGGTTCGTCACTAACGTTCACTATTTCAACAGGCTATAGCTAATGGCCAGCCATGCGCCGAAAACTGCAACCAACATACCCATGCGAACTGCTGCGCTGTCAATGATGTTATTCCATTTCGCGTCCATAAAATCGCTCCTGATTTCGTCTCGATAAAAGTTTTAAGTTCACTTGCTGATGTAGTTTTTGACGTCAGCAAGTTCCTTTGGTTAGTAATACGACGGGCGCTAAAAAAGGTTCCGTGCTTTTCAGAAAACCTGTACGTATTCTTTATCGGCACTTGATCGAATTTCTTGCTATCTTCGCTGCAAGTCATACGTCTTATAAGCATTCATTCTTTTCTCTCAAACCCGAAGGGGTGCGAAGCGAACAAGAAAACGACACCGCAGTCGGCGATTTTTGCAGCTTGGTCCTGACCTCACAGCCAGCTTCAGTGAATTGCTGCCAGGGTTTCGAATTCTGGTCGCTTCGCACCCTCAGGGTGCAGCACCGCCCGCAACATTTCTGCCATCTTTCCATCCAGCAGCTCTGTCCAGCAGTTTCCTTTGCCCCACAGATCTCATCCAACCAGCGCAGTAGAGATTTTTTCAGGGGCGTGGAGAGCTGGTATGCCGTTTCGCAATGTGATTCCTCATCTCAGGCAAGTCAAACCAGAATCAGCCAAGGAACAAGTGGCGAAAGCGGGACCGGCGAAGGTTGAGCAAATTAAAGAGAAGGTATCTCCGTGGAAGCTGGGCGGTCTCACGCCGGTACAGCTGGGCAAGCGCGTTTACCAGAAACTTGAGGAAGACGAGGTGCTCACCCGGTCAGCCTCGCTCTCTTATTACTTCATGTCCGCCCTTATCCCGATGCTGTTCTTCCTCATGGCATGTCTTGGCATCTTTGCCAAGAGCCATGACCTTCGCCACAGCCTTCTGGGTTACATACAACAATTCATGCCACCGGACGCCTATACGGTTCTGCTGCGTACCCTTCGCGAGGTTGCAATCCACAGCAGCGGCCTCAAGCTGGTTCTCGGCCTGGCACTGGCGCTGTGGTCCGGTTCCGGCGGCATGCGTTCCATCATGGACGCACTGAACCGCTGCTATCACGTAAAAGAAGGTCGACCGCTGTGGAAGCGCATCCTCCTTTCCATGGGACTCACCGCCGCGATTTCCGGACTGACGATTGCCGCGCTGGTGATTGTTCTCTACGGTGGATCAATCGCCCAGTTTGTTGGCGACCACACCGGCCTGAGCACTATTACGATTGCACTTTGGAAAGGCGTTCAATGGCCGCTCGCCTTCATCTTTGTAGTGTTATCTTTCGCGATGATCTATTACTGGGCGCCTGACACCGAACAGCAATGGGCATGGATTACGCCAGGAAGCCTGATCGGCGTTCTGCTCTGGGTCGGCGCATCTGTCTGCTTCCGCGTTTATCTGCACTACTTCAACAGCTACGGAAAGACCTACGGGTCACTGGGCGCAGTCATCGTACTGTTGCTCTGGCTGTATATCACCGGCATGGCGATCCTGGTGGGCGGCGAGATCAATGCTGAGATTGAAAACGCAGCCGCAAAGCGAGGCCATCCGGAGGCCAAAGACATCGGCGAGAAAGCTGCCTGATGCCAGAAGCTGCTCGGCTAGACGGTCGTCTTCTCCGGATATGATGGGACCGGCGCAACGGTTGGAGCCAGCGGCAATTCAATGGTCACGATCAGGCCATCTTTCGCATTCGCCGCGTGAATTGTTCCTCGGTGCAGTTTTACCGTCCGGTCAGCGATGGAGAGGCCAAGTCCCACACCTCCGCTTGCACGCTCACGCGCCTCACTTACACGATAAAACGGCTCGAAGATATGCTGCAGTTCGGCGTCTGGAACACCCGGACCGTGATCACGTACGGTGAGGACAGCGGTATCCATACGCCAGCGTAATGCCACTTCCACGCTGGTGCCTTCCGCGGTATAGCGGACCGCGTTGCGAATTACGTTCTCCACCGCGCTGCGCAACAGTTCCACGGATCCACGCACACGGCAATGATCCAGTTCAATGGCTTTCACGCAGCGGTGCAACGGCTTGGCTTCATAGTCCGCGTCATCAATCACCTGTTGCACTATTTCTTCCAGGACAACAATCTCCGGAGGAACATGTTCTGACCCGCTTTCCAGCTTGGTGAGGGTCAGCAACTGGCCAACGAGCTGGTTCACGCGCTCCGTCTCCTGCTCAATGCGATTGAGCGCTGAAACGGCCTTGCCATCGGCAGACTTGCGGGCGAGTTCAAGGGCAACGGTAAGCCGTGCCAGCGGGGAGCGCAGTTCGTGTGAGATATCAGCCAGGAGCCGCTTTTGCGACGAGATGAGTCCTTCAATGCGCACAGCCATATGATCGAACTCGCGCCCCAGGTCAGCGAGCTCATCGGCACGATTGCCCAGCTGCGGGGAAACACGGGCTTCCAGATTTCCTTCTGCGAACGCCTTCACCGTGGATTGGAGCTTCTTCACCGGATTGGTCAGGTAGAGAGCCAGAAAATAGCAGACTGCGCCGGCGATCAGAATACTTACGATCAGACGCGCGGGAGAGATTGCATCTGGCCGGGGTAATATCGGCTGGCGCAGGCGCGTGACAAAAATGTAACTACGTCCAGGGGCTGCTTCCACTGACCTGCCCCAGCTCAGCCGGCCCAGGACAACGTGCGCGACATGCTTCTGCTGGTCGCGGACTTCCGCAGCAAGATCGCTGGCAGCGGATGTTGCCGGCGTGATTGCTTTGGCTGTGTTATCGAAGAGAAATATTTCCGTGCCCGATTCCTTTTGCGACCGCGAAACATATTGCGCGAAGGCTGAAGGCCCCTCGCGGTCATACACCTGGACCGCCGATTCAGCGTAGAGGTTCAGAGACTCACCGAATGCGCCGCGCCGCTGCTCCGGCAACGGCAATTGCGAGAGTGACGTCCAGAACATCAGGTTCCAGGCGCCAAACATCATGGCTGCGGTAAGCCAGAACCACATGAAGATCTTGAAGAACAGGCTGCGAAAGATAAGGAATCGGGGAAGTTTCACTGCGGTTCTCCCGGTAAAAGATAGACGTAACCGCTGCCACGGATTGCCTTGATGCGCTCCTGGTCGCCTTCATAGGAGCCCAGCTTGCGCCGCAGATTGCTTACATGTACATCAATGCTGCGGTCCATGGGCGACATGGGACGCGCCAGGGCAGCCTGGGTAAGATCTTCACGGCTGATGATCTTGCCGGGGCTGCGAAGGAAGGTGTACAGCAAATCGAACTCCGCGCCTGTGAGCGTTACGCTCTTGCCGCCGCAGGTCACGCTGCGCGACTCGGGATGCAACTCAACATCCGCCAAATGGACCGGCTGACCGGCCGCCACCGCGCCGCCCGATGAGGTACGCCGCAATATGGCCCGCAAACGCGCCACCAGTTCGCGCGGATTGAAAGGTTTGGGCAGATAATCATCGGCGCCCAGCTCAAGCCCGAGAATGCGGTCCAACTCACTGCCCCGCGCAGTGAGCATGAGCACGGGCACACCGCTCTTCTGGCGCAGTTGTTTCAACACATCCAGTCCGCTCATGCCCGGAAGCATCACGTCTAGAATCACTACGGCATATTGGTTGTTAAGTGCTTTTTCAAGCCCACTGGGACCATCATGGGCGGCATGCAGCTCAAGCTGCTCACTCTGTAAATACTCTTCCAGAAGTTTGCTCAACTCGGCATCATCATCAATTAGCAGCACTGAGACCATAACTTTCACCTTATATCCAAGCTCAAAATCAAAGCAGTTAAGAAATGTGAAGGGTACCAGAACCCGTTTACAACTCCTAACCTTCAAGTCCGTTTGACCGGGTTAATACTAACGGCAGACCTAAACCGCATGGAAACCTGGATTCGGCTGCCGTTCGATTGTAAAAGGAGTTCCCAGTGAACAAGAAATTATTCCTCATACCAGTGGCACTCATACTGGCAGTGGCAGCAGGTCTGGCCGGTACGGTTTATGCACAAGGTCCCGGATATGGTCATGGATTTGAACGCCATGGTGGTGGCATGCTGAAACACATGGCCAAACAACTGAATCTTACCGAAGCTCAGCAGGGTCAGATCAAAACCATCATGCAGGGCGAACGCGGCAAGATGCAGCCGCTTCAGCAGCAGCTTCGCCAGAACGAACAGGCACAGAACGCCGCCACTACTGGCGACTTTAATGAAGCCCAGGCACGCGCCTTCGCTCAAAAACAAACCCAGATCATGAATGACCTGATCGTGGAAAAGCAACGCATGAAGTCACAGATTTATGCCGTGCTTACCCCTGACCAGCGCCAAAAAGCGCTGCAGCTTATGCAGCAGCGTGAACAGCGCCACCAGGAACGCATGCAAAAGAAGTCACAACAGCAACCGCAAACGAAACAGTAAGTCTTCTTCTCTCCTTATCTCTTTTCTTCCCTCCAGAGGAAACCGGGCGAGCCTTAATGGCCGCCCGGAATTTTGTATGCCTTCATTTCTTGTTCGCTTCGCGAAAAACCGCTTCCGGTTTTTTTGTCGCTACGCTCCAAACCGCTCGAAACTTCTCTCCACGCGACGGCCGTCGAGGCTCCTGTCGCAGCGGGCTCGGCGCGTGGTCGGCCTCGCCCTTAATTTGGCTGGAGACCTTTTAGCGCACAATTGTTCTTCAGCGGGTTGGAGCATAGCGACAGGGTAAAATAGACCTGCATGCCTACTGGCTCAGAAATTCGCGAAACCTTCCTGCGCTTCTTTGAAAGCAAAGGGCACAAGCGCGTCCACTCATCGTCCCTGGTCCCGGCCAATGATCCGACGTTGCTTTTCATCAATGCCGGGATGAACCAGTTTAAGGACGTCTTTCTTGGCAATGAAACCAGGGATTATGTCCGCGCCACGACGGCGCAGAAAGTAGTGCGCGCCGGGGGCAAGCATAATGACCTTGAGAACGTAGGCTTCACCAAGCGCCACCATACCTTCTTTGAGATGCTGGGCAATTTCAGCTTTGGCGACTACTTCAAGCGCGAAGCCATTGCCTACGCATGGGAACTGGTGACTTCGCAGCAATGGTACGGCGTGCCTAAAGAGAGGCTCTATTGCACTATCTTTAATGGCGAGCAGGGCATTCCGCGCGATGACGACGCGGAGAAATACTGGCTGGAAGTGGGCGTGCCCAGGGAACGTGTTTTTGAAATGGGCATGAAAGACAATTTCTGGTCCATGGGCGATACCGGGCCGTGCGGGCCGTGCAGTGAAATTCACTATGACATGGGGCCGGCGGCGTCGGACGAAGGCCATGCCGACTGCAAATTCCCGTGTGAATGCGGCCGTTATGTAGAGATATGGAACCTGGTCTTCATGCAGTTTGATCGCGATTCGGCAGGCACACTGAATCCGTTGCCCAAGCCTTCTATTGATACCGGCATGGGTCTGGAACGAATCGCCGCCGTTCTGCAAGGCAAGCTTTCAAATTACGAGACTGATCTTTTCACGCCACTGATTCAGTCGGCGGCCAAGCTGGTGGGCGTTGATCTGGGACGAGAGCTGGCGGCCGAGCGGGGATCGAAATCCGCGGCGTCTCTGCGTGTAATCGCTGATCATGCACGCGCTACGACTTTCCTGATCGCTGACGGTGTGGTTCCGGCCAACGAGGGTCGCGGCTACGTGCTGCGTAAGATCCTGCGTCGTGGCATACGTCATGGTCGTTTGCTGGGTGCGGAAAGGCCTTTCATGTACCAGATGGTTTATGCGGTGCGCGATCTGATGAAAGCCGCTTACCCGGAACTGGAAGAACACGCGGACCGCGTGTCAAAAGTTGTACACGAAGAAGAGCGCCGCTTCGCGCACACGCTGGACGCTGGTTTGTCGCGGCTTGAGGCTGACTTGCAGGCTGTCCGCAAAGAGATGGCGGACGCGCAACGCATGGTGGCCGCACAGGACCCGCACACGGACTCCGGCGTTGGCCGGGCGACGATGGCGCAATATCGTTTTCAGGTCGAACGCGGCATGCGCTACCGCGGTGACCATGCCTTCAAGCTGTACGACACGTTCGGTCTGCCGTTTGACTTCATTATGGACGCGTGCCGGGATGCGGGTATCTCACTCGACGTGGAAGGCTTTGAGCGCGCCATGGAAGCGCAGCGGGATCGTGCACGCGCTTCATGGAAGGGTGGCGCCAAGGCGAGCGCGTCACCGCTCTTTCGCGGTTTGGCGAAGACAAACTTTGAAGGATACCGCCAGACGGAATCAAAAGGCTGTGAAGTGCTGGCGCTGGTGAAGGTCGTGCCGGGAGGCGCGCCAGGTGAAGCGCAGGGCGTGAAGTCACTCAATGCCGGCGACGAAGGTGAAGCTGTTCTCGATCACACGCCATTTTATGCGGATTCGGGCGGACAGGTGGGCGATATCGGCGTGTTCTACAACACCGAGCACAACGCGGTGCTGGCCGACGTGAACGGATGCTACATGCCGGTTCAGGGGGTTCGCGCACACAAGATCAAGGTCCGGCAACCGATGCACGTGGGTATGAAGGTGGATGCGGTGGTGCACACGGAAGTCCGCGACTCCACGCGCCGCAACCATACGGCAACGCATCTGCTGCATGCAGGATTGCGTGAAGTATTGGGCAAGCACGTGAAGCAGGCTGGATCACTGGTTGATCCGGGACACCTGCGTTTTGACTTCTCACACTTCACCGGCGTGGCCGACGAGGAACTTCAGGACATTGAAGACCTGGTGAACAAGGAAGTGCTGCGCAATATCAAAGTGGAAACCATTGAGGACGTGCCGATTGATGTAGCCATCAGTGAATACAAAGCTATGGCACTCTTCGGAGAAAAATACGGCGAGAAGGTGCGCGTGATCAGGATCGGCGACTTCTCCACCGAGCTTTGCGGCGGCACGCACACCAGCGCCACCGGCGAGATCGGCCTGATCAAGATTATGAGTGAAGGTTCGGTGTCTTCTGGAGTGCGCCGCGTTGAGGCCGTGACCGGTGAGGGATCCTTGCGGCATTTCCGCAGCGATCACGCGCTGGAAAGCATTGTCTCCACGCTGGTGCCGCGCGCACAGCAAAGCGGGTCGCCGGCTGATGCGTTGCGTTCAGAGCTGGAAAAGAAAGACGGCGAGATCAAGAAGCTGCAAAAAGAACTGGAGCAGTTGCGGATGAAATCGGCTGCATCCAGCGTGGCGTCAGTGGAAGACAAAGTGAAAGATGTTCACGGCGTGAAAGTGCTGGTACATCGCGTGGACAACCTTGATCGCGGCCAGATGCGCACGCTGGTGGACAACATGCGCAACAAGTTGGGATCGGGCGTCGTGGTGCTGGGGTCGGCGCAGCAGGACGGGAAAGTAGCGCTGATTGTGGGCGTGACGGCGGATCTTACGAGTAGAGTTCCAGCGGGAAAAGTGATTAAGCCCGTGGCGGAAAAAGTTGGCGGATCCGGTGGTGGTCGCCCGGATATGGCCGAAGCGGGTGGTAAAGATCCCGGGCAGCTTGATGCTGCGCTGAATGAGGCGTATGCGGCAGTGGAAGCGCTGGCGAAATAGGCTTTTTGTAATCTCGAGCGAAGCGAGAGATCCCTACGGACACGACAAACCTCTCTGGCCCGCCCGCATAACGGCCAGTTTATGTCGCTTCGCTCAGGCAGGGTTGAAACCCTGCCCAACCAGCTTGTGTCGCGCCTTCGGCGCTTTGCGTTTGGACAAGCCGAAGAACGTGGAAGATTGCTGGCGGCAATTGCAATCAAGGAATGTAATGGCGATGTTACAACAGTTGTCTGTGTTAGTGTGGTTGAGGCATTCACGCGAAGGAATCGGTACGCATCTGGGGCTCGCTTCCAGGCATTCAAGAACATCCCTTGCCAGAAGATCGCGGGCTTTAGTCTCCCCGATCCTGTCGTATCTCGTGCCAGGGAGCCTGGTTCCCCGCCTACGAGAACCCTAACAGCACGATCTTCCCATCCGATGCCAGCATGATGCGGCATTCCACTTCGCCGTTTTCGAATTTCACCTGGTAAATGTCCGAACCGCCCGGGCCGACGCGCTTGAAGGATATGGCCTTCACCGCGCCCAGTTGCTTCATCTGCCCTTGTATCCCCGGCAGGTCCTCGCGCAGGAAATTCGCGAGCGACGGCATGATCTGGTCGTACCTCGGTTCGCCGCGGCGCATGTCATCCAGCAACTGCCGCAGTACAGCCTCGGTTCTTGGGTCTTCCGTCTGATCTTTGAACTTTTTGGGCGCGGCTGCCTGCGACTCTGTGACCAGTTTTGTTTCGCTGTCGTTCAATCGCGTCCCCGCCTGATCGTTTCCGTTCTGCCGCAAAGTTACCTGCGTGGCTTTGCCATCTGGTCCTGCCTTGAAAGTAAGCTGCGCGTCCACAGTCTTGAAGAAAAACTCGTGATCGCTCTGCGGGAAGATCTCGACCGGTTGCTGTCCGGTGAGGTGCGCGTAAAACCGCTCGCCTTCCCGGCTCATTGTCATGTACTGGCGGCCTACAAGATAAGCGCCAGCGTATGCATCGAAGACAGTGGGGTCAATCTTGGCAACCGTGTGTTCTGTAGGTTGGAAATCCGGCCATTTGTATTCGTACGCGATGGTGCGCTGAATCTCCTCACCCAACGCGCCCCCACGGTCGCTATTAGCCATGATGATTGCGCCATCACCGTTTTCATAGACAATCAGGTTGCACTGAAAGCCTTCATTCGCTCCGCCATGTCCGAAGTAGGGATGCCCGTCGCTTCCGCCTGTAACCGGACCCAATCCCCAGTGTTTGATTCCGGCAGTAAGCATTTTCCGCGCTGTGGCCGCTGAGATCACGCGGTTCGATTTGCCGGCCAGCGCCCTCTGCACCTCGATGGCATATCGCGCCAGGTCGGAAGGTGTTGTCCACAGTCCCGCAGGAGCCATTTCCGGATAAGTGTGCGGGCCACCGACGATGGGCTGGCCACTTTGATCGTATGGGGTGGCGGCTTCGGGCAGACGGGCTGCCGGTAACGGCTGTTGATACGTGCTATGAGTCATACCGATCGGCCCCAGCACTAGTTCCTGCATGATTTTCGGAAACGGCTTGCCCGTCACGTCCTCCAGAAGTTGCTGGATGATCACGTACCCGCCTCCCGAATAGCTCCAATTCGTTCCGGGCAAGGTGTCCACACGAATGGCGGGAGTATTGGCCGGCTTCTCACCGTTCAACACCTGCACCAGCGTTGGAACGGGCGACCCCGCCGCGTAGCCCGGGAATCCGTGAACGGTGGTTCCTGCGGTGTGTGTCAGCAGCTCTCGCAGCGTAACTTTCTTCTTGGCCGTGAACTCGTTCTCCGGCACCTTCCAGCTCTTCAGATATTTGTTGACGTCGGTGTCAAGGTCGAGCTTCCCCGACTGCACCAGATGAAGCACTGCCAGCGCTGTTACCGGTTTACTGATAGAAGCTGCTTGAAAAAGCTTTTCCGATGTGACTGGCGGCCCGCCTGTCCTAGTCACCCCGAATCCGCGTGCCCACTCGATCTCTCCGTTGTGGATCACGGCGATGCTGACGCCGGGAACGTGTAGCTCACTCATCAGATCGCTCAGCTTCTTGGTTTGTACAGCCTCGCCCTTTACCAGAGTGCCGGGCACAATGCTGTCTTGTATGCGCTGAATCCGGGCTTCCACAACGGAAGGCCCACTCTTCACTTGAGGCGCAAGCACCCCCGAGGTGAGGACGACGACGGCCGCACAGGAAAGAACGGCGGAACGGAAAAATGACATTGCGGGGCTCCTTTATTATCCGCGCTCAGCCTAGCTAAGCGGCCAGCCTAACATTTTTTCAACAGTTGAGTAAGACCCAGGACAACCATGAACAGAAAATGCAAGGCGCGAGAGAGTGTTGAAGGCATTGCAGAATGCTGTTGCCCTCATCGACACAGGAGTGATTACGCTGATCGGAAAAGCAACATCTTCACCACAGAGCCATCTGGTTGCCCTGTCGACTTGGAAGACCGTAGGGATCTCTTGCTCGCTACGCTCGAGATTTCAGTAACAAACTGGGCTTCGAGATTGAAAAACAGAAGAACCCGCTATCTTAGGTTTTTACCCGTAATTGGCACCTGTTCACGCCCTAGATACATCCAGTTTTGCCCGATTGTACTCTGTTTGTAACCCGCATATAATCCGTTCACTCTGGCCGTTTCTAGTATCAGGATGTAGCAGAAGGTGCTGGTCCTTCAGAAGCTGGCGTTGACCGCAAAAAGCTGGTATCAAGTAGCGTAACGCGATGAAAAAGCACCTGTTTGCCATCCTGATTAGCGCCACGGTGATGGTAACCAATATGAGCGCCCAGAAAGTAGTGGCCAAGCAAGATGCTAACGGCCACATGGTCTTCTCTGAAGCCGCTGACGCCTCACCTCAGGCGCAGCAGGTCAAGCCCGCTCTCACTTCAACTCCATTGAGTTCAACCCCTGAAGATTCATCGCGTTACAACGGACTAGTCTATTGGAGCAGTAAGGACCGCCGTTGGAAACCTGTGCCATCTGTTTCCTCATCCACCCTGAAAGCGGCCCGCCAGGCTGCCCAGGAAGTAAGCACGCTGTCCATGCCCGTAAGTCTTGGGAAAACCGGTTTAGGATCAACAAAGATCGGTTCACAACCTGTGGATCCCAAAACAGGCATGCCGACGGTAACTTCGTCAGACACGGTGGATAAGGCTATTGAAGAAGCGGCCAACCGCCATGGAGTGGACCCGAACCTGGTCCGCGCCGTGGTGAAGGTGGAATCAAATTTCAACCCGCATGCGGTTTCGAGCAAGGGAGCGGTTGGGCTGATGCAGCTCATGCCGTCCACGTCGAAATCGTTGAATGTGGGTAACGCATTTGATCCCCACCAGAATGTTGATGCCGGTGTGCGCCACCTGAAGAGCCTTCTGGAGAATTACAATGGAAATCTGGAGCTCTCACTGGCGGCTTATAACGCCGGCAGTGGCGCCGTAAATAGAAACAGAGGCGTACCGCCCTATCGTGAAACGCGTGACTACGTCAGAAAGATTACTGACATCTACCTGGCAAGCGGAGTGAAGCAGCAGCGGGTAAAAGAGTCTCGCAACGATGAGGGGCACCGCGTTTTTACCAACAACGAATAGCGCGGAACCGGGTTTAATAAGTAAGGTGCTTTGCAGCAGTCGCAAATGAAATTCGGGTCAAGGGCAGCGAAGCGTATCGCGCTGGCGCTTACGCTGGCGTGTGCTTTGGCGCCGTTTGCCCACGCTCGCACCGTAAAGCAGAAAAAGCAGGCCGCCAGCGTGATGCTGGAAAACGCCAACCGCCTGCGTGACAACCTGCTGGGCACTCCTGAATCCGACCGCGAACACAAGGACTACGCCAAGGTCATCGATCTCTACCGCAAGGTCTATTACACAGCGCCTTCTCTGGCGAAAGCTGACATTGCCGTTCTTGCCGTGGCCGAACTGCTGGACGACGAGGGCCGCATCTTCAACGATCCCAAGAGCTTTAAGGATGCCATTGGACAGTTGGCCTTCCTGCGCCGTGAATATCCCGGCAGCAAGCACCGTGTGGAAGCGCTGTTTACCATCGGCGAAATCTATCGTGACGACCTGAAAGATCCGGAACAGGCTAAAGCGACATTCCAGGATTACCTGAAACACTATCCTCACAGCCAGCTTGCGCCCAAGGCCATGCAGGCGATTGCAGAAATTGACAGCGCCGGTGACGCCCCAAGTCCGTTCAAGAAGAAGGGCACAAAAGCGCAACGTGGGCAGCAACATACTCCCGAGGCAAAGGCTGCGTGGGTTGATGTAGTTGCGGCGCCCAAAGCGCCGGCTGCTAAAAAAGCGCAGACCAGGACGGAAGCCAAAGCGGCCAAACCCAAGGTTGACGACAACGACGACGCAACTCCTTCGCAAGATGAATTAATTGCGCCGTCTCCGCAAGGGCAGTCACAGCCCGTGCTGGATGCTTCACTTCCCCACCCCGGGCTGCCTCCGATGAATCGTATGCCGCGGATGACCAGCATCCGTTCATGGTCAACGCCTGATTACGTTCGCGTGGCCATTGATCTGGAGCAGGAAGTAAAGTATCAGGCCGGTCGCGTACCACATCCTGACCGCATTTTCTTTGATCTCTACGACGTGAAGCTGGCGTCTGATCTCGTCGGCAAGACCTTTGATGTGGAAGCCGGCTTCCTGCACAAAATTCGCGTTGCCCAATATAAGGCCAACATGGCGCGCGTGGTCCTTGATGTCGACGACGTGGCGGAGTACTCCGCGTTTCTGTTGCCTAACCCGTATCGCCTGATCATTGATATCCATGGCAAGTTGACGCCAAGACAGTTGGCTGCCGCCAAATCTGACACCGCATCACCTGCCTCGAACTCAATATCGCATTCCGCCAAGAACCAGCCGGATTCGAGAACGGTAGTACAAGATGCGATGCAGGGTGCATCGGCGGGCAGGCCTTCCGCAGAACTTCCTTCAAGTGCATCGGCGACTGGTGGAAGCAGTTCATCTGCACCAGAACCTGATGTGGTTGTTACCAACATCCGTCCGAACAGCAAAGCCAATGATGGTAACGCCGCTGATGCGCTGCAACGCGCTGAAGATACAAAGAGTGGACCGCTGAAGAATGCTCCGACTGCACAGGGTAAAACTCAGGGTGCGTCTTCTGCTGCTTCTTCTACTACGGGGAACAAGACTTTACCGGCAACAACCACCAAGCCGGCCCAGGCGACAAACACCGAAGTGGCAAAAACTGAAGTCGCCAGGGCTGACACACCGAAAATGGTGGTGGATGACACACTCGACCAGCCGGCGGATTCACCCAAAGCCACTACCAAGATCACCAGCGGTCCCACGTACCAGGCAGTTGCGCCGCAGCAGTCCAGCCGCAACAAGAAAAATAAAGTCGTGACCGAGACCGCGACGGGCAAAGTTCCGGCGCCGGCGACCACTACGCACACCGCGGCGCCCACCGCAAACGGTGAGCGATCGTTGATCCGCGCGCTGGGTTTGAAGATCGGCAAGATTGTTGTGGATGCAGGCCACGGCGGACATGACACCGGCACCATCGGTCCGAATGGCCTGGCCGAAAAAGACCTTGTTCTCGACGTTGCATTGAAGCTCGGCAAAGAACTGGAAGACAAGCTGGGCGCCGAAGTGATTTACACACGCGATGATGACACGTTCATCCCGCTGGAAACACGGACGGCCGTCGCCAACAAAGAACAGGCCGACCTGTTCATCTCCATCCACGCCAACTCCAGTAGTGACCAGACAGCGCGGGGCGTTGAGACGTATTACCTGAATTTCACTTCATCGCGCGACGCGCTGGAGACCGCAGCGCGCGAAAACGCGGTGTCAGAAAAATCAATTCATGAACTTCAGGACCTGGTCAAGAAGATCGCGCTCAAAGAGAAGATTGAGGAGTCGCGTGAGTTTGCCGCGGATGTGCAGAAATCGCTGTATATCGGACTCAATGCAAAGAACCCTGGCATTCGCAATCGGGGCGTGAAGAAAGCGCCATTCATCGTGCTCATTGGCGCGAACATGCCATCGATCCTGGCCGAAATCTCCTTCGTCAGCAATCCCAATGACGAGAAGAAACTCCGCACCAATGACTACCGCCAGAAGATTGCCGATTCGCTCTACAAAGGCGTCTCCAGCTACATCAACGGTCTGAGCGGAATCAAAGTGGCCGCGTCAAAAGTTGACCGCAGCGAAGTTTCAACTTCGTCCGTCGCGGCGAAATAGCTCGTCACATTTTAAAGATGGTCAACCCCGGGTAAATACTCTCTAGACTTCGGTCGTCTTTGCGCCTCTCACTCATTGCTCCAAAATACATTGCTCCTCAACTTGGGCAAACAGACCGCAAAAGAAAAGCGGCCAGATAAATTTGCCTGGCCGCCGAAAAAAAGAAGGTTTGAAGCGTTCTACTTTGCCGCTCCTACCACCTGCAACACCATCTGCGTACCCGCATCGAGCTTCACGTTATTGGTAGCAGAGCTAATCACCGAACCCTGTGCACTATTCGCGGACGCAGAACTTAACGTCAAGCCTTCCATTCCGATAACTCCATGACTTGTACTGTTAACCGCACCATGAACCGCGGTTCCGGCTGTGTTGTTCACATTTCCACCCACTGCTCCGGTAGCGGAGCCCGCGACGGAACCCGCAGTATTGCCGACGCCGCTGGTAGCATTGCCCACAGTCGATGTCACGCCGCCAAGGGGTCTACCGCCTGCACCGCCCGTCATTGTGCCGCGTGCCATCCCGGGTCCTGCGTCCAGATTGCCGGCATCGGAACCGGCCGCGGAAAGCGAACCCTGCACTGGCGGAGCCAGCGCCTGTACCGCACCGTTGAAGGCGACTTCCTGCCCGCCTTTCAGAACTGCTTTGTCAAAGACAATTCCCAGCTTTGATTCTGCGTTGTCTTTCGTCTTTCCCTGGGCCTCCGTTACGTGGCCTACGAGTTTAGACCCTTTGTGCAGGACGACCTTGCCGTCAGCCTTCACGTCCTGCGTCAGCTTGGCCGTGACTTCATCGCCGGGCTTCGCCTTCTTTGCATCCACTGATTTCGCCAGCTCAGCCTGCAAGGTAGTCCCGCTGTTGAGCACGGAAGAACTTCCAGCCGGTGAGCTATTCGTAACCGCATTACCCTTGGTACCGGGATTCTTGTTATCTGCATCTTTGTCTTGCTTTGTGCCCTGCTGTTGCGTTGCGTTTGCATTCGCGCCAGCACCCACGTTGGCTGAACCGTTTGGGGTCTGCGCGCTTTGGTTGGCGTTCGCGCCAGCACTGGCCTGTCCGGGCGTGACTGAAGCATTACCAGAAGCAGAACCGGAAGCGCCTGTCTGCGCGCCGGCAGACAAAGTCATCATGCAAACTGCAAAAATCGCACTCATTGCGACGATCAAATACTTCTTCATGGCTGTAAGAAGTCCTCTTCTCTCATTGATTTGTTTACAAACGATTTTTGGGAAACGAAACCGCGGTCAAGACCGGGTACTCTCAATATTTCGATGCAGATACCCCGGATTTCTACTGCTTGGATCCGAAAAAATGAACCTGCCCGGATGGTTACTTAAGCCGTAGAACTCGCTGCCCGGTTTAAGATTGAAATGTAAACAGGCGGCCTGATTCAACGATCGAAATGTCGCCGATCAGTGCGACGACGAGATAAAGTGCTTCACTTCATCCGTCACTGAAAATGTCTTTGTCTTGTCCGCACTGAACCGCGCTTCCAGCTCAAACGCATTCTTCTCCAGTGGAATTCCTTCGTATCCGCCGCCACTGACAAAGCCACTCACGTAGCGAGCGCCAAATTCTTTCACCCCGAGCTGCGCATATTGCACCACGTGCACCAGTTCATGAAAGAGCAACGCATCCGTGAACTCCTCGTGCGACACAATCACGTCCACAAACGTCACGGCTGCAAGATCTGAAAAGCTGGGCAGATCTTTGAAGCCCATCATGCGCGCCATGGTGTAAAAGCCGGGATCATCAATGCGTTTATCTTTGAGCACCAGCAACTTCGTCTGGTCAAGAATTTCTGACGGAAAAAACGGCTGCATGGCAGCCCGCTGTTCCTGTGTGAGAGGCACAGCATTGGTCGAATACTTTTTGCAACTGCCGCTGATGTAGTCAGCCACCATACCTGCAACCTGGCCGATCAATCCGGGTGAAATCTTTGAGAGATCCATGGAAATGAGTGTAGCAAAACAAAAAAGAGACGCAGCCGGAGCCGCGTCTCTTTAGGTTTTAGATTTTCCGTCTGATCTGTACTTGAGCCTTGGCTTTCAATTACCCGATTACCAAATTACCCAATTACTCAATCCGTTTACGCGACTCCCATTTCTGCCGCAATCTTCTCCGTGACAAAGGCTTCAATCAAATCGCCTTTCTTCACGTCGTTAAAGTTCTGGAGGTTGATACCGCACTCCATGCCGTTACGCACTTCGCTGGCATCATCCTTGAACCGTTTGAGCGATCCTATCTTGCCCTTGAAAACCTGGACGCCATCACGCATGAGCCTGACTTCCGAATCACGCCTGATGATACCGTCGAGTACGGCACAGCCCGCAATGGTGCCCACCTTCGGTACACGGAAGGTGTCACGCACTTCGGCGCGGCCCTGGTAGGTTTCCTTGATGATGGGTTCAAGCAGGCCGGTCATGGCTTTCTTGATCTCATCCTGGAGTTCGTAAATGATCGAGTGCAGGCGAATATCAACTTTCTCCTGCTCTGCCAGTTCCTGCGCCTTGCGTTCCGGACGCACATTGAACCCGATGATGACCGCGTTGGAGGCTGAAGCCAGCAACACGTCGTTTTCGGTAATGGCGCCCACGCCGCTGCGCAGGACCTTGATCTTCACTTTCTCATTCGACAAACGCAGCAGCGTGTCAGACAGTACTTCGGCAGATCCGCCCACATCCGCTTTCAGGATGAGGGGCAGTTCTTTCATGCCGGCTGTTTTGATCTGCTCGGCCAGTCCTTCCAGTGACAGCTTGGAACTCTTGGCCAGCGTGGCTTCGCGGTACTTCTGTTCGCGATACTCCGCCAGTTGTCGAGCCTTCTCACGGTCGGCAACCATCAACTGGTCACCGGCTTCAGGAAGACCGTCAAGTCCCAGCACTTCCACCGGCGTTGACGGCGGAGCCGCTTCCACCAGTTGTCCGCGATCATCAAACATGGCGCGAACTTTACCGAACGTGTTGCCGACGATAAAGCTGTCACCGATGCGCAACGTTCCGTTCTGTACCAGGACGGTAGCCACTGATCCGCGACCGCGATCAATTTTGCCTTCAATCACCGTGCCGCTGCCCGGACGTTCCGGATTTGCCTTGAGATCGCCCAGATCGGCAACCAGGCAGATCATTTCCATCAGGAGGTTGAGATTGGTGCGCTTCTTCGCCGATACATCGACGAAAACAGTGGTGCCGCCCCAGTCTTCCGGCATCAGGCCACGATCAGCCAGCTGCTTCTTTACGCGATCAGGCTGTGCCCCTTCTTTGTCGATCTTGTTCACTGCAACAATGATCGGAACCTTGGCGGCCTTGGCATGGTCCATGGCTTCCAGCGTCTGCGGCATCACGCCGTCATCGGCTGCTACCACTAGAACCACAATGTCCGTGACCTTGGCTCCACGTGCACGCATGCGCGTGAAAGCTTCGTGACCCGGCGTATCAAGGAACACGATCTGGCGGCCAACGGCCGGAGAGTCTTCCTTGGTGATGCGCACTTTATAAGCGCCAATATGTTGCGTAATGCCACCGGCTTCGCCGCCGGCCACATTGGTTTCACGAATGGCATCCAGCAATGAAGTTTTACCGTGGTCAACGTGACCCATGATGGTGACGACTGGAGGACGTGTGACCGCCGCGGCCGCGGAAACTTCCACGCCACCGGACAGAGTGGCCATCTCTTTGGCTGCCTGATCTTCAAAGCTGATGGCTTCTGAATCCGCGCCAAAATGCCGCGCCAGATCTTTTGCCAGTTCGTAATCCAGACTCTGGTTCACCGTGGCCATCACACCACGCATGAGCAGGCGTGCGATCAGGTCCTTGGCGCGAACGCCCAGCTTTTCCGCCAGGTCCTTCACGCTAGTACCTTCGCCAATGGTGATCATCCGCGTAATCGGCATGGGTTCGTTGGAAAGTCCCATGCGCGGTGGCGGAGTAAAGCCCTTCATCGGACCTTCTTTAGGTCCATGTTGATAGCGTTGTCCCGGACGCCGTGACTGCGGTCCCGGACGGCCAGCCGGTTTCGTCGGCATGCCCGATGGCGGACCACCTGGTCCCGCGCCCATTCCCGGACGTGGCGGGAATCCCGGACGGCCTGAACTGGTCGGATGCGGACCGCGACGGTTATCCATCCCCGGACGATTAAATGGCGGACGGCTTCCCGGCGCCCCACTGCCACCACCACCCGGACCTGAAGGCCGTGGGCGCTGGAAAATTGGCTGTCCACGAACTGGGCCTTGGCCCTGTCCCGGACGTCCACCCGGACCGCCCATTGGCCGGCCGCCAGGCGCACCTTGTCCTTGATAAGGAGTGCGCTGTTGCATTGGCGGTTGCGGCGGCGGTACCACTGGCGGACGCGGCGGCGGTGCGGCATAAACCGGACGCGGCCCCGTCTGCGGGGTAATCATGCGGCGTTGCTGCACAATCGGCTGTTGCGAAATTGGCTTAACCGGAGCAACTGGAGGAGCTGCGGGCTCTGCGCTCGCTGCCGGAGACGTTGCGTGTTCGCCGCCCGTCGGTCGCGCTGCTGGCGGCGCGCTGGTCGTAGCCGCTGGAGGTGTAACTACCACTTTTGCCGGCGGAGGCGTAACCACCACTGCGGGCGGATGCGCATGCGCATGCGGAGGAACTACCACCACTGCGGGCGGATGGTTTGATTTGGGAGGCGCTGACGCCGGAGGCATGGACACAATGGGCGGAGCTTGTCTGGGCGCGGGCATTACCACGGGACGCTGCGAAACTGGCGCTCCGTGTTTTGGTGTTTCTACTGCTGTTTTTTCCGCTGCGGGCGGTGCTGCTACCACGGGCTTCTCCACTTGTTTGGGTGGAGCCGCGAAGGGAGCGGTTACCACGGCCGCAGGTTTGTGCGGCGCTGCCTGTGGATGTTGTTGTTCCTGCTCACGCTGGCGGAGCAGTTTCATAACATCACCGGGCTTGGAAATCTTTGAGAGATCGATCTTCGGCTTAAAATCAGATTGCGCCGCTTTTTCTCTGGAGGCAGAACCAGACCGGGCAGAGAAATACTTGCGTACTTTCACCGCTTCATCTTCTTCAACAGAGCTTGAGTGAGTTTTCTTTTCCGTAACCCCAACTTCCAACAATACATCCAGAATGACTTTACTCTTTACTTCAAGCTCTCTGGCTAAATCATTAATTCGAATTTTCATTCGTTCTGTGTTTCCTCCAGGTATTTCCGCTACGCGATCATATCGACCTCACGGCTTTAGCATTCACGCGCATTGCTGCGCGCGTCTTTCTTTGTTACGAATCTTTTTCACCGGATTGCTCCGGCGCCACATCTTCTGTTCCCGCAGCTTCTGTCTCTGCTGGCGGCTCGGCTTGCGCCGCAACTGGCTGCGCCTCAGCGCTCTCAGCTTCCGTGGCTGTTGCTGCGGACTCACCCTCGGCTGCGGCCGTTACCTCACCTGCCGGAGTTTCCGTGTCAGAAGGCACTTCCGCCGTCGGCTGCCCATCCATTGCAAGGAAGTAATTATTGACCGCAATGCTGATTTTTTCCACCGTTTTAGGGCCTACACCCGGTAATTCTTCCAGCTGCTCTGGAGTCATGTCTGCCAGGGCCTCAACCGTGGTAATTCCAGCTTCATGCATCTTGGTGATTAAGGCCTCACCCAGGTCAGGAACGCGGTCCAGCGGAGTAGCGCCGCCACTGGTCAGGGTGGTCATCTGCTGCTCCACTTCCTGCCGCTTCTCTTCCTCACTCTTAATGTCGATCTTCCAGCCCAATAGCTTGGCAGCCAAACGGACGTTCTGTCCCTTTTTTCCGATCGCCAGTGAGAGCTGGCTGTCATCCACCACCACTTCCAGGTGCTTACCGGAAGCATCCACCACGGTCACACGGCTGACTTTGGCGGGCTGCAATGCCTTTTCCGCGAAGGTGACCGCGTCTTCGTGATACTCAATAATGTCAATCTTCTCACCGCGCAGTTCTCGAATGATGGACTGCACGCGCATTCCCTTCATTCCCACACAGGCGCCCACGGCATCCACGTCTTTGTCGCGGGACATCACGGCAATCTTGGTTCTCTCGCCGGCCTCGCGGGCAATGGCCCGAATCTGCACCGTGCCGTCATAAATTTCCGGGACTTCAGTCTGGAACAGGTTCTGCACCAGTTCCGGCGCGGCGCGTGAAACCACCACGGCCGGACCTTTGGCATTCTTGTCCACACGGGTCAATACAACGCGAACACGTTCTCCGATGGAAAATGATTCCAGCCGCGACTGTTCTTTCTTTGACATCTTGGCTTCCGCCTTGCCGATGTCAAAAATCACATCCGGTCCTTCAATCCGTTTCACCGTGGCATTGATTACTTCACCTACGCGGCCGATGTACTCGTTGTAGATCGTATCGCGCTCGGCTTCCCGCACCTTCTGAAAGATGATCTGCTTGGCGATCTGGGCGGAAATGCGGCCCAGGCCTTCTGTTGACTTCAGGAAGCGGACTTCCCCGCCGACTTCGGCGTTGGGATCCAGCGCTCGTGCTTCTTCCAGCGAAATTTCCAGTTGCGGGTCCCCGATATCATCTTCCGAGGCCATGATTTCTTTCACTGCATACACGCGGATCAGGCCGGTTTCCTTATCCAGCTCTCCGCGCAGGTTCTCCTGGCTTTTGTCTTTTTTGCGCGTGGCCGCAACAATGGCATCTTCAACCGCGCTCACCACAATCTGGCGGTCAATTCCCTTCTCCCGGCTTAACGCATCAATGACGTTATCAATATCACTTGCCATATGAGTTCCTTATGAAATCCGTGCTAAATTTCCGGGACCAGATTGGCCTTTTCCACATTACCCAGCTCAATCTCCACCTTTTCACCTTGCGGCGCCGGGTGGCCCGGCTTTGGCTTTTTCTTTCCTACTATGGTTTCCAGCGTGATCTTTCCTTCGCTGCAACCTTGCAAACGTCCTTCAAAATGCCGGTTGCCATTTACGGGCTCGCGGGTCATCAACTTCACGCGACTGCCGATAAATTTCTCGTAGTCCCTGGCCTGCAGCAGCTTTCGATCCAGCCCCGGTGACGATACTTCCAGCACATAGGCGCTGGGGATGGCATCTTCCACATCCAGCACAGTACCCAGATCGCGACTTACATTGGCGCAATCTTCGTGGGTGACACCTTCCGCCTTGTCAATGGTGACGCGCAATGTGCGCGCCTTGCCGCCGCCACGTAACTCCGCTTCCACCAGCTCTACGCCGTGGTTGGTAGCCACGCGCGTGGCGATTGTCCGAATTGCGTCCAGGTCCGCTGCCATCAATCAGTTCTGCCGGTCACTTGCCTAAACGCTTTTTGGGATTGTTAGGCCCAAAAATAAAGTGGGCCTTTCGCCCACTGGTACGTTCGCCATCGAATTGGGGAATTACTTACCCACTCACGGCACGTGCAAGCCTAGAGCCGAAACCAGCTACAACCAGTCCTTATGATACGCTCCTTTGGGGTAAAACACAAACTCGCAAAACCAGGCTAAGTAGCCCAAATTGAGGCATTTGCCGATTAGTCATTACCTTTTAAAGTCCCTTGGAACGCCAGCCGTACGTAATGATTAGATGCATCCAACACTCTTTTCGCACCATCGCGCGGGCGTCTTGCAGCTAAGGTCATTGCCTGAGATTGCTGTCACCAGACAACAATCCAACCCGATCTGCTCCTGCGGCCCGCGTCAAATCCACAACCTGGGCAACATAGGCGAACTCAACCTCGGGGTCGCCTTTCAGGAACGCGACTCGCTGCACACGAGCAACAAAAATTTCTTTTAATCTGGGCGAAAGTTCATCCCATGCGACTTCGGACTCATTGATTTTGATCCGCGGACGCTTGCCTTCGCCTGCACTCAGGAGCTGCACCACGATGCTATTTTCAGAGCTGGAAACATTCGCATCCCTCGACGCGGCTTGCGGGATCTCTGCCTGTTCACCTTGTGAGTGATGAGGGAGAACCACCATAAAAATGATGATGAGAACCAGCAGCACGTCAATCAGCGGAGTGACATTCATCTCCGCGGATTGGCCATCGCGAGCACCAAAAGTCAGGGACATGGAATCTCTCCTTGGCCGCCTGGGGCAGCCGGTGTTTGTATTCGCGCACGCTGAAGAGATTTGACACTGTAGCCGTGATCTTGGTTCCCGACTGATCGTCAAGCCCAGGGCCGATAAGCAAGGCCTCTTGTGGAGGCAAATTGGCAGCCCTGACGGCAAATTTAGTATGATGGCGCGCGATACGCTGTTTCCAGGAGGATTGACAGCATGCTCAAAGGATTCCGGCAATTCATGATGCGCGGCAATGTGATTGACCTTGCCGTGGCCGTGGTTATCGGCGCCGCGTTTGGTGCCGTTATAACCTCATTCGTCACTAACATCATTACGCCCCTGATTGCTGCTATCGTCGGGAAGCCGGATTTCTCGGCCTTAAACCTCAACGTCAATGGAGCGGTCATTTCGTACGGTATTTTCCTGAATGCGCTGATCAGCTTCCTGCTCATCGCCGGCGCGGTCTACTTCTTCATGGTGTCGCCGATGAATGCATGGAATGCCCGCCAGGCCCGCAACACTGTCCCAGCCGACCCCACCAGCAAGAAGTGTCCGGAATGTCTGAGTGAGATTCCAATTGCCGCCAGGCGTTGCGCTTTCTGCACGTCACCTGTGGCCGGCGTGCCCGCCTAGTTTTCAGGACGAAATTACACACAAAATGAAACGCAGCGAACCGGACTTAGGTTCGCTGCGCCGCTTCGCCCCCGCTATCTAATGCGAAGCGGTACTGAATCACGCTTAGTGCATGTGGAAATTGACAACCACGTTGGTTTCCACTTCCAACGCCTCACCGTTCAACATGTAAGGGCGGTGCCAGCCGCTGGTCATCTCACATGCCCAATGTGAGTGGCTATCATGCAAGTATCTTCGCGGAACTTGGCTTCACCTCGCAGTGACGGCCGTCACACACCGGGAATTAGTTTGTAAGCGGACGCCCGGGTGCACATACCGGAACTTTTTGGTCCGGCCATCCGTAAGGATCCATTGGAGGCAATGGAAGATGAGGAAGTTTTTCGCTGTGTTGCTGTTAGCAGGTTCAGTGGTTACGTTGAACAAACAAATGAGCGTTGCTCAAGACGCTCAAAACAAGGACAAGGCCGCTCAGAGCAAAACCGATTCTGAACAATCAATGAAATCCGTGGCCGGAACAAACGCGAAGACCTCCACCGATCCGTGGATGGGAACATGGAAGATGGATACGCGCCAATCCAAGCTGCATGGTCCCGCCCCAAAAGAAGAGACTTTGGTCATTGAGGCGGCAAACGCCGACCATATCAAGTACACGATCCATTCTGTTGGCCAGGATAGCGAATACACCCTGGCTTATGATGGAAAGCCTGACGCCGCTTCCGCGGTAACAATGAACAGCAATCCAGCGGGGACCGCGACGTACCATCGCATTACGAATCAGAAATATTCCGGTATAGCCACTATGGGAAAAAGCCTGACCACATCTGAGACCATTACTCTGTCTTCCGACAAAAAGAAGGTCACTGTGAAAATCCACGCCAAAAGCGATAAAGAGCAGTATGAAGAGATCGCGGTGTACACGCGATAGCCATCAATAAAACCCGGGGTTTGCACCGATCAGCGCGCTGCCTTAACGTGTATTGATTGAGATGATCTCAACGTAGAGACGCGGCATGCCGCGTCTTCCTTACAGGTATTTTTCTCGCAAAATGGCCAGGTGATGGGCCACATGACCAGCCAATACAAACGCAAGTGCCCGTACCGTGATCGAATTGTCACTGGCGACTCCGCGCTTCATCCACGCTTCGGGAGAAAAATTCCTCATCAGCGTCAGCGTAGCCAGGCGAACGGCCTGAAAATCTTCCACATGGCTGGCAAAGCTATGATCGTCCGCATGCGCCTGAGGGGCCCACGCCTTTTCATCGAAGCTGGGCAGCGGGCCGCCATCTCCTCGCGCAAAGGAAAGTGCGCGAAAGCTGAACACTCGCTCTGCATCATTGATATGGGCCAGCATTTCCCGAATGCTCCACTTATCCGGCTGGTAGCGATGCAGTGATTTTTCTTCGCTGATGCCGGAGAAAAGTGCAAGCGCTTCCTCCATCTGCCCTCGTAATACTTGCAGAATGTTGCCGTCTTTCACCAGGTCAATGTAACGGAAATAGGTTGACGCTGCTTCATCACTTTGAGGAATGCCGATCATGCAACTTATCTTAAACGAAGATGACTGGATGTTAAGATATCCGCCTTTCAAAAATCCATGGCGGTGTCTTCCCCAGGATGTTTGTCGAAGCATTTTCCGATTCAGGAAGTTCCTACGAAACAAAAACTACCATCGTCGTGAGGAGGAGTGGAAGTTTCCAGAAGACGTGACTCGTAACGATGCTGTTACGGCGCGTTCTCTCGAGACAAAAATAGACTCGTCATCCCGACGTCCGTTAAGCGAACGCGCGTATTCATCAGCGCGTGAGCAGGACGGAGAGATGACGATGGTGGTTGATTCGGTCAGGATGACAGGGTTCGAGAGTATCGATTTCCCGAAATAGCCTTTGTTCATTGGACGCGAACTGGAACTTCACAGTCTGAACAACCCTAATCCCCAATCACCATCGCAATCGCCAGCCCGTCATAACCCTTGCTTCCCACTGTCTGGATCTCTGTGGCTGAAACGCGCTTTTCTGCCGACAGCGCCAGGTTAAATTGCTGGATCCCCCGAACCATCTCATCCTTGCTCGCCGGATCAGTGACTGCGCCTTTCCTGACCACGTTGTCTGCAATGATAACCGTGCCCTTGCGCGCCAGCTTCAGCGACCACTTCAAGTATTCCGTATACCCCTGTTTATCCGCATCAATAAAGATCAGGTCGAACGGACCTTTTCCTTCTTCCAGCAATTTGGGCAAAGTATCCCCGGCACGTCCCACGCGAATCTCCACCTGCTCTGCCACTCCCGCGCGTATCAGGTTCGCCTGCGCCACTTCCGCGTGCCTGGGTTCATACTCAAGCGTAATCAGCCGTCCGCCCGGGGCCAGTCCGCGAGCAAGCCAGATGGTGCTGTAGGCGCCGAGCGTGCCAATCTCCAGAATCCTGCTCGCATTCAGCATCTTCGCAAACAGCATCAGAAGCTTTCCATGATTGGCAGATACGTTGATGGCGGGCATTCCGGCGGCGTCACTGGCCTCCAGCGCGCCATCCAGCGCCCGGTCCAGCGGCACAAATAAATTGCTGATGTAGTTATCTACTTCAGTCCATTTCTTTTGTTGAGGATCTTCCATCTCAGGCATGCGTCAGATCTCCATGAACATAGAATTCATCGCTGATAGTTATTCGCCCATGCTAGACTCCAAAGCTGTAGCTGGGAGACAACCGTGGCTCGTTTAGAAGGCGCTCGCCGCGTGAAAATGGCCGGCAAAATGATCGGTCTGCTGGGCTGTACGCTGACTACGATTTTCTGGATTATAGCCACCAACAACATGAGCGTCGCCGCGGCGTTTGGGGTACTCTTCTTCTGGCTGCTCCCATCTTTGGCCATTGGCATAATAATCTGGATCGCTGGTTGGGTCATTGAGGGCTTTAAAGCCTAGATCTTTTCCGCCGGCGCAAAGAACACCAGCACCAGCAAATCCTGTTCAATGTCGTAAAAACGATGGTCGGCTTTGGCTTCCACAAAGATCACCGAGCCCGCCGCGACATCCGCGTGTTCCGATCCAATCACCATCTTCGCCCTGCCGCTCACCACGTAATACATTTCATCTTCCTGGTGAGGTGATTGCCCGTCCTTTGCGCCTTTCGGCAGGAAATAGACTCCGGCGCTCATGGCCGGAACGCGCAGAAACTCAAGGTATGGCCGGCCACTGGCCTGCTGGTCACGGATCAATTTCTCAATCTGATGGAAGTGTTGGCTCATTGTTCTCCTGCAATTTTTGACGACTCCAGCCGTGCCTCAACCCTGACTAAAGCTAAAATAGCTAGCCGTGGCACGCACAGTGCGACCCAGAATCATAGGAGTTTCATCGAATGTTCGGCAAGCAGCTCTTCCAGAAACACCCGCATTCGCCTCAGAAAGTTGTCAACGGCCGCTTTGAACTCGATCGCGAAGGTAAGACCGCTTACCTTGAATACAACCTGGCTGACAACATTCTTCAACTGGTGCACACGGAAGTGCCGCCAGAATCCCGCGGCCTGGGCCTGTCGTCAGAGCTCGCAAAATCCGCGCTGGACTGGGCCCGCGAGAACAACGTCAAGGTCGACGTAATCTGTCCTGTGGTGGCCGGCTATATTGAAAAGCATCCTGAGTATCGGGACCTTGTGATTGGCTGAGACCGAATGACTATGGGCGTTGGCATACGGTTTCTTGAAACCAGTGTTAGCAACCCATCTTTCGCCCCATGGTCCGCAAAGCCAATGGATAAGGACATGGACTCTGTAAAGGCTTTTGTGAAACTGCCGCCATGGCAGCCTGAGTCTCGACGATAGTTTCGCCTTCGTTTCTTCGCAGTTTAAGAACATGCTTAAAACCGGCTTAACGGTCCCGTGCGGCCCAATACTCTTCTGGACTATCGATTATTGTCCTTCTACAATCGTGAACATTTGTATGGGGTTAGCGATGGCGAAGAAGCTGGAAACGCCGGAAGATGTCACCGAACTGCTGCATCGGTGGTCCATGGGAGAAGATAGCGCCCTCGATCGGCTGATTCCCCTAGTCTATCCGGAGCTGAAGCGTATTGCCGCCTACCAGATGCGGGGCGAACGCCACGAGCACACATTGCAACCTACCGCCCTGGCCAATGAGGCATACCTCAAGCTGGCCCGCCAGCCCTATTCGAAATGGGAAAGCCGCGCCCACTTTCTAGCCGTGGCTGCTCGCGCCATGCGCCAGGTTCTTGTTGACCATGCGCGCGCCCGGAAACGTATTAAGCGTGATGCAATTCTCATTCCCCTGGAAGGTGTGAACGCCCTGGCTGCGGATAGGCCGGTTGAGTTCCTGGCTCTCGACTCGGCTTTGAAGGAACTGGCGGTGGAAGAGGTGCGCAAAGCCCGAGTGCTGGAGTTAAGGATCTTTGGTGGCCTTACCAATCCTGAGATCGCCCAGGTAATGGGTTTTTCCGTGGCCAGCGCGGAGCGCGATTACCGGCTCGCCATTGCAATGTTGCACCGTTCCATCGGCGGCAAGAATGAAACTCTCAGAAAGTCAAAAGCAGCGGGTTGAATCGGTTTTTTACGCCGCGGTTGATCTCCCTTCGGGAGATCGCGAAAAGTACCTGGCTGGGGTGTGCTCAGACGACGCCTCCGTTTACGAAGAAGCAGCCAGCCTTCTGCGCAACTGGGAGGATGCCGGAGAGCTGAAAAATCTGGCTCAGCCCAGAGAGATGCTCATGCAGGAACTCCCCATACCTCAGGTGTTGGGCTCGTATGAAATTCTTGAACTGCTGGGTCGCGGCGGTATGGGTGAGGTCTATCTTGCGCGCGATTCCGATCTGGGCCGGAAAGTCGCCATTAAAGTCCTTTCTCCGGCCATCGCCGGCAGCCACGGAGCGCTGGAACGCCTGCGCCGTGAAGTCATGGCAGCATCTGCTCTCAACCATCCCAACATTCTTACGGTTTATTCGTTCGGTGAAGCGGAAGGCATCAAGTACATCGTTACGGAGTATGTGCAGGGACAGCCATTGCGTGAGCTCATCGGCCAGCTCCCACCTGCGCGTGCTCTCGACTACGCCCGCCAGGTCGGGGAAGCGCTGGCGGCGGCGCATCAGGCTGGAATCGTCCATCGTGACATCAAGCCGGAAAACATCATGGTCCGGCCTGATGGCTATATAAAGGTGCTCGATTTTGGGTTGGCCAAAGCATCACCGCTGGTTGGTAACCACGGCAACAGTATTCAAGTCAGGCTGGCACAAGATGGCACAGCTACCGCTCCGGGAATGCTCATTGGGACTTTCAGTTACATGTCACCGGAACAGGTGCGCGGACAGGACGTGGACCAGCGCACGGATATATGGAGTTGGGGCGTTGTTCTGTATGAAATGCTGACCGGCGAGAAACCTTTTAAGGGTGCCACACATAGTGACGTGATGGCTGCGATCCTGGAACGCGAGCCAGACCTGACCGGTTTCAGCGTACCTGTCAGGAACGTTGTGATGGGCGCACTTCAAAAACCCGTGGACAAGCGTTTTTCGGAAATCAAGCAGCCGCTGGACTGCATTGATCAGAAAGGTATCGCCAGCCGTAAAACCTCAGCCCGCCTTCTGCTGCAATCTCAAGTATCAGACAAGAGCGCCTTTGCTAAAAGACTTTCATTTGGGCTGGCCATCCTACTGGCCGTTGCGGCCTGCATATGGGGAGGAATAAGGTTATGGAGTAGCCGCGAACCGCGATCTGTTCGCGTCCATGATGTGGGCAGGCTTACAACCAGCGGAAATGTAAGCCGGGCTGCTATTTCACCCGACGGAAGCTACCTGGTTTACTCAGTGAAGGTTGACAGCAGCCGGCAGTCCCTGCGTGTCAGGGAGCTCACCACGGGTGCAGACATAGAGCGCATTCCGGCAGCGGAAGGCAAGTTCCTGGGGATTACCTTCTTCCAGGGCTATATCTACTACGTACTATATGAAAAAGACAATATAGGAACCTTGTATCGCGCTCCCATGCTGGCCGGTGATCCGCGTGTTGTGCTGGAGGATGTGGATTCGGCCGTCAGCTTTTGTCAGGACAGTGGACGCATGATCTTTCTGCGTTTGAGTCCAACGGAAAGCTCCATCATGTCCCTGGACCCGAAGACCGGACGCCTGAGTTCTATCTCCACTTTGCGGCCGCCTGAACATTTCTGGTATGCGCCCTTGTGTTCTCCTGACGGAAAGAGTGTCATCTCGGATGTTTATAACGACGATAATGGCCCCATGCGCATGGTTAGGGTGAATGTACCGGACGGGCAAAAGCGGTTCATCCCCACGGGGGACTTTTCCTGGTTGCGAGAGCCGGCGTGGCTGAATAAAGACAGCATATTGGTCGCCGCCGGAAAAGCAAACATGACCCGCGCTCAACTTGTTCAGGTCTCCTTGCCGAATGGAAGCCAAGTTCAAATCACGGGAGATATATCCGACTACTGGGGTGTGAATTCCGCGGGGAACCGTGGATTAATTTCAGCAGTGCAGAAGGATCGCCTTTCAGAACTATGGGTGGTCCCTATTGGCGATGAAGGTGAGAGCCGGTCTCTCACTTCGCAAGGCTCGCGCTTTTACTGGGTCACGTGGACCAGGTCCGGCAAACTTGTTTCGTATTCAGAATCCGGAGGGCGCGCTATTTTGTGGGCCGTTGACCCTTCCAGTTCTCAGCAGGCCCCTCTGATCGATGACGAGTTTATCAAGACAGAGCCTGATGCTTCACGTGACGGACGCGTCCTTATTTACGGCTCTGATCGTGACGGCACTCCCCACCTCTGGCGATCAGACCAGGATGGCAGAAACTCAGTTCGTCTCACCTCTGAACCCTGGGGAGAAGAAGATGGCGTCATCACTCCAGACAGCAAAGCGGTGATCTACACCTCGTTACACAAGGGATACAAGAGCCTGTGGAAGATTTCGCTGGATGGTGGATCGCCACAAGAATTGAATCCGAATGGGGCGCGTAAACCATCTGTGTCTCCCGATGGAAAGTTCGTTGCCAGCGAATATCTCAATGGCAAACAGGGTTTTGTGGCGGCAATCCTCGCGGCCGATACAGGCCGATTGATTCGCACCTTCCCGGCCATTCCTCTGGGAGGCGATGCCAGACTCCAATGGTCCCTTGATAACAAAGGCCTTCTTTATGTTGCCACCAGGAATGGGATCTCCAACATCTGGAAATTAAATATTGATGACGGTAATCAAACCCAATTAACGCATTTTAAGGAAGGAGAGATATTCTCGTTTGCGTTGTCGAATGATGGCAGGCAGCTGGCGTGTGTTCGCGGCCGCGCCACATCCGATGCCGTGATTGCCCGGGTCTCAGAAAAGTAAGCCCAAACGAAGGAGAGTGTGATGAACAAGATTATCAACCTAGAACTGATGCACGACGTCAAGTCCGGCGGAGGCTCCCAGGGCCCAATTGTTCCCGGAGGCTCAGGCGGCCCGGATCCAGGCACCGTGATTCACGTTTTACTATCCGTTGTGGAGGCTGGCCCACTGCATGTTCACAGCTTGAAGGACCTCCGCCTCTCCCTGCCTGCTGATGCCAACCCGAACGCGGCACGCATCGGAATTTACCTGCCCCCCGGCATGAGCGGCGAAATCCTTTTTCTCGATTGCATTAAGCTGCAACCCGTGGCCGGTAGCCTTTTTGCCATTGACTCCGCAACGGCGAGCGCTGCCGACGTCCATCTCCTGGCGGGTAATACCATTGGCGTGGAAGTTCGCGCACAAACCGGACATATCGCAGTGACAGCTGAGACACCCTCAATGTCTTATGGTGGCTCCAAATAAAATCGATCCCGCAATTGGGGAATAGTCAAACTGGAATCATCGGCGCTCTTGGGAGCGCCGAAATTTCTGGTGCGTCGGAAATTAAGTCCGGCGCCAGCGAATGTGTCCGCTCACTCTGTCGCTCCATTTCTGTCCGTCATGCGTCAATCCGGATGCAGGCTCTGAAGTGATAAGCTGATCCATGCGTGCTCTGGAAAACAAAATCCCTCCGCCCATCGTTGCTGTCGTCATCGCGGTGGCGATGTGGGCACTCGCCCGTATCACTCCCGCAATCGCCATTGACAGGCGTGTACGCCCCGCCGTTGCCGGCGCATTCGTGGGCTTCGGTGTATGTATTGCCGCCATGGGCATGATTGCCTTCCGTCGTGCCCGTACCACCATCAATCCGGTCAAAATCCAGGAAGCCTCATCCATGGTCACCGGCGGCATTTACGGCCGTACCCGCAACCCCATGTACGTTGGGCTCACTTGCCTGCTTCTGGCATGGACGGTATTTCTCGCCTCTCCCGCGGCTCTCGTCGGACCAATCATCTTCGTGCTATTCACAACGCGATTTCAAATCATCCCTGAAGAACGATTCCTTACCGCCAAGTTCGGCATCGAGTACACCGCCTATCAGCAACGCGTTCGTCGCTGGTTATAGAGACTTGCTGCAAGTGCGAGCGCTGAGAAAACAAAAGCCCTGTCAAAATGTCCTGAATCCTGTACGTTTTGAAATGTAACGTGCCAGTTGCACGATATCGTCCATCGACCGGTCGAACAAAAAGTGTCTCTTACCGTCCACTACGGCGAACAAGTGATAGAACGGCGTGTCCTGGTTTGTTCTACCCGTCACAATTTCCAGTTCAGCATTCTCATAGCGGCGCACTCTTCGCCAGCGGCCGAAATCCAGATGATGTTCAATGTAACCGGTTCCCATGCGCCAGTATTCCTGAGCGTAAGCACACCACACTGCGAACATAATAAACGCCGCGCTGATTCCAACGCTCCAGGCAAGCTGATCTGTGGGCAAAGGCCATAGGCGGATGGCTCTCACAGTTACCACTAATGAGATGAAGAGCGGTACAGCAACCAGATAGCGGCGACCTCGAGAACGAATGCGCAGCTCAGTTCCACCATCAGCAGTTTCGCTCTCCACCCACTCGTTTGGAAGCGTGTTTGCAGGTTTCACTGCCATTTCTGTCCGCTAGTTTCCTTGTCGACTTGCCTATCAACACGTCAACTCTTGCAACTGAATTCTGCCTAATTCACCATCTCACTTTTATTGTGCGAGTTGCATAGCCCATCCAGTTCGCCGGCCATGGCGGAGAGCGATTGCGCCATACCGCGAATGCCTCCATTGGACATCGAGCCGCTAAACTGCATAGCTGTTTCTTGAATGCTTTCGCCGATCTTCTTGGTCGTGGCGGTTTGTTGTGACACTGCCGCCACAATCGAGCTCTGCATCACGCCGATCTGTTCAATGGAAGCGCTGATCTGCTGGAAGGCCTTCTGCACACCCAACACTTCCTGCTGCGTCGCCTCAACGCGAGCATCAATTTCTTCACTGGCTCCAGACACCTGTCGCGCCAATTCTTTTACTTCTTTGGCCACCACGGCAAATCCCTTGCCGGCGGCTCCTGCGGTGGCTGCTTCAATCGTTGCATTCAGTGCCAGCATGTGCGTCTTGGACGAGATTCTTCTGATGGTATGTGTGACCCGCGCAATCTCCTGGCTGGCGGTGGTCAGGCTGCTGAACGCCCGCGTGGAAGTCTGAATCATGGTTCCAGCTTGCGCGCCCACTTCCGCTGCCCTGGCCACGCTGTTGGAAATTTCCATGATGCTGGACTGCATTTCCTTTGCGCCGCCCGCAGCCGATTCAATGTTGCTCGACACCACTTCACAGGAGGAAGTCAGATCGTTGGATGCCCGGCGCAGCGTCTGCATATTTTCCTGCAGAGTCTGCACCATTCTCTGCATCTCCTCGTTGGCTTCACGCTGCTTCACTTCGGCATGCGTTACGTTATCCACCATGCGCTGCATTTCTTCATTGCCTTCACGCACCTTTTCCATCATGCGGCGCATCTCTTCCGTGGCTTCAATCTGCGCGGCTTCCGCCGCCAGCATTTGCTTCTGGATTTTCCGCCCCACTATTCCGGATGTAGCCATTACCAACAACCCAACCAGCAGCATCATGAAGATGGTGCCGTTCGATAAATTCTGTATGCGGCTAACGGCGTTGGCCTGCGCGCCTTCCGCATCATGTGCCCGCTCGGAACCGGTTTCAGCAATCTGCCGTATGGATTGCAGCGCATCGGCAAACAGGTGCTCCGCCTTGGTTTGCTGTTCCAATCCTTGCCGGACCACTGAAGCAATGCCGCTGCTGCCAATCAGTTTTTCGCGCACTCTCTGGAACGCCCGTGCCGCCTCCTGCACCGCAGCCTCATCGGAGTTTCTTTTCAACGTTGCAAGATCTTTCCCCATCGCGGCCAGATTTTTTCTTACTTCTTCGTCTTGCGCGGTGATCAGACTGCGGGCCTGTTCCACCGAATTCACGTCACCTGCCGCCAACAGTTGCCATGCCAGACCCTGAATGGTGCGGGCCCGCGAATTGACTTCCGCAGTCGTAGCCGAAATGGCGGCCACCACCGCAATCTGCTCCGTGGATTTATTCATGCCGCCATTCGCTACCTGCACAGACAGTTCCAGCGAATCGATGGCTTCCAGCATTTTCCCCGACATGGCATCCAGCAAGCCGGTCAGCGCCTTGGCCTTTTCATCAAATGTTTCCTTGACCTTGACGTCGTCAGGTTTCACGATTATGTCAGCGCGTAGCGCCAGCAGTCCGCCCTCACCTTCATACGCCTGGTCAAACTTCTCGACAAAGCTTTTTACCTGCGCGGACATATCTGCGTCGCCCACATCCTGCGCGCTCATGGTATCCAGCACACTCTTTACTTTGTCCTTGAGCACGTTCAGGCGATACTTCTTTTCCACCAGCCGGACTTCCTGCACCACTGGCTGAATCTGTCCCAGCTTCTCCCGCAATACCAGCATGGCCTTAATGCTTGAGTTGGAATCCTGGCTGGTCTTTTTTGATTTGATCAGACCGGCCTGACTTCCTTTTTGCAAGTCAGCCATCGCCTGCGAAAGATTTTGCGTGACAGTGACCGCGCCGCTGATCTCGTGGGCCACACCCTGGTACGCGTCCGCAATGCGCCGGCGCGCTTTGAGTCGTTCAATTGCCATGTTCCGCAGTTCAAGGTGCGTCCGCTGCATTTCCTTGAGTGACTTGCTGTTCAGTGACCCGGACGTCTTGGCCAGTTCGGTGGCAATGCGCTCAACCTCCGCCAGCGTGTCTTCTGCGTCTTTCTCAACGGCCTTGAGGTCTTCTTCATTGCTGGCCGCGGAGATGCGCGCAAAATCTCCGCTGATCCGTTCCACCCCGCGCTGCAGTTTTGCCAGATTCACCTGCAGTGGCGATGTCTTTTCTGACAGGCGAACAATGTCTCCACGTATGAGCAGCACGGAGACGATGCCTGCAAGAGCAACCAGTCCGAGCCCACCCATCGAGACGCTCAGCAATATCCTCAGTTGTTTTCGGATATTCAACGTTGTTGTCCTATTCTCTTTCCCTACTGGCCAAGGGCGTTGGCTTTTCCGCCTTTAACCCGGGTTAGAAATACTGCGTTTGACGCCTGATGATTCTGTGCTGAAAACGAGACCTTGATTCCATCCATGTCAACGTTTGTGGTTGAGTTGAGCGCTTCCACCAGTTGCTCGCGCGTCGGTTCCGCGCCGGCCTTTTCCAATGCGGCAATCAGTACGCGTCCGTTTACGTAACCTTCAAAGCTCACGTAGGACGGCGCAACATCCGGCGCTGTTTTCTTCAGTGCTGCCTGGTACTCGCGTGTGAGTTTGTGGCTTGCGTCCGCGGGCGACGGGACCACCTGGCTGATCAACACGCCTTCCGCGTCCTTGCCCAGATCCGCAATCAGGTTTTCCGTGCCGACAAACGAGATCGTCGCCATCTCACTTTTCACGCCGGCCGCGCGCGCCTGGCGAACAAATTCAGCCGTTGGCTTGTACGGTCCCACCATCACAATGGCATCCGGTTCAGCGGCCATCACCGCCGCCAGTCCGCTCTTCACCGCCAGCGTATTGCGTTCAAACGATCCTTTGGCAGCCACGGTCATGTTGCGTTTCGTTAATGCCTTTTCCACGCCGCTCAATCCAGCCTGCCCGAAGGAATCATTCTGGTAGAACACGGCAATCTTCTTTGCGCCCTGCTTGGTCAGATATTCCACCAGCGCTTCTGTTTCGTCATTGTAAGAAGCGCGAATATTGAAAACATACTTCTGCACCGGATCGCGCAACAACATCGCGCCGGTGAAGGCTCCAATCAGCGGGATCTTGGCTTCCTGTACGATCGGCACAGCCACTTTCGCCGTGGGCGTTCCCACATAGCCCGCCAGCGCGAACACACCTTCTTCTTCAATCAGCTTGCTGGTGCATTCCACGCATTTTTCCGGCTCGTAAGCATCGTCCATGGATTTGAGGGTGATTGTGCGTCCGCCAACCCCGCCTTTATCGTTTACCTCTTCGATCGCGGCTTTGAGTCCGAGTTGTACACCTGTTCCCAGTCCAGCGGCTGGGCCGGTCAGTGCGGCACATTGGCCAATTACAATCTCTTTCGGCTTCACACCGTTTTCTGCCGGTGCAGCCAGCAGTGCCACGGGAGACATTGTCAGCACTAATACACAAAAAAACTTACGCATCCTTAAATCCTCCGGACATATTTCTTGAAGACTCGTTCTTGAAAGCACTTTGGAACGCGGAGATTATCCGCTCACCGTAAGCAGCTTCAATCGTGTGATCGGCCGTTTGGCCGGTTACTTTAGACGGGTGCCAACTCTTTGCCGAGCGACGCGGCTTCTCCCTGGTTTACGATTGATGAGAACTCCCTCATGAAAGGCAGCTAGAAGTTGAAAGGAACTTCGCTCCTCGGTGTTTGCTAATTGGCAATTGCAATTTGCCAGCCGCGAATTGCTATAATCCCCCGCATCTGTTCGGGCCTCCGTATCTAAATCCATCCTTAGGAGCGTCTATGAACCTGACACTTCGCATTTCCGCCTTGTTTCTGATTTCTCTCGTCGCCGTCGCTCAACCACAAAAAGATCAGAGCAAGAGCTCAACCGCAGCCTCCAGCTCTAACCGCTCCGTCGTTGAAGCCAAGGACGCGCCCAAGCCGATCGGCCCATACTCACAGGCCATCAAAGCCGGTGACTTCGTATTCTGCGCCGGTCAGATTGCACTTGATCCCGCCACCGGCCAACTCATTCAGGGCGACGTATCCGCCCAGGCCGACCGAGTTCTTAAGAATCTTTCCGTCGTGCTGGCCGCCGCCGGCACTGACCTGGACCACGCAGTCAAGACCACCATTTATCTCAAGAACATCTCTGATTTCACCGTGGTGAATGAAGTCTATGGGCGATACTTCAAGAGCTTGCCGCCTGCCCGATCCACCGTCGGTGTGGCCGCTCTCCCTCGCGACGCGCTGATCGAAATCGACATCGTCGCCACTATGCCAGGCAAATAGCTGGTTTGCAGTTGCAAGCGCCGATTCCGTCACCATGTGGCTTTGTCATCTGAGCGGAGTCGGCGTGGATGCGACGACACAGTCGAAGGATTAGTCGTTCCTATTCTTTGCGGGGTTTGGTTTTGCCAATTGCTAATTGATAATTTGCCAGTTGCTAGTTGCCTCCTTGGCCGCATGCGCTGCGGAGCGCCGATGTAAGATCCCACCCCCGCACCAATCCTTACTCTTCTATACATAAATTCAGCAACAAACGATCCATGATTGGGTCTATCGATCCAGTTCTCGAAACACATGGGGAGGAACTATGCGGATAGTAAAGATTGCGTCCTTCATATTTGTTGTCCAGTTAATGGCGATGGCTTCGTCGCAAGCGCAGCAGATCTTTGCGGCGCCGGTACCGCCGCAGATCGTGACTGCGAAAAAGGTCTTCATCGCCAACGGTGGCCGGGACAGCTCAGTAGCGGCTGATCTGTACACAGCAGAACCGTATCGGGCGTTCAACCAGCTCTATGGAGCGGTGCAGAAGTCGGGCCGGTTTGAACTGGTCGCCACACCCCAGGATGCCGACTTGGTGCTCGAAATCTCAACCAAGGTCGCGGTGGGCGCTCCATCCCGTCTGCTGCTGACAATCTTTGAAGCCAGGACACATTACGTTCTGTGGAAGATAGACTCATGGATCGAGCTGGCCATGCGGCAACCAACCAGGGACCACAACTTTGATGTCGCCGTCAGTAGACTCTCGTCTGATCTGGAGAAACTGGCAGCTCCGCAACACTAGTCACGAAAGCCGGGTGGCTGGCCACCGCGACTACCCGATCAACATCGGGCGATTCGACGCTCCTGCTTTTGCGAATTGCCAATTGTTCTCTACTATCTGCTCTCTCCCGCTACTGGCAAGGCTAGCGTGTGCGAATGCACGCTGGCCTTTTTCTCAGCCGCGCCGTGCCTCCTCGATCGTAGCGACGTCGATTTTCTTCATCGACATCATCGCCGCAAAGGCGCGTTTTGCCTCAGCGCCACCAGCCGACAGCGCATCGGTCAGCGCGCGTGGGGTAATCTGCCAGGAGAGCCCCCAGCGGTCCTTGCACCAGCCACATGCGCTTTCCTGGCCGCCATTGCCGACAATCGCATTCCAGTAGCGGTCTGTCTCGGCCTGGTCGTCTGTCGCAATCTGGAAGGAGAACGCCTCGCTTTGCTTGAACCTTGGACCGCCGTTGAGACCGAGGCACGGAAGGCCCACCACCGTGAACTCCACCGTCAAGACATCTCCCGCTTTGCCGTTCGGATAATCGGCAGGCGCCTTGTGGACGGCAGTCACTTCACTGCTCGGGAAGGTTGCGGCGTAGAAGCGCGCTGCGTCATGTGCGTCCTTGTCGAACCAGAGGCAGATCGTGTTTTTCGCTTTCATCGATGAGAGTCTCCTTGTGTCATTAGAGCAAAGTGTTGTGAGAGCAACGGTCCGCTCTTTTTTTATCCTACACAAACACCTTGCCCCGCAGGGCCTGGTGACAATAGTCCGGCTCGCCGCGAAGCAAGTGCCGGGGCTGGCGCGATAGCGAAACAGTTTCCGTCAGGGACGGATGAAAATGCATCTTCTGGATTTCGCTCAGCCTGTCATTGCAGTGTCCCATTCAAGGATAACTTCCATGCCTCTCGCATCGTCCTTGATCTCCTTCATTCCTCCTTCATCAAGGTCAGAGCGGACGCCCATCGCGCCGGGGCTTTCCGAGGTAGCCCAAAACTCGTAGTAAGTATCATCTGAGAATGCGAGAAACACATGAGTACGGGCAGGTTTGGCGTCTGAAGGCGTTTCAGTAACGTAGAGTCCTGTGATCTGCTTGCCAACAATTTTCAGGATGCCATTTTTCATAAGCAAGAATTGTACGCCGAGCGATCATCACAAAGAGGTCCCTGAACGGTTGCCATATCCTCACCCTCTGTCATCTCGACCGAAGTCGGAGCGCATGCGACGACGCAGTGGAGAGATCCCGAGGATGCCGATTGTAACGATGCTGATACGAGGAGTTCTCTCGAGACATCGGTCAGATGGGATTAAACCCCCACAGAGATAAAAAGGTTCGCATCAGGTTACGGCTTCAGCCGTGCCAAAAATCGACGGCTCACAAGGTTCTTCCATGCGCCGCAGGCACGCGCGCAGCGAAGCGGAGCGCACGAATCAACAATCAAAGGGACGCATCATTGAATCCCACCCTTCGCAAAAACCGCGAAGCGTGGGACACCGATTGTCTCGATAGGGACAGAAAAGGCGGGGAACCCGGCCGGTTGACCCACGTACTCGAAAGACCACCTGTCCTCCAGGGGTTTTCTCTCTCGCCCCTTGGGGAGAACTGGAGAACGCTGCGAAAAGCCTGAAACTTTTTCTGCTGCGGGACCGTAACCAGTGAGGAGGTTAACATGCATGACACAAAGGAGCGGTTGTCTCTGTTGTGGATCTTCGCGTTATTAAACTACCTGTATGCGGACGTTATTGCCCTGTTCGCCATTGCTGGCTCGCGAAATTCATTCGAGTCTCTCTCCCCATGGGCTCTGATGGCTTCGGCGGTCTTGATGGAAATACCCATCGCCATGATTCTGGCATGTCGACTGCTTCCTTTTAGAGCGAACCGGCTGGCGAATATACTCGCGGGTGGCGTTGTAACCCTTGTAAACGGGTTCCTGACCTTCGTTCCGCCTCTGGCCGGATGGGGCAGGCCGCCTGCTTTTCCAGAGTACTTGTTCTTCGCAACCATCGAAACTGTGGCCACTTCGGTCATCATCTGGCAGGCGTGGACTTGGTCAGGCGTTGAAGCCGCAGTTAGTTCGCAGCGGATCGTCCGCCAACCGGAAGCTGGGATCACTTCTTCTTAACTACCGGATTGCTCAAAAATGTACCCCGCCGATCCATGCCTTTGGACGCCACGGTACCGACTGCGAACTGCAGGGTCGATGAGCGGTTGTGACTTTCGCCAATTGCTATTTGCCAATTGCCAACCGCTGAATTTCCGAATCCACCCTTCGCAAACACCGCGAAGAGTGGTACACCCATTGTCTCGTCAGGGATAGAAAAGGCGGGGCATCCGGCGAGGCTTTCTTGTTCGGGACGGAAAGGTAACACATGCAGCGACCAAAAGGAAAATGTCTAGTTTTTCCGTTATCAATTTCAACATTCATAGTTTTAGGGGTCCTTTTAGGTTGTGACCACCGCCATTCTGGAGACTAGAGATGAGCGACACCATTCGGCTGCAACAGATGGCTGAAGCCATACTTCAACAATCGAAAGATCCGATTGAGATTGAAAAAGCCGCCGACTTGCTGAGGGCGGCTGCAGAAATCGAGAACCAGAGAGCTGAAACCCTGAAACTCAGGGTCGAAGAGCAAAAACTCAGCGTTGAACTAAAAGAAGCGGAACGCCTGAGAAAGCACGGAAATACCAAGGATTACATTTCCATCTTGGCGCCGCTTTTCACCACGCTTGTCCTCGCGGGTACACTGATCCAACAGAGCTACCAGTTTGTCCAATCTGAGAAGAATAAACAAGTGCAGTTCAATCAGTCGGAGGCTGACAAGCTGGCAGAAGTGCGAAGACAACAGGATAGAGATGAAGACTCACGCTGGGCAGACGCCATTAAAACCTTGTCGCAGACCGAAAAGTTGTCGCCCTCGACCGTCATTCTCAAGAGCTTTGTGAAATCTGACAGGTATGGAGCTGCGGCGTCTCAAACGGCGCTCCAAGTATTAGCCAAAACCGAAGATACTGATCTTTTTTCACGACTGTTCGCTTCTATCCTGGAACCGGTCTCCTGGAGCAACGCTCAAGAGATTGTCGAACTGGATAGATCGCTCTCCTCGAATACAATTATCCTCTACGAGAAAACGTGGAATCCCGAAAAGCATGTCAACGATCTCACGAAATTGACTAAAGTTGAGCGACAAAGGTGGGATTACTTAAGGACGAACACCAGATTCGTTTCGAATAAATTGGCAATTCTCCTGAGAGGCCCTCGTCCCGCAGGCACCAAGCTGGATTTACATTCAACCGATCTCTGGGAGGAATTCCAGGGGGCCGATTTTAGTGGTGCTAACGTCGAGAGCGCGAACTTCTCAGGCATGGATGTTGCAGGCGCAAAATTCGATCACATTACCGGTTTTTCATTCTCACAGTTTGAAGGGACTGCTTGGTGGCGAGCGGCATCTATGGACCCTGCGTTGGTTGAGGATCTTGTGAAAAGATTTCCGTATAGGGAGAAGTCCCCTTACAGGGGAAGCAACATCAATAAGGCGGACTTCGATACTGGTGTCGCCCGGTTGCGGGCATTACGTATTCCCGATTCCAAAGCTCACTAACTTCCACGAACCGGATTAGTCGTTCGATGGCTTCGCCATCTTGAGGCGATGATTCGAATTAGCACTGTTTCACGTACGGAGGCCACTCAGAAATGGCCTCCTTTGCGCAAAGGGCGGGGAACCCGATTGTCTCGCGAGGGCTATCAAAAGGCGGCAACCCCTGCTACTTCTCCTGCTCCAGTTCCGCATTCACATTCGCAGAGCCACCCGCCACCGTAAGCGTACGCTCCCATGGCTTAAAGCCTTTCTTGCTGACCTTGACGGAATGTTCGCCTGCGGTAACCGGGATTGACGATGGCGTGTTGCCGACAAACTTACCATCCACCTCAACATCCGCTGATGATGGTGTCGATGAGACCGTGACCGTCGCCTGCGCATTCGTCGCGGAAACCGTTACCAGCTTTGCATCGCCGTTCTCAGGAGCCACAAACTTCGCGCGTTCCAGCGGGATGTTTCCCATCACGTAACCGGTGATCTCGGTTCCCTTGGGAATGTTGATGTCTTTGCCGTGCATAAACAGGAACAGCGGCGCTGCCGGAAAGAAGACGATTCCCGTGGCTACCATCGCGCCGGTCATCGCTCCCACATGGCCTCCACCTTTGGTGTCTTTTACTGCACGCAGCGGAATCTTTTCCCCATCCTTGAGCCGGGCCGAATCTACATTCACGTCTAACTTCCCACCGCGTCCCATACGTTTCTTGGGTTCAGCGTCAGTGATGGTGGCCCACGCAACTCCGCCTCTCGGGACCACAATCGTGCCGTTCACGGCCACGTCTTCCAGCACTTCAAAATCAACGGTGTCGCCCTTTTTGTCACTGGCGGAAGAAAGATTACGAGTGAGCCGCAGCTTTACCGGCGTGCCATCCTCAAGACCAAATCCAACCAGTGGAGCCAGCGCAGGTGTCGCTGCGGGTGTGGCTGTTGCCGCTGTTGCCGGCTTGTCCGTAGCTGTGGCCGCCGGAGGCGCTTTCTGATCTGACGCCTGCTGGCCTGCTGCCTGTTGGCCTGACGCCTGTGGCGCCGCGCCCGAACTCTGGCTTGGAACAGCAAATCCCTGGATAGATAGCAGTGCACAGAGCAATAGACTGGAGATAGCTTTCATGAAGTTTCCTTTAGTTACTGGTCGGGGGATGGCAGCGGAACTGTATCAAACCTTTGCCCACCTGACAATAAGTGGTTTAGGTGATGAAGAGCTTTGGTATCTGCTGATCTGACTTGCTTTGCGAAGACGACCGCCCGTATTTATTCTAGGCAAAGAATGTACACACTCAATACCGGACTTGCGACAGCCTTTCCCGCCGAGTTATGGAAGCATACTCTCGCCTCGCTTGAGGCTTTTCCTGAGCCCGAACTTCCGCCCTCCAGAAATTTTTCGGTTAGGCTTGGCAGCCAGTCCGTGGACATACCGTATCGGATATACAACTCACCACTTCTGATTGCCCCAGATCGACTCACTGATCTGGAGATGAATCTGGCTGACTGCCTGCTAACGCGTCACCACAACGGCTTCGTTCGCCAACCACACCTCGGGCGAATCATTCATTTGCGCCACTCGTGGGTTCCGCCATTCGTCGTGCAGCTTCTGGGTGAGTACGTCATCGAAATCATTGAACTAATCAATGACAATCTCAGCGCCATAGACGGCCCCTTGTACCGTAACTTTATTATCGAAAACCGGGATTTTCTCGCCCAGACCTCTCAACGAGTTTCCAGCTATCGAGACCGCTATTACCCAGATCGAAGACGGGAGGATTATGTCGGGTTCAAGGTGCTGAGGTATTTCAAGTCCCTTGCGGCATAGTTCTGATCCGCACGATGGCAAGACAAGATTCGTATCAGGGCACGAGCTTCAGCCGAGCCATTAGTGATGACAGAAGAGTATGCGGTTGACGTTAGCGATCCTGGCTCGGTTGTGCCAATTGCGATTTGCCAATTGCTAATTGCCGAATTTCCGAATCCCACCCTTCGCAAAAACCGCGAAGAGTGGAGCACCCATTGTCTCAAAAGGGATGGAAAAGGCGGGGCACCCGGCTTTCACTGATTGTTTTTGGTTGACCTCGCATCGATTTGAAGCTTAATGTTACCGCGCGCGAAATCACAAATTTGAATATGCCCAAACTAACAGCTTTCATTGCTAGGAGCTTTTCTCAGAAGGATGAGATCCGTCTGCGTCCAACACTAGATTTCCTTAGCACATTTGAAAAGGCTGGCTTTTTCTGCCAGTCAGCGGAGCCTGCGGAAGTTGAGGCCGTTTCGCACAAAGTCCGCCGAATCATAGAAGAAAGTGATGTTTTTATCGGCTTTTTCACAAAAAGGCATCCGGTCTTCGAAGCTCAAAGCCGATTTGGGATCATAAAAAATATCTTCAAACAAGCGAGCCCTTCCGCGTGGAGCGCGCCCCCGTGGGTACTGCAAGAATCCGGCTATGCACTGGCCCAAAAAAAGAAACTCATTTTGTTAAGGGAGGTTGGTGTAGAGATCCCCGGCCTGCAAGGCGATTTGGAATACATCCCATTCGCGCCAGAGAGCGCATTCGAGGTTTTCTCAAAGCTTAGCCAGATGATTAACGGTTTGATAGCTCAAGCGGCGGGCACCAGAATCGAAGTGTTAGTTAGCGAGTCAAAACGTCCTGAGCAGAGCGCAATTCAGGAGCAGCCGCCCGCCGCATCGGAAGACTTGGAACAGGAGATCAGAAATACTGACACACCAGAGACCACTGATAGACCCAGCATCGTTCCGCATTTTATTGAAATGATTGAAGCCGCAGACGAGCATGACATTGAGCGCATAGGCTTAGCGTTTGACAAAGGACGGGAAATGATTCTAAATCAAACGGTGGATTTTGACTTGCTCGCATGGGAATCGGTTTATCAAGAATTCAGATTCAATGCCGGTTCTGCAGATGCTCTGGAGGTTCTACGAAATTTGAGTTCAGAACATCCTGAACGCCCAGAGCCTATACTTCGCATCGCCGACATACTGTCCGGTGCAGACGAGGTTGAGGAGGCTGCCAAACTATATTACAAGGCCGCCCAGCTTGCGACAAAGCCAAGCGCAAAGACGTCTTCTTTAATCAAAGCGGCGAGGGCTTATGAAAGGATTGGAAAACTCGAAGAAGCGAGCAATTTGGGATGGGAGATATATCGTCAGGGAAAATCGGATGAACGTCGGGAAGCAGCTACCCTACTGTACGACCTTTTGAAGAAAGACAAAGAACCGTTTCTCGCATTCGGAATTGCTGAAGCTTCGCTTAACGAGAATCCGCAGCATCCCATCAGATTCCAATTAGGGCTCGACTACCACACAGGGGCGCGAAGTGATCTGTTCCTTTACCATTTCTCTTACATTCACAACAATGACGTGAAGAATGGAGCCGCCTTACACAATCTCGCACTGGCTTGCTCCGAGTGTGGGTTACCGATCTCGTCTGTATCCCGATACCAGCAAGCGGTGAAACTTGGCGAAACATTATCCGCTGGCAATCTCGGCTACAAGAGCCTGGACGCGGGATTTTCTGATCATGCAAAAGAAATTTTGGAGCCGATGGCAAGTATCCCGGAGCACGATCCCAGCGTCGACAGGTGCCTTTCCGAAATTATTGATAGGCGGCAGGCCGAAGAAACAAAAAGGGAGAATATCCTCGTTGCGGCGCAAGAGACCCGGAGGTTTTTCATCCACGTTGGACAAGCTCTGGCGTTGCCAATACCCGCCTTGACCGGGACGTGGAAATTCCCTTTCGGGAAAATAGATTTAGCGCTGAATGGGGCTTTTCTTGAAGGTAAGGCAGACATCAGTTTGGGGCTTAACAGGCTCGCTTCCGTGTTGGCTGGGCTTGGACCAAGTGCAGACAGCACCAAGATTTATAGTTTCAATGGGTCTCTGGTCGGATGCGTCTGCAAATTCCAATTAATCACTGAGTACCCTCAAGCCGGAGACAGCCCCATCTTTTCTTCGGCGCAAGAAACCCGCGCGGGGCTGATTGTCTTCTCGAAAGACGGGTCTGCGGGCACGTATGCCACAATCAAAGATAACGAGCTCGGCGAGAGACGTCCGATCGTTCGGATCAGCTGACAACGATCGTTAAACAGAAAAGTCGACGACAAATGCAGCGAAGATGGATGCTTTTCAGCGACTCTAAGACCTTTTCGAATGCCAAGATCTCGCACAGAGATCCTCAAGAACACGGAGCGAAAAACACAAAGCTGCTTTTCGGTGGGCTTGTGAGTTCCTTCTTCAATTCTTAGCTGCACCCATTCGTGCTTCCGCCGCTCATGCAACGGTCGCGGCTTCCGTTCCTGGTCATGATTGCCCGCCCATTTCAGCAAGACAGGTCCTCCAGTACGCGCCCGGACTGTACTAATTCCATCCTTCAATTTTCCGAGCTAGTTGTTTCGCGTCAATCACGCCCTGATCCGCGCGGTTAGTACGCGAAAATACCAGAAAATCATATCTACTCTATCGGCCTACTTCGCAATTTCTTTGTGGGCGAAGATATGGCAATATAACCGCGTGGCCCCAGGGCCAGCAAGTTGGTGTTCTTTGAAAACCTAAACAGCAACGAACACAGGCGCGAGACACGGCGAGGGACGAGATCGCCGAAGTCTACGCCAATCTGGGATGAATGGGATGAACGCGGGGGGTACCCCCCTCGAGATCGGATAATTGAAAGGCAGAAACCGAACACCCACCACGGAGGCACGGAGACGCGGAGGAATCTGGTGATCGGTTGATCTGGTAATCGGAAAAACCAAAAGCAAAACAGGGATAGATTCCTGTCTCACTCAGGGGTGCATCTCTGAAACCTACGCCAAATTGGGATGAGTGGGATCGGATGGGATGAATGGTGGGGGTACCCCTTGGATCGCCGACATCGCCGTGATCGCGCGACATCGCCGTGATCGGGAAAACGGTCAGGGCAAAAAATAAGCCCGCCTTACGGCGGGCTGTCGGGTCTGGTTACTTGATTGCGATCAGGTTGGGTTTAGCTACAACCTGACGTCGATCCGCAGCTCATGCACCTGTAGCAGCTTCCATTCCTGGTCATGATTGCGCCGCAGACGTGGCAGGACGGGGCGTCGCCCATGTCAACCAGGTCTTTCATGGCGTCAGAGGCGTGGTATATCCCTCGATCTTCGATCGTGGGATAGCCGTTAGCCATTGGCACTTGGCCATGAGCCAGATCAGAAGCCAATCCTCCTTGTGGAGGCATCGTCTCTTTATTCGAGAGCGCCGGCATCGGATAAGCTTCGGTTTGGCTAAGTGCCAAGTGCTGAGTGCTAATGGCTGGAGCCTGATTCGCGAACAACGGAAACTGCTGCCCTGACACGAAGCGGATTTCCAGCCAGCGGAAGATGTAATCCATCACGGACTTGGCAATCGGAATTTCCTGGTTGCCGGTGAAGCCCGAGGGCTCAAAGCGCGTGTGCTGGAACTTGTCACACAGCAGCTTCAGCGGGACGCCGTGTTGCAGCGCCAGTGAAACCGCGGTGGCAAACGAATCCATGAGGCCGGAAACGGTTGACCCTTCCTTGGCCATGCGGATGAACAGTTCACCCGGCGTGCCATCCTTATACAGGCCCACGGTGATGTAGCCTTCATGTCCGGCGATGGCGAACTTGTGCGTGATGGACGCACGCTCACCCGGCAGCCGGTGACGCAGCGCCTTGGGCGGCGCGGATTCCTGCGCTTCACGGCTCGGGCTCACCAGCCGCTTCAGGGAATCAATCACCGCGCTCTGAAGGTCTTTTATCTGCGGGCTGCTCAGATTTTGCGCTCCAACCACGCGCAGAATCTCCAGCGCAAAGGCCTGCTGTTCCGGAGTGAGTCGCGCAAACGTCGACTCTTCTTTCGACATCGGGGCGGCGACAGCAACTGCGGCGGTTTTCTCACCCTTCGTCCCGCGACGCGCTGCTTCTTCTTTCTTGGAAGCTGCCATCAGCGGCTGAGCTTTCTTTGATCCGTCACGATAGATGGCCACAGCCTTGATTCCCATCTTCCATGACTGGATGTAGGCATCCATTATGTCTTCCACGCTGGCATTCTCCGGCAGGTTCACCGTCTTGGAGATTGCCCCGGAGATGAACGGCTGCGCCGCCGCCATCATCTGCACGTGTCCCATGTAATGAATGCTGCGCGTGCCTTTCTGCGGCTTGAAGCTGCAATCAAATACCGGCAGGTGTTCATCCTTCACGCCGGGCGCGCCTTCAATGGTCCCCGTGGAATCAATGTAGCTAACGATGGAGTTGACCTGGTCACCCGAGTAGCCGAGCTTCCACAGCGCCAGCGGCACGGTGTTGTTGACAATCTTGATCATGCCTCCGCCCACAAGCTTCTTGTACTTGATGAGCGCCAGATCAGGCTCAATGCCGGTGGTGTCACAATCCATCATGAAGCCGATGGTTCCAGTCGGGGCAAGCACGGTGACCTGCGCGTTGCGATAGCCAACTTTTTCGCCCAGGGCCAGAGCTTCATCCCAGCACTGTTTACTGCTTTCAAAAAGATGGTTCGGAACACTCTCACGGCTGATCTTGTTGACCGAAGCACGGTGCATGCGGATCACATTCAGGAACGGCTCCTGATTCACGTACCAGCCGGGGCATGCGCCGCCGGTAATGTCCTGCGGTGAAACCTTGGCCGATGCCGGAGCCAGTCCGGGGCACTGCTCAGCAATGCGCGCCGACTGAAGATACGCTTCTCCGCACATGATGGCGGTAACGCAGGCAGCGTAATCGCGGCCCGCGGGTGAATCGTAAGGAAGGCCGCTGGCCATCAGCAGCGCGCCCAGGTTGGCATAGCCCAGACCCAGCGGACGGTAATCATGCGAGTTGCGCGCAATCATCTCCGTGGGATAGCCGGCGTTGTCCACCAGGATTTCCTGCGCCGTGATCAAGATGTCCACCGCGTGACGGTACGCAGGCACATCGAACTCGCCATTGCCCTTCATGAACTTCATCAGGTTGAGCGACGAGAGATTGCACGCAGAATCATCCAGGAACATATATTCACTGCATGGATTGCTGGCGTTGATGCGCGCCGTGTTCTTTGACGTATGCCACTTGTTGATGGTGGTGTCATACTGCATGCCCGGATCGCCGCACTGCCATGTGGCTTCAGAAATCTTGCGCAGCAGTTCACGCGCGTTGTGGCTCTGTACCGGATGGCCGTCTTTAACGGAACGCGTAAAGAACGTTTCGTCGCGCTCCACGGAGTTCATAAAGTCATCGGTCACGCGCACGGAGTTGTTGGCGTTCTGGAAGAAGATGGAGCTATAGGCCTCGGAGTCCGGACCAGAACCGTCATAGCCGGCTTCCACCAGCGCCCACGCCTTGGCTTCTTCCTTGGCTTTGCACTCGACGAAGTCGACGATGTCCGGGTGATCGACATTCAGGATCACCATCTTGGCCGCGCGACGCGTCTTGCCGCCTGACTTGATCACGCCGGCGAATGCGTCAAAGCCGCGCATAAAGCTCAGCGGGCCGGAAGCAGATCCGCCGCCGGAGAGCACCTCCATGCTGCCGCGCAGAGGAGAAAGGTTGGTGCCGGTACCGCTGCCCCACTTAAACAACATGCCTTCTGTCTTGGCCAGCGTGAGGATGGAGTCGAGCGAATCCTTTACTGAGTTGATAAAGCACGCGGAGCACTGCGGATTGCGATATCCCGTGGTTGAGAACTCAACGGTTCCCTTTTCGGCGAGCCAGTGCCAGTTCTGCGCGTCAGACTGCGGCTCCAGCCGATCGCAACCCACGTTGAACCATACCGGTGAATTGAAGCTGGCTTTCTGGTGCAGAAGAATGTGGGCAAGCTCGTCATGGAACGTGTCACGGTCTTCGATGGTGGAGAAGTATCCCTGCTGCCAGCCCCAGTCACGAATGCTTTCCGCCACGCGCTCAATCAGCACGCGCACGCCGCTCTCACGCGCCGGAGTTCCAACGGCGCCATGCAGATATTTACTGGCCACAATGTTGATGGCAGTCATGGACCAGTCTTTGGGCGATACAACGTCCTTCTGTTCAAAGATGCTGTTGCCCTTGGCGTCTACAATGCTGGCGGTGCGCAGCTCCCATTCAATTTCGCTGTACGGTGACACGCCGGTGCGGGTGAAGTAGCGTGAGAACTTGAGTCCAGGCGCAGTCTTCCCCGTTGACTGCTGGGCCGCAAATGGTTGCTGTGCGCTGGTTGTGGAGCCGTCATTCTTCATCGTGTCGTTTGCCGTGTAATCCGCCATCAGTTTCTTCTCCATTGCCTGCCCGTTCACCGGACTTTTGCAGGCCCGAGCTTTCACCGGACCTATACGTGATTCGATCATTATTCCTGCGGCACATTTTTTAGCGCAGAAAGGAATCTGCTTTTTACCCGATATGCTCAGATAAAAAGCAGATTCCTCTATTTGCTGGGATCCCGAAAGTGGGGTGCCCGGAATAACAGGATGTCAAAAGATCTTTGCTTGCCGCGGTGACGTCTGGGCGTCAGCCGCTCCGTGGGTTTCTTGAAAAACGTTGCTTGCCAATTTCAGTCGTACATGGAACGCGGTGCTGCACGTCCCCAAATCTTATTTGCCCGCAACCTTGAATACGTCTGCGTAGCCAGCGCCTTTGGCCACGCGGTCCACAGCGCGCTCAGCCGCGGTCTTTACCATGCCGTCTTCTTCATCATCGTCCGCGTAGTCAGATCCGGCCGCAACCCTGGCAATCTGCGCTGCTGCAACCTGCGGTTCGCTCACCGCCGGAGCAGCGCCAAAAACCTGTCCAGCAACCTCACGCTTGGATTCCAGCCAATGACGTAAAGCGTTAGCCGCCGCATGACGCATCTCTCCATCCATAGCCACTGCGAACCGGACGAAGCAAACCGATTCATTCAGCTTCTGCCGCCACGGGCTACCAGTGGCAAACATGCGGCTCAAGTCACGGGAGATGTCTTCCGTTTCGTCCACCGCAAAAACAGCCAGCATGCGCCTTGAGCCAGGGCTTGCGGGTTCCATCACCTCTTCAGCCAGGGCAAACACGCCTGGCTGCTTGGGAACCAGAAGCAGCTCAAAACTGGATTCGCATCGGAACCACCGCGACCAGCTCATTTCCATAGCACAACTCCCAGTCAATTTGGTTGTTCCGCCGAGGCCAGCCGGCGGATGTGTGATTGTGTTTCCGCGAAGATCACCGCGATTGACTACGCCGGCGTCACCTCTGCCACCGGTCTGTTTCTGCGAACCGTTTTGCCTCGTTTTATCGTTCAACTTCCCCGAGACATCCGTTATTCGAATACTGCGGGTGAAAGACAAGTTACGCCTGTATATGGGGCCTGTCAAGACTTAAGCACTATATATTGTACCAGATTTCCGCTTCTCAGCGTCTCCCCATAAGTCACTGTATCCGCATGTTTTAGCCAGTTACTCGCTTGTGAGTCGCGACTGTTTCGCTCCCGTTTCCACAGGGTTACGTTGGGAGTTATAGGGCCCCGTCCATCCTTATCCTGTTCTGTGTTCGCTTAACTGATTCTGATATTGGCTGGATGTACAGCTCGCCGCCGAAGTAGGCAACGCAGCAAAAAACTTCACGTGACTTTAAATCTATGGTGTGAATCCTTTAGGGTCAACGCCCCATATTCGTGCAAATGCTGTGGATTTGTGTGGAGAATAAGGAAAACAGGACAGCTTGCGGAACGATTACACTTTCCGGGAGGGCCCTGGCTCTCAGGTGCTGTTCACCAGTTGATCTGCTCAAAATTCAGGGGAAAAATATGCATAGCCTTCTTGTCATCACCATCGTTCTTGTCTTTTCCTTAACCTCAGCTTTCGCTCAAGCCCCTGCTCCCGCGCCACGCGCAAAGACTTCACAGCAGGATTCCATTGAAAAGCAGCTTCGTGACGCCGACCTCGCCTTCGCCAAAGCCACATCAGAACGTCGCCTGGACGGGTTTATGGAGTTCTTCGCTGCTGACGCCGCTATCATGCAAGACGGCAAGACCATTACCGGAACGGAAGGCATTCACTCCTACTACGCACCCCTGTTCGCCGACAGTAACTTCACTTTGAGTTGGACGCCCACGAAAGCGGAGGTCTCAAAAGATGGCAGTCTTGGATACACCTACGGTGATTATGAAGCCAGGATCGGCGGCAAGACCTCACGCGGCATGTATCTCACCATCTGGCGTAAAGAAGCAGGCAAATGGAAGGTGGTAATGGATACCGGCAGCTCACCCGCGAAACAGCCGAAAGAAGCCAAGTCGCCGAACTAGGAGCCAGTACGTCTGTTCAGCCTAAAGTGCTGGAACGTTTGCCGTGAACGTGAATACGTTGCCTGCAACAGCCGATTCTTTCCTTACCAGGGCTTGCTAACCAAGCCATGCAAAGCAGGGCTTGTAAAACCAGGGCATGCACTTTGAGTGGACGTCTTCGCCCTGAATTGCATCTATTTAAAGCAGGACATGAAAACCAATTTTCTTCTCAATTCGCAAGACCGTAAACTCACGCGCCTGAACAAGTACGTGGCCATGGTGGCATTTCTCTGGTTCATGGCTTCGCTCGCCCTGCTGATGTTTGTCGGATCCAGCTCTGCACACGCAACCCAGCCGAAAGCCCCCCGGCATCAGCGACCGGCGCCGGCCCGGCAGATGACCATGGTTGCCACTCAGTCTGCTTCCTCGGCTGATCCGGATTCAGAACGCGCTGGTCTGGAACAAGGATAATCCTGTACTCTCATCGGCATGAGAATGCTGAATCTGCCTGTACTGGTTTGCCTGTTCGTCTCTCTAAACGCGTCGGCACAACACTTGGTTCCGCAAAAGACCTTTGACGCCATCGCAACGGAGTATTCAGGCGAAGCAGCGCAGGAAAACACCCGACGCATTGTGGAATACCACCGCATCCAGGGCAGCCCCATGATGTCCGCTGTGGCTGAACAAGTCGTGTTGCCGCGTCTTAAGGCAGCTGGGCTCGAAGCCACGATCGAGCAGTTCCCTTCCGACGGCAAGGTTCGTTACGGCACATACATCTCTCCTATGGGATGGGATGTGCGCGGTGGCGAGCTATGGGTTGAGAATGTTAACAGTATCAAAGACTTCAAGCCCATTATGCTCTGCCGCTACGCTGACGTGCCCATGTGCGTCTCTACCTACTCGAAAGGTGGTGAATGGTCGGGCGACCTCGTCGATGTCGGAAGCGGAACCAGTGATGCCGATTACAAATCAATCGACGTGCACGGCAAAGTGGCGTTGGCTTCTGGATATGCAGCCAACGTCGTGCGCGAGGCGGTGATCAAGCACGGTGCGGTAGGCGTGGTGATCTACCCTTCAGCCGGCGACCGGCCTGACCATCCGGACATGATTCGCTACAACGGCATATGGCCGCGCGCGGAAGAACTCGACAAGACCAGCAGCGGCTTTCAGGTCTCGCGCAATCAATATGACACGTTGAAAGACCTGATGAAACAAGGCGCGGTGCGCGTCCATGGCAAAGTTGATGCCACCCTCGCTCCCGGCAAGTTGACAGTGGTTCACGCTTACATTCGTGGCACCGAGCATCCGGAGCGCGAAATGCTGGTCACCGGCCACCTCGATCATCCCAAGTGGAGCGCCAATGACAATGCTTCCGGCTCCGGCGCAATGATGGAAGCTGCGCGCGCATTACAGAAGTTGATCGCGGAAAAGAAGCTCGCGCCGCCGCGTATCACGATTCACTTCATGTGGGTGCCAGAGTATTTCGGAACGCTCGCTTACGTCAGCAACCATCCCGAGGCCCGGCGTTGCGATTCGCCGTGGGACGATCCGCGCAACAAACCAGATGCTTTCGCGGACAAAAAGCCATGCGTCATTGCGAACATCAATATGGATATGGTCGGCGAAGACACCGTCAAAACGAACTCGCGTTTCTACTTCACTAAGTCGCCGGATTCAGTGCCATCCTTTCTTGATGGCCTGCTCACTGACGTGATGGCACAAACGCGTGAGGCCAATCTCTACGCTCAAACGGGCACGCGTAACTACTGGCTGCCGGAGGCGATTCCCTACGCTCAAGGCAGCGACCACGATGTATTCCTCGGTCTTGGAATTCCTGCCACCATGTTCGGTCACGATCCCGACTGGACCCACCACACCAGCGAAGACAAGATCGACAAGACGGATGCCAGCGAGTTTCGTAGAGTCGGGACGATGGCAACTGCGGCAGCATACTTTATCGGCAGTGCAGATTCCGCCGCTTGGAAGGCGCTCGAATCTCCGACGCATGCCAGCCGGATTTCAGAACTCGCAAACCGGGTGGCGCAGGACAACCTTACGCCCTCACCGGACGCTCCACGTAAGCGCAGTATCATGAATCGCGAAGCCCTCGGCGATGAAGCCGATCGTGTTGAATCGATGAATTCTGAACGCCCCGCAAAGGACGATCGTAAGGGTAACAGAACTCCCGGCCCGCATCGCCTCACCCTTCTCCCTCTCGACGCCTCTGCTTTCGAAAACGTCAGCCTTGAAGACGCCAAGTGGCTCGCTGAGCAGGAAGCCCGCTTCGCAAGCGATTCCGAAGGTCTCGCCGCCAAACCTAACTTCGGACTCATCAGCTTTGAGGCCATCAATTTCATGGACGGTCACCGCAGCAACGCCGAAATCGCTGATCTTGTCTCCGCCGAATATCTCATCGACATCGATCAGGCGTGGGTTGATCGGCTGGTGAGCATTCTGCAGAAACTGCATCTGGCGCAGATGAACAAATAAAACGGCACGTCTCTAAAAGACCAGAGCTGTGCCGCTTTCCAATCTCAATCACTGAAGTACGCCGATCAGGCTTCCGTGGGCAGATGCATGTACATAGACTGAATACCAACGCGCCCTGGGGCGGTGAAGCGGTTAAATACCAACTGCCCGGCACTGGCAAAAATCCCTGTCGCCAGACGCTGGAACTGCGTGTCCATGGTCACAGTCCGGTCCTTGTAAACCCATCCCCCGGGCTCTATGTCAATCTGCTCTCCCGGCTGAAGGACAACCTGAAACACATTCCCATAGCCATGTACCCAGACGATGCCGTCATCATGGTTGGCAACAAATTGATCAATGAAGAATCCAGTTCCTCCCATGAGCATGTTGGCAACGCCCTTCACGCGGGTGAAGGTGTAGTCCACATGCGAGGTTGCGGCCAGGAACTGGTGCTCCCGCATCTCAATGCTCTCACCGCGTTTCAGGTGGATACCGAATACATGGCCTGCTCCATCCCGGCTGAAGGCGATGCGTCCCGGGCCGCGCGCCTCGGTCATGAACACCGGCATCCCGGAAAGAACTCGCTTGAATGCTCCGGCCAGCGCCTTTACTCCGATCACAACGGCCGGATCTTTCCACAGCAATATGTGATGTTCAAAGTAGATCGGTATGGTTCCCAACTCGATGTGAAGCGCGGGAACGAGCTCACCTTCAATGTGATAGGTTACGCCTCCGAAGGCTTCATCACGGACATTTGTGTTAAGCAAGACAGGAACAGGCACTAGGGTATTCCTTTCGCTCTGGATTTGCAGGACGGTAAATGATAAGCGAAAGACAATTGCTCGTAATTGGCTACATTGGTTCCGGCGCGCTTATGCGAATCGCTTCTGTCCCTCTTCGATGATCTTCCTTGCCGCTTCCGCATTGCCCCAACCAGCAAGCTCCGTCTTTTTCTTTTCCAACGCTTTGTAAACAGCAAAGAAATGTTCAATGCCGCGCAACGTGTGGTCAAACACCTGGTCGATGTTATTTACCTCTTTGTACAGCGGATCGCTCTCCACTACCGCCAGAATCTTCTCGTCTCCTTCACCCTGGTCGATCATCTTTAGCACGCCAATCGGACGCACCTCCATCAGGCATCCGGGAAAGCTGGGCGCTTCCACCAGCACCAGCACGTCCAGCGGATCGCCATCCAGACCAAGCGTACGAGGGATAAATCCGTAGTCGCCGGGATAATGGACCGGTGAAAACAATGTCCGGTCCAGGCGAAAGACATGAAGCTCCTTGTCATATTCATATTTGTTGACGGAATCCCGGGGAATTTCAATCACGGCATTCACGCGCTCAGGCGAACGCTGGCCGATGGGAAGTCGCATGTAGTCAGGCATGTCTGTTCTATACGCTCATTTCAGTTTGGATAGAGAATGTTGGCCCTGGGTGGTTGCTGGTGCTTCAATTTAGCTGTCCCGACCCGGAAGACGTTTGCAATTTGCCAATTACCGCTGGCTTTTCCTTAAGATGCACGATGGCTCAGCCTATTTTGCGCCATTCGTATTCTAATTGTCCGAATTTCCCCAAAGACTGCATATTTGCTGTTCTCTTCACGCATTGTCTCATTAGGATAAATTCATTTCTTATCGCTCTGTTTTCGCTATTGTTCGCCAGCGATTTCCGCTATGCTGGTGCCCCCGAGAGGTGTGCCATGCGCAGCTCGCTTTGGCTTTTCGTGCTTTTTCTCTCCACCTGGGCCGCCAGCCAGGAGTGCACTACATTTGTTGTAGTCGCCGCACTTGACCATGAAACCGGAGAAGAGCTGGATACGCTCCAATCCCAGGACTTCCACATCAGCATCGGATCCAAGCCGGTTGAAATCATCAGCGCCACGCGCCCCTTCAACAATCGCCTGCTCATTCTGGTTGAAACCGACGGCGCCGCCGACAGCGACAAGCTCGCTGACACCGTTGAACTAATTACTCGCTTCGCCCGTGAAGCACCCGAAGGAAAACCGATTGCCTTCGGCGCTTATGCTGATCGCGCGGTTTTTACCAAAGGCTTTCTCTCCGACCCAAAGGAACGCGGCACGGCCATCAATACAGTGATCGATGAGGCCGGCTCTCTGGGCAAGCGTGTCGCCCTGATGGACTCCCTACACAAAGCGCTGTCGCTTTTCGGACGCCATCAGGCTGGTGACACAGTGCTCCTTGTTGCTGATCCGTTCGACGATTACAGCAAGGAATCCATCGGTGACATCGAAAAGGAATTCCTCGCTTCCGGCACTCGACTTTCCGTAATGTTGCGCCAGCAGATGAGCCGCGTTGCCCGCGATTTCCTGTGGACCAGCCATGAACGCGAAAAGAAGTTGCTGGAGAACCTGAGCGCCCGGACCGGTGGAGCTTATACCAACTTCGGCACGCATCTCTTTCGCTTTCCCTGGAAAGGCTACATGCTGGGATTGAAACTGCCCGACGGGACCAATCACCTGGAGAAGTGGAACATCCAGTTGCGCCGGAGCCTGGAAATCTCACGCATGCATCCCAAGCTCTATTACCCGGAACGCTTGTTGCCCTGTGGAGCTGAGGACACGGATCGCTAAAAGTTACTAACGGACAGGCTGTGTGCTGGTTCTAAGGTGTTTGCCCATCCACTGCTTGCCTTATTCCGTCTCTTGCCGAATTAGGCTACCGTACCCGGCAAGCCTATGAACATTCGCTGGATTTGCAGCTTGATCATTCTGCTCTCGTCGTTTGCCGGTGCACAGCAATGCTCCACTTCTGTGCTGGTAAACGCCTTTGACGCGAAAACGAAAACAACACTTCGCGGCCTCCGGTCTTCTGACTTTACCGCTTCGGCTGGCCACGATTCACTCAGCGTAGCCAGCGTCCGTCCCGTATTCCGCAACCGGGTTCTCGTTCTGCTGGATGTCAGCGCGGCGGCAGATTCAACCTCCCGCAGCGCCCTGCTCCAGCACACGATGGACTACATGAACGAAGCGCCTCAAGGCATGCCCGTAGCTTTTGGTGCGTTTGCTGAACATGCGGTTTTCACCGCGAATTTCTCTAACGATCCGGAATCGCTCAGCTCATCCCTGCAATCAACCATTGAGCGCGCTGCTGGGCTGACCGGCCGGTCTGATCTTCCGCATGCGCTGCATGAAGCTCTTTCCATCTTCGGCCGTCAGCGTCCCGGCGATACCATTCTTCTTATCAGCAATGGCGACGGGCGCATAAGCAAACGGCAATGGAATTCGCTGGCGCGGGAATTCTCGCGGAGCGATATTCGTCTTCAATTGCTGATGAAGGCACCGCTCAATTCGGGTGACAATGCATCGTCAATGTTAGCGGCTTTTGCTGCCGCAGATCACATCAATCCTGGCCTGGTCAAACTGGCAAACATGACCGGGGGCGTGTTGATGGGGTTTATGAACTCTGAATGGTTCAACGCAGCAGCCAGCGGATATCTGCTTGAAGTGCGCGGAACGCAAAACGCAAAGCCAAAGAACTGGCATCTCCGTGTCCGCAACTACGATGAGGAATTTGGCGTTGAATCTGTCCTCTTCTACCCTCGCCAGTTGCCGGCGTGCACTGTTCCACTCATCGCATCCACCAAACAACATGGCGAAAGCTGATCGGTGAGCTTAAGAACGTTACGTATAGACGCGGCATGCCGCGTCTGAAATGCCGCGATCTCAAACGTTGCACGATGCC
>Ga0209863_10000022_pt1 | contig 88966 bp, 77 predicted proteins | sample OrgsoiDNA2013046_FD_185796 | JGI IMG/M metagenome (GOLD analysis project Ga0209863, IMG submission 185796) | Permafrost soil microbial communities from the Arctic, to analyse light accelerated degradation of dissolved organic matter (DOM) -... | ecosystem: Environmental > Terrestrial > Soil >...
AAAGTGATTGTCCGCTAGTTTTTCACCGCTGTTTTGTTCAGAACCGTAATAGGTAACTTTTTGCGTTATGGGGTCATACACATTGATGCCCCCGGCATGCGTCCCGATCCAAATTCTTTTTTTAATGTCTTCCGTAATGAAAGTGATATGATCAACGCCACCTCCAACGATACTTCTCAACGGGGGACGACTGAGCTTATCGGGATGTGCGGGATCGTATAAATGTCTTTCAAATTCACCGGTTACCCTGTTCATCGTATGCAATCCGTCGCCCTCTGAGCCTACCCAAAAATTACCGCGGCTGTCTTCAAAAATCGCCCGTACTCTGCTGGCGACAAGGCTTTTCGGATTTTTTTCATCGTGCATATAACGGGTGAATGTTCCCTTTTTTTTGTCAAGTTTATTCAGACCACCTTCATTTCCAGGATTGTCTCCAAAAAAAGAATCCCCGGTTCCAACCCAGATGGTGCCCTGTTTATCTTCATAAATGACCCTTACCCGATTGCAACTAATGGATAATGGATCATTCGCACGATGTTCGTAGTGAGAAAATGTATTCGTTTCCCGGTCAAATCTGTCCAGGCCGCCAAATGTGCCTACCCAAACTATTCCTTCATGATCCTCCATAATAACGGATACCGTGTCGTTTATTAAGCTGCCCGGATCATTATTTTTATGACGGAAGTGAGTAAAAACATCCGTCAGGGGATCCAGACGGTCGAGCCCTGTTGCCAAGGGTGCAAGCCATAAATTACCCGTTTTGTCTGTTGTTATCCATTCTATATAATTTGCTGCAGGAGAATTGGGATTCAGCGTCTGGTTATTATAAGCCGTGTACTGAAATCCGTCATATTTATATAAACCCGTTGCCGTAGCCAGCCAAAGATATCCCTGTACATCCTGCGTCATCGAAAGGACATGACCCACATCATCCGGAGAGCGGGCGACCAAATTAAAATGTATGTCCTGCGCAGCGCTGATCAGGTGTGAACACAGGAACCCTGTAAAAAAGAATACAGAAAATGGGAATCGTGTTCTCATTTTATGAGTTTATTGAAATAACGTTGAGGGTCAGTTTGTTAACAGGATGTTAACTGGAAGGGAAGGTAGGATTTTAACCGGTATGGGGAATACCGGTTATTTGATTATTAATGCTTTTTTTCCAAAATCATTATCTGTCCGCCAAAAAAAGGAAGAAAACAAAAAAGAAAAGAAAGCAGGATTTATTCATAGTGAACACTTGTTTTTAGTCCGGTTCACAATGATAAACAAATATGCCCCGATACTTCACTGGAACATATTTTACCGCACCATGCCGGTGGCATTCTCCAAAACCACATGGGAAAATATGGCAGTATCCGTTTTGGCCGGAAGATGTGAGCAAAAGCCGAGGCCCACAAAAAACGGCTGATTAAAATGCAGTTGGATGGAGTCGCCTACCTGATGCATGGGTCCGCCATCTACACTTGCAAAAAGTGAAAAAGAATCACCATGCTTTTGTATACCAATCCGGCTGACATGACCAACAACCAGGTCGGGAAGACCATTCCGATCGTTGACACGTATCTCCTTCATCATTTGTCCTTCTTCCGGGCGCCAGGCCAGGTGCATGAGTCCGCCGCCATGAATGGCAACGATGGCTTCTTTGGAATCATCATTGAGACTCTGGCGGATAATAACGAATGCTTTGCGATCGTCATAACCCGCCGTATCCGGGAAACTGAAATCAGCCGCCAGTGATATATCGCCGGACATTTTCTTCCAGACATAGCGGAATTCGTCCCGCTGATACCATACATTATAACCTGCGGACACGATCGTATACTGTTTGGTAGCATTGTTATAGCTGGAAATTCCGGGTACCAGTGCGGCTCCCACATCGCTTTGTCCGTCGAATATGCCGATGCTCGCATTGTCTGTCCGGGTAGCCCGGTGAAATCCGGCAGGCGGCGGCACCTGTTTATGTGTTGCAGATCCCGGGAGCGCCCAATCAGGTACCTGTACGTTTGCCGGTGCCGTTTGCGCAGGTGCGCGGTATGATCCGACACAAAATACCAATGCTAAAAATAAAACGACCAAGACTTTCATTGCAAAAAGTTACAAATAAAATGTACTCGGATCCTGGTAAAATGATAAAATCTACGTTGTGTTGTAGCGTTGATGTGGCATAAATTGCTCCCTGATAAATATGATGTAGTTCTGAAGTAGTAGAAATTCGGAACGACACGTAATCACAACTTCGAGTTTGTCTTATCGAGTGCCGCTTTTAACCCCGTGGCCAACTTTTCGGGGTCACTGACTGCCCAGAAGTGGAGCATGAATAACCGCGGATCATCATAAAGCATATGGTTGTGGATAGCTGTAACTATAATTCCATTTTCGGTCAGCGCCTTGACCACCGGGTTAACTTCATTAGCCAACAAAACAAAGTCACCGGTTATTCCGGCATTTTTCCCATCCATTTGAAAATTAATACCGGTGGCCATACCGATGGAAGGAGGCATTTCCATACCGCTTTCCAATAGCTTTTCTTTGCGGGCGAAACTATATTGCAAAAGCTGACCATTATGTTTTCCGCCCCTTCCTAAGATAGCTTCCACTTTGGACCAGTCGGGAGATGTCGTTTGCTGCTGCGGTATAGCCGGAATTGTTAACGGAGTGCCGGTTATAGCCAAAACAGATTTGATAGAGGCAGCTAGTTGCAAGGGATCACCACTCCCGGAAAAATGAATGTACTTAATAGCCGGTTTTTCATTTGTCAGGTGGTTGTGGATCGCCGTAATTGATAAATTTAAAGCAATTAATTTTGCGACTACCTTCGATTCTTCAGTATCTAACAGTACCAAATCGCCCATCATCATGGACTCCTTCCCCATAAATAATATTCCGATCCAGGACGTAAGCGCGAGTCCCGGGGCTACCGAAAATTCATCTATTTTGACTTTTAAATCGGATCTCGGATAAGTAATTCGGTATACCATACCCTGCACTGAGCCGTTTTTTCCAAATACATTATTGAGCCCGGTTGAATCGACCTGTGCAAAACTGCAAAAGGTGAATGAAAAAAAAACGGAAACAAGAATTGATAATTTGATTTTCATAATATAATTTTTATGATGATTCCGAGTATAGCAGCCAAAATGATAATGATGGGCTCTTTTATTTTTTTATTATAAATAAGAACGAGTAAACTGACAAGTGCGATTAGAAAAGTTGGAATATCTTTTATACTCCTGGATGCAATTACTAGGACCGATCCCATGAGTGCCCCGACAACCGCGGCCGTAATGCCTTCAACAAATGCCCTTACCGAACTGATCTTTGAAATTTTTTTGAAATAGGGAGCCGGAATAACCGTAAAAAGATAACAGGGGAAAAATGTGGCCAGGCTTGCCACAGTCGCACCAGGAAACCCGGCAATAAGGTAACCTATAAATCCGACCGTTATAACTACCGGGCCGGGAGTAATCATCGCAACTGCTACCGCGTCGATAAATTGGGATTCCGTCAGCCAGTGATTCTCCGAAACCACGGCACCGTGAAGAAAAGGCACTATGGCAAGACCACTTCCAAATACAAAAGCTCCGGCTTTAAGAAAAAACAAACCTATTTTTCCCAGCGTTTCCGGTTCGTACTTCCAAAATCCAAAACCGGAAAACAGAAAGAATGACATTGTCGATTTTGAAAGATTCATTTGATTGGGAGGTGATTTGTAAAACATGTAAATCAGCCCTGCAACTATGAAGAGAAGTAATTCTTCGGATTGGGTTACAACAGTTAATATAAACCCCGATAAATAAAGAATCCACAGTAACCCGTTGGCCCGAATAGATCCGGGGTTCAGTTTACTGACAGATTTCAGAGTCAATTTATATGAACTTAAAATAATGATTCCTATAACGGCTGCACCCACGCCGTAGAAAATTGCCTGCATCCAGGGCAAACCACCGAATATCTTATAAGCGATTCCCAGCGCGACTACGATCAGGAATGAAGGGATAATAAATGCAAGTCCGGCAAGTGTCGCACCTAAAATTCTGTAATGAATAAATCCAATATATATACTCACCTGGGCAGCCAGTGGGCCGGGTGCCAATTGGGCCAAAGCAAGCCCTTCTTTATAGTCTTCCTCAGAAATCCATTTTTTGTTTTCAACCAAATCCCGGTGCATATAACCAATCAAAGCAACAGGGCCTCCAAAACCACTATAACCCAATGTAAAGAAATACCCTGTTAGCTGACGGATGGTGTAGATGGGCTTAACCCTAAGATTGTCATCCATTTGGGCAAACCTAACCCATCCCAAATCCTCCAAATAGAATGAAACTGACCTTTTGAATAGAAATTACCTTTTCTGAAAAATTTTTTTAAATGATGAAGGATTTTTGCCAGTATATTTTTTAAAAATCCGTGTAAAGTGGCTTTGATCTGAAAACCCGGTGAGGTAGGCAATTTCCGTTAATGAGTATTTCTGGGTTTCCATCAGTTCTTTTGCCTTTTCGATCCGTTGTTTTCGGATATAATCACCAAAAGATAGATCCTCGAAATATTTAGAAAATTCCCTTGACAGGTAGGACGGATTAATTTCCAGCCCTTTTGAAATTTCCTTCAGGCTAAGGCTGGTATCGATATGATCCTGGATTATTTCCTTTAATTCCTGTGCCCAGGCTGGAGTTTTCCGTTTTGAACTTGGTTTATTCTTTAAGTAATTATTAAAAACATCCAAAAGAAGGTTCTCAAATGGCTGTTGAGTGTGCTTTTCTTTTTGAAGAAATTTTGCCCAGGAATAAAGAGCATCATAAAGAACGATTCCCTGTTCCATTAAATCCTGGTCATTTTTAATATTATAACTCAGGCCGGCAGAGATTGCCCAAAGACCATGGGATTGGGCAGAGAGTTCGTGATGGTCGGTATCTGCCCCACGAACTATAGTAGCCATCGCAAGAACTGCCTTATCCTTTATTTTGTATTTTTTTATGAAATAATCGAAAGTGCATTCATTCTTATAGTGAGTGAATTCCACATCCGGAATGTCAAAAGGTATGGCGTCCAGTCTTTTGGATTCATTTAGTACCAGTTCAAACGGAACATAAATAATCTCCGCTTTTTCGTCAACAAATCGTTTAATAAGCCAGGGACATGCGAGCCGGTCAATCTTCGGTCGCTCACGGGTGATCCATTTCATTTATTTGAATATTTCTACCATTAATACACAAATCTAATCCTGATCATTTTTTTTATCCGCGTTTTTTACAAAAGCGGCCCGCCGGGGCGGTGGGACGATCGAATTTTCACCTTTGACTGCCTTCCAGATCACTTCGGTAAATTCATGATCCGGAACCCGGTCCTCCCGGGAAAAATCAAAGCTTTCACTTTTTCGCTGCCAGACATTTTCAATAATATTCACAGCATTTATATCTGTCTGAAGCGGCTTTACATTATAGGGGGTCATATCAGGCTGTTTTGAAAAGCAGCGCCACATGGGTTCTGCAGCTGCGTCGTACTGACTCATGGGCGGGAAACCCAGTATCAATTCAATCGTATGAAGCATGGAAGTAGTTGAATACATCGTATGATCAACGACATGCCGTTTTACATATCCGCCGGCAATATAAGCCGTGCTGCGGTGTGCATCGACATGATCCGGGCCATCCTGCGCATCATCTTCCAAAACAAAAACCACGGATTCTTTCCATACCGGACTCTTACTCAGATAATCAACAAACATCCCAACGGCCAGGTCATTGTCCGCACAATGAGCAAAAGGCGTGGGCCGCCCCTTCTGTAACCCTTCCGTATGATCATTGATGATGCGCAAGGTATTCAAATGGGGTAAGGAATGATGAGCGACCAGGGAATCGAAATCCCTTTTCCATTGTCCTACGCGTGTTGTGTCCCGAACGTGCTGGTCCCAACTGGTATAATACCTGCAAAAATGATTTTTCAAAACGGGAATATTGGGTTTATAATCATCGGCAAATTCGCCGTATGTCCGATAACTGATGCCCGCCCGGAAACAATAGTCCCAAATAAATCCCTTTTTATTATTTGCGATGGCGCGGTTTCCTTCGCCATCATAAGTACCACCCCGTCCCCCGTAATCGGTCGGCCAGGTTTTTTCCAGATAGTCGGTCGCATAGCCACCCATGCTCCAGTTGTGCCCATCCGCACTTACCTCTGCATCCACATAAAAATTATCGAGTAATACAAATTCTTTTGCCAATGCATGGAGGTTGGGTGTTATCTTTTCTCCAAACAAACATAAACTGGTATCGCCATTTCCTCCTTCGAGATCACCCAAAACCTGGTCATAGGTTCTGTTTTCCTTAATGATGTAAAAAACATATTTGATGGGCGAGGAGTCTCCGATTTGCCTGGGTACCGGGTTACCTTGTTCACCATGAGCAGTCGACTCCTTGTTTTTATTGTAGGGCGTATTTTCGTAAACTATCCTTGAGTACCTGGCCAGTTGTTCGGTGGTTGGTGTTTTAAAAATGCTGAGCGTTCCTGTAAAAAGTCCCCCGATATATTCTGATTTATTGGCTGATTTCTGAAATGAAATATTGTCGGCCGCCGTATCAAAGGGCTTGTACCCGGGATTCGGAAATGAATGGAAGCCTTTGCCATTGGAAACAAAGACTTTATTTCCAATTACTCTGACTCCTGTCGGATACCAGCCCACCGGAATAAAGCCGGTTGATTTGGAAGAACCGGGATGGCTGACATCAAATACAGCAAGGCAATTATTGTCAGCATTCGCAATGTACAGCGTTTTATCATTTTCGCTCAATGCCACTCCGTTGGTCGTTGAACCAACGGACGATCCCGGATAGAGAGCCGCATCGAGGGTTTCCAATACTTTTCGGGATATTAAATCAATTACCGATACAGAATTATCATTGGCATTCGCAACAAATAGTGTACGTCCATTACGGGACAGGCAAAGGTCGTTGGGATGATCACCAACCGCAATACTATCCGTTATTTTATTTTTATGAATATCAAATATCAGAATTCTTCCCCCACCCCATAAGGAAATATAGAGTTTGGCCCTGCTTTTTGAAAGCAGACAGGTGTAAGCTTCTGCACCCAGGTTATAAGATTGCGCCTTTTTTGTTTTGAGATCCACAACATACAGACTGTTGTTCTCCTTGGTAACAACGAATAATCTGTTTGTCATATCATCTATCTGTATTCCTGCCGGAGAAATTTTGACCGGCCATTTTTCTCCGAGTTTTATCTGATCTGATTCTATTAGCTGATCGTTTGAAATGGCATATTTCATTATCAGGTTATCATTTCCTCCTGAAGCGTATAAATATTTTTCGTCTGAACTGAAAGCGAGTCCCAACCAGCTCTTGGGAATTATTTTTTCAGAAAGCATTTTATCGTCAACCGCATCTATTAGCTGGATGGACTGGGTACTTTGACCATTATTCGTTACCGCTATATATTTTTTTGAGGGGGAAACAATGATATTTAATGGCAGGTCGCCCAAAGGTATAGACCGGCCCAGGGGAGTCAGGCTCCAGCCATTTGGCAATAGAGTGCGTCTGGAAACGGTATCCTTTTGCGCCAATGCAGGATACAGTACAACGAACATCATGAAAAAGCCGCAAATACATCTCATTCTATTCATTACCACAAAATAACAAAAACAATCTTACGCACGCCGCAAACTCATTACCGTATATTTAATTTTCCGTCTTAACCCGCCTGCATTTCAAACTACTGATTTGCTCCAGAATTGGACCCTATTTTTGCCCCTCAATACTACGCCATGTACCTTAAGCGATCTTTGACCGCTTGTTTCTGCCTCATATTCCTGCATTCTTTATCCCAAACAGCTCCCAATGACCCGGTATCCGGAGTCATATCGGGTCTCGTTTTAGATTCTGCTACAAAACTACCGATTGAATATGCGACCATCAGCATTTTCGAAGAAGGAAATAAAAAAGTAATAAACGGAACCGTCAGCAACACTCAGGGAAAATTCAAACTGACTACAAATAGATCCGGATATTTCAGTATCCTGGTGGAATCCATCGGATACACGTCTTTTTCTGCAAATCATCTTTTGCCGGACAAAAACATCCGCAATGGATCTGAGAAAATACTTCTTTCAAAAAAAATAACCACTTTGCAGGGGGTGACTGTTATAGCGCCTCAACAGTTGATTGAGAATAAAATAGATAAGATGATCTTTAATGCTGAAAAAGACCTGACATCCCAGGGCGGCGTTGCCACGGACATCTTGAAAAAGATTCCCCAGATCTCCGTTGACATAGACGGTAATGTGGAGCTGGCCGGTAGCTCCAGTATACGCTTTTTGATTGACGGCAAACCATCAACGGCATTTGGCAGCAACATTACAGATGTGCTCCAGTCGATCCCCGCCAGCCAGATTAAAAGTATCGAAGTGGTTACCAACCCGGGAGCAAAATACGATGCTGAAGGCCTTGGAGGAATCATCAATATCATTCTGAAACACAGCCTCGTAAAAGGTATCAATGGCAGTATTTCGCTGACCGCCGCCACACGGAATGAAAATGGTTCAATAAATCTCAGCGCAAGAAATGGGAATCTGGGAGTCAATATATTCTTCAATGCCAACGCCCGTTTACCCGCAACCACACCGACAAATTCCACGCGCATGTCTCTGGATACCAATTCTAAAACACAGATTCTGCTTGAGCAGGATGGAAGTTCCCGCTTTCATCGTTTCGGCATTGAAAGTGGGATTGCGATTGACTATACGTACAGAAAGAAAAATAATTTCACTTTCTCCTTCAGCGATAACGGATTCGGCTCTAACAGTAACGGATCGCTGAATCAAAACCAGGAAACCTCAACTTATAACGGTACCCCATTGAGTCAATTGCTCACCGTAAGCCAGACACAAAATGAATTCCGGTTACATGAATTGAATACCAGTCTGGACTATAAAAGAACATTTGATAAAGAAAACCAGGAACTCGACATCGGCGTTCATTCGTCATTCGGATCAAATAACTATAATTCCGTCAACAATCAGTTTGCACAACCAGCCGATTCGCTTTTTTACGGAACAAAAAATAATAATCCGGGAAAAGAAACGGAGACGGAATTTGTCATTGACTATACTCAACCCGTAACGACGAAAATAAACTGGGGCCTGGGTGGAAAAATGAGTTTTCGGGATATACATAGCAATTCTCAGGTACTGAATCTTCAGCCTGACACAAAAAACTATTCATATGATTCCATCCTGTCCAATAATCTCCGTTATCAGCAGGCAGTATATGCCCTTTACACGGAACTGGGATTTCCAGTCGGCAAATGGTTTGATGCCAAACTGGGAATTCGATACGAACGAACCGAAATAACCACCTTCTATTCAAATGTCTCGCAACAGGTTCCTGAGCCCGGCTACAATACCTTTGTTCCCTCTGTATTTTTTTCAAGGAAATTAAATGACCAGCAGACCATTAAGCTGAGTTATTCCAAGCGGATTGAGCGACCGGATTACCGTGACCTGAATCCTTTTATAAATACAACGGATCCCAATAACATTATTGCCGGAAATCCTTACCTGAAGCCAGAAATCGGCAACCGCTTTGAATTGGGTTGGAATTATGATTTGAATTCGGGTGGTTCGTTCATGATTTCTGCCTTTTACAGGACCTCCCAGGATGATATACAACCCTATATCGTTTATTATGCCAGTCTGCCGGTCGGTGATACAGTTTATACTAATGTAGCAGTCAGTACGAAAGAGAATATTGGATTGGAGAAAAATCTGGGAATGAATTTATTTGCGGATCTGCATTTCACTCCTAAATTCAGTCTGAGGGCCAACTTTTTTTTCTTCCACAGGGAAATAGTAAATGCGCTGGATCCCGGTTTGAATGCCCACAGCTGGAATTACCGGACAAATATCAATCTGAGTTATCATTTTACCAGTGAGCTGGCCGGTGAATTTTTTGCAAATTTCAATTCTCCGCGTAATGAGTTGCAGGGAAAATATCCGTCTTTTTCGAGTTATACCTTTGCTTTTCGCAAGCAGATATGGAAGAAAAAAGGAAGTCTTGCACTTACCGCGACCAATATTTTTAGCGAATATTTTAACCAGACCACCACATTATACGGACCGGGATTTACCATCAACAGTACTCGTAAAATACCGTTTCGCTCCATAGGCCTGAATTTTACGTGGAAGTTTGGAAAGCTGGAATTCAAGAAACCAAAACCGGAAAATACCGATCAAACACCAATCGGAACCGATGGATAGCCGGGAAAGCTGTCCCGGGTTTCCGTCATCTACAATATTCCTTCAGTTTTCTATCCTTTATTTACTCATATGATTGTGATCAGTTTGAACGCCAGAGCCGCGGTTTTCAATAGCAACACCCGGATAAAAAATAAGTTGTCGATCTCTTTATTACTGGCATGCTCATTCGGGGCAAATGCACAATTTCAGCAGAATAATCCAATGGTGTCCAGACGGGATTCATTTGAATTCAGCCATTTTCAATATGAAACCATCCCGGATAACAGGAATGACTTACGGTGGATCGTTCCGGGCACGATGATTTTGTATGGATTTTTGACCTTACATCTTGACCCGTTAATAGATGTTAATGAGGATCTGCAGAAGGAAATCTGGACCGACAACCCACATAAAACAGTTACCATAGACAACTACCTGCAATTTGCCCCGGCAGCGGCAGTCTATGGTTTGAACCTGTTTGGTGTTAAAGGAGAACATAATCTTTTGGACCGGACAATGATTTATGCTTTTGCAAATCTAATCATGGCCGTCAGTGTCTTTTCGCTTAAAGATATTACACATGTGCAAAGGCCAGACGGATCCGATTTTAAATCCTTCCCATCCGGACATACAGCGGAAGCTTTTTTATCAGCTGAATTTCTTTACGAGGAATATAAGAATATTTCCATCTGGTATGGGATTGGGGGGTACCTGGTTGCCGGCTCTGTAGCTTACTTAAGACTTTATAATAACAAACATTGGTTCAGCGATGTTGTAGCAGGGGCAGGTTTTGGAATTATTTCAACCAGGTTGTCCTATTTGCTTTACCCAAAAATAAAACGTCTCTTTGTCCATGGTCCAATGAATGATTCCATGATCATGCCGTATTATCAGGATAAAACCATAGGGATCAATTTTGTCCATCAATTTTAATACATTCTCAAAAATACTTTTCTACATACCGGGAATCACGCAGATCGCTGCGGTCGTGTTATTTATCATCCGGATTACTTATTTTGAAAACAAGAGCGGCTAAAGCAGCACCTCCAAAACATCCAACCAGATAAACCCAAATACTACTCCAGGATGCCAGTTTCATCAGACTGATACCAATAGCCACTGCAGGATTAAACGCTCCCCCTGATATACCACCCAGGGCGTAGGCCATAGTTAAGACGGTAAATCCTATCGCCAGCCCATAAAAGCTGTTGCCACTCGTTCCTTTTGCCGTAGCTACATTCAGGACAACAAAGGCAAGGGCAAAAGTACCCAGGAATTCTGCCAGCAATCCTTTCGTCGTGCTAACCATTTCAGCGGCATCGCCCGGCATTTTATCATTCAGTAAATACATTACCACCAAGGAGGCGGCACCGGCGCCCAGTATTTGCACAATCATATACGGAACCGCATCAGAAAGAGATATTTTGCCGCGGAGCAAAACAGCTAATGTAACCGCCGGATTATAATGTCCTCCTGAAATATGTCCCCCTGCGTAAATCATCACCATTAATGCTGAGCCAATCGCTAGGGGAGCAAAATCACCCTTTCCTCCGATAACAACCATTCCAACAGTAAATACCAGGAAAAAAGTTCCAATAAATTCGGTGATGTACTTTCTCATATTTTATTTTTAGATTTTACAACCCTTGCCGCTTAACTCTCTAATTTAGGAAGTATTTTGTTCTAAACTTTATTACTTTTCATTCGAAAATGGAAACGGGCACATCCAAAAAATAGTAACATGAACAATGAACAAACGGCATGGCGGAATCCGGGTATGTTTTTTATCCGGACATTACTGGGTATCATCTTCCTTATGCAGGGTTATGGGAAACTGTTTACAATGGGTATCCACCGGGTATATGAAAGTTTTTTTAAGATTTTTGAAGATAGCTTTCTTCCCAAATGGCTGATTGTTGCAACAGCATATTATACATCTTATACTGAACTGATTGCCGGCTTTTTGCTTATAACCGGGTTATTCAGAATCTATGCGATGTACCTGCTGGCTCTTGATCTATTAATTGTTTCTTTTGGTCATGGATTAATGGAACCCATATGGGATCTGAGTCATGTAATACCAAGGGCCATTTTGCTTTCCGCATTGTTTTTGTTGCCTTCCTCATGGGATTCATGGAACGCGGATGGGTTGATCAAAATAAAAATGAAGTCCCTGTATTAAATTGGTGTTTTTTTCGGGGTTCATATTCCTATAAACCACAACTAACTTGTATGAGACGATCATTTTTTGCTGTACTCTCGTTTCTCATTTTCTCCGCTGACGTCACGAACGCCCAGACTCCGGGTGATTTATTAAATCTGCTGACCCAAAAAGGTACCATTACCAAAAAGGAAGCGGATTCCATTCGTTCGGAGTATAATGCAAAACAACAGGCTATCGAGACCCGGTCGGATTCGTTTCCGCTCAGCATTGGGCGACTCCTGCGATTAAGTGGCTACACGCAGATCAGGTATCAGAATTACCAGGAACCTTCAAAATATAATGGTTTTGATATACGAAGGGCCAGACTGGATTTCCAGGGAGATTTTTCGTCCAAATGGGGCTATCGGATCCTGATTGATTTTGTCGGCGCATCCGGAGCAAACGGAACCGCACCGACCGGCGGGGCCCTGTTTTCACCCGCCCTTATGGACGCATTTATTTCCTATAAACCGTTTGATTTCATCAAAATAACTGCCGGTCAGTTTCTACTTCCTTTCTCCCAGGAAAACCTCATGCCGGACAGATCACTGGAGACGGTTGACCGATCTCAGGTAGTCAGTGCACTCATTGCCAGGAAAGGAGATGTTTCCAATGGTTTGATTGATTCCATCGGCAATCAAAATGGACGGGACATCGGCCTGATGGTCAATGGCAGCTTTATAAAAATCGAAAATCGTTACCTGGCTGACTATTACCTGGCACTTGTGAACGGTGCGGGTATTAATACGCTTGATAACAACCAGTTTAAGGACATCGTCGGACGATTGGTTTTACATCCCTTCAAAATACTTGACATAGGGGTTTCCTATTATAACGGATTCGACTGGTTTACGTCGTCCCCAGGCAAAAGCCAGGAACGCATCCGGCTGGGAACCGAATTTGCGCTGAATTACAATCTGTTTTCAATAAAAGGCGAATGGATCGAGGGAAAGGAAGGCAACTCCAATCCAATCACCCACCGGGGCTGGTACCTGCAGGGCAGTTATTTTCTCTGGCCCAAACATTTACAGGGCGTTTTTCGATATGACACTTATGATCCCAACACGGCTAAAGCCAAGAGCCTTGAAACCTCGACCTACTATGTTTTCGGACTAAACTATTTATTTAATGTCTGGACCAAAATACAAATGGATTATTCCTGGCGAACGGAAAACCCAGGTATCAGCAACAATGTGTTTACGGCACAATTGCAATTGGGATTCTAACGGGTTGAGACTTTCTTCTCCGCAGATTCTCTTTTAGCTATTGTATGGTTTCTGATACAATAAAAGTTTCCTGAAAAAATAAGGATGGATACAATTTATATTTTAAATTAGGGTGGCAAAAAATCATTATGACTGTAAAGGAAATCTTGGCCGAACTCCGTTCCAGGGGTTCGGAAAGCATAAAGAAGATACTCCTGAAACACGGCGTAAAGGAACCTTTTTTCGGCGTTAAAGTGGAATATCTGAAGCCGATTCAAAAAAAAATAAAAAAAGATTATCAATTGGCGAAGGACCTGTATGCAACCGGGAATGCGGATGCGATGTACCTTGCCGGACTGATTGCGGATGATAACAAAATGACGCTGGCGGATCTCAATACCTGGGTCAGGCAGGCCGTTTCACAAAACATCAGTGAATATACAGTACCCTGGGTAGCCGCCGAAGGTCAATATGGATATGAACTCGCCCTCGCTTGGATTGATAATCCCGAAGAACATATTGCAGCTGCAGGATGGGCCACACTGGCCGCACTCGTTTCGTTAAAAGATGATGACGATCTGGACATTGCCAATCTGAAATCCCTGTTGGCAAGGATCGTCAAAAATATTCCTTCGGCGAAAAACCGGGTCCGATCTGCCATGAATGGTTTTGTAATCGCCGCCGGTATTTATGTAAAAGCGTTAACCCAGGATGCAATTGCCGCAGCAAAAAAAATAGGCACCGTACAGGTTGACAAAAACGGAACAGCATGTAAGGTACCGGACGCTGCTGAGTACATTATAAAAATAAAAGAAAAGGGAACGCTCGGGAAAAAGAAAAAGACGGTGAAATGCTGATGGATGACGACCATAGATGGAACGGATTAATAATATTATTTGTCCAGATCCTGTAAAACTTCCATGTCGCCAGCCCCGTTCACTTTTACAACCTTGATATTTGTTTTGTCTTCAAGGGAAATGATGTATTCAATGCCCCCGGCCATTTGTAATTCTTCAACGATAACAATCATGAAATCAAAATACGTTGATCTTACCACATACCTGATATCCCGGGGAAGTTTGTTTTCTCCATAGGTAATCAGTGAATATAACCAGTACCCTTTTTTATCATAGAAAATCCTGTCTCCATAACCGTCCTGAACAAAATAAGATTCGAAACCGCCGTCAGGAGTCAAAAACCACTTGGCGTTATCGACATTACTATACCTGTCCAGGAAATCCCTGATGGCCCATATGCTAACATAATTCAAATTGGAAATATAAATGCCCGCGGCAGCAGAGTCTTCCATGGCTGCGAATTTGCGAATGGATGGCATGAAGTTTTTCCTATCAGGAGAAACACCATTTTGTACCGAACGCTGTGCATGTAAGCTGGTATTGTCCACCGTAATGGAAATGAATCCAATAGTCAGCGCGAAAAGGATTGTTTTCATTTTGGTAAGGTTTAGCTGATTAACAACTTTGACTAACACCGGGGCCGGAATGTCCCGGATGATATTCAATTATTAATCGTATTTCCCGAAGCGACGGGAAACAGGGTCATTTGCTGAAAAAGTTATAATTAATTCACCCTTTCGTCGGTTAGGGCCTGTGAATAGCCATTGGGAGAAAAAGAAAATACCGTAAAGCCTGCCTGAACCAGTGTGCGGGAAACCTCACGGTTTGGTCAGTAGGCTGGTGAATTTTTTAAATTCAAAATTTAATACTTATTCCGCAATTTTGGAGAATGCTGCAAACTTTCTCATCTTTCATCAATTTCTATCATTGCACCTCCACATGAAACAAATTACGCTCGTATTGACATGTTTTTTCAGACTGCTTACAGGATTCGCCCAGGACAATATATCCATTATACCGCAACCGGTTAAACTGACCCAAAACCAGGGCCGTTTTATTTTGCCTTCAACCATAAATATCAGCTCCGATGAAAACCCGGGGCTAAAACCAGCACTGGCTGATTTAAGCGACCGGCTTACCACTTCTACGGGTTATCATGTGTCAAGGACTAACTCCGGATCTGCAGTTATCCGGATCAGCCTGAATAAAACCGCCGATCCGCAACTCGGCAATGAAGGATATCAGCTATCCGTGACACCAAAGAAAGTTACGATCACGGCCAACCAGCCCGCAGGCATTTTTTATGGGGTGCAGAGTTTTTTACAATTGCTGCCGCCTGAAATTGAAAGCAGCACACGGGTTGCTAATATCGCGTGGAGCGCTCCCTGTATTTCGGTTACAGATTATCCCCGTTTTGGCTGGCGCGGACTCATGCTCGATGTAAGCCGTCATTTTTTTACTAAGGAAGAAGTGAAGAAATATATGGTCCAGATGTCCAGGTATAAATATAATGTACTGCATCTTCATTTAAGTGATGACCAGGGTTGGCGGATCGAGATCAAATCAATGCCACAGCTGACCAGTGTTGGCGCTTGGCGGGTAAAACGTTCGGGCTTATGGGGCGAGTTCCTGCCCGCACTTGCCTATGAGCAATCCACGGACGGCGGATTTTATACGCAGGAGGACATGCGTGAAATGATCAATTTTGCAAAGGACCGGAATATTACCATTCTTCCGGAGATTGATGTGCCCGCGCATAGCCTTGCCTTGATTGCTTCGTTTCCCAATCTTTCCTGCACGCAATTACCCTACAGCGTAAACGCCGGTTTCCGCAGCCCGGTCAGGGATGACAACGCTTTATGCATTGGAAACGATTCTATTTTCATTACACTGGATAAAATATTTACCGAGCTGGCGGCGCTTTTTCCGTGTGAATATATTCATGTCGGAGGTGATGAGGCTTATAAGGGTTTTTGGTCCGATTGCCCGAAATGCCAGAAACGAATGACGGATGAACACCTCAAAAATGTAGATGAGCTGCAAAGTTATTTTGTCAGAAGAATAGAAATCATACTAAAAAGCAAAGGCAAGAAGCTGATTGGCTGGGACGAAATTCTGGAAGGCGGTCTGGCACCTGAAGCTACTGTCATGAGCTGGAGGGGAATGAAAGGAGGCATTGAAGCAGCAAAAATGAATCATCATGTAGTGATGTCGCCATGGGACTATTGCTATCTTGACCTTTACCAGGGCGAAGCCAGCGTGGAGCCACCCACTTACGGCATCTGCAGGCTCACTGATTCTTATACGTATGATCCGGTACCGGACAGTGTGGATGAAAAATTTATCCTTGGCGGACAAGGAAATCTTTGGACAGAGCGGGTGTCAAATTTCAGACAGGTTGAATACATGACCTGGCCGAGGGGGCTTGCATTAGCCGAAGTGTATTGGAGTCCGAAAGCCAGCCGAAATTGGGATAATTTTATAGAAAGAATGGAAGCCCAATTTCCGAGGTTGGACGCTGAAGGAATAAAATATGCACTGAGCGCCTACAATGTCATATATACGCCGGTCAGGATTAAGGACAGCAGGGCAGTTTCCGTGAAATTATCTTCAGAAATAAAAGGGCTGGACATTTATTATACGTTTGACGGTACCAACCCAGATCCGTATTACCCGAAATACACCGGTGAACTGATCAATTTTCCGGTGGGTGCGACGCAGATCACCGCCAACACGTTCCGGAACGGGAAACCCGTCGGGAAACAGGTTACGATCAAAAAGGATGAGTTAACTACGCGGTTAAACCAGGGCAGGCATCAGTATTGACGGATGATCAATAACGAAATACTATTCGAGAAGATCATTCAGCCCTTCCTTCTCAAATAGTATACGGCCTATTTTTAAGTCCGACCAGCCGTCTTTCAATTTATAGGTGAATGCAGGTATATTGTCATGTAATTCGCATTCAATAAAACAGGTGGCTACCTTATCATTTTTTATTTCCTCCATATCCTTCAACTGGTGCAGGTGCGTAGAAATAAAAAACAGGGAGTTAGTAAATTTGACGAGTCCTTTTATAGTTGCAGTACTGATCTCCAGTGCGTCCTCAATATTTGTGCCCCTGAATAATTCATCAAAAACCGCGAAACATTTTTTGTTTTCCACAGCTTCCGTGAGAACATTTTTTAACGTGATTATTTCTGACATGAAATGGCTGTAACCGCTTACAATACTATCGGTCAGGTTTATGGCCACAGAAATAGCAGTAAAAAAGGGCATGGTTACCTTTGAAGCCGGCACAGCAAGACCCTTATGTCCGAGATAAACACACAAGCTGACGGCTTTCAGGAATGTAGATTTACCAGACATATTCGGTCCCGTTAAAAGAATTACATTCCTCCTTGCGGCAATATCGTTTCTGACAGGATTTTTTATCAGCGGATGATAAAGCCCCTCGATTGAAAAAGTAGAATCCTCAAACGAAGGAAAAATAAAGCCGTGCCTGATGATGCCTTCGCTTATAGAAAGATATGCTTCAAATAAATACCAGCGCTTCCAGAAAGATGCTGCCTGCCCATTAGTTACTTTTTCCGTGATGGTCTTCGTCAGCTCAACAATATGACTGATCCGGATTTTATTTTTTTTGCGCAAGATGGATTCATAATGCTCCAGGTCAAAATCAACAAAAAAACGGTTGATCTGCTTTAGCTCAGTTGCATATTCCCCGGGGAAAAGACTGATATCCATCTTACTGAGATAGGTGGAGTATATTTTATTAAAAAGCAGGATAAGCATGATCAGTTTTCCTCTTTTATGATGCCTCTCTTTCTCGGAAAACATTAGCCTTCTTCTCAGATGTAAGCCAAAAAATGATCCTGCGGAAAATGATTCAAAGAAATTATATACATCTGACAAATTAAACCGGGAAAAAGAATATTCTTTTACTATTTCCCGGTTGCCAATAAAACCTTTTAGTACATGTTGCCTGTACAATATGGCTGACTTTGAACCGGGGGGTTCAGTAAATATCGCGCGTACTTCCTGTCCTGAATATAAATTATAGGTAAAGTCAAACAAGGGAAGGATCTCATCTTCTATATGTAAGTCATTAATATTTGTCATCTTCTATTTCTCTAAGTTGTCCTGATGGCTCATCAGATGAGTGAACTTTAAATATACCATCTATTGTGGCGATTTTCGGTACTGGTTGATATACCTTTAGTTCAAAATCCAGCCAGGGTTATTCCATGTTGCCAGGTGCAACGAAATAGAAAGCAGGCAACTTACTCATTCAACCGCTCACCAAAAGTGGAAAACAAGATCGACAATGAATCCGGAATAGTTCCCGATACGCCGGGTGCCCGCCCAACCTACTGGCTCACCCGCTTTCTCATTCTTCGCCTGCTGGGAGCGACCTATGCGGTGGCCTTTCTCGCAGCTATCAATCAGATCATTCCGCTTATCGGCTCAAATGGACTTCTTCCCGTGGGGATTTTTCTGACGCGCGTCAGTGAAACACTCGGATCGCCCGGGGCCGGCTTCGCGCGCCTGCCTTCGCTCTTTTGGTTCGCCCATTCCGACACGAGCCTCCTGACTGCTGCTTGGATCGGCTTCGCGATTTCCTGCATCGTGCTGGCAGGCTTCGCGAACGCGCTGCTGCTCTCTGTTCTCTGGTTTCTCTACATGTCCTTCGTTCATGTCGGACAGGACTGGTACGGATACGGATGGGAGATCCAACTCCTCGAAACCGGATTTCTCGCGATCTTCCTTTGCCCATTGCTCGATCTGCGCCCGTTTCCGAAACGCCCGCCACCGACGCCGGTCATCGGACTGTTCCGCTGGCTGACCTTCCGTATCATGCTTGGCGCGGGACTGATCAAGATTCGCGGCGACGATGTATGGCGCAACGGTACCGCACTCTACTACCATTTCGAGACACAGCCCCTGGCCGGTCCGCTGAGCCGGTGGTTCCATTTTTTGCCCCGCGCGATATTAAAAATGGGCGTCTGGTATAATTTCCTGGCCGAGCTCGTCGCGCCCTGGTTCATCTTCTGGCCGCGGGTCGCACGTCATATCGCAGGATCCATTATCGTGATCTTACAGATCATCCTTATCCTCAGTGGCAACCTTTCCTTTCTCAACTGGCTGACCCTCGTTCCGGCGCTGGCCTGTTTCGACGACCGTTTCTGGTCGAAGATTCTTCCCCGACCGCTTGTACGCCGGGCAGAAGTCGCCATCACAAGCGCCGAGCCATCACGACCCATGCTGGTTACAGCCTGGACCGTGGCCGTTATCATCGCACTCCTCAGCATTCAGCCCGTGCTCAATATGCTGTCGCCCCGCCAGATCATGAACACTTCGTTCGATCCCATTGACCTGGTAAACACATATGGTGCGTTCGGATCGGTCGGACGAGAACGTTTGAATGTGGTTTTCGAAGGAACGATGGATGAGAATCCCGATGACAACGCGCACTGGAAAGCCTATCCCTATAAGGGTCTGCCCGTCGCGCTCGACAAACGACCGCCGCAGGTCGCTCCTTACCAGCTGCGTCTGGACTGGCAAATGTGGTTTGCTGCCATGTCTTCGCCGGAGGAATATCCATGGACACTATACCTGGTTTGGAAACTTCTTCACAATGATTCCGGAGCGGTCGGGCTCTTCGCAGAAAATCCCTTCCCCCGCAAACCGCCGCGTTGGGTTCGCGCAGTTTTGTATCGGTATAGTTTTGCACCGCCGGGCAGTCCCGATGGCCGATGGTGGAATCGCGAACGGATTGGTGACTGGCTTCCCGCCCTGTCAGCCGATGATCAGCGCCTGATCAGATCCCTGAAAAGCGAGGGATGGATTCCATAAGTATAAAAATGAAATGACCCGGAGAGCAATGCCGGTTGAGAACAATTACTTAAAATGGCCATTTCTTTAGCGTTTTTTTAAAGGCGGTTCGGTTGCAGTTTTTGGAGTAACATTTCTTTCCGGCTACGGGATACGTCAATGTGAGTACCATCTGACATAACGAGATAGCCACCTTCCCCTTTTATATATTTATGAATTTCATTGAGATTAACGAGGAAAGAGTGATGAACCCGGAGAAAGGAATAATCGGAAAGCAATTCTTCTACATCTTTCATTGTGCGGGAAGCAGTTAATTTTTTATTGTTCCTGAGAAAAAAATTGGTGTAGTTGCTGTCCGAGGAACAGCTGATGATGGAATCAATTTCAACCATTTGCAACCCTTCCATTGTAGGGAGCGCGATTTTTTTTATCTGGATTTTCCGCTCATTGAATTTTTGAAGCAGCAATTCCAGCTGAAGTTCTGTAGGGTTTTGAAGAAGTTTGGATACCTTGGCTACCGCCTGGATCAATTCTTCTCTGTCAATCGGTTTTAATAAATAATCCAGCGCACTGAACCGGATTGCCTTAATCGCATACTGATCGTAACTGGTGGTAAATATTAATCCGAAATTGATAAAATGCACTTTTTCAAGAAATTCAAAACCGTTCATATAGGGCATCTCAATATCGAGGAAAACAAGTTGCGGACTAAATTTTGCAAGTGCTTCTATCGCTTCGGCACCGCTATGTAATACGGCGACCACGGTTAGTTCCGGGCAAAATTTCCCGATCATAATTTCCAGAGTTTCACAACAATACGGTTCGTCGTCAATGATAATCGCCTTAATCATGATTTTTCAATTTTAAGGATGGAAATGATGCTTCCCGTATTTCATGGTTCTGCTGAAATCTGATACTCAGATTGACTTTGGTGCCGGATGCCCGTCCTGATTTATCAATGATGTCTTCAATATTAAAAACCACTTTTTCATCATTTAACTCTCCATTGATCAGCGCCAGTCTTTCACGGGTAATCTGGATGCCCATGGATTTATGGGCCTGTGATGATTTACTTCCTGCACTGGCGGCTGCGGATCTGCCAACGCCATTGTCAGTAATTGTGCAATGAAGAATATCCCCTTCCACCATAAAAGAAATGGTAACAAGGCCATTTTCTTTTTTATGCATCAGGCCATGCCATATGGCATTCTCTACAAAAGGCTGTAGCAATAATGGCGGAATGAACAGGCTGGAAGGATCAACCCCTTTCCCGCAGTAAAGATCATAATGGAAAGCGTCCCTAAAACGCAGTTTTTCCATATCGAGATAGAGCCGGAGCATATCCATCTCATCGTCCAGCGGTATCCAGGCTTTTTTGGAATTGTTAAGAACTAACCGGATAAGCCTGGAAAATTGCGTCAGGTAGTCTGACGCAGCCCGGGATTCACTCTTCAAAATGAAACAGTTTATCGAATTCAGGCAGTTGAATATAAAATGCGGGTTCATCTGGGCACGTAAAGCCTGCATCTCCATTTCGGAAGTTTTATGTAGTAGTTCCCTTTGTATATTTTCGTTTCTCAGTTTTTCATTCCTGCGTTTCAATATTATATTCCTGAGTAAAAGGAGGCTTACCAGCAATACAGCGAAAACAAAAGCGATAAGGATATTCCGGAAAAGGGTTTCATTTTTCAACTGCTGATCCTGTATCTTGAGTCTTTGCTGGCTGATCAGCTTTTCATTATTCAGCAATTCGATTTTCCTCGTATAATTATAGGCCGCAAATTTCCCTTTCGTCTGATCATTGGTCAATGATTCCTTTGTCCGGATATAGGAGCGGTAATAAAAATAAGCGCTGTCTGTTTCGCCGCGGCTGTCATATACCGAATACAACACTTTATATGCATCCCGCATTCGTTGCCGGGCACGCGTTTGTAATCCGAGATTGAGTCCCTCCCGGGCATATCTCAGCGCCTGGTTTTCATTGTGCAAAGCATCGTACGTCTTTGCAAGGTCCAATACGGTCCGAACGATTTCATTTCCGTCGTTGAGTTTCCTATGGATGACCAACCCCCGTAAAAGGTTTGGCAGGGCTTTTTCATATTGTCCGGACAACATAAAATATTCTCCTTTGCTTACCAGAAATATCCGGAGATCTTTTTCAGCGACATGGTTGGTATCAAACAGGCTATATCTATATAATGCAGAATCAAACATATTCAGATGACCGTAGATTTCAGCAAACTCCATTTTAGTCCAGACAACCGTCTCATCTTTTATATCCCGCACCGAATCCTCAGGGGTATAATTTTGAAAATAGGACCTGTAATAATCCAGAGCCAGCGGATAGTCCTCAATCTCCATGCAAATCGAACCCAAACTGATCTGGCAGCTGTGTATGTCGGTCTCATTTCCTTTTTGAATAGCTAATTGAAGAGCCTCCTGCCCGGTTTCAAAACCCAGGTCAAATTCCCCCCTTTTCAGATGGATCTGTGTAATCTGTATTAGAATATCTGACATGCCGGATTTATCCCCATTTTTCCTGACAAGGGCGTAACATTCCTCTGCATATCTCAAAGCCTCGTCATACCTGCTTTGTGAAAAACAGGCAAAGGAAAGGTGACTATAAGTGGGTGCCAGTCCGTCCTTATTTCCGGTTTTTTGATAGTAGCCAATAGATTCCTTGTCGAGTTTTTCCGCTTCGGCAAAATTGCTATGGAAATGGGTTTTGATCATCCCCCGACGGGAAATGGAAACTGCCAGGCCGTGGATATAAGAGAGCGCACCGGATTGGTTATAAGCTGCATTTGCATAATATTCTGCGGAGTCTTCCACCGATTGTTCAATGAATCGCAGACTAAGCTCATTCATGCTGTCAATCCGGACTGAATCTTTTAAGAAAGGCAGTATTTTTCGCAGGTTGTCAATATGCGGGGTCTGACTGAAAAGCCAGACAGGCAAAAAAAGGCTAGATATCAAAAAACCGGATTTCATCGCTTTTAAAGATACTAAATCAAAAGAGTGGTTTTGGCGCAGGATGCATTTCCTGCAGGCCAAATTGAGCAGTTGGTCTGAATTCCGGGTAAGATGCTGGTTTTATTGCGCCGTTGACGGATATTCGGATGTTCCATCCCGGCCATCTATCATTTATTTTTGAGCATCGACCAATGCAGATTCCGGATTTTCCATCCCCGGTTTGTTAGTTTTGCAACTGCAGTCAAATAACCGTCTGACTGAATTATTTTTCCGGATGAATCCGTAAGATCCTCATGAAAGTTCCCTCCCATTGAAGCCAGTTCGGAAGTCAATGGATCAATGCGGAGATAATTCCATTGCAGGTTTATTTTCAGGATATTTTTGATCAATGTATTTTCTATAAACAACTTCCCACTCTGGTAATCTTTAAAAGCCAGCTGGCCGTCAGACACCATAAAAAAATCAGGACTCTCTTCAAAATAATTCAGCCAGGCGACCGGACCGTGGCTGGAAAGATCATTGATCAGGTTGGCTGTCATCAGGTGAACACTGTCCATGACAAGATTACTTTCTTTCGAATCCAACGTTGAAGCGCTGGGCTGACAAGAGGCTACCAGGCAAGCAATCACCAATAATAAAACTATTAATTTCATAGCTCTTTTTTTTAACAAAATTAAAACTCATTATCTTTCTACCTTTTATTAATCCAATTGTACAGCCATGGCGATTTACGCCACATTCAAAGGCATGTGGTTACCTATGATGGTTCTGGCGGGAAGCTGTGGTATAAATATAGACAGGGCATCCATTTGTAATAAACAACGTAATAATATGTATATTAAGATCAATCCCGATTTGTAAGCACTTTACCATATGGGTGATTGCCGTTTTATGCACCAAATTCGGCGCCGCCCAGACTAAGATTATCATGGGGCAGGTAGCTGATTCCACAACCCATGCTCCTTTACAAAATGTAAGTATTACCTTCAGAAGCAGCACTAAAGGCGGACTTACCAACGCAGCAGGTAAATTCTCGATTATCGTCGATAAGGCCGTCAATACGATAACTTTTAGCATTACCGGTTATCATTCCACAACCTATATTCTTTCCAATGAACCGACTCAGGAAATGATCATCACGCTGTCAAAATCTTACACGATTCTCGAGGATGTCGTTGTGAATGCAAAAAGAGGAAGATACAGGAATAAGAATAACCCCGCTGTTGACCTGATCCGGCAGGTTATTGCCAATAAATCCAGGAACGGGCCCGGGGCGACCCCTTATTCTTCCTACAGGGAATATGAGAAGACCCAAATGTTCACGGATGGATCATGGGTCAGGATCACGCAAAACTTTCTATTAAAGAAATTCAAGTTCTTTTTTGAAAATACAGACTCTACTGTCGTTCCGGGCAAATCGCTGAATTCTATATACCTGCAGGAAATCATTTCGGACAATTTCTTCCGTAAAAGCCCAGAGAAATACAGAAAGCTCATTATAGCGCAGAAAACAGTGGACTATGGCGAATACATTGATATGAAAGGCATACATGGTGCATTGCATTATTTGTTTAATGACATCAATATCTATGACAATAATGTCTCGGCTTTTACGAAGCAATTTGTAAGCCCGATAGCTGACCTGGGTCCTTCTTTTTATATGTATTTTATTCGGGATACCGTTTTTGAAAACGAATCGCGGGTCGTCAAATTATATTTTACTCCAAGGAATCCTGAAGACCTGCTTTTCCGGGGTACCCTTTCGGTTACGCTGGATGGAAATTATGCCGTTACGGGTATAGAGCTGGGCGTCAGCAAGCATGTCAATATGAATTATGTCAGGAATTTTCAACTTATTCAGCATTTCGAAAAGGGCCCCGGCGAGCATTATCATCTGGCAGAATCAGATATGCTTGCGGCCTTTAGTCCGTTTCCCAAAAGCCCGGGTTTATTCGGAGAGCGAAAAATATCTATCCGGGAATTGTCTGATTCCGTTTTACCTGAACAATTGCTTGCCGGACCTGCGATAGACAGTTTGCCTGTCTCCGCTCATCAATCGGCCATATTCTGGGACGAAAACAGGCCCGTCCCGCTGAGTCCATCTCAGGCTAAAACGTATTCGAATGCAGACAGCCTGTTAAAAATGGGTTCTTACAAAAGACTCATGGATCTGGCAACCTTGTATTTCGTTGGCTATAAATCCGCGGGCAAATTCGATATCGGCCCCCTCCGGACATTCTATTCCTTTAATTCCGTTGAAGGCGACAGGGTTCAATTCGGAGGCCGAACCAATTACAAACTGAGTAAGCGATTTTTTTTGGATGGCTATCTGGGTTATGGATTTAAGGACGAGCGATTTAAATACAAGCTGACCGGATCTTATTCGTTTAACAACCGGTCCGTTTACAGCTATCCGTTCAACTATGTGCAGGCGAGCTATCTGCACGACCTCAAAAACCCCGGCGAGGAAGATATTTTTTCAAATGGCAACACGTTTCTATCCTCCTTTACCCGCGGATATAATTCAAACTGGTTGTACAGCGATATTTTCCGGCTTTCCTATGTCCATGAATTCGGAAACCATTTTTCCTATATCCTGGGGACAAAATACTGGAGACAACAGCCTGCCGGATCCCTTGCCTATGTAAAGGAACCTTTCCCCCAACAGCTTGATACCGTTCCGGAAATCACAACCGGAGAATTCTCCATTGCGCTACGCTGGGCGCCGAATGAGCAATTCTTTGAAAGCAAACTGTCGCGGAGGGATATTATCAATAAGTATCCGATCATCGCCTTTGAATATTCGAAAGGGATCAAGGGTTTATATGGGGGCGAGTATGCCTATGATGCATATCACCTCAAAATATCCAAGCGGGTTTTTACTTCCCCTCTTGGATTTTCCGACGTGAGACTGGATGCAGGCTATTTGTCCGGAACACTACCCTTTCCATTATTGGTTATTCCCTCCGCCAACCGATCCTATTTTTACAGTGCACTTTCCTACAACCTGATGAATGTGGAAGAATTTGTAGTTGATCATTATGCCGGTCTGAATATCGACCACTTTTTCAACGGATTCTTTTTCAACAAGATTCCCCTTTTGAAGAAACTAAGACTTCGTGAAGTGATAGCAGCTAAAATATTGTACGGTGGTCTTCGAAGTGAAAACAACCCGAATAATAACCCGAATCAAATGCTCTTTCCAACAACCAATGGGGTCCCTTCCACCTTTACATTAAACGGACAGCCCTATGTGGAAGCCAGTGTCGGTATTTACAATATTTTCTCCTTCCTCAGAATAGACCTGATCAAAAGGTTTACCTATCTGGACCATCCCAACGTCTCGAAATTCGGGTTACTGTTCAGTACTAATTTTAGTTTCTAGATGGTCATTGAATTCCGATCCCAATGGCAACGGGTTTTTATTAACTTCACTCTTTGCGTAATTTATAAAACCCACCGCTGAACCGTCATGACAAATAACACGAATGATCTCAGTCACCGGGCCCTGTTACAGCGGATTGCACGAAGTGCCATGCTCGATAAAGGATTTCTGGTTGATTTCCCGGATTCAACGATTGCTGCATTGAACGGGCTACAGGAAAGGGCACCGCAAATTACAGGCCCGTTGCAGGATCTCCGGAATCTTTCCTGGTGCTCTATAGACAATGACGATTCCGAAGATCTTGACCAACTATCGGTAGCCATCGCCATGCCTTCCGGCGGGGTAAAAATCCTGGTGGCCATTGCAGATGTTGACTCGGAGGTGACGAATCATTCGGTGTTTGAGGATCATGCAAAGCATAACACCACTTCGGTTTACACCAGCGCCCTGATATTCCCGATGCTTCCTGAAAAACTTTCCACCAACCTGACTTCATTAAAATATAATGCTGACCGCCTTTCTATCGTTGTGGAATTCATTGTCGCAGAAGACGGTTCACTGCAAAATCCGGCTATCTATCCCGCAGCTGTACGAAATAAAGCAAAACTAGCCTATAACAGTACCGGTGCCTGGCTGGATGGAAACGGAATGATGCCGAAGGGCGTCGAATCGGTCAGCGGACTAAATCAGAATCTCGGGCTACAGAAGGAAGCGGCCAAAAAACTGAAATCCCTCCGCTACCAGAATGGTGCTCTTTATCTGGAAACAATACAGGCCCGTCCTGTTTTCCAGGGGGATGAAGTAAGCGGGCTGACAGAAGATAAAATGAATGTCGCCAAGGATATCATTCAGGAGTTCATGATCAGTGCAAACAGCATAACGGCCCGGTTTCTGACATCCAAAAATTTTTCATCTTTCAGAAGGGTGGTTCGTGTACCGAAGCGTTGGGACAGGATCGTGGAACTGGCATCAGAATGGAAATTCAGTCTTCCTTCCCAGCCTGATTCTAAAGCACTGGATCAGTTCCTCCTGTCGGTCAAGTCTTCGGACCCGGTGCGGTTTCCCGATCTGTCACTCAGCGTTATCAAGCTTCTCGGATCGGGAGAATATGTAGTTGAACTTCCGGGAGGTAAAACCGAAGGACATTTCGGGCTCGCGATAAAGGATTATACGCATTCCACCGCACCCAATCGCCGGTATCCCGATCTGATCACACAAAGGCTATTGAAAGCCGCTCTATATGGTACCGCGGTTCCATATACCAACGACGATTTGCAAGCCCTGGCCATTCATTGTACAGCTATGGAGGATGGGGCCCGAAAAGTTGAACGGCAGGTAGAGAAATCAACGGCAGCCCTGTTACTGGGATCTGATATTGGCCGCCAGTTTGATGGCATCATCACCGGGGTGTCGGACAAAGGCACCTGGGTACGGATATTTAACCCGCCAGTAGAAGGGAAACTGGTGAATGGGTTCGAAGGCATGGATGTTGGAAACCGGATCCGTGTTCAATTGATCCATACGGATGTCAACCGTGGCTTTATTGATTTTAAGCGAATGGGGTAAGAAGAGAAGAACTTTCGTTGGATCAGTAAAAACCCGGGTGCGCTTTTTGCAGTTGCTATCGAAGAAATCTTTATGAAAACATCGGAAAACAATAAATCGTTCTCGGCCATCATCAACAGTGACAAAACAGTACTTGTTGATTTTTCCGCTGAATGGTGCGGCCCCTGCAAGCTGATGGCGCCCATTCTGAATGAATTGAAATCCATGACCGGTGAATCTGCAACTATTCTGAAAGTGGATATTGACAAAAATCAAACTTTGGCTTCTTCTTATAATATACAAAGCGTTCCGACCCTGATCATATTCAAACGCGGTGATATCAAATGGCGACAAAGCGGGGTCGTTCCGGCAAAACAATTAAAAGCATTACTGGATAAGGTTGCCAGTTCCTAATTCGCAGATTGATTGGTCAGGTATTCATTATTCCTATTCCGTCCTTAGCGCGTTTACAGGGTTTATCAAAGCCGTTTTTACAATTTCCCTGCTGATTACAACAAGTGCGATGAAGAAAACGGACAAAACAGGTACAGTAAACATCCACCAACTCAGCTGGACATGATAGGCATAAGAAGACAGCCAATGACTCATGACCATTCCTGCCACGGGTAACGCAATGATGAGCGCCCAAAAAATCAGTTTCATAAAATCTTTTGTCATTAAAGAGAACAACTGATTCAATGAAGCACCCAACACCTTTCGGACACCGATTTCTTTTGTGCGCTGGACCACAATCAGGGCCACCAGACCATATAATCCGAGGCATGAAACAAAAATGGCCAGTACGGTAAAGGCATTGAACAGGGACATGGTTATCCTGTCTTTCAGATATTGTTTGCCTACTATTTCATCGAAGAATGAATAGTCGATGGGAACCTCCGGAAAATTCTTTTTAAACAATGTTTTTACGATCGGTAAATCCCGTGGTTTGATTTTCACCGTGGTTGTATTCATGGGAAAAGTATTGTAAACCATTACTACCGGCTCGATCACATCGTGCAATGATTTAAAATAAAAGTCTTTCACAACTCCGACGATTTTCCCTTTATGTTCCCAGCCTTCTATCGATCTACCGACACCTGATTTCCACCCCATTGATTTTAAGAAAGCTTCATTCACCAGGAATGCTTCATTCCTGTCTGTTCCAAAACTATCAGATATATTTCTGCCTACAGTCAAAGGAATTTGAAAAACGGATAAAAAATTCGGATCGATGGCATAATATATACACATGAATTCCCTTCTTTTTCCTTCGGAAGAGGTGATCGTGCTGCTCATTGTAGCTGATGTCATACCACCGCCAATTGTCATCCCCTGAATTTCCGGACGATTCCGCAAATCATTTTGAAATGCTTTCACGGCACCCATGTGGACTGAATCCACCGGAAGAAATATATTGAGCAACTCATCCTTGTTAAAACCAAGATCCTTTCGCTCAACATACTTCATCTGGTAGTAAATAACGGTCGTTCCCATGATTAGCGCAGCGGCGATGGCAAACTGGGTAATGGTTACCGTTTTTCGGAGGAAGACCCCTTTAAATCCATGCCGCCAGTTTCCTTTCAAAACCTGAACAGGCCTGAAAGCGGATAATACAAATGCCGGATATAACCCGGCCAGCAATAGAGTGACTAAAAATATAATACCCATGAACAGGAAGCCATCCGACCAGTTGAAAAAAAGTTTCGTCTGCAATAATTTATTAAAGAAAGGAAGGCTGGCTTCTACCAGTCCGAGCGCGAGCAGACAGGCAAGAGTTAATAGAAAAAAAGATTCGAATAAAAACTGTCGCATTAACTGAAACTGCGTGGCGCCACTCACTTTTCGTATACCGACTTCCCTGGCCCGTTCCGTTGATTTTGTCGTAGACAGGTTGATATAATTGAGGAGGGCGATGATCAGAATAAAAACAGCCAGCAAGGAAAAAACATAGTTGAATTGCTTATTTCCTTTTGGACTGTCCGCAAGTTTTCCGGTACTAAAGTGAACGTCGCGCAATGGCTCCAGTTCAAATTCAAGTTTATATCTGCCCGCCCCGCCGGGTCCGCCGCCGGCGTCGAGTTCAGGCTGAATATATTTCCGGCTCAGGTCAACGAGCTTATGCTGGAACCGTTTGAGATCGGGTATTTTATAAAATAAAATAAAGGTGAAGTTGTCAAAATCATCCATCCACATCGTCGTTTTTGAGAAATCAGTATTTAACAAAGCATCGATCTTCATATCCGAATTCGCCGGTCTGTCTTTTACAACGCCGGTAACCTGCCAATCTTCCCCATTGCAGGTCAATATCTTTCCCAGGGCAGTCCCTTTTCCAAAATATTTTTTTTCAACAGACTTCGTTATAACAATAGACCTGGGATTTTGCAAGGCGACTGTCGGGGATCCTTCGAGAAAATCAAAATCGAAAACGGAGAAGATATGCTGGTCCGTATTATAAAATGATTCCTCGGGAAATATCTCATTATTGAATTTAACCTTCGCAGAAGCGTTCAGCAGTCTTGCGAATGATTCTACCTCGGGATAATCCCGCTTCATAGTTCCTGCCAGCATGACCGGACTGGTTGCAATGACCAGATCTGATTCCGGCGTATGCATCCGGGTGGTGACCCTGGCGATCCGGTCTGCTTTGACGTTATATAAATCGAAGGTCAATTCATCATATACATAAAGAAAAATGATCAGACAGGCACCAATGCCGATAGCCAATCCGAAAATATTGATGAACGAAAAACTCTTATGCCTGAGCAGGTTTCGCCAGGCGATCTTCAGGTAGTTTTGGATCATAAAAGTATTTGAGGTGAAGAAGGAAGCTTGGGCGCGGAAATGCAATCTTCACAATTAAATACAAATAGCCAATCTCAGATCAGCAATTTAGGAAAGCTATAACAGCTTATTTATTATTCCCATTCAGCCAAAGTGGTAAGAGTACTCGAAAATTAAAAACCGATAAGATGAATAAATCCTAAAAGGGTATGTGCAGTTTAGCAGGAAATGCCATTTTACGCTTCCCGCCTCTTTCTCCGTAAGACTTTATGCAAATCTCCACCCCCCGGCCTTGTCAATTATTAAATACTACAAATTCCAGAAACCCGAATGCATATTTCAATTAGGAACCGGTCATTTACGATAATAGCTTTATAAGAGTCAGACGACATTTCTTAACCCTAAACCTTTCAATCATGAAAAATTATTTTTCCATATGCATTTTATGTCTCGCCGGTTTGTCAGCCGGCTTGCTTTCTGGTTGCAAAAAAGATTCCATGCACAAAGGCACAACTTCCATGACAGAAGAATTTGATCAGGTATATAAACTACAGCAAAAGGGATGGGTAATAATAGATAATACAGTGAATAATGCTGGCGCCACCGCCCCCTGGGGTCAGGGACTGGTGGGGCCTGACAAAATGGGTGTTTGGTATGGATTTACAGCTCTTTCCTATACAACGACGCCGGATGAATTTGCATATTCTTATATAATCAGTCTGGATAGTAATTACTCAATCAGCAGTTGGCTGATCACCCCGATATTATCCGTAAAAAGCGGCGACAAAATATCCTTCTACACCCGAGGTGACACAACGGGCAATTATACAGACCGCATGCAGGTTTTAATGAATCATTCAGGATCAGCAAATGTTGGAAACTCAGTTTATTCCGTAGGTGACTTTACCACAAACTTATTTGACATTAATGCTGAACAGGCAGCCGGCGGATATCCGACAATATGGACAAAATATGAATACACGTTCTCAGGTATTTCTGAAAAAACTGATCTGCGAATTGCATTCAGACATTATGTCGTCAATCCGATAAATGCGAGAGGGGTTGGCATAGATTATTTCCAGTTCCAGACTAATTAAAAAAATTGCTGTTATCAAAATTTACTTATAAATGAAACATTTCCTAATCATATTACTTCTCGCCTATCAAAACGCAACAACCGTTATGCCGGGCAATTATACAGATCCTTATGTTTTGATTACCGAAGGACAGGCATTGCTGAAGGAAGGCGATCTGGTAGTAAGGCTTAACCGCGATCCAACCAGTCAGTTCATAAAAAACTTTAACCGGCACGATAAAAGTTACTCACATGCCGGCATCGTATTATTTGAGAACGGATACCCTTATATATTTCATATCGTAAATGGTGAAGAAAACCCGGACGAAAAACTGAAAAAAGATTCTCTCAGCCGCTTCTGCAATCCGAGAAAAAATATGGCGTATGGCATTTTCAGGTATGAAATGAATGCCGGCGAAATTAAAATATTAAAGAAACTTATCCATGCCTGGTATGATAGTGGTGTGCGGTTTGACTCCGCTTTCAATCTTAAAACCGATGACCGGATGTATTGCTCTGAAATGATCAGTAAAGCGTTGGTCAGGGCGACCGCCAAAAGGATATTGATTGAAACGACTAAACTGACAACTCCCGAAGCAAAGCTTTTTTCAGCTTACACGCATCTTCCTTTTACCTATACCAGCAACCTTCAGATTGTTTCAATCGATGACCTGTACAAAAATCCATTCTGTCATTTAATAAAGGAATATAACTATGAAAAGTGAGATGGTTATCTCCCCCTGTACAAATTTGAGGAATTCCAGCCGGCGAGGAGCAGGCCGGTAATTATTAAAAACAGGCAGAAAGAAGAATACACAACATTTTGCAGGTGTGTGAAAAAACCGCAATATCCCACCCAATAAATTGCCGAACCCAATAGGATCAATGAAATTCTGTTGATAGGCTTATTCATTTTATAATTGTTTATTTATTCTTTTACCCGTGTTATCAGATCTTTTCTTTCAAGATGACCTGATAAATATACAAAAAAAATGACTTAACGCGCTTTTTTCAGTTATAATACCAAAATATCATGCATTTTTTTGGTCTTTTGCCAAGAAAACAGAATATAGCTAAAAAATAACTTATATAATATTTTTATGCTATATGTCGCTAGGACTAACTTGCAGCGAATTGGTAGGACTTCATGTTATGTCCGTAACTTTCTATAGAAATGCTGCTGAATGCCGGATCCGCTTAAATACCTGATTGTTGACGATGTTGAAATTGACAGGCTGGCAATAGAGACCCTTGCTTCCAGGTATACTTTTTTACAAAAAGTCGCTGTATGCAAACACGCACTGGAGGCGGTGGAATTGATCCCCATTTTAAAGCCGGACATTATTTTTGCAGACATTGAAATGCCTGGTATAAGCGGGATGGACCTGGTACGAAACTTAGCAGGAAAAGTTCCCATTCCGGTATTCATTACTTCACACCCGGAGTTCGCGTTGGAAGGTTTTGAAACCCAGGCGTTTGATTATCTGATAAAACCCCTGAATCCGGAACGTTTTGCCAGGTGTATCCTGCGCATCCGTGAATTTTACGAAATACGTTCCAAGGCCTACGCTTTTGATAAAGAGCGTAGTTCCGGTCATATTAGCATAAAACAGGGATATGATAAATATAAAATATTGATTCATGATATTTTATATCTGGAAGCAATGAAGGATTACACAAAAATTGTTACTTCAACCGACCGATACCTTGTCTTGGGAACTTTTTCCCATATGCAGGATCAGCTTCCGTCAGAACTATTTACCCGAATTCACAGGAGTTATATTGTAAACCGGAATAAAATTGAATCCGCAAGTGGAAATAAATTATTTATTTCCACTTATCAGTTGCCGGTTGGCAAATCCTATAAAATGGCCCTGGATGGAATCTTTTAATAATTTCCATTAATGAAAAGAAGCCTGCGTTATTTGATTTCTTTCAGTCTTCTTTTAATTTCGCTCATACCCCGATCTCATGCCCAGGAGCCGGATATTTCAAAATTTCACGATAACAAAGAAAAGATCAATGCCCTGCTTGGTTACTGTGAATCCCTGAGACTCAATACAGCCGGTAAACCCAACAACTTTTTGCTTCTTCAACAGGCAGCCCTGAAAGGCTTGTCAATAACACCGGAAACGGATCCGGCTAACCGTTCAAGATTCGCCTTTTATTGTGCTTTCGGCTGTTATTACCAGGTGAAGTTTGACAGCGCCCAATATTATTTCTACCAAAGCCTGCGGGAAGCGCAAAAGGCTAAATCGGCTGAGTTTATTTCCAGTGCCTGTGTGGCGCTGATCCCCGTAAATTTCCAGCTGAGACAACAAAATAAAGTTGACAGCTGTAAAGACATTCTTCAATCCATATTGGATACGACCCATAATAAAAAAATATTGCAGGATGGATATTCCGCGATGGGAAGTTATTACCAGCAAAAATCATATTATAACACCGCCCAGGACTTTTTAATTAAAAGTATTGAACTCAGAAAGGAAAAGGCGGATACAACATCCGATGCAAAACTTAAAGCTGACTATGCTATTCAATGTTACCTGCTTTCAAAAGAATTTCAGAACACAGATGTACCTGAGAAAGGCCTGAACATCTTACATGAAGGTCAGCCCTTTGCCAGCTTTTCACCCATTGTGAATTTAAGGTATATGAGTTCCTTTACAGAGATATACGCGACGCTCGGGAATATTGATTCCGCCTTGTATTATGAAAGAATGCTTGTACAACATACAAGAAACAGTCCCGTCGTTCCATCGGAACTCGTATCCGCCAATCTGAACATTGCAAAATATTATATTAACCATGATCAATCCAGCGAGGCGCTTCCATATATCATACAGGCCGATTCACTGGCAAACCGAAGCAAATCTCCCATTCTGCTGTATCAGGCAGCGCTCTGGAAAGGAAGATGGCTCGAAAAAACCGGGAAATTCCCAGAAGCCATCGTTTCCTTAAATCAATCGCTTCCGCTTGCAAAACAATTAAATAAAGAACAATATGTGGAAGGATTAAAATTTATGGCTCTGGCGGAAAAAGGAACAGGTAATGCAAACGAGGCTTCTCACTATTTCGAATTGTATTCTGATCAGTCCGACAGCCTGACAAAAGAAAAAATCTCCCAAAATCTGGCGGACCAGGAAACACGTTACGAGACGAATAAAAAAGAGCAGCATATCGCATCCCTGAGTAAGGAAAATAAACTCGATCTTTTGGAATTACAAAGCGCATCCAGGACGAGATTATTTCTGATACTCGCACTGGTTTCGCTGGGAATCATTGCACTCCTGTTATATTTTATTTACCGGAATAAAGAAAGTGCCAATCAAATTCTCAACGAACGAAATAATCAGCTCGATCTGGTAAATCAAAAACTGGAAGTTGCCAATACCACGAAAGCCAAATTGTTCGGAATTATAGGACATGATCTGCGATCGCCCATCAGCCAGGTCGTTCAATTGCTGCAAATACGAAAAGAAGCAGGTGGGCAGATGACTGATGAAGCCAGGCTCAACCATGAAAACAAAATACAGGATGCGTCCGAAAATGTACTGGATACTATGGAAGACCTTCTTCTCTGGAGTAAGAGTCAGATGGAACAATTCACGCCGCAATTTAAAAACGTTACTATAACCGCTATTGTAGAAAAGGAACTGGCCCTTGCAGGCCAAATAGCAAAAAATAAATCTGTCAGTATAAATTTGCATGCCCTGCCCGGCTTTTTTCAGAAAACAGATGAGAATTTCGTAACGGTTATCATTCGAAATCTGCTTCAAAATGCCATAAAATATTGCGATCGGGGTTCCACGATAGAAATCAGCAGCCAAAAGGATAAACTTACCATTAGCAACCAGTGTCAGGATATCACCGCCAGTAGGCTAAATGATATGCTAAACAAGAAAGAGGTAAACAGTGAAAGCTCGGGCCTTGGGTTACAAATTGTCAGTGACCTGGCGACCGCTATCCAGATCAAAATACAATTCCTTCAGCAGGATAAGAATAGAATTCTTTCCGTTATCAGCTGGGCTGTTTAACCCAGCCAGACATTCGTGAATCTTCTTCTGACGATTTGTAATATAGTTTCGTCGATTGAGAGCCCCATTTCATTTGCTGTAATTCACCTTAGCTTTCAATATAGATTTGTTTCATCATAGCAAAGCATATATGGAACCCATGAATTTTAAATTCATCAAGAGGCTTTTTCTGATTCTTTCTATTATTCTTTTCCTGACCGCCGTTATTTTAATGGTGAATTTTTTATCGGGTACAAAATGATCCGCTAACATTTTTAGAAATAGCGGTAATGATCTGATTTACTACCTGCTTTTTTCACAATACGTTTGTCGATTTCAGTGATCGTTTCGTCGACTATCAGCTTAATGAACTTTATAGCGTCCTATTTTTAGCGGGTACTGTTAACCATTAAACCTTCCTAATAGTAAATTATGAAATACTTCCTCGCATTATGCGTCCTTACGATCTTGTCCGTATTTACTTACACGGCCGCTTCAAATTCATTCAGGTCCAGGTCCGCGGCCGGGCCTACTGCTGACAGCACTTATTCGGGTGATGCGCAACTCTCCTATATGATTGAAGGCAGAAAGGTTAATATCAAAAGCTATCTGCATACGGGAGGCAAAAATTCAATCGCGTTGTATATCAACCAGGTAATCAAAATAGAAGGAGGCATGGTGAGGATCAACCTCACCAATTATCTGACCTGGGAAGTAGTTAATTTTTTAGTCGCCGATAAAGGAGCCACCCATATCACGCATTATTCACCGACTTTATTCAACCGGAAAGAGAATCAGGGAGAGTTCATGCTTAAATTGGTTAATTATTATGCAGATGATGTTACGGTTCAGATCACGGATGTAGACAATAAGCATGTGGCCGGCACATTTTCCGGTAAATTTACATCGAACAGTAAAAAAACAATTCTGATAACCGACGGTCATTTTGATGTGCCGTATAAAGATGATAAGCTGAATTAGATTTAGTAATCCCGAAATACGGAAACTGTGCGTAATTAAAAATGAATTATTGAAGTTTATCAATCGCATCATACATCACCCTGAAGCAATTCCAGGGTGTATTTTCATTGGGTGCAGCAGATAGCGGATCTGTATAGTAGCCGTTCAGAAATGAACCGGTGCGAAACCAGGTAGTCTCCATGATTCCAAGAAAACGCCCGTTCATTTCCGGAGTTGATTCACGCCTGAAGGAAAGCATATCATTTATTTGAGTAACGGCCGTTGATGGCTGTCTCCAGGGACAGGTTATTACCCTGAACCCGTTCATTGCAAAATATATGGCGGTCTTGTCGGCCCGGTCATAGTGCCAGTCGCATATCACCACGTCTTTCGGAATCATGTCGATGGCGCGGTGAGTATTGTTAAAACTGGCCTCCCATTCACCCAAACCGGTCGTCTTGCCGTCCAGCAGGCGATCGCCCCAAATCCACATTTCCCTTCCTTTCTGAAGAAGATGATCATGAATGATCCGCACCTCCCCTGCAAATAATTCCGCTTTATCTCTTCCGCCGCAACGCGGACATTTGTCATCGCCGATATAAAACACCTCATCCATCCCCGCGTGAAAGGCATCGCTTTCAAAAACATCACAGAGTTCATCAATCACATCAAATAGTACCGGGTGCAAATCGGGATGCAGCGGACAATAGCTCCTGCAATACAGGTTATCCGGATTTGGCCATACATATTTTTCAGGCATTTTTATATCAGGCGTTTCATCGAATTGCGGATATACCCGTAATAGTTTGCCGGTATGGTTTGCCCAGGACTGATGTCCAAGGAGGTTGATTTGTGGAATGACCCTTATATTATTTTTTTTGCAAACAGAAACAATTTTTTTGATGGCTGCTTTTGAAAGCGCAAAACTATCGGTTAATTCAGGATGTGTTTTGAACTGATAATGATATTCTATCTGGACAATCAGTGTATTTACCCTGCGGGGAGCCAGTTCACTATCTATAAAATGAACAAACGAATCCAGTCCGACGGGCCTCGGTGCGTCTATGCAAAAACCGCGTACCGGCAACAGGCTGTCAAGTCTTGTCTGAGCGAACAAAGAAATGCTGAACAGCATTGCAAATACTGAGCTTAATAAAATTCGAACCGATCTCTTTTTCATCGTCTGCGTGTTTTGTAGTCAATTCATTTTCATTTCCCCAGCAAATCTTTATAGCGGGGTTCATTCCTGAGGGAACTATAGTCGGGATCCTTTTCGATCCAGTTTTTATTACCATACCCTTTGGCGAATGCGCGCTCCAGCAAGCTGAGCGCTCTGTCTTTATTGCCAGCTTTGGCATATAGTCCGGCTGCATTAAACAAAGTTCCCGCATCATCCGGATAGAGTTCAAAGGCTTTACGGATCCATTGAAATGCTTCTTCCTTTTCCCCCAAATCATACAGTGAGCCGGCTCCGAGAGCGAGTGCCCGTATATCCACCGGATTGAGTTCCAGCTGCTTCCTGGCCTTGCTGATTCCTTTCCGCATCATTTCCTGCTCTTTGTCCTTACCGATAACGCGCAGGGACTGGGCGAGCAGCAGCAGACTTTGAAAATCTTCCTGCCTGACCTCCGATGCTTTCAGAAACAACTCAGCTGATTTTTCAATATCGCCCCGGGAGAAACAGGATCTTCCGTAGAGATAATACGCATCATAACAATTGGAATTCAGGCGGATCGCTTCAATAAATTCCTGTTCAGCCTCATCATATCTTTTTCCGAGCGAGAGGATATATCCACGGGATGAATGACTTTCCGCAAGACCAGGGGCCAGGGAGAGCGCTTTCTGGCTGCTTTGTTCCGCTTCCGCCAGATCGGTCACACTACCCCCCTCCCATTCATACAACCAGCATAATGCATCCGCGAGTCCTGCATAGGCCAGGGCATATTCCGAATCCAGCGCGATTGCCTTCTTGAACATATCACAGGCATCTTTCAACATCAGGTTATGAAAAAGCTGCCTTCCCTTCAGAAAATATTCGTAGGCTTCAATGACGGTTTCCGGTCGGCGGATCACCTCTTTTTCCTCAAGGGTCAGGAAACCTTTGATGGCTGTCGCAACACTTCTGGCAATGTCTTCCTGGATGGAGAAAATATCTTCCAGTTCCCGGTCATAGAGATTCGACCATATCTGCGAGCCAGTGGACGAGCTTATGAGTTGCGTGACGATCCTCAGTCGTTTTCCCGATTTGCGCACGCTGCCTTCTAAAATGGTATTCACGTTTAGAGACTTCCCGATTTCCCGCACATCGACGTTCTTGCCCTTAAAAGAAAAAGCAGAGCTACGGGCAACTACCCGCAGGTTATTTAATTGTCCGAGGGCATTCATAATCTCTTCCGAAATCCCGTCGCAGAAATAATCCTGTTCCGGATCGTTGCTCATATTGATGAGTGGAAGAATGGCAATACTGTTCCCAGTCAATTTCTCCGGCGGCTGCAAGGTTTTTTCGATTGAATATTCTCCGGAGGCGGAGGAAATGACCTCATAAATACGCATCGGTTCCCTGACATTTTTCAATCTTTCTTCCCGGATAAATCTTGTCGCTATTCCCTTTTTGTTCGAAACATTGGCCGATACCGCTTCGGAAACATAAATGCTGCCCGGCGCTGTAAGAGCCTGTATCCTGGAGGCGATATTTACGCCGTCGCCAAATACATCATCATTTTCAAATACCACTTCGCCCAGGTGAATGCCGATCCGAAGCTGATAATCCTTTGCCTCCATACATTTTTCCTGTATCCTGATGGCGGCATTCACGGAATCAGACACCGTATTAAAACTGGCCATGATACCATCGCCCAGCTCCTTCAGAAACCTGCCATTAAAGGCTTCGATAACCGGTTTTTGCAATTCCCTGTTTCTTTTCAGCAATCCGAAAGCTTCCTGTTCATCGCTGCCCATCCGTGCCGTATATCCGACAATATCCGTAAACATAATAGACGCAAGCTGACGGGATTGTGGCATAGTATCCGTTTATCCTGTTTTAAAAGTAAAGAATTGACTCAGAAAAGAAAAATCCCGCGCTGCATGCGCATAATACCATCTTATATTTATTCTGCGAAAGCAACCCGACCATATTTTTCAACCAAAATTCAATGTTATGTCACCTAACGCTAAACTCATCTCCGGCATTATTTTATTAACAATGCCAAGCATTCAGTATGGTGGATATTTTTTATTGAAACTATTAAGCGGCCAGGCGAATATACCCCTTACAGATTTTCAAAGATCCATGTTCAGGGCAGGCCATGCTCACGCGGGTGTGTTGGTCATACTGGCGATTATCGCCCAGTTCCTGGTTGATGGTTCAGCTGTTTCAACGCCGGTTGAATGGTTCTTAAGACTGGGGTTTCCCTTGGCAGCCATATTAGTGAGCGGCGGTTTTTTTGCTTCAGCGAGTGGCAGGAACCTGATGAGGCCCAATTCTCTTATTGCCATACTTTACAGCGGCGTAATTCTTTTGGCGATTGTTCTGGTCGTTCTTGGAATCGCGCTGATCAATAACAGGTAATCGAATTAAATGATTGGTTCCTGCTGCTTTTAGCTGAGTTATGAATCCTGTCTGTGAAAAAGTTGAATCTGCGATGGCGGGGACAGAAATTCGGGTCCCTGGAATTTCCGGGTTTACATAATTCTTTATTGCATGAACCCCGGCGGGTGTTTTAAATTAAATCCTGTCTTCTCCTGGTAGGCTTTCGCAAAGGCGAGTAATACGGCTTCTCCAAAATGTTTTCCGATGAAAGTAATACTGGCGGGCATCCCGTTTGGTAAAAAACCGTTTGGAAGGGTCACAGATGGGTTGCCCGTTAAATTGGTAATGGCAAGCTGGTCGCCCGTTTCCGGCGGTGCAATGATAATATCATACCCATCGATAACAGGATCCATTTTCTTCATGATCTGGTAGCGCATCCTGCAGGCATTGATGTATTCAACAGCAGGCACAAAGCGCGAAGTTCTGAAGGTATTGGGCCATCTGTCTTTGTTTTGTTGCACCATTTCATCATCTTGCGAGGATCGGGTTAAGGGGTCAAAAGCCGCTGCCGACTCTGCTCCGATAATCAGGGACAGCAATTCATCTCCGTGCAGACTGTCGGGAAAAATAATCGGAATCAACCGGGCGCCCATTTCCTTTAATACGCTTAGGGTTTGTTTCTCCGTGCTGTTGGCCGGCAGCGTATCTATATAATTACTGACATAGGCAATTCTCAGATTTTTTATATTAACTGAACCCGTGTAGTTAAAAGCGAAGCGGATAGAAGAGGCGTCTGTTTCGTCTGCCCCGTGGATATAATAAAACACAATGGCAGCATCTTCTGCCGATCTGCAAAGCGGACCGATCTTATCTGAGCTCCAGGCCAGCGTCATTCCCCCGGTCCTGGCGATACTACCGTAGGTTGGCCTCAGACCCGTAACCCCGCAGCGCATAGCCGGATCAACGATGGAGCCGTAAGTTTCTGTTCCGATCGCGAAGGGCACAAGACCTGCAGCTGTTGCCGAAGCTGAGCCTGCGGATGATCCTCCTGATCCTTTGGCCGTGTCCCAGGGATTCCGCGTGAGACCGCCGAACCAGACATCATCCATCGCCAGTTCTCCAAGGGATAATTTGGCAACCATTACAGCACCCGCCTGCTGCAGTTGAGCAGCCACAAAAGCTGTTTGGTTGATCACCTGGTTTCTGTACGGTGGTGTTCCCCAGGTGGTATGTGTGCCCGCCACGGCAAAAAGATCTTTTATTCCGAAAGGGATACCCTGCAGGGGACCCCGATATTTTCCGGCGGCGATCTCGGCGTCTGCTTTCCTGGCCTGCCTGATGGCGATATCCTCCGTTATTTCAATCACACAGTGCAAAACCGGGCCATATTTCCTGAGCCTGTCGAGGTAAAAACGGGTCAGCTGCTCAGAAGTTATTTTTTTGTGTTTTATCAGGGAAGCCAGCTGGGGAATACTATAAAAAGCGAGTCGACTCCTGTCGGCTGGCAGCTGCACCTGGTCGGGTATGATAAAATGAACGGGCATTTGTGTCCGGGGAACAATCATGCCTGGTAGGATTGGATTATACCACAGTGGAAAAGGCATATCATTTCTTAGATTCTGCGCATGCAGGTAATTGTAGGTTTTCAATTTATCCGTTAAAATGCCGGTCATCGAATCCCTTTTTATCTGACTGAAAGAGAGGCCGGACATTTTTTCCGCGGTTTCAATCTGTGAGCGTGTGACTGAGTCCTGGGCAGAGGCATTGATCAGGTGCATCATGCAGAGTGGCAGAAGATATTTTCTCATGTACTTTTTTTTAGCAATTAGGATTGAGTTTGGCTGACAACAGCTGTGCCTGTTTAAACCGATTCCAAAGATATTAATCTGCAAAAGAATCTGTCGTTTCTTTGTCCAAATTTCAAGGAATAAACTGAAGGAGCCTGTATTTAGATCTACCTTGGTGGTATGAAATGGCCGGTTACTTTTTTCATCCTGATATGTGCAGTATTGGCCTGTTCAAAGACGAAACCAGTAACAACACCTCCGCCACCGCCTCCGGCCGATACAACTATTTATATCGGAGGCTCATCTACGAATATCAAAGCATCCGGAATCGGAGTAGTTTGGAAAAACGGAGTTTCCAGCCCTGTTCCGGACTCAAGCATGATAATCTCCCTTTCTTATACCGGGACCAGTCTCTATGCGCTCGGAATTTCCGGCAACTATTCGGTAAATGGTGTACAGCCTGCGTTACAAAGTCCCTATCCTGGCAGCGCCATTCTGGCAACCGGCACAGATGTCTACATCCCCTGCCGCACGCTGATTTTTCCTGAGGATGCGATATATTGGAAAAGCGGTCAGATTATAAACCTATCAAACAACCTCAGTACCTCTTTCTATTCCGGTAATGCAAATGGTATCGCTCAATCCGGGTCGGACATTTATATATGTGGCAGTATTCGTGAAACTGTTGACAGCGATTATAAAGCGGTATATTGGAAAAACGACAGCATCCATTATATACCGAATGGTTACGTGGTGTGGTATATTACCGTCTCGGGTGACAATATTTATATCGGAGGCTCGGCGGGCCCTTTGTATGCGTATTGGGTAAATGGCCAGGTCAACAGACTGACAACTTCAGATATAGTAACCGGGATTGCTGTTTCCGGAAGCGATGTATATGTCTGCGGATACAATGAACATGGATTTAATACCGGGTTCTATTTAAAAAACGGACAAAAAACTTTTTTGCCGAGTAGCCTTGCGGTTTCCGGAATTGCTGTTCTCGGTTCCGATGTCTATTGCGTTGGCTCCGATAATTCCGGCAATGCGGTCTATTGGGAAAATACAGACATGCATATTCTTGGACCCGGAAGTGCCAATTGCATACTTATTCATCTTTGATGCCGAGGCGGGATCATCCTTTTCCCGACTAAGAGGCCGGACGAATTTCAGCTCCTTACTTTTATCCATTGGTTATTTCTTTACTACATTCGTAAAAATAAATTATGGGTATTGCGGATAAATTATTTAAAATGAAAAACGAAAAGGCCTCGGCAAACCTGAAAGCAGGGCAGGATTTTTTAGAAGCCAACAAAAAAAAGCCTGGCATTTTCACGTTGCCAAGCGGTTTACAGTACGAAGTGATCACGGAAGGCGATGGTATAAAACCACTGGCAAAAAATAAAGTTACCTGTCATTATCATGGTACACTGATTGATGGCACCGTATTCGATAGTTCGGTAAAGCGCGGCCAGCCGGCTACCTTTCCGTTGAACATGGTCATTAAAGGCTGGACAGAGGGGCTGCAGCTGATGTCAGTCGGCAGCAAATGGCGCTTCTTCATTCCGCCCCAATTGGCTTATGGTGACAAACAAACCGGCGCCCACATCGGTCCAAACAGCACATTGGTTTTCGAAGTGGAGTTGCTGGGTGTGAATTGATCGCGAACTGTTGATTTTCTATATCTTTTTCCCAATAACCTTCTTTTGAAAGTCCTTTAACAATAACCATCCCGCATGTCACTCGACATTCTGGTTTTTGATTGACGTTTCCCGGTCATTCGTTTACCAAAAATTCATTTCTATAGATTAAAAAATGAATAGGGAAAGATTTGCCGACATTTATCTCATAATAACAGGATGAAAAAAGTTGTCGATCCCAGGCGGTTTATATTCTACATATGGGTCGGAGTTGCCTATTTAATCTTATGGGTGCTTAGTGAGTCACACAGGAACGCCGATCCGTTTGGAGTCATCTTGCTAAACGATATTTGGCGCACTTCATATATCATAGTCGTCAACTATATTTTTTTCGAGTACAGCCTGCCGTATGTGACACGACACAGGAAATATATTCTGATCAATATACTGATTGCGATTTTACTCTTTTTCGCATATATCATGTTGTATGCGGTTGGTTTGTACGCGTGGAGAACAATTGGGATCGGGCTGCATATTTTTACTGAACTAAAAACATTCACTTCAATAGAACAGGGGATCACTTATCACTTTTCGTTTAGCGTCGGATCCATTTTCTTTTTTGGGATTATCCGGCATATTTATAATTATAGAAAATTAAAAGCCGCAGCGCAGCAATTGCTCATAGAAAAACAACGGGCAGAATTGAATTACCTGAAATCACAAACCAACCCTCATTTTTTATTCAACACATTAAATAATATCTATTCACTGGCCAGGGATAAGTCCGACCTGGCGCCGGAATCCATTTTACGCCTTTCGAAAATATTGCGTTTTATGCTGTATGAAGCTGGTGGGCCTTATATAGCGATTGAACAGGAACTGAAAATAATCAGCGACTATATTGCACTTGAAAAGTTGCGATACGATGATTCCCTGCGTATCCAGTTCAGCAACGACATAGAAGATATGAAACAAGCCTTACCACCGCTTTTGCTGATACCCCTCGTAGAAAATGCCTTTAAGCATGGCGCTTCTGAAACGAGAAATCTTCCCTTTGTCGATATTCATCTTTCGGTTAATAAACGCCAGCTGGTGTTTCATGTCAAAAATTCCACTGAAGAATTTCATGAAAAAGGGAATGTGAAAGAAAATATCGGCCTTTCTAATCTGAGACGCCAGCTGGAATTGCTCTATACAGATTACAACCTGTCTGTTCAACACAATGAATCCGGGTTTTCAGCCATTTTAAAAATTAATCTTGCAAGTCATGCCTAACTTAAAGTGCATTGTCATAGAAGATGAGCCGTTGGCAGTAAAAGTCTTAAAGGATTATATTTCGCAGGTGCCGTTTCTGGAATTACAGGGAACATTTAAAGATGCTATTCTGGCAACCGACTACCTTCGGCATAATCACACGGAGCTAATTTTTCTTGATATCCATCTGCCCAGACTAAAAGGTATGGCTTTTTTAAAAACCCTTACCCACCCGCCTGCCGTAATTGTCACAACCGCCTATCATCAATATGCGGTGGAGGGTTTTAATTTAAACGTAACCGATTACCTGCTAAAACCATTTGATTTCGAGCGTTTTTTAGTAGCCGTAACCAAAGTAAAAACGGCACAAACAGAGATTCAGAAACCCGATGGCCAGGGGATAAAAGATTTTATATTCCTTAATGTGCAAAAAAAGAAGGTAAAAATATTATTCTCAGAAATCGTATATATTGAAAGCCAGCTGGAATACATCAGAATCGTTACATTAAGTAAAGAATATATTTCAAAAATGAGTACGCATGAAATGGAAGATCTTTTACCAGCCAATCTCTTTAAACGGATTCACCGGTCTTATATCATTTCAATAAGCAAGATTGAATCATACACAGCCGAACTCGTTGAGGTTAACGGCGTATCCATTCCTATTGGAAGGGGCTACAGAGATATTATAGATAACCTGTAATGTGATTTATGGCGCGGTCTTCTCCAGATCCAAATAATCCAGGTTCATATTTCCATTCGTAATAATGTGCAGGGTGAGTATGTGAACGCCTTTTTTTAGCGTTATCGATCCAATGGAATCTGACTTGTTCCAGTGGTGCCATTGGCGCCACTGAACGGTATCTCTGATATCATGGGTAGAATTTATTTTAAGGGGGCCGGTCGCATCCTTTCCATCCACGTCAAAAGATGTCGTTCCATCCCCATTGGAAGTGTATAATAATCCGATCAGGTACCTGCCGGACTTGTTCACCATAATAGTATAATTTATCCATTCCCCTGGTTTGGTCCATCCCACGTACAATTTGTTCAACTCACGAGGCACCTGGTTATAGACATTATCATCAATAAGTTTGCTTTTAGTATAGGAAATATCAACTCCTTCTTTCATCCGGAATTCATTCAGATAAGTTCCGTTTGCCGGGTTAAGCCTGCCGCTTCCATTATTCACGGTGTCCGAATCATGATACGCAATACCTTCACCACCCTCGTTATAAAATTCAAATTCTATCCTACCGGGTACCTCCTGCATTTTATTTTGCCAGGCTTTGCCCTTTCCTGCGGTTTTACGCTCCGTGTTGCAGGAATACACGGATACAAAAAGAAGGGCACAAAAAAGTATTTTCATATTCAAAAATATGCATTCAGTTCAGACTAAGATCCCTTCATCTGAAAATACCGTTGTTGGTAAACAACTTTTCCACTCTTGATCGTGGTCCTGCATTCAAATTTTTTTGCACCATCTATTGTAAACCCGGCATAATTGTAAAGTCCGGATTTGTTATTGCTAACAGTCAGGATGGCTATATCAGCAATTGCACCCACCGAAATATTCCCTAATTCTTCGTGTTTGATCTCTCTGGCAGGATTCCAGGTAACTGCTCCGATTACTTCACGGATGTTCATTCCAAGCGCAAGGAATTCTGACATAATGCCCAGCATATTGTTCACCTTATTTTTCTTTTCGGCATGCATGTCAGTACTGATTGAATTGGGATAGAACCCGGCTTTTGCAGCGGGTATGGCCTGAGAAAACGAAAAGCTGATTTCTCCATAACCGACATCGAAAAAGATTCCCCTTTTTTTAGCCTCCCATACAAAAGATTTTAATTCTTTAGTATCCACATCAACAATAGGCTCCCGGCCCTTCAATTCAGCAAAGCAATGGGTGTAAATATCTCCGGGACGCATATGTTCCAAAAATAATTCCCTGATAGACAAAGAAGACGGGTTGTCACCAAAATCAATCATCAGGGGGATGTTTGCCAGGTTGCCCGCTCTTACAGCCTCGTTAACCGGCTTCCATTCGGTTCCCTTGTAATGAGCAAGCTTTATGCCCACGATATATTCCGGGTACTGCCGAGCTACTAACGCAGTTTTTTTCCCATCCATATCATTTGTATTCTGCTCATAAACCCCACCGCGCATTCCCGCGCCCACGATGTTCAGGAATGCTAGCACTCTTGTTCGTGAATTATCTATCACCTGCTTTTTAAAAACAGAAAAATCCCTCCAACCGGAAGATCCAGCATCGACTGCTGTTGTTACCCCGGTGCAAAATGTAAAATCATCGGGCCGGATAGACTCTGTACCATTACAAAATACCCGTTCAGGATCAGATCCATAGAAATCATGCGTATGGATATCAATAAGACCTGGCACAACATACATACCGTGGGCGTCAATAACCAGAATGGCATTTCCGGAGTCAATGTCTTTCGCAATACGAACAATTTTTCCGTTGCTGATGGCAACATCCAGAATATCATTGATATTGCTTTTAGGATCAATGACACGACCGCCTTTTATAACCATCTCGAAATGCTGGGCAAATGCAAATTGAAGCTGAAAAAATAATAAAAGCAGGATGGTTGTTTTTTGCATGGCCGGTCTGGCTTTAGTCAGTTTTGTCACATAAATTTAGGCTATGGGAAAACAACCCGGACAGAAAATTTAATGCTCTTTAAGGAATTTCATATACGACCCGTTACTAATCAGGATATACCATCAATAAAGAAAGTGGTTTTTTCATCCCTGGAAGAATATGCCTTACAATCTGAAGAAGACGGAAAGGATAGCGACTTACAGGATATTGAGAGAAATTATTTTTCAAATAATGGCTTTTTTGGCGTTGCAGTAAATATAAATCCGAAAGCAGCCAGTGTGTCGTCACTCGTGAGAATGTCCGTTATTTCAATTTTGTAATCAGGAAACCATTGAAAATATCCTGTCCAGCCTGCCTTCATTTTGTCTTTGTCTTTTATTTCATTGCCGTGAGCATCAATAAATTCATGGTCATCTGCCATCAGTGAATAAATCTTTTCTACGTCCTGCGCGTTAATCGCATTGACAAATTCGTAAAATATTTTCATATCCATATTGCTTGTCTTTTACTTGTTCCGATTCATTGCAAACCGCAAAGTCTTACAAAGGTAATTGAGTAAGATTCGCTCTAAAGACGTTCGCCGGACAGGTTTTGGTTAGTTTTTAGCCTTCCCAATTCATGATTTCTTTTCCAGCTTCTGGAAAAATCATCCTTCCATTATTCACGTAAATCATTGTATTTCAGCTACTTATAAAGCGGCACCGCATTGGATCATCTGGTATTACCATCCATTATGAAACAGAACAGGACACAACAGGAAATTTTATTCATGCCAGGAGCCCCTGGTTTGTCAGAAGGTGGCTCAAAAAAATTTACTGCATTCACTGCAGTCACGTGTCGCAATTAATTCCCGGTAATTATTAAAATTAAAACAATGCTCAAATTAGCATCATTAAAAAATATATTTATTACCTGTGCATTTTTGTTCACCGTGGTTTCAGCTGTGGACGGAGGGACCTCAGAGAATTATTTTTCCGCGATGGATAAAGCGCCCCTGAACAAACAGGTAAAAAAGTTTGTGAAAACCTATATTCAACAAAACAATAAGAACCTTTACAGCATAAAGCAGAGAAGCAGTTCTCCTTTTAACATGATGGATTCTGTATTTATAAGTTATGAACTTCCGGTTCAGTTAAAATATCTCGCAGTTGTTGAATCAGAATTAAAAACCAAAGCCGTTTCCAGAGTGGGTGCCGTGGGCCCCTGGCAGTTGATGCCGGCGACCGCCCGTATCCTGGGTCTGAAAATCAGCTCCCGTCACGATGAGCGAAAAAATTATTATAAAAGTACCCGGGCCGCGGCAAGATACCTGAAAGATCTGCACGAAGAATTCGGGGACTGGCTACTGGTGTTCGCGGCATACAATGGCGGCGAGAGCCCCGTTTTATCGGCCATCAGGCAGTCCGGAAGTAAAAATTATTGGACGCTCCAGCGTTATCTTCCCGGGGAAACAAGAGAATATGTAAAAAAATTTATTGCGACCTGTTATTATTTTGAGGGAGCTTATAGCCCGTTCTTTTTGTCAAAAACAATCGGCGGTCCAAACTTAAATTCATCAAAAACTTTTATGGACTTTCAGTCAGTAAAATTTTCTGTAAAAGAAACGCCTCAAATAAAGAATGAAACTTCCGAGGAAAAATTCAATAGAACGCTGAAAGAATCTGAAGAATCTTTACAAAGATCAAACCGGATACTTAAGAACAGCAAATAAGGAATCCCAATACAAATAATAGGAGGACTTCCTTGCCACCGATACGATTTTTTTGCAGTTGTTAATTTAGACAGATTTGACTGCATATACAGGAAGAATCGGTATTTTTGTACCCTTAAATAATGGGATGCGCATCATATTATTATGGATACTTGCTTCTCTGTTTTTCCTTTCGCCAAAGGCTCAAACCCATTTGCCCGTCAGCAGTCCGAATTTTATACTATGGCAACCATTCCCCGGTTATTATCCGACAGGCGACACTAATCATGTAAACCAAAAATGGTATTTCAATACGTATAGTGGTGTCTCCACCGGCCTTGGTTTTTTCAATGGAGGCAACGCAACCGTTTTATCGGCGCCAGTCGGGTTGCAACTGAGCCGCCCCTTGAATAATAATCTGATAGCTTTCGCCGGTATTTCCGCAGCCCCCACATTTTTTAGCTTCAGCAGTTTATACACTGATCCGGTTTTTAATAAATCCTATCCGGGCAGTACGCTGCCAAACGCTTATGGCTTTGGTGTGAATTCGAGGGTGGAGATGGGTCTGATGTATATAAACGATGCAAAAACATTTTCCATATCGGGCAGTATTGGAGTAGATAGAACCAGTTACCCGGTTTATCCACCTAACCGGGTAAATACAAAAAAACAGTAGCCGGCATATCTAAGTTAATTAATTGCTCTATTTATAATCTGCTGAAATAGTGGCAGACTTCCACTGCTCGAGTTCTGAGGTCATCGCCGCAAGTTTTCCCGATGCCCGGTTATAAGCGTCCTGCCCCAAATATAAGTGCAGCGGTGGTTGTTGACTTTCAGCAAGCTCCATGAAAATCTCTGAAGCCCTTTCGGGGTCGCCCGGCTGATTGCCATCGGCTGCTAAATAGCGCGTCAGCGTGTCCTTAACTGCCTGATAACCGTCAATCTTGCTTTCGGTATACACCAGTGAGTTTTTGGTTAGAAAGCCAGTACGAAAACCGGATGGTTCTATAACGGTAACATGAATGCCGAATTCTTTGACATCTAAAGCGAGCACTTCCGAAAAGGCAGCAACGGCTGCCTTGGTCGCTGAGTAAACGGACCAGCCGGGTGCTCCTGCAAATCCGGCTACTGAACCCATATTGATGATGTAGCCCGATCTTTGTTTACGCATGACAGGCAGGACGCTTTTAACGATGTCGATAGTCGCCAAAACGTTTATATCAAAAATACTCCTGATGTCTTGTTCGGCAATTTCTTCAACCGTTCCGGACATACCATAACCAGCATTGTTAACAACGACATCAATCCGGCCGAAAGCGGCGAGTGTTTGTCCGATGGATTCATCTATACTATCCAGGTTGTTCAAATCAACCGCCAGCGGAAGGAACCGTTCGGTATCGGTCATGCCGACGGATTTTCTTAATGCCTGTGTATTGCGCGAGGTTGCAGCAACACGGTAACCCTTTTCCAACAACTTTTTTACAAGGGTCAGCCCCAATCCCTGGGAAGCCCCGGTGACATACCAAACTTTTGAAGTGTTCATGATGTTATGATTTTTGTTGATTCCTCAATTAGTGACTGCATCAGCACGGATGCCTTTGTGTGTTTAATTATCGGCGCAATCTGCCCACTCCAGAACAGTATCATATCCCATTTCTGCTGGTCGATCGCGGATTTCCTTAGTGACGACATAAAGGCCGATTGCAATGGGAACGGTAAAAATTGTTTTTCCTTTCCTGAAAGATCCTTAGCCAGACGGCTGGTGATACCGCGACCAAGTCTGCCCGTAAATGCGCGTGAAAGGGTGGTGTATTTGGCTGCATCAGAAAACAGCATTTGCCTGTGTACCGGCAATGCACCCGATTCATCGCAGGCCAAAAAGGCGGTACCAATCTGCGCTGCGTCGGCACCCAATGTGAGTGCAGCCACGACTCCGCGGCCGTTAGCAATACCGCCCGCTGCAACGACAGGCGTCTTCACCTTTTCTTTGATTAATTGCAGCAGCACAAAAGTCCCGGTGGTTGATTGTTCAGCAGAAGCTAAAAATGAAGGCCGATGACCACCTGCCTCAAAACCCGAAGCAATAATCATGTCCACACCAGCGGCTTCAAGGACAAGGGCCTCATCCAGGGTTGTTGCTGCACCCGCTGTTTTAATTCCGTGCTTACGACATTGTGCTAATAAATCGGCGGACGGCACACCAAATATAAAGCTGAACAATTTTGGACGGATATCCAGTATCACCTGAACCTGGTTTTCAAATCTTGATTTAAAGGGGGCCGGTTTCTCAGGTAAAGCAACACCGGCTTCATCAAAATAAGGCTTGAATATTTTGACAGCCTGTTCGTATTGTTCATCGGTAACCCCACCGTTTGGTGCGTCACTGTCCGAAACCCACAGGTTGATGTTATACGGTTTGCTGGTGGAGGCCCTGATCTTATTATCTACCTCAATGATCTCCAATGGACTTAACGTATAAGCCCCGTAACCGCCGAGTCCACCTGCATTGGATACCGTAGCAACGAGCTCCACGGAAGAGAGGCCGCCGCCAAAAGGCCCCTGCATGATCGGGTAATCAATTCCCAATATTTTTGTTGCTTGCGTGTTGTACCACATGGCCACGCCAATTATTCGTTTGTATCGCTGATCATTTTGTTGACGATAAGCCACTTGTTATTCAGCTTATGGAACGACAGGAACTCATGATAGTTGAAATCGTACATTTTTACTTTTACTTCGGCAACGGCGATCGTGTTAACCAATGTGATGGAAATGATTTCGCCTTTGAAGGGCTTACCCGAGTCTCTTGGGCTCTGCCGGTTTTTAACGCCGTCAAGATACTGATCAAGTGTTTTAGCATAGGGCTGGCCCTTCACATCACCGAACAGCAGCGTACCCCTGTTATATACCTGGTTTAAGAGGTCCAGGTTACCTTCATAAATTCCTTTGAAGTAGTATTTTTCAAGAACATCGGTAATGGCAGCTTTGTCCTGCTGATTATTTTCCATTGTCATAGTCTGTTGTGCTTTCAGGCCCGGCAGCGTGCAGAGTAAAAAAGCGGTTAATAAAATGGTTTTCATATTTGCTTAATTTATATCCTGCGGCGTTTTTTAGCAAAGGTTATTAAGAGCCGGCGTTCGCGGTGATACTTACATTCAAATCAAAATCATTATAAATCAGGTTATCGCCAAGATCCCTGAAGAAATTCCCGGAACGGAACCTCATTCCATACCGGGTGCGGTCGACAATGACTTTACCCGAGGCGGTAAGGATGTCGCCACTGACGTTCAATATGGCACTGAATATGACCGGATGGGTAATCCCCTTGATGGTCAGGTCGCCATTGATATCGTATGTATTATCTCCGCTCGGCTCAGCCGAAGTAATTACAAACAGCGCCTCAGGATGTTTTTCTGATCCGAAGAAATCATCAGAAGCCAGATGTCCGGCAAACTGCGCATTAGTTCCCGGGTCCATGAGATCCAGAATTTTGATCGAAGTCGTATCGATGACGAATTTACCACCCGTCAGTTTGCTGTCGTGTAAAACAAGCTCACCCTGTTTAATGGCAATGGTACCGTTATGTGCACCGGTCACTTTCCGGCCTGTCCAGTCAATATTACTCTGAGCCGCCACAATCCTAAATTTTTTACTTTCCATTTCCTTTATGTTTAATTACAAGACAAAAATGCGAAGGAATGGAGGAGGGATCACGTGACTTATATCACATTTGAGCAAACGAAAGTTTTTGTGATGTATGTCACATTTCAGGAATGATTAAGCCGGCTTAGTGTTTCCCTGGAAACGCCTAAATATGCGGCAATTAATTGTTTGGGTACCATATTGTAGAGTTCGGGATGCTGCGTCATCAGCTCTTCATACCGGTGTTTCGCGTCATTGTTCATCAGGGACAACAGTCTTTTTTGGGAAGCCACAAAACCCCTGTTCGTGCGCCAGCGGAAGAAATGTTCTACCAGGTGGATTTCGTTACATATTTCTTCCCGGTCACTGTTTGACAGGCAAAGTACTTCTGCATCCGTGATGCAATCCACGTTGATAGTCGCTTTTGAACCGTTGTATAGCGCATTATAGTCCGACGTCCACCATGTCGCCAGGGCGAACTGGAGGATAAACATTTTCAGGTTATCATTTATATAAAAGGACTTGAGGCAACCTGCCAGCACAAAGTATTCGCATTTTACCCTGTCCCCCTCAGCGATAATGGTTTGTCCTTTTTTGTAAGATTGCAATTTGAAACGGGAAAAGAAATAGTCAAACTGATCATCCGTAAGTGACACGGTTTTCGCAATATGATCTTTCAGAATTTCTTTCGGTTGCATAGAACGTTTAACTAAAAATCAACGTTGAGGTTATTTAGTTTCATTGAATGTTAACAGTATTTCTGGTTTACCAAGTTACAAATTTGTAGCCAGATAATTTTCTTTAATATAGTTTGCTCCTTATAAAATATTACCCCTCACCTTAAAGGTAATTCCGTGAGTCGCAGAAATAAACCCATCTAATGAGAATTTTTATTTAGCATTTTAATAATATTCAAGTCAGTCTGTCCATCCTCAATTGGCTTAGGTAGTTTTAAGAGTGCTTTGGCTAAATCTTTTTGATTGGAGATAGAAATAATTGTTGAATCCTGAATAATTATTAATGCACGTCCCAATCTCCCTGGATTTTCATCAACTGAAAATAGGTCATCAAATATTTTAGTCTCGCCAAAAGTAAGTTGCCGGAACATCCTGGATTCTGCATCTATTATTAATCTATGGCACGTCCCCGGCGACGGTTCTATTCAGCGATAATTTTGCTTTGAACCATTTCCCTTTTACTAAAATTATGCCTTGGCAATAGTTCCGCAGCCGCCGAATTACAGTCTGACTGGTAAGACGGACTGACCTTAGAAAATACTTTTATATCGTTGTCGCCGATAAACAGGGTTCTTTTTGTCCCTGCAAAATAACCTTTGATTCTTATAACATTGGAATCCTCCAAATACACCCCTAAACATAAATGATTTTGATTATCGAGAACCTCAAATTTAGTACCGTCACAATAATAATTTGAAACACTTTTGGTTAAAACCAGTAACGAATCCTGATTCATATAAATCATCAATTCGCCCGAAGCCATGCTGGTAATGCATGAATTGATCAACATGTGTCTGCCTTTCAATTGCAAATTCACATGTAATGAACTATCCTGATAGGCCTTAACTAGTAAAGGATCCCGTGTAAAGGAAATCCCGGATTCTGCCTCTTTATGAGTAAACCCCAGCTTTTTTTTGCCTATTAATAGTTCAATTGAGTCAAGAGAAATTTGAGGATTAGAGCTAAACCACACTCCGGATATTCCTCTTTGATCTACGGACATTTCTGCATTTGCCCTTGTAAAATCATTTAATAAGTTACACCCGGCAAGATAAAAGATCATCCAGCAAAATGCAGTAATTATTCGCAATGTTTTGTTTTATTTTTTAAGAACTAACTCTTGCATGTTTCCATAATTTTCGTAACTGCTCGTTATCACTTTGTCACCGGGCTTTAGTCCATCGAGGACCTCATAATAATCACTATTCTGATTCCCCAATTGAATATTTACCTTATAGGCCAGTTTACCATCATCACTTACTTTAAATATCCAGTTGCCTCCCGTTTGCTGATAAAAGCCTCCCCGGGAAACGAGTACCGATTGTCTTTCATCACTTAATGCCAAAAGTATTTGCAACGTTTGGCCGCGACGGATTCCTTTAGGCACCCTACCTAAAAAAGCCATATCGACCTGAAAACGATTATTAACTACCTGGGTATATATTTTAGTAATTTTTAATTTATAGGCAGTGTCTGCAAAACTAAAGGTTCCGGCCAGGCCAGTAAAAATGCGGGATATATAGTGTTCGTCTACATCAGTCAGTCGAACTTTAAAACCGCTGAGCACATCGATTTGCCCCAAACGCTCTCCTTTATTCTTATTTTGTCCAACCTCAGCATCCAACGAGGTAAGCTGGCCGTTTACCGGAGCACGTACGATCAGGTCACCCACTTTTTCCCGCAATACTTTCAGCGCGTTTTGTGATCCTTCATAGGATTGCTTTCCCTGTTCTGATTGCTTTTTTGTAGAGACCGAATCACGCTTTAAAATCTCCTGATTCAGTTTTTGCATTTCCGTTAAATAATTATAATTATTTTCGGCAATCTTAAATTCCTGTGAGCCTATTGCTTTTTGTTCATACAGTACTTTATCCAGTTTATATAATCGTTCAGCCTCAATATATTGATTTTTGGTAATCGCAAAATTTTGCAGTTTGCTGACCGTATTTTGTTGAGCATTATTCTCTGAAATCTGCATTTGGGTTAACAGGTCGTATACATTGGTTTCCTGGGTTACCAGCGCCAGTTTAATATCTGTATTTGATAATTTTAAAATGGGCTCACCCTGTTTCATAACTGCACCATCTTCCACATATTTAACTTCTACTCTTCCCCCTTCGGTGGCATCCAGGTATATACTGGAGAGTGGAAGCACCGTTCCGTTTACAGGAATGGTTTCCTGGAAAGACCCTTTCGAAACCGTGGCTATAGTAATTCGGTCAAGTTCAACATTTAGTCGTGATTTCCCGGAAGTAAAATAATAACTCGCGGATGCCAGCAATACCAAAGAAGCAATACCCGCAATAGTAAGGATTCTTTTGAGAGACCACCATTTTTTCTTTATAACCCGGTCTACCATTTTACGTTAATTTTTTTGATTTTTAAGGACTATCTGCATTCCTGGTTATTTTTTCAAGCGGAATCCAATAAATACGATATAAATAAATGCAAAGCCATGCCAGAACTCAAACTAAATGATTTACAATCATTTGGGAAAGGGAACCTCAATACTTCTGGCCGTTTCCGATGCAGGAATTTGTTCGTTTTTGATACATTCCACTGAAACGATCCCCAATGTTATCAGGTTACAACGCCATAGCGGCATAACGGGGCTTTTCTTCTACACCACCGATTGGTACTTATTTCCTTTGAGACAGAAATACTCATGGTATTAATACTGTCATTGTGTGTTGTGTCTAATGAAAAATAAAAGTGTTGCGAAGGGAAGACTTCTTTGACCGTAGTTTGGTTGTAGCTTCTCATGCCCTAGTATTTCGATCAAGACGTTTTTATTTCATGTCTAAAGTTTCGGAGCACAGTAAAAATACGGAATGGATTGTTTTGTAAAATTACGGATGGTATTGTTATTGCCTTTGTACCTCATTCCGTTTACAAGAATAATCACCAAGTTTTATGAATTCAAAGAAAAGGAAAGTAGTTTTATTCCAGCTGTTACTATTATTAGTTTTTGATCTGAGTATTGTATTTTATGTTATTTATAAATTAGTTTAATAATCCTTACTCTCCTTCATTTAAAAACCCTTCATTTCTGAAGGGTTTTTATGTTCTTATTAATCGATAGAACATTCCTTTATGTCCCAGATTAATTGCTCTTGCATTCTGAATAAAGTCTTGAAACTCCTACATGGGGGGAAGTTATGAGCCGAAGGCTGGGGTGGGAGCAGGATTAAGCAGCTGTTAATGACACAAATGCCGGCAATATTCCAGCAATGATTGCGTTGGATCTAAAATTTATCTTCTGTGAAACATCTGTTGCATCTCTTTCTAATTGGAATATTTTTTAGCTCCTGTATGGCACATGAAACCTATGTCGTAAGGGAACGTCCCATAGAAGTCGTTTATGTGCGTCCCCCAGCTCCCGGTCCGCAACACGTCTGGGTTAGTGGAGACTGGGTCTGGGAAAGCGGTGGTTATCATTGGCATGAAGGTCGTTGGGAAAGGCGGCATGAAGGCGTTTCCTGGCGCGATGGCCATTGGAAAACTACTCCACATGGGTACAAATGGGTTCCGGGCCGCTGGGGATAATGTATTAGTGCCGTGTCATCGCGGGAATAGCGGATAAACCGGTTATATTTTACAATCCTTTATCATTCTAAAAAAAATCTATGAAAAAAGCAGCGTTTCTTCTTTCTGTTTTAATGTTGTCGGTTTCCTTTTTATTTGCTCAACCACCACCTGCACGAATAAATATCGAAGTGATCATAGGTAATAAACCACCTGCTCCGAATGAGGCCCAACTCATGAGAGCTGAGGAAGCCAATCATCCGAATATTACCAATGCGATGCATGACATAGAAAAATCCATGAAAGCGTTACATAACGCTCCGGATGATTTCGGGGGACGTAAAGCCCAGGCCGAAACGGACTTAAAACAAGCATGGATCTCGCTCAGAAAGGCTTTATATTTCCGCCTTTACCAGGATACGCATTAACACGGTCTGATGCCGGGGTGGACAGTCCGTCTACGCTCCGCTGGTTCAGGGTGGTTAAATGAATAACGTGGAAGAGGTATAAGCCACTCCAGGGGCCGCCCCCCGATTCATTTCTATCGATTTTAAACAGTCGTTCGTCGAGTTAATCAACGAACGTTTTTTTATGTCCAGAACTTTAGACTGAAATCAAACAGTAAAAAATCTGCCATGAAAAAAATAATAGCCCGCTTTATATTACTGTTGGCCAGCACTCTGTTTATTCATGCAGGTACAGTAAAGGCCCAGTTCTTCAAAGGGATCCTTAATTCAGTTAAAGAAACGGCAGAGGGCCGCGCAAACAGCAAAGCAAGTCAAACCACCAATAAAACCCTTGATAAAGTGGACAGTTCAACCCGCATAAGTACTAATCATACCAGTCCAGGTGGTTCGGGTGGTTCGAATCAGGAACCACGTGATACATCGGCTACCAATAGTGTACTGGGCGCGTTCGCAAAAGCTGCTGCTGCTAACCCTAACGATACTTCATCTGCCGATTTGACCATGAAGGCCCTTGGAATACTTGCAGGCGAAACAGCCGTATCACCCAAGGATTCTGCGGATGCCATAAACAGTTATAAGACATCAACAGGAGGCGCCGGAATGCATTATGAATATTCTTTCACCACAAGCGGGAAAAAAATAGCCACGAACAAAGACACTTCGCATATTTATTTCACAAATGGCGGCGAGGGACGCAGCGAGATGAGTATCCCTATGCCAGGAGTGAAAACGAATCAGATGATCAGCGTGGGGCGTATTAATGAACCAAAGTATACGGTCTTTTTGTATCCGGATTCGAAAACGTACTCCCTGCGTATAGTCGATACATCCATGCTAAAAAGTAAGGAGTCTTATCAGGTAACAAAAATCGGAACGGAAACCGTGCAGGGCTATTCCTGTATTCATGCAAAGATTGTTTCATCAGGCGGATCCGGGCGTTTCAAATCGACCAGCACCATGGATATCTGGACAAGCACAGCGGTACCCGGTTATTCCCTGTATAAAAAAATGACGGACCTTCGCGCGTCAGAAATCGGGATGTTAAGCGCACTGGAAAAAGCAGGTTGCAGCGGTATATTTGTCAAACTGGTAGTTACGGGAAATGATGTTACCGTTGAAGAAGTACTTCTTAAAGCAGAAGAAAGAAATTATTCTGCCGATCTGTTCCGGATTCCAACCGGGTATACTCAATCAAATGAAAATATGATTTATCATATGGCGGCTTCGCCAAAAAAATAACAGCCAGACTATTATCAGTTTGCCTGTTGGGTGCCATAACGCTTCCCACTCTGATCCCATTAACAATTGATTCGCATTAATCAGTAGATATCTGTTTAAACTTATGACAATCCCTTGGTCCAACAGGGAGGCACTTGAGCCATCTGTAACGATTGTTAACGATCGCTTACCGTAAACTGGCATTATTATTTCAAATTACTGCTAAGTCATAAAATAAAAACGACATATGAAAAGATCAATTCTGATGAGCTTTGCTTCAGGTTTTTTAACGCTGGTAACGCTGCATTCCCAGGCACAATTCAAAAAAGGGACAGTCATGCTCGGCACCACAATAGGAAGTACCGGATATAGTTCGGCCAACAGTGACTACGATTATGATGCTGGTGAACTCCGGTCAACCGGTACGAACACATTCACTTTTAGTATTGGCCCGCAGATTGGTGTTTTTCTTTCACCCAGGCTCGTGCTTGGCGCCACACCCGCATTTAATATCACTACCAGTCACGCAACCAACAACATCACGAATACAAACAATACATTTTCGGCATCCACAACAAATACAACCACGACAACCGTGAGTCTTGGGCCGTTTATGCGATATTATTTTACGAACCTGGCAAGTAATAACTGGTTTTACGGACAGATCAACGGGGCTGTCGGATCCGGCGGCGGTACGACGACTGCAAACAACAGCAGCTCAACTACCGTTGGCAGTACCAACGGCAAGGTCTCGGATATCCTTACCTGGAATGCAGGAGCTAGTATTGGTATGACTCATTTTTTTTACAAGCGCATCGGAATGGATTTGGCCATTGGATATAATTACAGCCATGTTCGCAACTACGATCTCAACAACACCAGTTCAACAAACAAGACATCGGGCAGGGTCACTGAAACGGCAAACAACTACACCTTAAACACCGCCACAAACGGAGTTACATTCGGAGTTGGTTTTCACTGGTTCCTGAAAGGTTAGTCAACTCCCCATACCCGTGACGGCCCGTCTGATGCAATTCCAGATAAGTTTCGGATCCGTAATGCACCGTGTTCCGTGATAAATAAGGCGGTGCTGCCATATCGAAATGCGCATGATCATGACCAACATACTTCTGTCATAGTTTTGTTCCTTTTATTAGTAAGACTGATTTTACTGACTGGTCCTTTAAATGAAGAAATTTCTTACGTTCTTCGTCTTTTGTGAAATTTTCAAAATCCTGTTCAGCATCAAACTCAACCAAATGGATTTCATAAGGCCTGTCGATATTATTTTCAATAAAAGAATGGCTGTCCGGTCGAACCCGAAGTAAAATCCGTCCGTTATATTTTAAAATGGTTGGTATGGCAATGTCCTCAAACTGATGAAATACGGTTTCCTGCCCTTCATTAATGTAAATTAATTGCGTTATATATATCATTTTTATTTTTTGAAGGGTTCAAATTAAATACGTGTTGCGAGCCAGGCTTGTATTGCTTTAACGGAATCATCATAAAACACCTGGTATGTATTCTGTGTCACATAACCGATATGGGAGGTCGCCAGCACGTTGTCGAGCTGCCGCAGGACATGATCCGCCGGCAATGGTTCTTCATTAAAAACATCGAGCATTGCACCCGCTATTTCCTTTTGTTTTAAAGTATTGATCAATGCCCTTTCATCAACAAGCGGCCCCCTGGAGGTATTGATCAGGAAGGCGGTCGGTTTCATGCGTCGCAGATCATCTTCTCCAATAATACCCCTTGACCGATCGCTTAGGACCAGGTGAATGCTGACGAAATCCGACTGCCTGAATAATTGTTCCTTGGTTACCCATTGCGCGCCGGCGGCTTCCGCCTTTTCTTTGGTCAGATTCTCACTCCATGCAATGACGCGCATGTTGAAAGCCCGGGCATACCCCGCCATTTTTGAGCCGATGTTACCCAGTCCGACAATACCCAGTGTTTTTCCTTCCAGGTCAATGCCAATGGTCGTCTGCCATTTACCCGAGCGGAAGTTAGCGTTCTCCCTGACAATATTCCTCGCAGCAGCCATAAGCAACGCCCAGGTGAGTTCGGGTGCACCGGTCATTACATAACCGGTATGTTTGAAATCGATGCCCAGGGCCTCAAGCGCATTCTTGTCGATGGAAGCATTTCGTCTGCCGGTGGATACAATTAATTTAAGATTGGGTAGGGCAGAAAGGATCTCTTTAGTAAGCGGCGTTCTTTCCCGCATCACGCATAGTACATGAAAAGGAATCAGCCGCGTAACCAGTGCTTCGGGTTTTTTTTCGTGATCGCCGAAAACGGTTATTTCAACATTTTTCAACACGGACCAGTCAGTCATCTTTAGCGATACCTGTTGGTAGTCGTCTAAAATGGCAATCTTTATTGTATTCACCTGATTATTATTTTTTCGATATCGAATTTAGTAAAACCCGCACCCATTCGTTTTTACATTTGATACTGCCGCTTTGATAACTAAATCTACGTTTTCGCGAGGATGTGACTTAAAAGCGGAGCGGCCGCATAACTCCTAATTCATAGCAAATGTGTTTTTGCGTAACGGTCCATCGAAAATTTGCCTCCTCCTGAAAATGCAAACAATATCAATAGTATTAAAACAAAAACAGATAATAATAATTCCGGGAATGTGTGCGACAAGCCGTTGTTTAAATTAATAAAAAATATGGCGCCCAGAATAATGGGAATCTGGGCCCAAACTGATATTCTTGTCAGGAAGCCTAATATAATAAACGTTCCCCCTAATATATGCACCCAGCAAATAAACATAGCCAATGGCATTTTTATATTCAGTTTGCTCAGGCTGCTGCCTTCAATTAAATAAAATAATGGCTGGATTGTGGTAAGAAAATAAATACCCCGGATGACGAGTATCCCGCCAAGGACCACTCTGAGAATGACAAATAAAAAAGGGTATTTATCATCCCATGAAGAAATTTTACCGGGTATATTCATAAAAAAATCAATTTTATGTATTTACACCCCGTTTTCTTGGATGCTTTGGAGTAGGAACTCTACAGCATTACGGTTCCATTCATTTTAAGGGTTTTCGAAGGCCTCATGCAAAGGTCAAATTTTAATCATACCCAACCCAAAAAATATTACCATTATATTTTTGTTTGCTGAAATACAACTATTTAGTAATGTTACAAAACCGGAAAAGCCCAACTTTCCCGAACCATCAATAATAACCTTCATTTCCCGTTCCAGGTTTATCTTTAAATCCTGACCAAATTTATGAATTGTGATTTTTCAGTGCTGAATCGAACAGCTCGTAATTCATAACTCATAACTCGTACCAACTGCCTTTTTTTTCCACATAAAAATTTCCCTCCCGTTAAAAACAATCACTGAAATAAAAATGATGGAGTAGGCGATGATTTGCAGGAGGCTGATTTGCTCGTGGTACACCAGAATAGCCAGTGTAAATGCGATGATGGGATTAATATTCAGCAGCATGCCCACGACCGATGAATTGATTCCGGTCAGTGCAAATAAATTCAAGAAAAGGGGCAGGATCGTAAAGAGAACGGCGATGATCCCGATATACCCATAGAAAGTAAATTCAACTGGTAGCTTCCCGCTGAATGAATAGTAGAAGGGCAGCAGGATGAGGGACGATAAAACAATATGAACCGTGAGCACGATGAACGTATCGAAACCGGTATTCCTCCGCTGGCTGACTAGGTAGCACGCATAACTGAATCCGATGATCATACTGAAATACATGTCCTTCAGATCAGCATAAGAAAGCAATAAGCAACCGACGACACTCAATGCAACCGACAACCATTGTAGTCTGCTCAATTTTTCATGCAGAATAAAAAAAGCCAGCAGGGTGGTGAGAATCGGGCAAACCATATAAGCCAGTGAAGTGGCCTTAATACTGATATGATTCATTACGTAAATAAAAGAAAACCAATTCCCCGTTAAAAAAATGCTGCCCGCGATATTCAGCCCCATCGTCTCGCGCTTTTTATTATCCGGCAGACTCTTGAACAGGCGAACCGTCTCTTTTAATTTTTTCCGTTTAAAAAGAAACACGATCAGCAACATCAGAATCGCGCAACTGAATACGCGATAAAATAAAATATCGGCGGAAGCATATTCATGGATGGGTTTCAGGACCAGGCTGAAAAATCCCCAGATTGTATAAGCAGCGATGGCCGCGCCATAGTATTTCGTTTTATTCAAAATGTTCCTGGATTTATCGCTTGCCCACGCCTTTTTGGACAAAGGTCGATTTTCGATGAAATTACTTCACCTGACCAGTTTCGTCAAATCCGGTCAACCTTCCTGATCCGCTACTCTAAGTAGTGTCTTTTCCTATTTTCCGGTTATTCTATTCAATGATCTTAATCGCACACCAGTTGTAATAAAAACGGACAGTCGCACTGAGATATTTAAATCAAACAATTGATTTTCAGTATTTTGCCTATTTGCATGTTTTTTGACTTAATAAGACAAAACATAAGGATAATGATAAGAAATTATATCAAAACCGCCTTAAGGAGTTTACTAAAAAATAAAGGCTTTACTGCTTTAAATGTTTTAGGGCTGGCATTGGGACTGGCTACCTGTCTGCTTATCGTATTTTATGTTTTTGACGAACTAACCTTCGACTCGTATAATAAAAACGCGGATCGTATTTATCGAATAAATGAGGAAATAAAGTTTGGAGGAAATGAAAATTCATATGCTGTATCTCCCGCACCTGCAGCGGCTGCTTTAAAGAGCGATTTTCCTGACATTGAACAGGTAGCCCGGTTCAGAAACCAGGGAGGGAACTTTGTAAAAAAAGGAAATCAGAATATCAAGGAAGATATGATGATATATGCTGATAATTCAATACTTGACATTTTTACCTTACCGATGATCTATGGAAATCCGACTACTGCTTTAACAGAACCGAATACCGTTGTCATTACTGAGCGCATTGCTAAAAAATATTTTAACCGGACGAATGTTGTGGGGCAGGTCCTGATTTTTAATAATACCGAACCTTACAAAATAACCGGAGTGATCAAAGACATTCCGTCGCAATCTCATTTTCATTTCGACTTTTTTATGGCTATGACCGGTTTGGATGAAAGCAAGGACAATGCGTGGTTCTCGTCCAACTTCAACACCTATCTTTTGCTTAGACCGGGAGCTGATTTTGAAAAGCTGTCTGCAAGGCTTCCTGAATTTATGCATAAGCATGCAGGTCCCCAGATGGAAAGTATATTGCATTTGACTTTTGATAAATTTGAACAAACCGGGGATTATTTTAAGCTCGATTTGATCCCATTAAAAAAGATTCACCTTGAATCGAATCGCGTCGGGGAATTGGGAGCAAATGGGAACATACAATATGTGTACATTTTTTCTGCAATAGCCATATTCATTTTACTGATTGCCTGCGTCAATTTCATGAACCTTTCCACCGCACGATCTTCAAACAGGGCACGTGAAGTAGGTGTTCGCAAGGTACTGGGTTCTCCGAGAAAATACCTTGTAGCACAATTCTTAACTGAATCGATCATGGTAACCTTCGCAGCAGCAGTGATTGCCGTTTTTATTTCTGTTGCTCTTTTGCCGTTGTTCAACCAGATGGCAGCCAAAGAGCTGACCATCACTTCCCGAATGGTTATCAGGCTATTGCCCGTGTTGTTTGCCGTGATTATCATAATAGGTTTTCTCGCAGGTTCGTACCCGGCATTATTTCTTTCTGGTTTTCAACCCATTGATGTGCTCAAAGGCAAGCTGGCCGCTGGGTTCAAGGGAGGAAGGCTACGTAGTTTCCTTGTTGTTTTTCAGTTCGCCATTTCTATATTTCTGATTATTGGAACATTAGTGATTTATAACCAGTTAAAATATATCCAAAGTAAAGATTTAGGATATCATCGCGATCATGTCCTTATCGTGTGGGGGCCATTGGGAGAAAGTGCCAAAGCGTTTAAGAACGAGGTCAAACATATAACGGGTGTCGAAAATGCAACGCTCACCCTCTGCTTACCTACGGTTGATTATGGGAACAGTAATTCTTTTTTTAAGGACCCCGTTGTGGATCAAAAAAAAGCAATATTAACCCAGCAATGGACAGTAGATGAGGATTATATCAGCACACTGGGAATAAAAATGGTCTCTGGCAGGAATTTCTCTAAAGATATATCTTCGGATTCGACGGCATTGGTTATTAATGAGACTGCCGCGAAATTGCTGAATTTCACTGATCCGTTAAACCAGTTTCTATATTCGCCGGCCGATAATATGGTAACCAGGATGAACAAGTCTCATATTATCGGAGTTATGAAGGACTTTAATTTTAAATCCCTACGGGAGAATGTCACCCCATTATTGCTTACACTTGGTGAAAATCGCGGGGCTCTTAGTATGCGGATTAAATCATCCAATATTCCATTGTTACTTGACCAGGTTAAGAGCAAATTCAAGCAAATGGCCTCTGATCAGCAGTTCAGGTATTCATTTATGGATGAGGACTTTGATTCAATTTACCGGGCCGAGGAACGCATGGGCAAAATATTTATCACGTTTACCAGCCTTGCCATCTTAATTGCCTGTTTAGGATTGTTTGGGTTGGCCGCCTATGCTGCTGAGCAAAGGACCAAAGAAATCGGTATAAGAAAGGTCTTGGGGGCAAACGTAATTACAATTGTACGGATGCTATCCATTGATTTTATGAAACTGGTAATTATTTCAATTCTGATTGCTTCACCACTGGCATGGTTCGCTATGCAAAAATGGCTTCAGGGATTTGCTTACCGGCAACCTATTCACTGGTGGGTTTTTGCCATTGCAGGACTGGGGGCAATTTTGATTGCATTTATAACAATCAGCTTTCAGTCAATCAAAGCTGCTCTAACCAACTCGGTAACGAGTTTGAAGGCGGAATAGCTTATGGAGTCTTCACGCCAAATATATAGCCTACAATAGCAGTAATACCCATGGCTATTGTCCCCCAAAAACAAATCCTTATTACTCCTTTTGCAATACTTGACCCACCAACTTTAGCCGCAATTATACCCGACAATGCCAAAAATACTATTGAAAACGAATATTGGAAGGCCACCATATATTTGATAGGTGCAAATATTGATACTACAAGAGGAAGGATACCACCTGATACAAAAGAAGCACCAGAAGCTAATGCAGCTTGCAACGGTTTTGGTTGTGAGATTTCATTAATCCCCAATTCATCTCTGGCGTGTGCTTCTAATACGTTTTTTTTTGAAAGTTGAATAGCTACCTGCATGGCCAAGTCGCTATCCAGGCCTCTATTTCGATAAAGACCAGCCAGTTCTTTTAACTCCCCTTCAGGCGCCGTATCAAGTTCAATTTGCTCTCTCTTTAAGTCCGCAATCTCTATATCAGACTGTGAACTAACAGAAACATATTCTCCCGCCGCCATAGATAATGCGCCTGCAACCAATCCTGCCAGAGCCGCTAATATGATCGGGCTTCTCGTATCACTAGCAGCAGCCACGCCAATAACCAGGCTCGTAGTCGAAAGAATTCCATCGTTTGCGCCTAATACAGCAGCTCTAAGCCATCCACTTTTATTTGTATAATGCTTTTCTAATTTCATTTCTAATGATTTTTCGTACGCCAGCACTTGAATCAACTCAAATAGCTATAATTATAAATATGCAAATGTTCAGCGTAAAGTATACCGCCTAAATTAGTAACAAGCGTGTCTGCTATGAATTGGTAACGAACTGGACACTAATGATCCAATTCTCATTCTTTTTCGAAATGGAATTTCTTTTTAAGAAAATCAGTGATAAATCCGTATTAGCGCAAGCAATATTAACATATATTACTTCACATTACACTTGGGATTACAAGAAGACACAATTAATAGTAAAAAAGAGATTATCGTAGCCTGGTTTCTTCCCGATACAAAAAGTACCGTCCTCCGATTCCGGTGGGTTCGCGGGGAATCGGTAACGGATTCGTAACTGTTATAGTGGGACGCGAGATTGAAAATTGTTGTTTCATTTATCTTCCGGAGGGAATTGTGGGGGCTGTTATCCGGAAAATATCGAGCGTATGACAGGTTGCTGACTATATGATTGTTTTCTTATTTAATTTTAAGATAAAAACACGATGGCCCTGAGTACTTCAGAAAATCAAAACACCATTTTTCAAAAGGGCGAAAAAGCTCCCTCAGATTATTTTACCGGAACAGCCTGGGTAAAAATATTAGTGAATGAACCCGTTTTCAATTGCCAGATAGCCAATGTGAATTTTGAACCGGGTGCAAGAAACAACTGGCACAGGCACGCTGGCGGACAAATCTTACTGGTTACCGAAGGAACCGGCTACTATCAGGAGAAAGGCAGCCAAATTCGCCTACTTGGTAAAGGAGACACAGTGAAAATTCTTCCTGATGTGGAACATTGGCATGGTGCTACGCCTGACAATGAATTTACTCACATTGCAGTCAATACAAATACACAAAAGGGAATAGTAGAATGGTTACAAAGAGTAACAGATGAAGAATACAACAGCTTCAGGTAAATAAAATCATGTTGGCATCTTTTCCGGGTCTGCTTGGGATGTGGCAACATCTATTCCTGCTATCCATCTTTTTATGGCTGGGAATCGTGGCACTACATATTATAAAGGTTTCGCGCCTTCCTAATAAGTAAAACCGTAAATCTGTTGGGTTGATCCATTCCCCGCATCGGTCCCAGTCCCCTTTACTATACTGCCCGTTGCATCGGTCGTCCATAAATAGTTTATCGTTACGCCTGGGCTGCCCTCTTCCTGATCCACGAATTGGGAAGGAAGATATTTAGACCGGAAATCGAAGAAGTTATTGAACACCATCAGGCAGCCAAGACTATTGGCCAGTGCAGCGTTATAGAGCGGATTGACGTGTGCAGAATATGATCGGGTAAACAGGTGGTTGAGCGTACCGTCGGTTGCCGTATAGTTAATATCGGTCAGGATACTTTCGTTCTGTATAAACATCGTATCGATCTGATTGATCACATAACTGCCCGGTGTTTGCGGATCTCCGAAAAGCCATTGAATGGTCGTGTTTCCATTGTTGTCATAAAGGTAATGCTGTACTGCAAAACTGCCCGTGGTAGCGGCCGTAATCGAATCTATGGTCACGCGGTTTGTCGCATCATAAAATAACGCATGGTGTTCGGATTCACCAGCCGGTGCATCACCGGAGTAGTGATATATTTCGTCATAAGCGGAAGGTGGATTGATGGATGCGGTCAGGGTAAAGCTGACAAAAAAGCTGTCGATAACCGGCGTGCCGCCCGAACTGTCGTAACTATATGCGTGGATAGTCGCAAGCTGGGCCTGGGCATCATAACCAAACATCTCTACAGCTTTCGAATGCAGCTGGGGAAGATATATACTAAATGATTTCGGCAGGGAGTCCTGTATGGTGGGCATCGGGTTTGGAGAATTGGTCTTATTGCAGGAAAAGAAAGCGATAGCCAGCAAACACGGCAGGATAAGGTTTTTCATACCAATGCAACGAAAAAACAGGAGGATTATTGCGGTTTTACATTATTAAGCAACGGCGCATTAGGGACACTAAATTAAAACTGACTCCTTATTGTACTTTGCTCTGTAATCCAGGGGAGATAAGCCGGTTATTTTTTTAAAAACTTCCCTGAATGCTTTATCATCTGAATAGCCCACTTCATCCATTACCTCAAAAATACTTTTCCTGCCTTTTTCCAAGGTTTTTTTTGCAACTTCAACTTTTACACGCTGCAAATATTCCACCGGAGTATTTCCTGTTGCTTTGATAAAACGCCTGTCAAAATTTCGCCTGCTAACCGCTAGTTTTGTAGCCAGTTCCTCGAAAGAAATTTTTTCACTCAAATTTTCTTCAATATAAGTTTGTGCTTTACAAACTAATTCATCCCCATGGTTCTTCTGCGTTTGAAAAATGAAAAAAGGGGATTGCGATGTTCTATCAATATCAATCTGAAAAACTTTTGAGCAGAGAATAGCTGTCTGCCGGTCAAAATATTTTTCAACCAGGAAAAGGATCAGGTTTAAAAATGAGTATGCGCCACCATTGGTATATATTCCCTGTGCAGCAGTAATCAGTTTATCGGTTTGAAGATCAATGTTTGGAAACAGACGCCTGAAATCGGATGCCGCATTCCAATGCGTGGAACAGGTCTTTCCTTCCAGCAAGCCGGTAGCAGCCAGCAAAAATGCACCCGTGCAAATACTCGCAATTTCAGCACCCATTTTATATTGCTCCCGAATCCAGACAATAAGTTCTTTATTATTTTTAATAACCTGATCATAATCGTAGGAAAGGGAAGGGATAATCAGCAAGTCGGTTTTTTTTATTTCCTTAATATCAACAGGATAAACCGAAAAGAAGCCGGTCCCCCATTTTAGTTCTGTCTCAAAGCCGGCAATACGGATTTCCATCATGGGTTTCTTTCCCATCTTTTGCCAATACGCATTTGCCCTGGTCAGGATTTCAAATGAACCCGATATGCTGCTCAGGTTTGCGTGTCCTTTTGGAACAACGATCGTCACTTGCTTCATGGCAAAATATTTGGACAAAAATACAGGAATAATTTGTCCAAATCAACCCTGTACATTGTCTAGTTCACACCCTGCTACTACCAAATTAAGACCGTAGGTTTGTGTCGTTCAAACCACCCGGAATTGAACATATGGAACCTGCTACTACAAAAGAAGTAACCGGGAAATCATCAAATAATCAAAAATAAGAAAAATGAAAAAACAGGATTATAATGCAAGCATTACGGTGGAAGCTACAGCTCAGGAAGCATTCAAAAGCATTAATAGCGTTACAAAATGGTGGACAGAAAATTTGGAAGGCAATTCGCAAAAACTGAATGATGAATTTACCGTTCGTTTTGGCGACGTGCATGTTTCAAAGCAAAAATTAGTGGAGGTTGTTCCGGACAAGAAAATAGTATGGCTTGTTACTGAAAGCAAACTTAATTTTGTTAAAGACAAACACGAATGGACGAACACAAAAATCAGCTTTGAAATTGCCGGAAAGGGCGGTAAAACTCAAATCCACTTTACGCACCTCGGTTTAGTTCCCGAAGTTGAATGTTACGACGGCTGTAGAAAGGGCTGGAACCAATATATAAAAGGAAGTTTGTTCAAATTATTAACTGAAGGAAAAGGTACACCCGGGTTAAAATAAAATGATTGCAAACATTGAATGACAAAACTTCGATAACAGCGTATCAAATAACAAAAACAAAGAAAATGTCTACATCAAATTTTTCCACTACCCTGTTGGTAGATCAAACTCCGGAAGCAACATTCCATGCCATCAATAATGTTCGCGGATGGTGGTCGGAAGAAATAGAAGGTGGTACAGAGAAACTCAATGATGAGTTCACGTATCATTACCAGGATGTACACAATTGCCGAATGAAATTAATAGAGGTCATACCAAACGAAAAAGTCGTTTGGCTTGTTATGGACAACTATTTTAATTTTACAAAAGATAAGAGCGAATGGAAGGGCACAAAAATCAGTTTTGAAATTTCCAGACAGGATAATAAAACGCAAATCCGTTTCACGCATCAGGGTTTAGTTCCCGAATATGAATGTTTCGACATCTGTTCAAATGCATGGACCGATTATTTGCAGAACAGCTTAAAGAACCTGATAACCACAGGTAAAGGCAAGCCGAACCTTAAGGAAGCCAGGGTAAAGGAGGCAAAATGATAACAGTAGCCGATCGTGCTTGGCGGATCCACGGTGCAAAAAGAAAATTGTTTTACTATTTGGTCGCCTTCACCCGGTCACCTTCTGCATCAAACATGCCCATCAGGCTTCCCGTTATGTGATCGTCGTCTTTTTTGTTCATCAAAAGGTTTACATCGTAGCCCTGTGCTACGAAATAAACGGTTGCTGAAGTTGCACTGATCTCTGCCTTATCAATCTTTGAAATTTGATTACCTGTAGAGTCCTGCACTACACCCGTCAGGGTGGTGTCTTTCTTTTCAAGCACAAAAAACATTTTCGTATTACCGTCCGGCAGGCCCTTTACCAGTACATTCCATTTGCCTTCGAAATAATCTGCACCCGTTTTTGATTGTGCCTGCACATGAACAGATGACAGCAGAATAAATAATCCGATAAAAAACTGACTTCGTTTTTTCATGATGACTGTTTGTTTTATTTTTTAAAGTTGATGGTAAACATAGAAATGATCAGTAGTTCAAGCCATAGCCAAACTTATAAAGCGGATCTTTAGTATCGTATGGTACATCTTCCTTTTGATTTCGATCGGCTTCCATAGACGATGGCAGTTCAATGGGCAGATGACCGTGTGGTTTGTATTTGCCGAAAACAACATCCAGGAGCAGGGTGCCGATAAGCTGTGCATTTACGAGCATGATCGAATAGTCTGGTTTAGCTACGTACCGGAGATTGGCAAAGCCGTCCCCCGTTGTGAGACCCGGTGCCTCCGGTTGGTTAGCCCTGCCCGGACAATCAACTAAGTTAATGATCAAGGTGAAACCTATTTTGTTTTTGGCAGGAAGCCCAAATCTCGACGTACCGGATCTTACTTTAATTTTTCATTAAAAAAATCAATAGTACGTTTCCAGGCAAGTTCTGCAGCGGATTTGTCGTATCGTGGCGTTGTATCATTATGAAAGCCATGATTTACGTCGGGATATATGTAGGCTGTATACTCTTTCTTTTGCTCCTTTAACGCCAGTTCATAGGCAGGCCAACCTTCATTCACCCGCGTATCAAGACCCGCATAATGCAACAAAAGCGGAGCCTTAATTTTTGGAACATCTTCATTTGCCGGCTGGGTACCATAAAATGGAACAGAGGCCGATAAATCTGAAATGCGGACTGCCATCATATTGGCCACCCATCCGCCAAAACAAAAACCAACCGCGCCTACTTTTCCGTTGCAATCTTTAAGTCCCTTTAAGTAGTCGTAAGCGGCAATAAAATCTTCCAATATTTTATTTTTATCGAGCTTACTCTGCATATCCCGGCCCTGGTCATCATTTCCGGGATAACCGCCCAAAGGAGTTAGTGCATCAGGAGCCAGTGAAATGAAACCTGCCAGAGCGGCTCTCCTGGCCACATCTTCAATATAGGGATTCAGGCCCCTGTTTTCATGCACCACGACAATGCCCCCCAGTTTCTGTTTTGCATCGATGGGCATAGACAACAATGCCTTGATCTTTCCACCGCCTTTTGGAGACTCATAATACACATAGTCTGATTTTAAGCGGGGATCTTCCGGCATCACCTGAATTGAACTCGAATAGGCCGGCATCAGAAAGCTCGTAAGAGCCGTTACCGTAATACCTCCTACGGCATAGGTGGATAGTTTTTGTATAAAATCGCGTCTTTCAATACGATTGTGGGCGTAATCGTCATACAGGTCAAACACTTCTTGTTTGATATCTTCTTTTTTTATTTCCTTCATTTCATTCTGTTTTAGTAACGGTCCTATTAAGTTACTACAATAGTTATTGCCGCCGAGCGGAAATCAGTCGTGATACTCAGTTGATCATTCAGCGGTCAGGCCTTATCCGGTTGTTGAATCGGAACAATCTGATCAAATTTTAAATTGCTCCATCCTTCCCCGGTACCGGCATCTTTTGTTCTGCCGATCCATAAAAAAGTTTTTCCATTCAGCCAGCGTGTCCTGCTGAAATTCCTGCTCACCAGGATTCCGGCGCGTGGAATTTCTTCTTCATTCACGTAGTACGGCGCCGGTGTTTCAGAAATGATCTCACCCAGCGCTCCTTTTGCTCCGGGCATCGCGGCCCGCTGAAAGCGGATCTCCGTATCGCTGCCGGAAATATGCACGGGAATAAAAGGGATCCAGTTATCAGGCACCGTGGTTCCCAGAATATACCTGATCGCGGCGTTTCCAGGTGCGGGTACAAAAGCTGCGGGCTCGGTATTTTTCAATGCCATCGCATTTCCGCTTACTCCTTTTCCCGCCTGGGAAGGAACCCGGTTCTCAACCGCCCATACCATTTCTGCAATCTCATCCCGGAGAAAATTAACTTCCTCCAGCGGATTGTCCTGCAGGGACTGGGTAATGGAAGGCGAAAGATAAAATAAATGGTTCGTTGTGCGGTTGGCTGCAGCCTGAGCGCTTATATCGGCCTGGTGAAAAAGGGCCCATCGCTGCCAATTGCTTTCTGATCCGGAACCAGCCGGACTGACCAGGGTATTATCACCGAACACATCGGTAACCACCAGCCCCTTGATCTCACAGATCGTATTCACTTTTAAAGGATAAGGAAGCATGAACCAGTCGTTGCCATACACCAGTGCAAATTCCGCCATGAGCAAATGCAGTAATCCGGTCGGGCTCGCATCGATCTTCCCGAAATCCAGCTGACCATCCTCCATGGTCCAATACCTGGGAGAAGGCATGCCTTTAAAAGAAACCGGAGCGGGGATGAATGAAACGAGATTCTCCAACACGGGCGGAGGAGTGGAAGGCTCGGGCTTTAGCGCCATCGTTTGACTGGAATTCAGATCAAAAGAATACCAATCCAGATGCCCCCCATAAAACTGGTCGGCAGAAAGAAATTTTTGCGCCGGTGATTCGGGAGGAGAAGCCATGCTGAACTGATACTCCAGTTGGGCAGATTGCCAAGCGGTATTGACTGCCCCATTGGCCGGCTGAAAATAATTGCGGTTGTACCAGTCCGTTAGATCTGTTGCGAGACCGAGCAGGCTGGTCTGGTCCCCGGATGGAAATCCCTGTGACTGCAACCAGTTGTCAAACTTCGTGGAACTGCCTTGCGGCGTAGTGATATCGCTCATCAAGGTACAGCCGTTGAATAGTTTCGATTGAACTGATAAATTAAGTTGCAGGCCGTCCTGGTCGTTCGGATCGATCACAAAACTTAGTGGATACGCAGTAATAAACTTATCCGTATATACCGTATCCAATGATTTCTTTTTTAACAGGCGGATAAAATATCTTGCAATCTGTAGTGCAAAAAACAGACTGTCTCCTAATTTTTCGGCTTCGACCGTTGCTTCCAGCGGTTGGGAAGGATCATAAGCCCTGGGATCACCATTGCCCAAACGAAGGCGATCTACGGGTGTATGTTCGCCCAGGATCAGGGCCGTTACGGGACTGCCTGCATCTTCTCCCTTGAATTCTCCATACTGCCACTGGCGGGTCAGCATCCACAACGCATCCCGAACATCCGCTTTGAGACTGTTATCAGGATCTTTGGAACGGGGAACCGGTTCCAGCCGGTTATAGCCGGTGATCGAAGGGATCCTGTACTCTTCGAGCATGATCTTATTGACAACAGGGCTTGCGATAGCGGGCATTGCTTTTATTTAAGTAGTTAAAAATTCCGAAGCATTTAGAATCGGCAACTTCTCTTCAACATATTTGATATTTAACCGATAGTCGAGCGATATATCCAGATCGAATTGCGTAAAATTAGATAAGAGCGCAGGCAGCAGCACTCCGCATTCCACTTTATTTACGGTGGCCAATAACTGGGGTTCGACTGCGCGAAGTTTGGCTCTCATCAACGTATCGGTGAGAATATTTACCAAATCATTCCAGGTCCAGTGTCCCTTAATGGACGGCGTAACGGCCAGCAGGATTGCCTGTGGCGGAAAAGTACCCGGCTGCTGATAATTGAATGTGATTCCGGTAATTTCTTCCTGGGTGGGAATGGCTTCCGTCCAGTCATCAATCAGCAATCCGCAATGAGTGGTGCCGGCCTGGAATGCCTGTTCGCCATGAATGGCGACCGATAAAGTATCGTTGCTGATCGTAAAAGGCTGCGTTGGATCCAGCGGATCGGTCGCGGGGAATTCAACAGCCAGCCAGCTGTCTTTTATTTTATAAGGCAATTGCACCGGAGACAAGGGAAGCGCTACGCTATTGACTTCCGAAATGGTCCGGATATAATCCCATCTGGCCAGCCTGGGTCTTGCATGTGACGCATTCTGCATCCACTCGTCGGCGGCAAAATACATATTGAGATGATTGGTGGCATAGTCAAGCAGCTGCGTGCGATCGGTCGCAGACTGCAGAATATCTGATTCATTATTGTATAAAAAAATGGGCAGTATACTCATCGCCGGTTCAAGCAGGGGCTTGCCGGCAAGAATAAGCGTCTCTATAATTTGCGTTGGGTCCGTAAGCGTTGCCGCTTTTGTCAACTGCGTGAGCGCGGATTGATTTGCGGTGACCATCTTTCTGGCAGCGCCCCGGGCCTGTTCGAGTACGGCCTGTTTGGAAAGATCCGTAGTAAGACTGGATAATCTCGGAAATGCATCACCTTGTGCAGCGTTCGCGATCCAGATCAGCTGGGTTACCAGCGTAGCTGCATCCGGATCGGTAAATACAAAAACGATATCTGAAAAATTAAGATTCACCGCATCGAGTCCGGTGAAAAGATCTCCCAGTTTATTATAAATCGTTGTTGTACCCGAACTATCTGTTATGGTTCCGTCGATGGGAATCGCCTGCAAGCCGGTAAGCAGTGTCTGGTAATCGGTCTGAAGATTTTTAACTCTTGTCGTCAGTTCATTTGTATCGTAGCGTTTCGGATTCGCAGGATCAGGCAATGCGGTTTTAGAAAATGGAGTAAAGTCCTGTGCATTCAGGTATCTGGAATCGGTAATCAAAGATTTCAGGGCCTTGATCATCGGAAGCAGGGAGCCCAGGGTTTTCTTTCCTGCCAGTCCCTGCGGAGAGAGAAAGGAAATATTAACCAGTCCGGAATCGTCGAGGCTTTTTGCTTTCCGGTAAGCATAAGCGATCCTGCTTTCCAGTTCTGATGCGCCGGTTTTATTTTCCTTCCCCGCCTGGGGAGCACCGGTAGGCTCATCCATACCAGCGATATATACGAGATCAACTGGCTGTATCCGCAACTGATCAACACTCATATTGAGTGTTCCGGTTGGATTTCCTGCACTGTCAAGAAGCGACACCTGGAAAACAATGGCCGTTGGATCTCCCAATACAGTCCCTAGCCAGCGGTTCATACCGGTTTCCATTTTGCTTCTTGCGGTCATTGGTATCGGAAGCCAGGGATTGGTTGCATCCAGTGTCGGATCGCCATTGGCAAATTGTATCGTAACCCGGTTTGTGAACCGGAATGTATTTCCGCGCGGTGTATCAATACTGTCCAGTATGGGTGGGGTGCCTCCATCCTGCAAGGCATTGATGGTAGCACTTGCACGTTCTGAATTGCCGATCACCAATTGATACACCGCTTCCGTAGTAAGCAGATCTTTTATGGCATCGAGACTATCGGAAAGATTATTTTTTTCTGCTTCAATCGCAGCGATCTCTGTACTGCTTGCACTGGTTACATCTCCCGTGGCACCGTAGGGAAAAGCTAAGGCGGAACCGGCCAGGGTCAGACCATTCACCACATCAGTGGCAGGAATGGTTTCCTGGGCTGTACCACCCTGTTGTTGCACCAGATTCGTTTGTATCGGGAAGGCTAACCGGAATTCATAAATGTACTCATTCAAACGAAGAAGACTATTGTCTGCGGAACCGCGGTCATGCAATCCTCTCTCAAACTGATAACCCAGTAAAGCTTCCAGCGTTTGTCCATGCCTGATACCATCCAAAATCTGCATTGCTTTGCGCACCCGGTTAGAAGACAGGTTTACGGAAAAAGTATCTGGCGCTCCGGCGTCTGCATGACTGAGATATCCGCCCCTCAGCAAAGCGGCTGTTGATGCATGATTGATTGATGGAGCCTGTACCAGTCCTCCATTGTCAGCATACTGATAAACCGGCGAGTTATCTGTTGGTCTAAGCGGTACAGGAATATTTTCGGTGGAAACTTTTTGCCGGGGAGACGGTCGTACTTCTTCCAGCCATCCATAAGCACCCAGATAAATTCCCTGTTTTCCCTGAACAGGCTGGCCACCCGGTTTTGTTTGCACCGTTGAAGCTCGTTGTTGCTGCAGGCGCAGCTGGAATAATGCCGTCTGCCAGCTGTCCAGGCGATAGGTCAGCGTATCCAGGTGTTCAATAAAACAACGTTCCATGGCCGCCGAAGGTTTGGATGATAATTCCTGCAGAGCGGCTTTGATACCGGCAGGTACCGTAGCCTCCGGTTCGTGAGCGCCCGGTCCCAGCAGATAATCCGCAATCGCCATTTTTGCCTGTGGATGCGCCGGCAGGGCCGTTGAGACCGGCGCTTTCATCACTTCATATTTTGTCAGCGTGCCTCCGGATCTGATATTATAAAAATTGATGGATCCCATCGTTTCACTAAAGTCAATACCATTGGTGGTAAACCAGTTGACCGAACTGGTATGCAGGGATTGCAATAATGATTTTCGCAACATCAGGAATAATAAAGACGTAGGAGCCTGTACACCGTTACCGAAATTCTGAAGCTCAAGCTGCGCCTCTGTGTTCGCAGCCGCCAGCCAATCCAGATAATTCTCATGGGCAATCGGTCCGTAGTCGCTGATCGGAAGGGATTCCGATACAGGTATTTTATCCACGAGGTTGGTGGGATCCAGGGTCGTGGCCGCATACTGATAAACCAGACGAAGGATCTGGGGAACATTGTAGGTATCACCCGTAGCCAGCGGATTGTATCCGAATGTCTGCAACCAGGCCAGACCATCATTCTTGCTCTTGAAATTATTTTGTATATCCTTATAATATCTTCCGCCATATTCAAAGGCATCGAGATTTATCAGATTTTCCGTACTGTATGCATTGCGCTGCGCAAAACTGGCAGAGGCCGGCTGGAGCCCGAGTATATTGGTTAGTACATTCAAAGGATCTTCACTGCTTTTCCCGGCGAACTGTAACTGAGTTAAAAGGCCTTTCCAGATTTGCTGATAATCGGCCAGGACTTTGTACAGCATTTGCAGAAATGAAATAGAGTAACCGGTCTCGCGTTCATTCCATATCCAGGAAGAGAAATCGCTGGTGAGCAAAATTCCATAGGGCTGACTACCCACGCGAAATGCAGGAAGCGGCCCACGGCCCGTTACATGTTTTGTAAAAAAATCTCCCAGTTCATTCTGTACAGCCGGACTGAGTACCGGTGACAAGAGTGATCCTGTATAATATCCCAGGGTGCCCGGATAAAGGGCCGTGTTCAGGAGTACCGCTTCGCGATTGTCTGTCGCGTCGCTGTACAATACGTGTTGTAATGGTTCGTAATCGATGCCGAGCGCATCGGCCATATTTTTTCCGTCGCAGTCATCCGTGGGAAGAAACAGGGGATCGCCAGTTTCCACAAAATAACTGGTTGCATCAAAAGGATCTGTTTTAGAAAATCCAGAATTGCTTTGCGTCGTATTTTTTGTGGCCATGCCCTGAGGCATCAGCGCAAAGCCCTGGGGTGCGTAATGGTGATTGTCAATAAGATCTTCCAGAGCTAACTGACTGGCTTTTTCATCCATCGAAAGCATCAGGCCCAGCACTATAATCTGATCAAAGCCCGACATTTCCTGCTGCGCGGTGAGCGGAATCCGGATCCCCATCCCATTGGCAACTGCTTTATCGAAATTAGAAGCCCAGTCAAAATCAGCTCCGAAATTCAGTTTGTTACCCGTGGTGACAAAACTATTGGCAGCATCCATCGGATCCGGGCCGACGATGAGTTCATCTGGAATCTGGTTTCCAAGATATTCACCCACTTTCACTCCGCCGTTAAAAAGAATCACGATAAAATGATCAGGCAGTATATTGGTTCTCGGGGCCCGGCTCCAGGCTTGCGTTTTGGTGAGATCAAAAGTCGGGAAGATCAACTGGCCGGCTGTATTGATTCCGGATAGATCCGGCGTCCAGTTTGTCGGTTTGGTTTGCAGGGCAACCCAACCTGACCGCATTGTGCCAAAAGAACTGACCAGGTCACTCCAGGCCTTTTTTTTCTGATCCTCTGCGTTTGCACCACCTGTTTTTATTGCATTGAATAGTACTGTCCAGTAATTTTCTCCGCCGGTTACTTCCTGATCGGTCAGTGTTTTTTCATGCGTGATGATCGCGATATCGTCGGGATAGATGCGCACCCACAATTCCGACTGCGCCGCAGCTGCGGCTTGTCTTACACCCGCTACGCGAAGATTAACACCTGTGACGGGCTGTGTTGATTGGTCAATGATATTGAACCGGGTTTCCATCCGGACCGGCAGCAGGGCAAAGGGAATATTATCCGGAAGCTGTTCAACCAGCTCCTGCGGTATTGCCGCTGCATAAAAACCGGCGATCGCCTGTTGCACGTTTTTTTGTGCAGCCGTTAGTTTATTGCGATTGTCGCCCAATGTGGCCTGGAGCTGTTTCACCTGCGCCTGGAGTTCCGGATTTCCCTGCGGATCTGTGCTCATGGCTTTTTTCAACTGATCCTGTTTTTGCTGCAGAAGCAGGTTGTTGGTATAAAGCTGCTGATCCAGCTGGTCCCGCTGGCTGCGAAGTGCGTCGATGGATTGCGTTTGATCTTTCCAGGTAGGCATAACCGTTATATTATTAAATCCGTGATGATCATTTAATTTTGTTTCAGGCTGTCCAGCATTTCCGAAGCATGTATGGCAACCATACTCGGCTTGCGGAATAAAATAGCCGCCATATTCGCAGCGTCTGTTCCCCAACTGTATGTGGACGGGAAATTTCCTGACGGCGGGGCAGGCACTATTCCTGCTGTGATGAATTTGATATTGGGATCCGAAAAATTATTCCAGGCCAGATCTGACCAGGTGATGCCTCCGCTGTCGGGGCTATAACTCAGGTCCATACCAAATCGAGGCTCACCCGGAATTTCCTGGATGACAAAAAACCATCCCAGATGATCGGTAAAGCCATCGCTCAAATCGGTTCCTTTGGCCTGATCGATTGTCAGGTCAAAACCGAAGAACTTGATATCCGGCGGAGCATCGGCTTTATACAATGGAAATTTCACTTCTTTGGGAAAAGTCAGATCCGTTAATGATAAATCAATCACCGGGTCCCCACCGCCGGTTCCAGCGATGGCCTTCTGCGCGAAAATCAGTGTATTGGGATAACGCTTTAATAGTTCACCCCTAATAATGAGGACGGCCTGGGGAGAAGTGGATCCGGATGCCTCCCTGTTGTTATGACTTCCCAATACCGTATGCACACCCCAGGTGTCAATGGGTTTGATATCCTTGTATGCTTCGGTCTGCTGTGCCTCGCTGAGGGTGGATGACGGTTCGATAATTCCTTTTACATCCCAGAATTGTCTGAAATAACTTCCCCGTTCATCGGTAGGATATTCATTCCATAAAAGTTCCCTGCCCATTTCATGATTCAGTCCTACCATATAGGATTCAATAAATTTCGGGTTGGTCTCCACCAGCGAAATACAGTTGTTGGGAACCAATTTGATATTGGGCAGGAGGAGGTCCTGCGAAATGGCACAGAGGTATTTGTACATGGGATCTTCAATATCCGGATAAGCCATGGCCGGAAAGATCTTGTCTGGTTGCGTGAGAGAGATATAATCCGGAAACCGGATCCGGTATGACAGCCGCAGGGGAAAGGAAGTATGCGGATGAATAGCTGTACTCACTTTGGTATACGCATTGACCAGGTCCATCGCAACAATGGGCGTAACGGGAACCTGCAGCGCCATTCGCTGATAGAGATCCGGCAGGGCCTTTCTGAAATTGGCCGCCTCCATACTGTCGGCTCCCGCCGTAGTGGGTGTGGGTGCAGGTATGGTCGTTTCACTGCTCAGCTGAAGGCTGAAAGAAGGTTGCGGGGGAATACTGGCTATGCTGTTTAATTCCGCCTGTGGGTTGAGCAGGTTGGTTGACGCCGTAACATTTTTATTCAGATTATTCACATACATATAACCCGCAACCGCAGCGGCCGCCAACACAATAAATAGTACAAAACTTCCGGTAAGCACGGCAAGCAGAATGAATAAAACCAACAGGATGATCAGGATCCAGAGGGCATACTTTATTAAAAAAAGCAACCCCGCAGGCAGGTTGGCAGGACTGATCTCCCCCGCAATCTGTTGTGTATTGGGAAGACCAGCGGGTAATATATTTTTCGGTCCGAGGCTCAGCGTATTATTGTTCAGACCGGTTACGAGATCATCGAATACCCAATTTCCTCCGGACGAAATTTTGCCGGCCAGTTTACCCCTGGGCCGCACCAGTCTCCTGAATGCGCCGGAATAAATAGCAGGAGGAATATGGCTCTGGCGAATTTGGTGATAAATCGTAGTCGGGCTTCCCAGCACCCTGGACAAAACCGGGCTACTAACGGCCATCATCACCTGCTGCGGCAGTTTACTCACCGTTTTTACCGTCATCTGCAGAGCCACTTTCATCATGAAGACCGTAGACTTAATGATCTTGTTGGCCTGCACAATACTGGCAACCTGGGCCCAGGCCTTGGGCATCAGGTAGGATTGGTTATTCTGAATGATGGTCGTGCCGAAACCTGCTGATACCCGCGTGCGGGGATCGCGGTTGAGGTCGTTGACCCAATGATCGTTTGTGATGTCTAACGCTACCACATCATCGGCGCTTTGCTTGGCGTGATTGCTGCCGTAAATGGGAACCGAAATAACCGGATCACCCGATGTGTTGGTTCCGGTAATGGTGATGGGCAGGTTGGCAATCTTTTGCAGCTCCACCTGGAAATCATTCGAAGCTGGCGGATTTGGAAATACCGTACTCACCGTATCGGGTGATTTTAATGCACCTTCCAATCCGATCAGCCGGGGCATCGTTCCGGGAATTTCCTGCGAAGGATCTTCAGCCTTTACAAATCCTGGTCTTGAGCAATCCATATCGCGGATGCCCACCCTCGGGTCCATCGGTTGCGGCTGCAATAATTTTACAAGGGATTCAAAATCCTCATTCTCTCCTGTGGTAAAACTCCATTCAAAATATACGGGCAGGATGCCCTTTGCTCCATTATTATCCCAGGAAGGCATCTGGGCGTGGGTTGCAGAGGTATCCTGGTTCAGACCGCCGAGCCTTCCCGTTTCGAATGCGGGCACCACAAAAGCGGTATAAGGCGTTTTGGCTTCGAGTTTTCGCGGACAGATTAGGCGACTGTACAGCTGATCTGGATCTGCATTCATCGTCTGGTTCAAGGACAGTAAGAATTTTTCGTAGTCGGTCAGTTCGCTATCCGGTATGTCGGCATTGCTGTGCATATGCGCCCAGAGCCAGCTTTCCGTGAGTGGAGGAAAAACATCCTTTACTTTGAGCTGGATGGCAGGCAGTGGGGTTTGATCCTTGGTGCGATCAAATTCATCCGCTTTCAAAACAAGCAATAAGAGCCAGGGTCTGAGTTTATTTTTTGTGGATGGCGTTCCGCCTCCGGCCGGTGCTGCCGGCGTGTATCGCCAGGTAAAGTCTTCATCATAAAATTCAATAAGGGCCAGATAGTTGGGTTCAAAATTCGTAATCCCGTTCAGTGGCTCGGTACGCACAATCATGTTCCTGTTCACGCCGATGATATCGCCCGGGCCAATCAGGAGGAATTTTTTTGACAGCGCATTGCTGTTTAGTGTAACACCGACAGCCACTTCCGCACGTTCCAATTGCGCATCGGTATTTGACCCAAGGTCATCATCATCGATGATGTTGGCGGAGATCCCTCTTCTGGACCAGGAATGAAACTGATACCTGGCGATTTCTATACTCATAATAATTTAATTGGAATTGAGTTCATGGTCCAATACGATTTGTACCTGTCCCTTCAATGCGGGCTGTCCGGATAAAAGTTTATTGTACAGATCCTGTGCTTCTGAATAACTTCCTGCTACCAGGTTACTGTTATGCAGTTTCATGTCGGCCGTGTTGGCGATGGCATAGTTGCCTGAAACCACAGCCACCGCATCAGGTGCATTCGAAGAGATCCTGTTGCGTGCATAGGAGAGATTGGATTTGGCAACAGCGCCAGATTTCAGATTGGATTGGAAATAAGATTTGGCATATTTATAGGAACCGGCAAATTCAAGAATATTCTTTTTCTTTCTCAGGTAGGTGAGCCGGTAATCCACATCCTCACTCAGCGCGGTGGAAGTTAGCAGGTCGGAGGTATTGGTGACAGCGAACCCGCTGATCATTGGTTCAAAAGACGGACGTGATAATTTCTGATCGTCTGTTAAGTCGAAGAAATTAGCCGCCGCGAATTCTTCCTTTACCTGCGAAGTAGTTACACCGGTATCGCTTGCAACAATGTCGAAGTGTTTGGCATCTTTCGGAAGATCATTTCCAAAACGCGTGATATCAATTTCCAGCGGAACAATCCTTTCGCTGAAAGTCAGCGTGCCGAAGGGATGAACAACCGATTCGTTTCCCCCGGGAGTGATGGTTTTAATACTGACGTGCTGGGAATTATTATCCGGAATAACGGCTCTCCAGTTGCTGTTGTCGGCAATAGCGTCGGTGAGTAATTGAATGATGTCGATCTTATTTTGATTCTGGTCGGTACCGGGATCGCCCCAGGTCTCGTGGAAACTCACCGAGATGGAGAAGAAGAGGATCGAAATGCTCGCGTCTCCTTTCACGTCCCAGGGTGTCGGGCCCGCCAGTTGTCCCGATACGGAGATGCCCATGATAACGGAAGTGCCTGACCGAAGTGCCAGTCCGGCATAGATGGCCGCAACAAAATGAAAGGGATCGAACTGGATCAGCACATCAAACCCCAGGTATCCATATACGTTAAAACTTCCGGAGCCGGCATAGAGTTCCACTTTGGCGCCAAACTGTACGGTATTGGAAGTGACCGCGAAATAACAGGTCACACTGATCTTTACATAATCATTATTCAGCAGGCTGATCCCCAGTCGCGTCATATTCTGCAGGTCGGCCGGCGCATCTTTAAAAGCAGGATTGAAGCCGCCCACACTCAATAGAAAATAAGGATTGTCGCCCCAGGAAAGCCTGAATGCCATGTCTCCCGTCAGCGTAAAGATCAGGAGGTTGGAATCATAGAGACTGGCATCGAAGGAAATAAATTTATTGTCAAAATCAATGATCCCGAGGAAATTGATTTGTATCCGGAGAATGGGTGCATCTTCAGCGGGCATAAGCGCTTTGATCACACCGAGGATAGCAATCTTGGGATCAGGAATCTCAATCAGGATGCCGATCTCCAGGGTGATGATGGAAGCCCAGCCGAGTTCGCCCATGGGGCCCACAATAAAATGCCCCTGATAGATGGGAAAGATCTGCACCAGGTCGCTGACGATCTTGTCAATATTGGCAATAATATTTTCCGGAAACAAAACGCTCTTGATCGCATTCGTCTTTACTCCTTCGCGCAGTTTGTCGGTCTGTATCGTTCTGTTTAATCCAAGCAGGCCACCAACACCATTAAGGGTGAAGCCGAAACCGAGTTGTATCGGGGTGAAGTCTGCGGTGATGATGATCAGCAGTGAGAAACCCGGACTGCCATCCGGCATTTTAGTATTGACGATACCAACGGCTTTCAGACTAAACAGATCCTGGAATTCGAGTTCGAGTGCGCCAAAATATTCTCCCTTATCCGGATTAAAATACAGATAACCGCCGCCAACGATCACTCCTGCATTCACTTCCAGTCCCACACCCTTTGGCGGTGCAAAAGAAAAATCGATATCGGCCATACCCAGTTTCCCTTTCCCGTCCGGCGGAAAACTGATGCCGATATTTACACCGATATGATCAACCGTTGCAACCAGGGGACCCAGGTTAGCCGTTAGCTGGGTTGCCAAACCAATCTGCAAAGGCGTGGTGCCGGAAAAACCAATGGAAAAATACAGACCGTTGATCACGATCACGGAAAGATCAATATGCAGCGGAATCAATATTTCCACGCCCGCCTGTCCCTGTAATTTGAGACCGTCCTTGGGATTCCAGGATCCCTGCAGACTGAAATCGGCTTCCAGGTGAACACCCGAAAGTAATTTCTGGATAAAGCCATCCCCCTGTGAAAAATCAATGATCAGTTTCCCGTCTTCGATACTCAGCTGGGCTTCCGGACTAACGGCGCCACCGGAAGTTCCCAGACTGATATCGGTGCCCACACTAAGGCTAATGCTTTTTGCCTGCAATCCCGAACCCCCTGTGAGACCGATAAGCATGATGGGATCGCCATTTGTTTTTTGTGCTTTCACACCGAGATCAACTTTCAAATCCACATTGCCGGATGGCGGATGAAGTGTCAGGTTGAATGGAGGCGTCAGGCTGGCGGATAATCCCGCATCATAACTGGCTTCCGTATGCACCGTCGCTTTCCAAAGCGTGGAGAGATCCTGACTATTATCAAAAGTTGTACTGCCCGGAAGACTGATTTCTAATTTCAAACCGGGCGGATTGGTAGTCGGATCTGCCTGCAGCATAAAGAGGTAGGCTTCCAGCGACATGGGCTGACCCGTGGGTTGGTAAATAACTGCAGGGATGGAAAGATTCTCCAGTAACAGCTGGAGTTTCTGAAATAACAGCGCGCCGTCGAAATCATTGGCGCCCCATTTTAAAGCCTGTTGAAAATATTGATCCGGATGACTGAATAAAGTAGGAATACGATCCAAATGGAAACGTCGTGGAATGACCGGTAAATTGGTTGTCAGACTAATGTCCAGACCGGGAGAGGGTATCGGCTCCATATCGATTATGCCCAGCGTGGAAAAAAAACTGGTCAGCACCGGCATCTTATCGTTGAGATAACCGACAATCATATATTCAAGCGTATGCACCGCCATATTCGATGCGAGGTCCTGCAGTTTCTGTTGTTCAGCGGGCGGAAGGGCGACTGCTGCTGTCTGCAGCGCGTTGCCTACTGCAACCAGGTCGCCGATCAGTTCTCCGATATGGGTTATCAGCGGAATCGCATCTGCGATAATGGTGGTGGTATCGCCGCCGGTTATGGCCGCCGCCAGCGCAGTCACATCCGCGTCCAGTGCTCCTGCACTGGTTGCAGCGTCTGATAATTTTGAACTGATAATAGCATCTCCCGCAATTTCTGACGGAAGATCAACGCCCAGGCGGCTGAACATATCAATGCCCAGCAGATCTTCCAGCGGACTGAGTAATTTTCCCAGTTCAAGTGCGACGCTCTCCAGTGTTCCGGTTGATGTAGCCATGAGGAAGAGGAATCAGTAAATTAAAAATCCGTTTCTAGTCAGTATGGTCTCGTTTCTTTTTCAAATGGACTCCTGTAAGATCCCGCTAAAGCCAGATCAGGAGATCCAAGGGGCCGGTTGCCAATCAGGTTTATCATTTCCGATACGGTCATGCCTTCTGAAATAACAGACAACAAGGGCTCATAGGGCATGATGTCTCTTTGAAATGCTTCCGAAGCAAATTCCTTTAACACGGAGAGAAACCGCACGGCCGCAGATTGCAGGTTCATATTCTCATCGGCTGCCTGTACCGGCATGTCCGGTGTATATGCAGCCCGCAATGCAAGTCTTGTCCACACCGGACCTTTGATACGATGCCAGTGCGTGGCGACTCTTTTATTTTTATTGATCAGATCCATGACTTCGGGAAAATACCGTTCGAACAAACCGCTGATGCGCGGGCCGTTTTCCGTTGAGAGGAATTGCTCCTGTAAGGCGGCCACGTGATCCGGCTGCACGGCAACAATCGGCGCAGTGACCGGCGGGTTGACCTGCGCCAGGATATCCACCACTTTTTTTACGTCGAGTTTGCCGGCGCCCCATCCCGGATCCTGTTCCGCGCTTGAACCCGGATCTTTCGGATCAATCTGTTGAACCAGTAACTCACGGATATGGATATGCGTAAGTGTCGGATTTTTATGAAGCATCAGGGCTACCGCACCGGTCACATGCGGGGCAGACATGCTGGTACCACCCTTGGAGACAAAGTACCACTGGCAGCAGGTACAACAACAGGAACAACGGTCGTCGGCCACACCGGCGGATTTGATATCCTCACCCGGCGCACAGAGCTCGGGTTTTGGAAATGGTCTTGCAGCGCCAAATCCCGGTCCCCTGCTTGAAGTTGTGGCAAGCGATCCCCCGGATATCCAACCGGGCGTGCTGTAGTTTCCCACCGTGATGGCTTGAAAACTGGTCGCATGTTCCGAAAGGGTTGACCTTGACGTGTATTGGCTGCCGTCAGTAAATTTCAGGGAACCCGGATCGCTCCAGTTTCCATAGAGGCAGAAAGTATCTACCGGAGTCAGGGTGGACCCGCTGTCTCTTAATTCAATGGTCCAGGTGCCGGGTAAATTTCTTCCGTTGGTGGGCGGCTTAATAGTGATCAGTATTTTATTCGGTGCATTGGAAACGGTAACGAGGGATCCTGCGCCGGCTCCGTTTGCCGTAGCGCTTGTCCCATTGGACGCCCCGCTCGCAATAAAGGCAATCGTATTGGAGCCGGCTGCCGCAGGAGAAGTCAGCTGGACCTGCAGATTGTTCCCGGTATACCGGATGGCGATACTTCTTGTTTTTTTGTCATTGCTGAAAACCTGAAAGGGTATTTTTGCTGTGGCGACGGGGCCGGCCGGAACATTTACCTGGGCATGATAATGTTCATCCGCATCATTGCCCGCAGAAATAACGATGGCCGTTCCAACGGAATTTCCATTGAGAATCGTATCGATGTCCTGGCATACCTGGGATGTCCCGTCCATGTCATCACTAAATCTTCCAAAACTCATATTGATGGAAACCGCGGCTGGTATGACGATCTCGGGCAGTTCGGCCTGCGCCGTACCGTTTTTTGCTTCATTGACAATATAACAGATGGCATCCCGGACCGGAGTAGCCGATGGTGCAGGCAGTGGAGGACTGCTCGGAGGCTTTAGTTTTTGTCCGCTGTCTCCGTAAGTCAGACCCCAGAGACGAACCACGATAAACGTCGCATCCGGAGCAGTGCCGATATAATGATAAGCGCCATGGCAATCGCCGGACTGGTTGCCATTTCCTCCGGCAATACCCGATACATGGGTGCCATGTGTTCCCTGATCCGCATGCCTGACTACCACCGGAGGTTTCGGATTGTGCGCTGTATCGGCCAGGTATTTTATCGTGTCGTTGATTTGTTTTGCTGTATACTCCACACCATAACCCAGTGGTATCGGGTTTGGGAAAATAGCCGGATTATTTATGAGTGGCGGAGGGGCTTCACCCGTCTGTGGAGGATTTAATGGGGCGTTGATGGTCTGGTCCCAGATCTTAAAAATCCTTGTCGTCCCGTCAGGTTTCTTAAACGTATGGTGATTGAAATCGATGCCCGTATCAATAATGCCGATGATGACGCCCCTGCCGGTATAACCGCCAAAATTATCGCCGGAACGGTTCCACACCTGGTCGGCTTTTATTTCCGGAATGCTGTCGTTTAGATGAACGTGATTTTCCGTTTGTGATTCCATCCGTTCAACTTGCGGCATTTCGGCAAGGACTTTAATGGAATTCATCGTGGCATGGCCACTGGCTATTCTTCCGAGTATGCTTTGTGTAGCGAAGCCGACTGCTTCGAGCGCGGCAATATCTCCTGAATATTGAATGGAAACCGGGAGCTTCTCCTGTTCATCAACGGAAAATTTACCGGCAGAAGGATTTTTGTCAAAATAATCCTTCTGGTTTAACAGCGACTGCAGAGCAGCGTTCAGTATTGCCATAGGAAAGGTTAAGGTTATTAAAGAATACGATACTGCCGAATGCGAATAATTCAAATGCCAGGCTGCGGGTTATAGAAATTCCAGGATATTCTCTTCGAAGGGAAGGGGAAAGATGTTCAACAGGATTATGAATTCAGGATCCAAAATTTTATCAACAGGATATGGATTAAAAATGAAATT
>Ga0209863_10000023_pt1 | contig 86996 bp, 76 predicted proteins | sample OrgsoiDNA2013046_FD_185796 | JGI IMG/M metagenome (GOLD analysis project Ga0209863, IMG submission 185796) | Permafrost soil microbial communities from the Arctic, to analyse light accelerated degradation of dissolved organic matter (DOM) -... | ecosystem: Environmental > Terrestrial > Soil >...
GTGAGGAGTACTGTTGTGAGAAGGATAACTTTTTTCAGCGCACTTTTGCTGACTTTTTCTTTTATTTCGATCTCAAACCTTTTTGCCGAGATCAATCCTGCAAACGATGACGCTGCCACCGTAACCATAGCGGCGCCACCAGCTTCAAACGCCGCGTCCGCGCCAGCCACATCCGCCGCCAGTTCGTCCACCACCAATTCATCTGTCCCTTCCGTTCCCGGCGTTGGCGGACGCCCGAATTTTGGCGTCGGCGTTAAGGTTTCGTCCTTAGGCATTGGCGGCGAGTTCGGTGTTTCCATGACGCGGTTTCTTGACTTCCGTGCAGGCTTCAACGCGTTCAACTTCACTCACACATTCAAGAACAACGGCATCGACTACGATGGCACTCTGCAACTGCGGTCGGCCGACGCCATGGTGGACATCAAGCCTCTGGGCGACTGGTTCCACATCAGCCCGGGCGTGTTGTTCTACAACGGTAACCAGATCAGTGCCAAAACAACTGTTCCCGTAGGTCAGGTATTCGATCTGGGTAACGTGAGTTTTAAAAGCAATCCGGCCAATCCGATTGGCGGAAACGGTAAGCTGACCGTTCCCAAAGCTGCTCCCATGGTGCTGTTTGGTTTTGGCACGCTGGTTCCGCACAAACATCACTTCACCTTTTATAACGATATCGGCGTTGTGTTTCAGGGCTCTCCCAAGACCACGCTCAACCTTACGGGCAGTGCGTGTGATGCAGTTACAGGTTTGGCATGCGTGAATGCCGCCACCGATCCCACAGTTCAGGCGCAGGTACAAGCCGAGCAGACCAAGATCAACAACGACACAACGATCGTAAAGTTCTACCCGGTTTTTGCATTAGGCTTTGGGTTCCGCTGGTAGATCTAACCTTTTCTCTAATTCCTCAAAATGGCAAAAGCCCGGCTTAAATGGCCGGGCCTTCTTCTGGTGTAACCCTGGCAAAGAGCAAATGTTTACTCCCTGGGTTGTTGCCATTGCCATGCTGAATACTTTCGTCTCAGCTCGGCTTTCAAAAGCTTTCCTGTTGATGTGTGTGGCAGTTCGCTGACAAACACAACGTCGTCAGGCAATTGCCATCTGGCAAATTTTCTGCCAAGGAATTCGCGTAACTCTTCCGGTGTAGCTCTCGCCCCCTCCCGCAGAACTACAACGGCCAGAGGCCTCTCCTGCCATTTTTCATGCGGCACTGCAATCACCGCTGCTTCGCGCACCGCGGGATGGCCCACCAGTTCATTCTCCACGTCCACAGAACTGATCCATTCTCCGCCGGACTTCACCATGTCCTTGCTGCGGTCGACCAGGCGAACGCAGCCATCGGGATCGATCACGGCCATATCGCCGGTGCGGAACCATCCATCCTTTGTCCATCGGTCTGTTGTCTCCGGCGCATTGTAATAACTGGCGGCCACCCACGGCCCGCGAACCTCAAGTTCGCCAATCGTTTTGCCGTCCCATGGCGCAACGCCGTTGTCAGTTCCCAAACGCGTCTCAATAAACGGCAGCGGATAACCCTGCTTGGCGCGGTGCGTGTATTTCTCCTGCTCCGTCCATGACTCCATCGCCGGCCGCAGATAACTTACCGTTGCCTGTGGCGAGGTCTCCGTCATGCCCCAGGAATGGATCATGCGCATTCCGTGGCGGTCCAGTCCTCGCATCAAGGATTCAGGCGCGGCGGTACCACCGCACAATATCCTCATGTCCCGGGGTGGCCGCCACTCAGCGCCGCGATTGTCCATCTCTGCCAGCACACCCATCCACACCGTTGGCACGGCGCAGCTCACGCTGACTTTTTCATTGCTGATCAACTCCAGCAGGCTGTTGGCATCAAGAAACGGCCCCGGCAGCACCAGTTTCGCGCCGGTCATGGCAGCGGTGTATGCCAGTCCCCAGCCGTTCACATGAAACATGGAAGAGGCCATCAACACAGAGTCACGCTGGGAGACGCCGCATGAATCCGCCATGCATTGCGCCATGGTATGCAGCACCAGTGCCCGGTGCGAATACAACACGCCCTTCGGATTGCCCGTGGTGCCGGACGTAAAGCACATCGCTGCGCCGTCCTGCTCGTCAATGGCAGGGAAGGCATAATCGCCGCGCGCTTGTTTCAGCCATCCTTCATAATCTTCATGAGTGTGGCTGATGTCGCCGCAGTGGTTGACCACGAAAATGCGTTCAAACTTAACTTTGTCTTTGATCTTGTCCAGGACGGGGAGCAGGACGTCATCCACTATCAGGAAACGGTCGCTGCCATGATTGGCGATGTACGCAATCTCATCCGGATGCAGCCGAAGGTTCAGGGCATGCAGAACGCCACCGGAAGCCGGCACGCCGAACTGTGCTTCCAGGTGCGCATAGTGGTTCCACATCAATGTTGCAACGCGATCGCCTTTCTTCAACCCGGCTACATGCAGGCATTCAGCCAGCCGCCGCGCGCGCCGGTAGACATATTCCCATGTATAGCGATGAATCGTGTTGCCGGGAATGCGCGAGACCACCTCAACGTCAGGAAAATACCGGTAAGCGCGCTCCAGTATGCCCAACAACGTCAGGGGCGAATTCATCATCGTGTGTTGTGAACCAGTATGCATATCCTTCCGGCGACCCTCTGAGAGTGGCGGCATTTTATAACAGACATCGAGTCTCCACTCACACCTGAATCCTGCTTGAAAGAACGAAAAATAACATTGGACGAAGCTCCTGAACTAGGTTGTAATGCTGCCATGCAAACCCTGGGGCTTTCCGAATCAACGCCGCGCACTGAGAACCGGATGAAGAGTCTTTTCTGGCCGTCGATCCAAACCGGAAGTGACGTAGACTATCTTGGAACACAGGGATACTGGGTTTGTGTCTTCGTGTCAGTAATCTCCTTTGTTACCAGCCTGGCTATCACCCCATTAGGCGCTTTTCTCTCACTGCTTTACTTCTTCTTCGGCGGCATCGGCGTCCGTGAGCGTGATCGCTATGCCGCGGCGGTTGTATTTGTTCTCTTCTTCATCAACATGACGCTGGTAGGCCCTGGCGTGGTGAATGTGCTCCTCTCAGCTTTGCTGCTCTCCAACGTCCGCGCCACCTGGATTGCCCAAAGCTGGAACCCGGGTTCCGAGGACGCTGTTCTTCCCGCTCGCATGGGCGACACCTGGCCTGACAAATTTGCGGACAAACTGCCCGCATGGCTCTGGCCCAAAATCAGCTACGCTTATTATGTCTTTTCCGCCGTTGTCCTTTTGTTTTCGATCATCGGTGCCGTGGCTTTCCGTCTTCATCAATTGAAAACGCCGTAATCTGGTCATTGCAGGACTAAGGCCGCCTCTCCCTCCTGCTAACCTAACCCTACCGCGGCACGTCTCTTACACAAGCCGTTGGAGGGCAGCCGTGAACAATCTTTCCCAGGACATTCGGTACGCATTGCGCGGTCTTCGTAAATCGCCCGGCTTTGCCTTGATTGCGATCCTTACTCTTGCTCTGGGCATCGGCGCCAATACCGCAATCTTCACCGTGGTCAATGCGGTCTTTTTTCACGGTATCCCTGTTGCCGATCCGGAGAAACTGGTTGAACTCTTCACGGTTGACGAGCGCAAGCTGGTCGCGGCGGTAAATTATTTCCCGCTTTCCTTTCCCAACGCCCAGGACGTACAGCGTCGCGTGCAGTCATTCTCCGGCGTCACTTTTTCCATCGGCGCCGGCGTCAGCATGACCGTAAACGGCGTTCCAGACCAATACAATGCCAACCTGGTTTCTGGAAATTATTTTGATGTTCTTGGTGTTCATGCCGCCATGGGTCGCAACTTTCTTCCCCAGGAAGATGCTCAGCCCGGCGCGGGTCCGGTCATCGTGCTTGACCATGGCTTCTGGGAACGCAAATTCGCCGGTGATCGTGGTGTCATCGGCAAGCCAGTCCTGCTGAACGGGACGGGCTATACGGTAATCGGCGTGGCTCCTCCGGGTTTTCACGGGACCGGCGTTCTCGGCGGTCCGGACATGTGGATTCCCATGTCCATGCATGACACGATTCTTACCGGCCTGACCAAGAGCTTCTTCAATGAACGCCGTTTTCTTGGCTTCAACGTTTTTGCTCGTTTGAAAGACGGAGCGCGGGTGGAACAGGCCCGAGCGGAACTGGCATCCATCGCCCACGATCTGCAAAACGATTTTCCCACCGCCAATAAAGGCCGCAGCTTTACCACCTTTCCGCTGCTTGAATCCACGCTCAATCCCAACCTGCGCAGTCTTTACCAGCGGGCCGGAGCGTTGCTCATGACCGTGGTTGGCATCGTGCTGCTCATCGCGTGTTTCAACATTGCCAACCTTTTGCTGGCGCGTGCCAGTGTCAGGAAGCGCGAAATGTCCATTCGCGTTGCTATCGGCGCATCGCGCACCCGCATCATGACGCAGTTGCTCACAGAATCTCTGGTACTGGCTGTTGCCGGCGGTGTGCTCGGTCTGGGACTGGCCATCGTGGGACGTGATCTGCTTTGGAAATTCCGTCCACCACAAATCTTTGGCATAGATATCGATCTCACGCTGGATACCCATGTTCTCTTTTTCACTTTTCTCATCGCGATCGGGACCGGTCTCATTTTCGGACTGGCTCCGGCCCTTCAGGCTTCGCGTCCAGATCTGGTCACCGAATTAAAAGAGCGTTCTGGCGGTGAACTGCATACCGGAAGCCGCTTCAAGCTGCGTGACGTTCTGGTGACTATGCAGGTTGCCATCTGTCTGGTCGCACTCATCGGCGCGGGACTTTTCCTCATCAGCCTGCGCAACGCTCAAAAAATGGACGCAGGCTTTGATACCCAGAACCTCGCCATGCTCAACTTCGATACCGGATCGCTTAGTTATGACGCGGTTCGCAGCCGTGAATTCCAGCGCCGTACTCTTGAGACTATTGAAAACCTTCCCGGGGTTAAGTCAGTCACTTTGGGAAACGTTGTGCCCCTCTTCAACGGTGGTTTTGGCCGTACAACGTTCCGTGAAGGTGAAGACACCAGTAACGGACAGAACGGCAAATTCGTACAGATGGGAGCCGTCGCCCAGAACTATCTGCAGACCCTCGGCATTCCCATGGTGCGTGGTCGCAGTTTCGATACTACAGTCCGTGAAGACAGCCCCAGGGTCGCCATCATCAATGAAACCGCAGCCAAAACTCTCTGGCCCAATGAAGACGCGGTTGGCAAACGCTTCAAATTCTTCCGCGATACCGAATGGACGCAGGTCATCGGCATTGCCCGTGATTCCAAATACAACACGCTGGGCGAAGATCCCGTTCCTTATATGTACGTGCCGCTGATCCAGAATCCCAGCACCGCCGTTACGCTTTTGTTCCGCACTAAAGGCGATCCCAACAAAATCCTTAGCTCTGTGCGTTCTCAGGTGCAGCAGCTTGACCGCAACCTGCCGCTGACCTTTGTCTGGCCCATTGGTGAAGTGATATCGCAGGCGTTGTGGAGCTCAAAGTTCGGAGCCAGCCTGCTTACTATCTTCGCCATGGTGGCCATGGCATTGTGTGCCGTCGGAATTTATGGCGTCGTCGCTTACTCGGTCGGACAGAGGCTTCGTGAATTCGGCATACGTCTGGCTCTGGGCGCCCAGCCAGGGGACGTGCTGATGATGGTCGTCCGCCAGAGCTCCATTACCTTGTTGATCGGTCTGGTCGCCGGGCTTGTTGCAGCTTTTGTGCTCGCGCGTTTAATCGTCACGTTCCTTTATGGAGTTAGCGCCAGTGAGCCGCTGGCCTTCCTGCTCACTGCGTTGATCCTTGCCGTCGTCGGATTACTAGCCAGCTACATCCCTGCACGCCGTGCGTCGCGCGTCGATCCACTGGTTGCATTGCGATATGAGTGAAGCGGCTTAACCGTACCGTAAGGTGTTGCTTTGCAGTGGCAGGAATGTCCCCGGTCCAGTCGGTCAGGCATGCGTCCGGTCTGTACCGATGTTGGAACGCAGCCGCCCTCGGCTGCGTCGTTGGGAGCACAGTGGATACACAGAAATGAATCCCAGCTTTCGACAGCAGTGGCTAGCTCAGCGGCTAGAAGCCAGCAGCCAAAAACAGAACGCTCACCATCAGGCTGCCTCGTCTTCAGCTTCAAGCGGGCGTGTAAACGCCTTGGTGGATCATTTGTCTATTGATAGGTGATGCGCATCTTGTCCACGTACACGTTATATGGTGTCGCGGTGCTGTTGCTATCAAGCTGGAAAGCATTGGTGAACTGGTTATTGGCTGCGCCGGAGAAGAACGCGTTGTGCGTGATTCCCACCACTGTGCGGACGCCATCCACGGTAAGCGCATCTTGGAACACTGTGTGCGTCGTGGTGTCATTATGATATTCCGCCACTATCTGGTGCCATGTGCCCGGAGTAAAAGGCGTAAAGGCCACATTGGCGGTCGTCCATTGCTGCAAGCCGTAATCAAATGTCCGCCAGACGATCCCGCCGTGATATTGGGCCTGCCAGGCAAAGTTGTAGACCCATCCATTCAAGGTCTGCTGGCATTCAAACTCAATTGCCTGGGGCGCAGTCTCCATGCCCGCGGGGATGAACAGGTCAAACTGGTAGGTAAGGGAATTGATCTGGCTGGTGATCACAGGCTCCTGCCGGTACCAGTAGGCATTCGTAAAAGGCACGCTGGCTGAGATGGCAAAGTTGGTGGAGCGTCCACTTTCGCTCGGCGTAGCCATACCCGGTGTGAAAGTGTAGCCGGCCACTGGTCCCGTTCCGCCATTATTGCCACAAGCCCCGCAAGTCAGCCAGCTGGTTGAATCCTGCACGTTATCAATCACGGTCCCCGCTGCTGTGCTTGGGGTGGGACTTGGAGTGGGACTTGGCGCGGCACCCGGCGTAGGGGACGCCGCAGGTGTGGGTGTCGGATTCGGGACTCCCGCGTTCGAAGCGACCACGGAGCTACCGCCGCCCCCGCAACCGGTCAAGAACAACGCTATCAATGTGATTGAAACCAGCGAATATGAAACCCAACGTCTCTGCACAGCAAAATCCCCCAGGGGTTCGGTCTTAATGGACGGCCCAGAATTCTTGGCGCGCTAAGGACTTTAATGGGTGACTAGCTGTTTAGGATTACAGCAAATAACTGAGGTCCCTGTGACCAAAGGGCACTTAGTACCTACGCAAGTTCCTCCCTCAAATGTGACCTTTGGACCCTGAAAAAATTCAGTTTCTCTGCCGACACACACCTCCGCTCTAAACTCTCGTAACTTTCGTACTGTCATACACTTTGCGACCATATGCGATGCCTTTGCTGACCCCCACAATGAGGGCGTAACATAGCGGTGACATTCCTTAAGGAATTCTCAGCGTAGCCGTAGTTTTCTAATGGCTTTTTGCAGGTGACCGACCCTTACTTCTTTTGCGCCATTATGACTAAGCACTAGGAAAGAAAAGGGATACAGCTTTAAGGAGAACTACTGCATAATGGCTGGTACATCTTCCAAAGGAGCTTGGCGGTAAGCTTTCTCGCGAGATCCGGTCGTCATGGACTCCACCTACGCACCCTTACTGCGCGTTGCCGGACTACGTGTTGCTTATCGCACCGCTGGTGGTGCACGTGTGTCGGCGCTCCGTTCCCTTGATCTAGAGGTCGCAGAGCGTGAGGTTGTAGGTGTTCTTGGCGCTTCCGGATCCGGTAAAAGTTCTCTTACCCAGGCCGTTTTGCGCATGCTGCCGCGTAACGCGGAAGTAGAAGGCCAGATTTCCTTTCGCCGGCAGGAAATCCTCACCGCTGGCTCGCGTGAATTGCGCAATCTGCGTGGCGGCGAGATCGCTCTTATATCGCAGGAACCGGCTCTCGCGCTGAATCCAGTCCTTTCCATCGGACGACAGATTGATGACGTGCTCAACGCACATCGTTCTCTTTCTTCGCAGTCGCGCAAAGAAAAATTCCAGCTTATGCTGCGCGATGTCGGCTTCCCCGATCCTGACCGCATTCTCCGCGCCTACCCTCATCAGCTCAGCGGAGGCCAGCGCCAGCGTGCCGCCATTGCCCAGGCATTAATTTGTGGGCCATCGTTGCTCATGGCAGATGAGCCGCTAAGCGCCCTCGATACCGTGACGCAAGCGGAGATTCTCGATCTCCTCACGCGGCTGAAAAGCCAGATGAACCTGGCCATGATCTTCATTACCCACAACGCAGGCGTGCTGTCAGCTTTGGCTGACCGCATCGTAGTCCTGCGGGATGGCGAACCCATCGCCTCCGGTTCGCTCCCTCAGCTTCGTCTTAGCTCTGATCCGTACGTGCGCGGTCTGCTTTGTCCGCAAAAAAATCTTTTCTCGTCGTCCGCAAAGCCCGCCAGTTCTCGCGGCGCCGGTTCTCGTGACGAATGTTCGGCCCAGCCGATCCTGCGGGTGCGCAATCTGAGTAAGTCTTTTGTCCAGAAAAAAGTCTTTGGCCGCAAAGCGTTTTCTGTAAGGGCACTCGACCAGGTTGAATTTGCCTTGGAAGCCGGCACTACCACAGCCATCATCGGGCGTTCCGGTTCAGGCAAGTCCACTCTCGCGCGTTGCATCGCAGGCTTCGAAAAACCAGATACGGGTAGTGTGGAAATTCACGCAAAGGAAGCGGAGAAATCATCTCGCGCCGTTCAACTGATCTTTCAGGACGCAGGCAGCGCGTTGAATCCGCGTTTTACTGCATTGGACGTGGTCGCTGAGCCAATGCTGATCTCAGGTCAGCTTAACGCCGCTGATCGAAAGCGGCGCGCGTTGCATCTGATGGCGGAAGTTGGACTCGATCCGGAATCGCATTTGCGCAAGGCCCTGGAATTTAGCGGAGGCCAGCGCCAGCGCCTGGCTGTGGCTCGCGCCCTTGCCGCCAATCCGCAACTCCTGATCATGGACGAGTCACTGGCCGGACTCGACCTCCCATTACAGGCGCAGATGTTGCGGCTTTTGCTTGATCTCCAGTCACTGCATGGATTGTCTTATCTCTATATCAGCCATGATCTGAATTTCATCTCGCTCTTTGCCGAAAATGTGATCGTCATGGACCAGGGACGGATCGTCGAGGATCTTCCTGTCTCCATGCTTGCGCAGAGCTCGCATCCCGCCACGCAGGCGCTCGTCGCCGCCGGAGAGCGCGTACATGCAGCAGGTGTAGAGGTGGCGCAATGATCACTTACCTGCTGCGCCGCATCGGCCACGGAATACTGCTCCTGTTCGGCGTCTCTCTCCTGCTCTTTTTCCTCCAACAGGCGGCGCCCGCCGATTTCCTGACTGACATGCGCCTGAACAGCCAGATTTCTGATCAGACCATGGCTGCGCTGCGGGCTCAATACGGACTCGATCAATCCGTGCCCGTCCGCTATCTCCACTGGGTGAAATCATCCATCCGCGGCGACCTGGGAATTTCTTTTGCCTACAATGTTCCGGTTTCCGGACTTATCTGGCCGCGAATTCAGCACACTGTCCTGCTCACGGGACCTGCCTTATTCATTTCATGGCTTATCGCCGTGCCGCTGGGTGTGCTCGCTGCGGCCAACAGAAAGCCATGGATTGACCGCTTGTTTGCCGGCAGCACATCGCTTTTTCTTTCTGTGCCGGATATCCTGCTTGCTTTGCTGGCATTGTTGCTGGCCCTAAGCTCAGGCAAATTTCCTGCTGGAGGCATGAGTTCTAGCAGCTCCAGCACAGCCATCGCTTCGTCGCATGTGCGAGACGTGATGTGGCACATGCTGCTTCCAGTCACAGCCCTTATCATCGGCTCGCTGGCGCCCATTCTTCGCCAGGTGCGCTCCAGCGTGATGGAAGTCATGGATACCACGTATTTCCGCGCTGCTGAAGGACACGGTCTTGGTCGTTTCACTTTACTGTTTCGCCATGCGCTGCAGGCCGCGGCAAATCCGCTCATCACGCTCTTTGGAACTTCAATCGCCACTTTGCTCAGTACTTCACTGCTCATTGAGGTCATCATGAGTTGGCCGGGCATGGGGCCGCTGTTTCTCGAATCGATTCAGGCACGTGATCTCTTCGTTGTCATCGGCTCGGTCATGTTCATCACTGTGTTCCTCCTCGCCGGCAACCTGATCGCGGACATCCTGCTTTTTGTCCTTGATCCTCGAATCGCCGACCCTCGAATTGCCGATCCGCGAACCCGGGTGGACGCATGACGAATGAACCCATGCGTAACCTTCGCAGAATGGGCATCAGCAAACTTGCGTGGGCCGCAGGCTTTCTCGTGCTCCTGCACCTCGCCGCGATCTTCGCCGGTTTCCTCGCGCCGTATGACTATGCCGCGCAGGACCGTTCCCGCCCTTACGCGCCGCCGGTGCGACCGCATCTCGTGGATTGCAGCGGCAACTGGCACCTGCGCCCCTTCGTATACGTGACAACTGCTCGTGAAGGCAATTTCAACTCGTATGCAGACGACTGCACACAGCGTGTTCCGGTCAGCTTCTTCGTACGCGGTGATGAATACACATTCCTTGGCTTGATTCACGGATCGCTTCATCTCTTCGGCGTCGCTGAATCTGCGCATATCTCTCTGATGGGCACAGATGGCTACGGTCGTGACCAGTTTTCGCGTCTTCTCTTTGGCGGACAGGTTTCTCTGTTTGCCGGACTTGCCGCGGCGCTCCTGAGCCTGATCGTGGGACTGGTGGTTGGTGGCGTTGCCGGTGCATTCGGCGGTTGGGTGGACGAGACTGCGATGCGCATCACAGAGATCACCATGGCCGTTCCGTCATTCTATTTATTGCTTACTGTGCGTGCCTTCCTGCCGTTGCAAATGGAACCTGCAGCCGCCTTCGGGCTTGTGGTGGTTGCCATAGGATTCTGGAACTGGGCGCGGCCTGCGCGCATGGTGCGGGGCATCGTGCTCAGCGGTCGCGAACGCAACTTCGTTCTGGCTGCGCGCGGCTTTGGCGCAACTCATTTCTACCTCCTGCGCCGCCATCTTGCTCCCATGACGTTCAGCGTCCTGCTCACGCAGATGGCAATTCTGATTCCGCAATTCATTTTGGCGGAGGTCATTCTTTCATTTTTAGGATTAGGCATTGGTGAACCTTTTCCAAGTTGGGGCAACATGCTTGCTTACGCGCAGCAATATCACATTCTGGTGAACTACTGGTGGATGTTGCTGCCTGGTGTCGCGTTGGTTCCCGTGATTCTGGCTTATCACGCGTTGTCAGAAGCCGTGCAGGAGAAGTTACAATCGTTCTAATTGATGTGGGGGACAATTGAAACAGTCGAGTTGCCTGATAAAGTTTGCTGTCCTGCTGTGCACTCTGTTCGTCTCCAATTCGTTCGCTGCTGCTTCCACCCAGGAGGAAGTCCTCCGCTCGTCCGCTGAACCGGGCAAGCCAGGTGGCAAGCTGGTGATCACGCAGCGTTCAGAGCCGCGTACCTTCAATCCGGTTCCCGCCGCGGATCAGACCTCCATGGGAATCATCGATCGCTTGAATGCCGACCTGATTCACATCAATCGCGCAACGCAGAAAACCGAACCATCGCTCGCCAAGTCCTGGACCATGTCTAAAGACGGCACGCAGTTCGTGGTCAAGCTTCGCAAGGGAATTAAGTTTTCTGATGGCGCACCTTTTGACGCTGACGATGTCGTCTTTTCTTTCACCGCGTACCTTGACGAAAAAGTTCCCTCTGTCCATCGCGATCTCTTGCTGGTCGACGACAAGCCGGTCAAAGTAGAGAAGGTCGATGCCTACACCGTGCGGTTCACCTTCCCCGGCCCGTATGCTCCTGCCGAACGCGCGTTTGACAGCTTAGCCATCCTGCCGCGTCATCTCTTGGAGAACGACTACAAGGATGGCAAGTTGGGCCAGATGTGGGGATTGAACACGCAGCCAGACAAGATCGCGGGACTGGGACCATTTCGTTTGAAGCAGGTAGTGCCTGGCGAACGAATCGTTTTGGAGCGTAATCCTTATTACTGGAAAGTGGACGCCAAAAACCAGAAGCTACCTTACATCGACGAGCTTACGTTTCTGATCGTCCCCAACCAGGATGCGCAGGTAGTGCGCTTTCAAGCCGGCGATGCGCACATCGTCAGCGGACTGAGCGGAGACAACTATGCCGCTCTCGAACCTGAGCAGGCGTCACGGCACTTCAAGTTGTATGATGCCGGTCCCGGACTCGAATACAACTACCTGATGTTCAACCTGAATGATGATGTCACGTCCAGGTTGCCCGAACTGGCGCGCAAGCAGAAATGGTTTAACGATGTTCTTTTTCGCCAGGCTGTTTCTCTGGCTATAGATCGTGCCGGCATTGTGCGGCTTGCCTTCCGTGGACGCGGCGTGGCTCTGGCTACGCATGTGACCCCGGGCAATAAGCTTTGGTTCAACTCCAATGTTACGGCGCCGGCGCGTTCTCTGCCTAAAGCGCGTCAACTCTTGCAGGCTGCCGGCTTTTCCCAGAAACAAAACGGAATGCTTACGGATGCATCCGGACAGCCGGTTGAATTTACAATTCTGGTAAGCTCCAGTAATGCCCAGCGCGCACAGATGGCCACGCTGGTGCAGGACGATCTCAAGCAATTGGGAATGAACGTGCACGTTGTTACCATGGAGCAGCGCGCGACCATTGATCGCGTAGTCAAAAGCCATGATTACGAAGCAGTGATCATGGGTCTGGCCAGTGGTGATGCCGATCCCACTCCGGACATGAATGTGCTCATGTCCAACGGCTCAACGCACTTGTGGCATATGGGAGAGAAATCCCCGGCCACCCCGTGGGAAGCCGAGATCGACCGGATCATGCAGAAGCAGCAGGTGACGTTGAATCACCAGCAGCGCAAGAAGCTGTATGACCGTATTCAGGAAATTGAGGCAGAACAACTGCCCATGATCTATCTGGCCAGTCCCAACATCCTTGTTGGCGCACGTGAGGACCTTGGGAATTTTCAGCCCGCAGTCATCGAACAATATACTTTTTGGAACGCAGAGGAATTTTTTTGGCGCACCCCCGCCGGTAATCATTAATGGAAGACAACGCCAATACTATTGCCATATCGACACCACGGGACACAGCGGCTGAAGACGAGAAACTGGTACAGGGTTGCCTGAACGGCGATGAGAACGCCTGGAACACGTTAATCGACAAGTACAAGCGGCTTATCTATTCCGTGCCGGTCAAGTACGGGCTCAGCCCGGACGATGCCGGGGACATTTTTCAGAATGTCTGCGTCGATCTTTTCCAGAACCTGGCCAAGGTGCGCAAGATTGAGTCTCTGCGCTCCTGGCTCATCACCGTGGCCACGCATAAGTGTTTTCATCATAAAAAGCAGCAGAAACCCAATGTTGAGCTGGACGCCATGGAGCAGGAGGTGGCGCACGACATCGCCGTTGCTGCTCCGCAAGTCATGGAGGAAGTGGAAGAAGAGCAGGCGGTGCGTGATGCCATTGAAAAACTGTCACCGCGCTGCGCTGAGCTGGTGAAGATGCTGTTCTTCCAGCAACCACCGCTGCCGTACACGGAAGTGGCGCAGAAACTGGGTCTGGCCACCGGATCCATCGGCTTCATTCGCGGACGCTGCCTCAATCGACTGCAAAAAATTCTGGCGGAGCTGGGATTTTAATGGCTCAGGAAACGGCAACGCTCGGGCTGCTGCCCTGGATTGAGGAACTCTCCGCTATCGTCGGAGAGCAGGAGCGGCGTGACTTTATCTCCACCCGTCCGGAAGCGAACACGGCGACAGGCGTGCAGCAGCTTTATGACGCTGTTGTGACGCTTGTTCGTGTTGATGTCCCGCGTGCGGAGCGGCTCGCGCAGGTCAGTTCCTGGATTGCCGGCGAACTGAAAGATCCGGCGTCCATTGCGCAGAGCACCAGGGCTGTCGGCCACGTTCTCTACATCACCGGCCGGTACAAGCAGGCTATCCAGCATTATGAGCGTGCCATGGCCATCTTTGAGGAGCTCGGCCGGGACGTCGACGTGGCCCGCACCATCAGCGGAGCGCTGCAAAGCCTGATCTATGACGGCCAGTATGAGCGCGCTTTCCAGCTTGGTGATCACGCGCGTGCCATCTTCCAGCTTTATAACGATCGTCTGCGTCTCGCGCGTCTGGACAGCAACATCGCCAACATCTATTACCGTCAGGATCGCTTTCAGGAAGCAGCGGCGCTCTATGAGCAGGCGCGCATCGAGCTGATGGAGGTCGGCGAGCCGCTGGACATCGCCGCTGTTCTGCGTAACCAGGCCGTCTGCTATATCAGCCTGAATGAATTTACCCGCGCCCAGGATACGTATGTCTCTGCCCGCACTCATTGTCTGCAATACGGATTTTCTCTGCTGGTGGCGGAGGCGGACTACAACGTCGCCTATCTTCACTACCTGCGCGGAGAATATCTGCGCGCCATTGAGCTTTATGACCAGACTCGTGTTCTCTGCCAGAAGCTGGGTGACCGTTTCCACATGGCGCTTTGCGATCTTGACCAGTCGGAGATCTATCTTGAACTGAATTTGACTGAGGGCGGGGAAGAGCTTGCTCGCGCGGCATTCAACGCCTTCACCGAACTGGGTATGAAGTACGAAGCAGCGAAGGCGGCAACGTTTTCTGCCATCGCCATCAGCCAGCAGGGCCATCACCTGGATTCGCTGTTGATCTTCGACGAAGCTCGTGACCTCTTCGTCAAGGAACACAATCTTCTCTGGCCGGCGCTGATTGATCTTTATAAAGCATTGGTCCTGTGGGAAGCCGAAGAAGACGACAAAGCGGAAGATCTGGCCCATGCTGCCCTGGCGTATTTTGGCGAATCGCTCCAGCCCGGCAAAGCCGCGTTGTGCGAACTGCTTCTGGCTGCCATTGAACTGCGCGGCTATGATCCGGAAGAAGCCCGCCGCTATTGCAGTTCAGCGCTTGCCCGGCTGCTGCATATTGAGTCACCGGCGGCGTACCAGGCGTACTTCATGCTTGGCCAGGCGGAAGAATCAAGCGGCAACATCGAACTCGCCCGCCAGGCCTATGAAAAGGCCTATCGCAAACTGGACGACCTGCGCAGCCATCTTGGCAAGGAAGAACTCAAGATCGCCTTCCTGAAGAATAAGCTGGCAGTGTTTGAAGGCCTGGTTGTTACATCGTTGGCGGTACATTCAAGCTCCTGCAATGAGCATGACACTTTCGCATACATCGAACAGGCCAAGTCTCGCAGCCTGGCGGATATGATCGCCTTCCGCTCTACGTCGCTTTTCTCGCGTGCGGAACAGTCTCCCGCCATGGCACAGTTTCGTGACCTGCGCCAGAAACTGAATTGGAACTACCATCAGATTGAGCTGGAAGAATTGAATCCCGGTGGAGGATCCAAGGAGCGCGTGCGTACGCTGCGCCAGCAGAGCCGCGAGTATGAAGACGCCATGGTCAAGGCTTTTTCGCAGGTGCAAACCGAGGACAGCGAATTTGCGAATCTGCAAACCGCGAAAACTGTTTCCTCCCGTGAACTGCAACGCACCATCCCTGATAGGACCATGGTGGTGGAGTTTTACTCCGCCCGTAACCGCTTCTACGTTTGCCTGATTTCACGTGACAGTCTGCGAATCATCCCCATTACCGGCGTGATGGAAGTCCGGGAAAAGCTGCGCCTGCTGCAATTGCAGCTCGCCAAGTTCCGTCTGGGTGAGGACTATGTCCACCGCATGGAGAAATTGCTGCTCAAGGCCACGCAGGCCCATTTGGAAGAGCTGTATGACCTGTTGATCGCCCCCATACGCCACTATCTGGTGGCCGATCATCTAGTCATGGTGCCGCACTCCTTTCTTCATTACCTGCCATTTCACGCTCTTTCTGATGGCAAGCGGTATCTCATCGACGATTTTTCCATCTCGTACGCTCCCAGCGGCAGCATTTTCGCCATGTGCCAGGCAAAGCCGGCCCACGCCGCAGCCAACGGTACGCTGGTTTTCGCCGTGCCGGACTCCCGTGCTCCTTTTATAGCGGATGAAGGCAAGTTCGTTGCGTCCACCATGCAGCCGTCACAACTCTTTGTGGGCACAGACGCCACTGAAGACCGCCTGCGGACCTTGGGACCGAGCAGCCGGTACATCCACATAGCCACTCATGGCTATTTCCGCCAGGATAACCCCATGTTCTCTTCCATTCGATTGGGGACATCATTGCTGAGCCTTTTTGATTTGTATCAGTTACAACTCAACGCTGAGCTTGTCACCCTCAGCGGGTGTGGAACCGGCATGAACGTGGTGGTGGGTGGAGACGAGTTGATTGGCTTGGTTCGCGGACTGCTTTATGCGGGCGCTCAGACACTGATGGTGAGCCTGTGGGAAATACACGATGAGAGCACGGCCGAATTTATGCGTGATTTTTATACTGCATATAAGGGCGCGGCGAATAAGGCACAGGCCTTACGTGAGGCGGTGCTCAGCTTGCGGGCCAAACGGCCCCATCCATATTACTGGGCGGCTTTTTCGCTCGTGGGCAAGTTTTCGTAACAATCTTTGCTGAGGCTATATTTTTGACCTTGGTCATGACTCTTACTGTACAGAAGCAGGCTCATCCGTCGACTGCTAAAGGGGGAACACGGACCCGGAAGCTGTGTTCCCCTTATAAAGATTCGAAAGACTGAAGACGGTGGAAAAAGACAAGACTATGCAAACCGCGCGCCATTTCGATATCACTGAGTGGGCTGATTTCGCTAGAAACTTGGTAACTCCTGAGCAAAACCAGGAGATGAGTGGCCACTTGCAGGCCGGATGTACCAGGTGCGAAAAGCTCCAGACTTTGCTGACCAGGCTAGTGGGTGTTTGTGCCCGGGAGATTGCGTTTGAAGTTCCCCGATACGCTGAACGCTCCGTAAAGGCGCTGGCCAGTCTCGGCAAAGAATCCCGTCGATCTGCGTTCCAGCGTTTGCTCGCCACACTGACCTATGACAGCACCAATGATCCTCAGCCCGTAGGCGTACGCGGTACTCATCAGATCAGCCGCCAGGTGTTGTTCCATGCCGGCGACTATTCAGTTGACCTCCGTTTTGAACACGAAAAAGGCTCCTCCAGCATGGTTCTTGTCGGGCAGATTGCGAACCAGAAGGCGCCTGACGAAGTAATGGCAAACCTCCCCGTAATTCTGCTGGCAGGCAAGCGTGAGTTATCCCGCTCCATCAGCAACTCGTTTGGTGAGTTCCAGATGGAATACGTGCCTCATACTGATTTGCGTTTGCTCGTTCCACTCGACGAAAAAGGACAGGAATTAGAAGTACTGCTGGAAAAGGCCCCCCGCGAAAATTAGGGCGGTATTGAATCTGACTCCGGGAAATCGACATGATGAAACTACGTAACCTGATTTTTTCTGCTGCTCTGCTCGCGCTTGGCCTTCCGGCTGCGGCGCAGAACACCTTCATGCTATCGGTCTCCCCCGCCAATGCACAGTCAGTGATCAGCGGTCACGGCTTAACCGTCATCAAAGAGCTCTATGACGGCTCCATTTGTGTCTACCTCGTCAGCTCTCCTTCCACTGATACTTCCGAAGTTGAAGCCGAAGTAGAATCTGATTTACGCGCCGTTGGTTTTGAGCCGGATCAGATTGCGTCTTTGCCTGAACTCAGCGGACTCACCCAGGCGACGCTCACCCAATCAAATACCAGCATTCTGGATACGCTGCCTGGTCGCACATTAGTCAGCTTCTTTGGCAGCACGGTTCCCAGCAACTACACCACGCAGGCCGCCACCAACATCATTCGCCTGAGTGACGCGCGCACAGCCACCCACCTCACTGGCGCTGGCGTTGTCGGCATCATTGATACCGGTGCAGATCCAAATCATCCGGCGCTTTTGCCCGCTTTGGTCCCGGGTTACGATTTCACCCGCGAAACAACTTTCGTTTCCGAATTCAACGACCTGGATCCGGCGCTCGCCGCCAAATTGCAGCAGTCCAACACCAGCATCCTCGACGCGCAGAACGTCCTTCTTCTGAATTCCTACACCGCGATCCTGGCCCAGTCCAACACCTCGATTCTTGACCAGTCCAATACCAGCATTCTGGACAGCACGTACCCTGACTTCGGTCACGGCACCATGGTCGCCGGCATCGTGCATCTGATCGCGCCCACTGCAAAGATCATGCCTCTGAAGGCGTTCCGGGCCGACGGCACGTCGAACCTCTCTGACATTGTTCGAGCCATCTACTTTGCTGCTGACCACGGGGTCAACGTGCTCAGCATGAGTTTCAGCATGCAGCAGTCATCCCCGGGGCTTCAGGCAGCCATTCAATACGCACTGGGCAAGAACGTGACGCTGATTGCGGCTTCAGGCAATGACGGTCTCAAGACCCTGGTATTCCCCGCCAGCTACAACGGCGTGGAAGGTATCGGCTCCACTTCCAATCTTGACGTTCGCAGCACTTTTTCCAACTATGGCTCTGGCGTGACTTTGTTTGCCGCGCCGGGTGAAGGCGTGATTACCACCTTCCCGGGCGGCGGTTACGCGGCGGCATGGGGCACTTCCTTCAGTACCCCAATGGTCGCAGGTGCGGCCTCCCTGGTCATCCAGGCGCGTCCTGCCTCCAAGCCGGGTGACGTGATCAACGCCCTCTCCAAAGCCAAGCAGATCAGTGATATGGGTTTCGGTCGCATCGATCTCTATCAGGCCCTGACGAACTGGGTACCGGTCGCCACCACCAGCTCTAGCAGCGGCACTGGAACAAGCGGAAGCGCCAGTGGCGGTCCCAGCAAGCCGTAATCAAGTACCGACTCGCTAACCCGCTAATCTCAAGCCAAATTTATTAGCTGTTTTAATTCAACGGACCGTTTTACTATCCTCTTGGTCCTAAGTAACCATCGTCTTTGTTTCGCCCCTCTCGGTTAGTCCTTCATCGTCCGTTTACGGATTTCTTTATTATTTTCAATGGTTTAGGGTTATCCGCGACCTCTGCTGAATTACGTCAACGTCATCTGAGCAGCTTTTCCTAAGCGAATTCTTCAAAATTGATTTGCTCGCTCTCATCCAGCCGGGCATACTTGACCTCGCAAGCAAGACCGCTATCAGAAGCACCAAAATATCAGCGAGGGGCCCAGTTAGTCGCCGACGGAACGACTTTCCAGGCTTAAAAGACACCCATGTATACAATTTTGAAAAAGACGCTTGGCGTAGCCCTGCTGTTGTGTTCGATCACAATGGCGGCACAGGACAAGTACGTGCTCGTTACATCACCTTCCAAGCTGCAGGACGTTTGCGGCCGGCACGGTCTTACTCCTGTAAGTCAGATTTCAGGCAGCAGTGGCAGCTCCGGGGGTTCAGGCACATATCTGGTCTCGGCCGCTTCGGTTGATCCTTCCATTGCTACAGATACTGAAGTTCAGAGTTTTGAGCCAGACCATGCCTTGAACGTGACAGAACTTTCCGGCACCACGCAGGGTAGCCTGCTACAGTCCGCGGGATCAGTTCTTGATGTACTTCCAGGACGCGCACCAGCCACTTATTTTGGAACCCAGGTTGCCAACTACTATGTAACGCAGCCGGCCTCCACTCTTACCCGTCTGGGTGCAGTTCAGAGCCAGACCAGCCTCAATGGTTCAGGTGTTCTTGTCGCCGTGATTGATACCGGCGTGGATCCTAATCACCCAGCTCTTGCCGGTGCCTTGGTCACCGGTTTTGATTTTGTGCACAACACCACTGGCGGCTCGGAATTAGTCGATCTATCCGCTGACCAGTTGGCCAGCCTTTCACAGAGCAACACCAGCATCCTTGACGGACAGAACCTGGTCCAGCTCAATAGCTTCACCATGGCGATTTTGAGCCAGTCAAACACCAGCATTTTGGACGGCGGTCCAAAATCGTTTGGTCACGGCACCATGACGGCGGGCTTGGTTCATTTGATTGCTCCCGGCGCCAAAATCATGCCTTTGAAGGCGTTCACCGCTGACGGTGGCTCTGACCTCTACAACATTCTTCTTGCCATTCGCTATGCTGCCGACCATGGCGCCAATGTAATCAGTATGAGTTTTGAGATCGCGCAGAGTTCGCCGGCGCTGCAAAACGCCATTCAATACGCGCTCAGTAAGAATGTAACCGTGGTAGCCGCGTCCGGAAATGATGGTCAGCAGATTCTGGTTTATCCCGCCGCTTACAACTCTGTCATCGGCGTGGGTTCCACCAGCAATCAGGACGGAAAAAGTGCTTTCACCAACTTTGGCACTAACGCGGTTTACGTGGCTGCTCCGGGTGAAGGTGTAATCACCACTTTCCCGGGCGGACATTATGCGGCAGGTTGGGGCACGTCGTTTAGTGCTCCGCTGGTCGCCGGAGAATCGGCGCTGATACTGCAGGCCCGCCCTTCATACAAGTCTAATGACGTAGCCAACGCCATCTCGCGCAGTAACATGCAGGTACCGCAGATGGGCCATGGACGAGTGGATCTTTGCCAGGCTATCAATAGCCTGGGGTCGGGGCTCGCATGTCGCTAGTCTGGGGACGTCCACGCACAAGCTTCTGACACTTCTTGAGCCTGCTTCTCAAGTGGCACAGAACAAAAGCCCTGCTTCGCGGCAGGGCTTTTCTCTGGTCGCTTAGAAAGGGAACTCAGAAAGCTCCGGCTCCCATTTGCCCGTAACGACGGAAGAAGCTATCAGACTTCCATTGCAGCCTCTGGTCGCGATCGGCCACTTTCAACAGCATGCCGCGAATGATCTCTTCATATTTGGCGGCTGCGGAAAGGTCCACGGGCTGGTCCAGATCATCTGAGGGCGCGTGGTAACGTTGCGTGAGCCAGTCTTTGAAAATCTTCTGCTCCGGCGATCCCGGTTCAAAGCCAACTTTCATGGCGAGGGCTGGAATTCCGTGACGGATAAAGTTGTACTGGTCACTGCGTATGAAGGAATTGCGTTGTGGCTCCGGATCCGGCTGCGCGCCTACGCCATTGCTCTGGGCCACCTCTTTGGCCACGTCACCAAGGTCCGACTCAGCCAGGCCATAGACGGTAAGCACCTTGAGTGGCACAATCGGCAGGAACATATCAATATTGATGTTTGCCACCATGGAGCCCGGTCTCACTGTTGGATGAGCGGTGAAATAACGCGAACCCAGCAGGCCCTTTTCTTCGCCGGTAACAAACAGGAAAAGAATTGACCGTTTGGGTTTCTCAGACTTGCGCAGAGAAGCGGCAACGTCCAGAAGCACAGCGCTGCCGGATGCATTGTCCATGGCGCCGTTGTAAATACGGTCGCCGTTGATCGGCTCCCCGATGCCCACATGGTCAATGTGAGCCGAAAGAACAACATACTCACCTTTCAATCGCGGATCGCTGCCGGGAATCTTTGCCACAATATTGGCTGATTCCAATCTCTTCTTGTTAACCGTAGTTGTGGCTTTCAGTTGCAGAGTCAGTGGAAACCGCGGAAGCTGCTTGCGATCTTTTGCCAGTTCAACTATTTCCTGAAGCTGATGTCCTGAACCTGTAAAGAGCTTGCCGGCGCGTTCAGGATTAAAAGTGACGGCCAGCTTTTGCCCCGGCGTATCGTCAAAATCTTTGCCTACCAGCACCATGCTGGGATGGGCACGATTGGCTGAAATTCGTGACCATGGAATATCCATGGAGGCCGGGTTCAGAATAGTTACCGTGCCGATCACGCCTGCCTGGCTCAATGTCTTCCAACGCTCGTTCAGCGTCTGGTAGTGCGATGAAAGCGCTCCTGGCAATTCTGCCGGGGATCCCGCCATAATCACGGCGATTTTGCCTTTCAGATCCAGGCCCGCAAGGTCGTCGTAGCCTTTTTCCGGCACCTTCATCCCGTAGCCAACAAAAACCATTCCCGCATGTACGCTGGGCGCAAGGTCAACGCGCGTGCTGAAGATTGCGTCCTCACCCAATGAAAGTGTTTCGACTTCGTCTTTGTTGATCAGTGCCAGGCTCGAATTCTTTTCGTCGATCTGGCGCGATTCAAACTCCATTGACTGGTAATATCCTGCTGCTCCTGCAGGCTCCAGTCCATTCAGCTTGAGCTGGTCCACCACGTAGGCCTCTGCTCGCTTTAATGCCGCGCTGCCTGTCTCACGGCCTTCCATATCATCGGCGGCCAGCACCTTCACGTATCCCCACCAGCTGTTGCCATCAAAATGGCTGGTTTGCTGTTGCGCAGTTTGCGCTTGGGCTGCTTGCGGTGGTGTGACTTGCGGTTGAGAAAGCAAGGGAAAAATCAGCACGGCGGCGAAACAGAAACATAGAACGGCGTTGCGCATCGGTAAGGGGGCTCCAAGTTAGAGAGTCAGGAATGGCAGGTTCCAGGATGGGTGCAATTTAAACTCTGTCCCATTGGTGAGCCTTGCCGTTCTTGTTGGGCGATAAGTGTATAGCGTCCTTCGCAAAATGGCACGTCCATTTCCAGGCACGCTCCCACCGCTTTGTGATAAGCGACGACTGAAACAAAAGAGAAACCGCGGGGCTCAGCTAGAATTTCTGCATGAAGACCAACGCCGTCCGTCTGCTGGATAGCCTCAAGGTGAGCTATGAGCTGCGCGAGTATGAAGTAGACCCGGAAGACCTTGCCGCTGAGTCGGTTGCTGCAAAGATCGGCATGCCGCCGGAACAGGTATTCAAAACCCTTCTGGCGCACGGTGACCGCAATGGAAACTGCTTTGCTATTGTTCCGGGCAATGCTGAGCTTGATCTGAAGGCTCTGGCTGCCGTTTCCGGCGACCGCAAGGTGGAACTTGCTTCGCTCAAAGATGTCCAGCCGCTAACCGGCTATATTCGCGGTGGTGTTACTGTCCTGGGAGCGAAGAAAGCTTTTCCGGTCTTCGCCGACGAAACCATTGAGATATGGGACACCATTTCAATTTCCGCCGGCGTCCGCGGAACACAGATCATACTTAAACCGGAAGACTATATTCGCGCTACCAATGCTGTGGTGGCAGATATAGCAAAAGGGAAGTAGGAGAATGATAGTTCTTTCGTCGGCGAATCAGTGGTTTCTTCATCTCCCGGGCAGGGGAGGGAACTTGTGCTTGTCGTGGCTCGGCGTACGAGACTTACGCCGTTGGATTTTGCTCGCCTGCCTGCAAGGTCTGTGAGACCGTTTTTGCATAGTCGCGAACTTTATCCAGGGAGGCCTTCAAGCCCGCCGCTTTTTCCTGCAAGCCACGGGCACGTGCCACGGCCATCACGGCTTCTCCCTGCATGCTGAGGCGTTCCAGGGTAGACAGCAGATATCCCAGGGCATCAGCGTGTGGTTTCCACAAATACGCTGATGATGCCTTCTGGTTGTACTCATCCACTTCCACAATCATGCGGGAAAGATACGCCACAATCATCATGAGGATATTGGCATAATCCGCGCGAAAACTCTTCTCCGTCCCATAGTCCACTTTGTACGCTTCCACTTCCGCGGCAGAAAGGGTGATGCGTGTGCGCTTCACTGGAACGATGGGAGCCACCTGAGGCTCTGACGTTCGAACATGCTCTTTGATGGCTTCTTTGGCGCTGTGGATCTTGCCTTCCTGCACCGAATTCTGCACGGCCTGTGACGGAGGCACCGCCAGCACTTCTGCCTGCACCGGAGTGGGCTTGGACGAGCCTGGTTTCTGTGCAGACATGAACGGGTTTGGCGCAGGTTGATGTTGTGATGGTTGCGTGGCTTGTGGTGATGACCGTTGGGCGATTACAGGTGGCGGGTCCGGCAGATTGGCTCCAGGTCCCTGTTGTGTGGTGGTGGTGTACACCGCGGGCTGATGTCCGGCAGTTCTCTGCGGGCGCTTGCTGTCCACTACTTTCTTAAACTTTGATACCTTGCGGAACTCATCCTGCGCGGACTGATAGTCTTCGGCCAGAATCTGTCCCGTCTCTACCTCGGTAAGCTGTTTGACCGTGATGTCGCCTTCCAGACGCGAAAGAATACTTCCGCCTTCGCGCTGCACGTTTTCCGCAAATGTCTTGATCTGCTTGGCGGCATCGTGAAACAGCTCATCGAACTTGCGGCCGAAAACATCATTCCATACCGCAATCGGCGCCAAAGCGCTGGGATGGTAAAACGATTTTCCGAGTGATTGCTTCAGTTCGCGCACGCGCTGAACAATGCCGGAGTCCATGACCTGGTCAAAATGCCGGAACTCTTCCAGTTCTTGATAAAGGTATTCAAATTCGGCGATGAGGTGAGTGTGCTCCTGCGGCAGGTTGGCGAACTCCAGACCTTCCAGCGCACGGTAGAGGTCGCCTTGAAATCCCAATGCTGCCTGGGAGACAAAAAAGTAAGAGCTATCCACTTCCGGCCGTTGCCACGCCGGAGGCCCACCATCAGTCCGGGGCGGATTGCGTAACAGGTACGTGATCACGCAATCCATCTTGTCGCGATCGCCCGATCTAGGCGAAGCCTTGCCCGCAAAATAGCGGAGGAGAGCATATGCGATTTCAAAGCCCGGTGTGGTTTTCAGGCTGTCACGGACCACCGGCGGTGTGATGGCCAGGTCAATCAGGTCGAGCCAATTCTTATAAATACCTAAGCTATTTTCGCCGGTGCCAGAGGTAGCCGCATTCTGAATGGCCTCAGGAATGGGCACACTATGCCCAAGGCTCTTTTCCAGAAGCCCGAGGTAGAAAGTATTTACGGTAGTAAGGTCTTGCAGCTCCTTTGGGGAGTCTTGTGACACTGATCCACTCCTGCGGTTCCGTATGGGGTGCAGATCCGGTTGGCGACAGTTTAAACCAGCTCACTCAAGTGACACAATGGAGCTTATTAACCAGAAAGACACTCCGGGCCAAGCCCCTGATTTGTAAAGATTTATGTGCTTACTGGCCCTATTTTCCGCCCATCACCAGCTTGGCAATCGTCTGCAACTGCATATTCGACGTGCCTTCGTATATTTTACCAATCTTCGCGTCTCTGAAGTACTTTTCCGCCGGATAGTCCTTGGTGAAGCCGACGCCGCCGTAGATTTCCAGTGAAACAGAAGCCACGCGCTCAGCCACCTGCGATGAGAACAGCTTCACCATTGCAGCTTCTTTTACAAAGTTCATCCCGGCATCTTTCATGCGCGCCGCGTTATAAACCATCATGCGGACCGCTTCAATTTCCGTGGCCATCTGCGCCAGTTGAAATTGCACTCCCTGGAAGTCCGAGATCGACTTGCCGAACTGCTTACGTTCCTGTGAATACTTGGCCGCGCCTTCCCATGCACCTCGCGCCAGTCCCAGCATCTGAGCGCCAATGCCAATGCGGCCTTCATTCAACGTCTCAATAGCGATCTTGTATCCTTTACCGACTTCTCCCAGAACGTTTTCCTTCGGCACTTTGCAGTCTTCCAGGATGAGTTCGCAGGTACTCGACGCACGAATGCCCAGTTTGTCTTCCTTCTTGCCAACGGTGAAACCGGGGAAGTCTTTCTCCACGATGAATGCCGTAATGCCTTTGTAGCCCGCCGCGGGATCCAGCGTGGCGAACAGAATGAATACGCCGGCTTCCTTGCCATTGGTGATCCACAGCTTGCGGCCGTTCAGGACGTAATCACTGCCCTTAAGCTGTGCGCGTGTCTGCATGGCGAAGGCATCAGATCCGGAGCCCGCTTCGCTGAGCGCGTACGCTCCCACGGTGTTGCTGGTCATGCGCGGCAGATAGCGTTTTTTCTGGTCTTCAGTCGTCCAGTGCAAAAGTGCGTTGTTCACCAGCGTGTTCTGCACATCCACAATTACACCGGCGGACGCATCAACGCGTGAAACTTCTTCCACGGCAAGGATGGCGTCAAAGAATTTTCCGCCAGCACCGCCAAACTGCTCCGGGACTTCAATGCCCATCAGCCCAAGCTGAAAGAACTGATCGATCAGCGAGTGATCAAACACGGCTTTTTCGTCCATCTCGCGGACTTTGGGACGGATACCGTCCTCGGCAAACTGGCGAACGTTATCGCGGAACAGTACTTCTTCTTCACTGAATGCGGTGAGTGGCTGGGGAACGCCGGCGACTTGAGCCAAAGCTTGGGACATAAGAAGAGTCCTTCAGGATAACGTTACAAAACCTTACATTGTAGCACTCAGTTTCGTTCCCATTTATCGGCAGCCGTATCCGTTTGACGGCGCCGCATTACATTCACGCCACTTGACGCCACTGCTATTCAGTATTTTAAATGCCTGTTATGCGCGTAGCCTTTTTAGGTTTAGGAATTATGGGCCAGCATATGGCCGCCAATCTTGTGAAAGCCGGACATGAAGTTTCAGTCTGGAATCGCACACCAAAAGACGTGCCGGGCGCAACCACTGCACCCACACCTGCTGAAGCCGCAAAAGGCAAAGAAGCGGTCTGGATGTGCGTGTCAGATACCAAGGCCGTTCAGTCCGTGCTGTTTGGCCAGGACGGCGTCATCAACAGCATCACCAGCGGCGCCGTGGTAGTTGACTCCAGCACCATCTCGCCTTCAGCCAGTCTTCTCTGCATGGAAGCCTTCCAGGAAAAAGGCTGTGATTTTCTTGACGCTCCCATGACCGGCTCCAAAGTAGCCGCGGAAGCAGGCAGTCTCATCTTCATGGTCGGCGGCAGTCCCGCCACCATTGGCAAAATGGACCCGCTGTTCCGCGCCATGGGAAAAACCGTGATCCACATGGGCGATAACGGAAAAGGCCTCGCCGCCAAACTAGCGCAGAACATGAACATCGCCTTTATTTACGAAGGCCTGTGTGAGAGCCTTACTTTGGCGAAGAAACTGGGCGTGAAGCCGGAAAAAATGTTCGAGCTCATCAGCGCGTCCATGATCCGTTCCGGCGTGGCCGAATACAAACAGCCTTTCATTCTCAACCAGGATTTCACACCGAACTTCCCGCTGCGTCTCATGCACAAAGACATACATCTGATGCTTGACGCCGGCAGGGAAAATGACGTGAAGCTTCCTGGCCTGACCAAGATCGATGAGATCTACGAAGAAGCCAGCAAAGCCGGATATGACGATCTGGATTACGCGGCCACCATCATGCTGCTGGAAGAGTGGGCCAACCTGCGGACGCGCTGGAAACCGTCTTAACCACGCTGGTTAATGAAATATCAGGCCATCGCCCAGGCGATGGCCGTTTTCTTTCCGCATCGAATTTATTTACCCGCCTTATTCACTTCCGGCTCCGGAACAAACTGGTAGCCCAGTCCTCGCACGGTGATCAGATGCTGCGGCTTGGTTGCGTCGGCTTCAATATAGCGGCGGAGCCTGACAACAAAATTATCAATCGCGCGTGTATCTGTGTCCTCATCCAGGTTCCAGACCTTTTGCAGGATTTCCTTGCGAGTCACCGGCCTGCCACTATTGCGAATCAGGTAGCGGAGCAGTTCCATTTCCATGAGGGTAAGCTGGAATGAATTCGGTCCATTGCTGAGCTGCAGCTTGTCAAAATCCACCGTCTTCCCAGCGAAAAGAAAAGTGTCAGCCGTAGTGACCGGCTCTTGCGCCGCTGATGGCGGAGATTGCAGCCATTTCTTGCGCCGCAGCAGCCCGCCAATTCTGGCCAGAAGGATGTCCAGACTGAACGGTTTGGGCAGGTAATCATCCGCGCCCGATTCAAATCCCTTGATTACGTCTTCCGTCCGGCCTCGTGCCGTGAGCATCAGCAGAGGAATAAAGTTCTGAGCCTTGCGCAACTCACTGGCTACAGTAAAGCCATCGATGCCGGGCAGCATCACATCGAGCACCAGCAGATCAAAATCATTTCCGCCGTCTTGCAGCCTCTTGACCGCATCTTCGCCATTGTCCAGCAGCTCAACTTTGTAGCCCTCGGCTTCCAGGTTAAAGCGCAGTCCCTGGGCAATGTGCTTTTCGTCTTCCACCACCAGAAGTTTTTTCATACGTGATAAACCCTTGGTAACCGGATGGTGAATGTGCTGCCCTGGTCAAGCCCCTGGCTCTCTGCGTAAGCATCACCATCATGCGTTCGTGCGATGGATCGCACAATGAACAGACCAAGTCCTGTACCTTTGACTTTACCTGTGCCGCGTCCGTGCACGCGATAAAAGCGCTTGAAGATGCGCTTGAGCTCTGACTTTTCAATGCCAATTCCATTATCGCGTATCTGAAAACACACTGTGTCCACATCCGGCGTAAGCAGTTCAACGGAAATCCTGCGCGGATCTTTGGTGTACTTTACGGCGTTCTCAATCAGGTTACCCACCGCAGTCCGCAGTTCTTCCGTATTACCCATCAGAGTGATTTGTCCCGGCGGTTCAGAGGCGAAGAACAGCTCTTCCTGGGAAAGACCGTGTCGCAAACGCGCCAGTTCCAGGCTCTCCTGGGCAATCGAAGAGAAGTTGGTGTCTTCCCATCCTTTTTTCTGCTTTTGATAGCGGATCTCACTCGCTTTCAGCACCTGCTCCACCGTCCCCAGCAGGCGATCCGTATCTTCCAGCATGAGTCGATAAAAATCGTGCCGCTGTTTCTCGTCCACGTTGCGCCGCTCCAGCGTTTGCAGATAAAGACGCAGGGAAGTGATGGGCGTCTTCAGTTCGTGTGTGACGGCATTCAGGAAGCTGTCCTGCTGCTCATTGCGACGGACCTCGCGTACCAGAAAAATGGTGGTCAATACCATGCCCGCAATGATCACGGGAAAGAAGACAATTCCCAGGACCAGCGGAACAACTTCCCGCCAGTTGAGAACAATCCATGAGACGTTCAGGTAAATGGCCAGTGCCACCAGGCACGAGCCCAGTGTGATGAAGAATGCAGTGGTTTTTCCCCGGCTGGTAATGCGCATGGTTAGCAAGATTGTAGTAGAGGCCGGGGTTCTGAAGAAGGGTCTAAGCGTTTAGCGGTGACAAAAGAAGATAGGAAACAGAAAAAGGGCAACGGCGTTGGGCCGCTGCCCTGGGAGCGAATGGTGAGTGAGAACTAGTCGTCGCCGCCTGCGGCTGCACTAACAGCCTGCATTTGGGAAGCGACGGTGGCTGCGGACTTCTTCTGCAAGGATTCGAGTGACGGTGCTTTCACGTCCCAGACCAGTCCCAGCGCGCGCAAGATGCAGATGCCGTACCAGTTGAAGTCGATCTCGCTCCAGGTCAGCCCATGGCGGGCCATCTGCGGATGCGCATGATGGTTGTTGTGCCAGCCTTCGCCGAAGGTAAGGAGCGCCACCCAGAAGCTGTTTCTGGAGGTGTCATTGGTCAGGAAACGGCGCTTGCCCCACATATGCGTGGCAGAATTTACCAGCCAGGTGGTGTGCAGGCCGATCACGGTACGCAGGAACGTTCCCCACAGGACCATCTTCCAGCCGCCAATGGCCAGCAGGATGATGCCGGACGTGGTGATTGGAACCCAATGCCACTTGCTGATGAAGGTATGAAATTTGTCTTTCCGTAGATCAGGGATATACGGAAGGAGGGCCGCGGAGTGATTGTGCATCACGCGACCAGTCATGATCCATCCCATGTGCGCCCAGAAACCGCCATCATTCGGGGAGTGCGGATCGCCTTCCACGTCAGTGTTCTGGTGATGGACGCGATGCGTCGCCACCCAGAAAAACGAACCGCCCTCAAGCGCCAGAGTCGCGCAGGTGGTCAGGAAGTATTCCATCCACTTATAGGTCTTGAACCCGCGATGAGTCAGCAAACGGTGATACGCCATGCCGACGCCGAGGCTGCCTGCCACCCACCATAGAAAGATCGTGACGGCCAGCCGTTCCCAGCTAAAGAAAAACAGGGCAGCGATGGCCCCAATATGAAATGCCACCATGAAAAAGGTGGTTAGCTTGCTGATTGGTTCCCTGAAAGTGCGATCGTTGCTTAAACTCACCGTGTGTTCCCCCTCATTCGATCAATCGAAATGATTTGGTTTTTGATCTTTTGGATATTGGATCGTTATTAAAACCCTAACAGCGATTTGCGAAGTCGTTTGTAATACTTGTGTAACAGTTAAATGGGTACTAAAGTCCGATGGCGGACAGTAACCAAGGATTGACGAAATCCCTCTAGAAATGGGCCTTTCTGCGCTTTCCACTGATCAAAACAGCTCATGGTATTTATCAGCGGCAGGCTTAAAAACCCCTAACCACAAAGGACACGAAGGGCACGAAGGAATCCGTTGCGACGCCCTGTCCTGACCATGATGGCTTCTAGCCGCAGAGCTGGATTTAACAAACATGAAAGATGGCGTCACAACCTGGAAATACTGCTGCCGCAGTGCTTAAAAAGCCACGAGGCCGTCCACGCGCCGAGTGGCGAGGAAACAGGAGCCTTCAAACAGCAAGGTGGAGAAATACTGTTAAGCGGTTTGCGAAGAAAAAGTCTGGCGCCGCAACAGGAGCCTCCAAAGAGCTGGGTGGGAAAACGACGCTGAGCGGTTCAACCTAAAACAACGAAGCTGAGGAATTGCTGGCCAGCTCTTTCATGCTCTCGAAGACGCAGGACCGTACCGGCGATTCGGGTGAAATGGCCTCAAGCGGCAGCGTGACTGAGAAATGCGGCGAGCGTCGTTGAAAGTCGATACTCAGGAAGTCCTGGGTATTGCCTCGCGCCAGTGACGTCATGGTTGAAGAGATCTCTTTTTGCCAGTCAGCGCGGGTACTGATCACCACCGGACCGGTCTGTTCAAAGGACCATCCTTTTACCGTGGGTGAATTCTTGCGGCTGCTGCGGGCATACCAGCGGAAGTTCTGGACGTGAAGCGCAAAAGCGGGAGGAAGATCGAGATCGGCTTGAAAAGTGAGGGTTTCCGGTTGTCCCTTGATTTTGCTAACAAGCCAGTGGAACGGCAGTTCGTAGGGAATCATATCCACCATCACGATAGCCTGGCGGAATACCCCATGGGTGAGACGGATCGGAACCCGCAGTCGCGATGATGAGATGCGACGTACAGCTGTGACATGACCTTGTCCGGCAAGAGCGGTCTGGATCCAGCGGCCAATTTCTCCGGCGCGTCGGCGGCTGCAGCGCGTAGCCACCCAATACCAAACCACACACGCCGCCACAGTGATGATGAGTGAAGCAACCAGGAGGAACATCGCAAACATAAGATGCTTTTCGGAGTCTTTGCAGATGCGTTCGTTTCTCCTCAATTTTACGCGGAGGCGGGCCAAAGCGGAGCTGCTGTATCAGCCCCTGAAATTGCAGGCATTTGCACTGAAACCGGTGCGTAGGTGGGAACTCTCAAGCTATTCAGAGTCCTCGATAGATGCCGCCATCGGCCAGCACTGTCTGTCCCGTGACATAAGAGGCGCGTTCTGACGCCAGCCAGAGGATTACGTCCGCGATCTCCCGTGGTTCGCCCAGGCGGCGGATCGGCGTCTCTGCGGCCCAAGCCTGGTAGACGTTGTCCGGAGCCGTTCCGGCAGCCAGCGCTCGCACTCCGGCCAGTTCCTTCAAGCGTTCTGTGGTGGTGTAGCCCGGGGCTACGTTGTTAACCAGGATGCCGTCTTTACCAAACTCATTAGACAGGCTCTTCACCAGCCCAACCACCCCTGCACGGACAGCATTGGACATGATGAGCTCCGCCACAGGCTGTTTTACCGTGACTGACGTGATGGTGATGATCCGTCCCCAGCGATGCTTTTGCATGTAAGGGATCGTGGCCTTGGCCAGATGAACCACGCTCATAAAGTTCATGTCGATAGCGCGCTTCCAATCGTCAGTGGACGTGGAAAGGAAGTTCCTGGCGGGAGGTCCGCCGGCATTGGTCACGCAGACATCAATTCGCCCAAACTGCTTGGCGGCCTGTTCTACAAAACGGCTGACTGCTGAGGAATCCGTTACATCAAGAGCTTGAGCATAAATTTCAGCCTGCGTGGATTGACGGATCTCGTCCGCTGCTTTGCGCAGGGTGGATTCCGTCCTGGCACACATGGCCACCTGTGCGCCTTCGCGCGCGAACGCCTCCGCCGTCGCACGGCCAATGCCCTCACTGGATGCGGCAACAATCACGCCACGACCCTTCAATCCAAGATCCATTGTCTCTCGCTCTCTCAGGAAGTTGGTGGCTGCCCGACGTACACCTGTGTGGGCGCTCCCGCTTTGATCTCGTTTTTCTCGAAACAAGCCTTGATCTGGCGGCGCAATTCACGCGCCACTCCATACTGTTTACCCGGCCGGACTTTCACAGTCATCAGGTAATCTACCTCTTTTCCGCGCACTCGCTCGATGCCTGGTACCTGCGGCTCTGCCACCACGTCATCCTTGAACGTTGAGTCGTTGTAGAAGGCCTCCGCAACCTGTTTCAGTAACTCCACAATTCGATCACTGTTTTCGCTGTAGTCGACGGCAACCTGCATGTTGACCTGTGACCAGTCACGTGTGGCATTGCTGACGATGACAATCGAGCTGTTAGGAATAATGTGCAGGGTGCCGTCACCATCGCGCAGCAGTGTGCGCCTCATGGTGATCTCTTCTACCACGCCGCCTACGCCCGCTGCTTTCACCGTATCGCCGATGTCAAACTGATTTTCAGCCAAAATGAAGAATCCGTTGATCACATCCTTGACCAGCGTCTGAGCGCCGAAGCCGATAGCCAGGCCGGCGATACCGGCGCTCGCCAAAAGCGGTTCGATATTTATTTTGAATGCCAGGTTCAACACATACATTCCCGTGAGAAACACAATCAGGAATACGCCAACGCTGCGCACAACGCCGGCAACAGTCCGTACTTGCTGGCTGCGGACCGGACCATGCGGGGCTCTCTTCTCCGTGGCGGCAATCACTTTGCGCGAAATCACGTTGAGCAAACGTATCAGGACGAACGCGAGCACCAGGATGACAACAACCTGGGGCGCGCTGTCGCGCACCCATCCCACAAGGTAGTTGTGCCACTGATGCCATATATTGCCAAACTTTTCTTCAATCATGTCCGCAGCGGATTATAAATGAGCGAAATGGCGTTTTATAATCGTGGAAGTCTCGATCATTTAACTAATACAAGCGGTTTGTCCGCAGCCAGGGCAAGAAGAGGTTTGTGTGTCAAACAAAACACGTCAATGGATCGCCATCATAGTATTCACTGTCATTACCGGCTTGATGTTTGCCGGAGTATGGGCGAGAGCTCAGTTTGTGCCCCGCGAAACTTCAGACGTAGAACGGGAGATGCATGACAAGCAGTTGAAGGAAGCCAACAAGAAACGCCAGCAGGATTTAAAGAACGACACGGATAAGCTGTTTCAGCTGGCCACTGAACTCAAGGCCGCCGTTGACAAGACCACCGAGAATACCTTGTCGCTTGAAGTTATACGCAAGGCGGATGAGGTGGAGAAACTGGCCAGGCGTGTCCGGGAGAAGATGAAAGAGACGGTAGGAACCGCGCCGAGCCTGGAACCGGTGCCGACTCCGCGACCGCAGTTTCCTCGCTAGAGGCAGCCCTATTGCGAAAGATAAAAAAACCCGCCATTTCCGGCGGGCTTTTTGTTGAAACCAGTAAATCGTTATGCGGCTTTCGCTGCCGCCTTTTCCGTGCCGATGCGCATACCGTAGAACGAGCGGTACACGAAGAAGACGGAGATCAGGAAGAAGATCACTGCCAGGATTGACGTAAAAGTGCCACCCTGTTCATTGGTCATCTTTACCGCAAGCTGAACGGCCAGCAATCCAAACAGCGTGGTGAACTTGATCACCGGGTTCAGGGCCACGGATGAGGTGTCCTTGAAAGGATCGCCCACCGTGTCGCCGACCACCGTTGCATCATGCAGCGGAGTGCCTTTCATTTTCATTTCAGTTTCGACCACTTTCTTTGCGTTGTCCCAGGCTCCGCCGGCATTAGCCATGAAGATCGCCTGATAGAGACCGAAGATGGCAATCGAGATCAGGTAGCCGATGAAGAAGTACGGCTCCACGAATGCGAAGGCCAGCGTGGCAAAAAAGACTGTCAGGAAGATGTTGAACATGCCTTTCTGCGCGTACTTGGTGCAGATTTCAACCACCTTCTTACTGTCTTCCACGGACGCTTTCTCAACGCCTTCCAGCTTGATGTTCTTCTTGATGAACTCAACCGCGCGATAGGCTCCAGTGGTCACGGCCTGCATGGAAGCGCCGGTGAACCAGTAGATGATCGCGCCACCGGTGATCAGTCCCAGGACAAATGGAGCATGCAGCAGGGAGAGATTTTCAGTGTGTTTGGTGAGGCCATCGGTTAGCGCCATCATGATGGAGAAGATCATGGTGGTTGCCCCCACCACGGCCGTTCCAATCAGTACGGGCTTGGCAGTCGCCTTAAAGGTGTTACCGGCGCCGTCGTTTTCTTCCAGCAGGTCTTTTGCCCGCTCAAAGTTGGCGTCAAACTTGAAATCCTTCTTCAATTCCTGCTTGATGTTCGGTATCTGCTCGATCAGAGACAGTTCGTAGACCGACTGAGCGTTGTCCGTAACAGGACCGTAGGAATCCACGGCGATAGTTACAGGGCCCATACCGAGAAAGCCAAAAGCTACCAGGCCGAAGGCAAAGACCGCGGGAGCCAGCATGAGCGGCGCACCGTGGAACATGTCGCCGAGACCAAAGGTGCTGACGTAAAATCCAGCGGCCATGAGAGCAACAATACTGATTCCCAGCCAGTAAGCCGAGAAGTTGCCGGCAACCAAACCGGAGAGGATGTTCAGTGACGCGCCGCCTTCTTCTGATGATGTAACCACTTCCTTCACGTGGCGTGAGTCGACGGACGTGAACACCTTGACCAGTTCAGGAATGATGGCTCCGGCCAGCGTACCGCAGGAGATGATGGTAGCCAGCTTCCACCAAAGAGAGGGATTATCGCCAAGATTAGGGATGATGGCCCTGGACACGATGAACGTGAGCGCGATGGAGACAATCGAGGTGACCCACACCAGTGACGTCAGCGGCGTTTCAAAGTTCATGTGGTCAGAGTTTTCGAAGCGCGCTTTGGCAACGGCCTCATTGGCGAAGTAAGAGAAGGCGCTGGAGACCAGCATCATGATGCGCATCACGAAGATCCAGACCAGCAGTTTGACCTGGACGACAGGGTCATGCACGCCAAGAAGAATGAACGTGATCAACGCCACGCCGGTCACGCCGTAGGTTTCAAAGCCGTCAGCGCTGGGGCCGACTGAGTCGCCGGCGTTGTCACCGGTGCAATCTGCGATCACGCCAGGGTTGCGGGCGTCGTCTTCCTTGATCTTGAAGACGATCTTCATGAGATCGGAACCGATGTCGGCAATCTTGGTGAAGATGCCGCCTGCAATACGCAGGGCAGCCGCGCCAAGAGACTCACCAATCGCAAATCCGATGAAGCACGAGCCGGCGAATTCGCGGGGAATGAAAAGCAGGATGCAGAGCATAATCAGCAATTCCACGCTGATCAGCAGCATGCCGATGCTCATACCGGCCTTAAGCGGAATGGCGTAAATGGCGAACGGCTTGCCACGAAGACTGGCGAACGCCGTGCGCGAGTTGGCAAACGTATTTACGCGAATGCCGAACCACGCCACGCCATAACTACCGGCAATGCCCACCAGGCTAAACAGAAGAATGATGATGACGCGTGTGGCTTCAAACTTCAGCAGTGTCCCGAAGTAGAGCACAATCACCACGGCAATGAATGCTTCCAGAATCAGGATGAACTTGCCCTGCGTTACCAGATAGGTTTTGCAGGTTTCATAAATCAGCTCAGAGATTTCCCTCATGGAGCGATGGACGGGAAGGTTCTTGAGCTGCATGTAAATCATCAGACCGAAAAGCAGGCCGAACGCGCAGAAAATCAATCCGATGGAAAGCAGCGTGTAACCATTGATCCCGTTAAGGAAAAGGACGCTTTTCATGTCGGGCAGTTTGAGGTTGGCCTCTCCGCCGGCATCCTGCGGGGGCGCGCCGTTGGGCGGGTTGGCAACTTCACGCTGGCCCATGGCGCCCGGTTGTGGGTTGGCTATTGAGCCGGGTTGTTGTGCCGCGGGTTGCTGGGTTGATGATGGTTGTGTCTGCTGCGCAACAGCAGGTAGAGCAACACATACAAACAATATCAGGGCGACACAAGCGATCATCCGGCGGGCAGAAATTACACGCTCCATCAGGCCCGCTGAGAGCCAGCTGTGCATAATGATTCCTCCAAATAGGGTTCGGAAATTTGGCAGTTTTTGAGTTTACTAACGCTTTTCGGGTTATTCCGGAAACGCGCTTCCACATCAAGAACCGTGGTTTGAGGCTTGGCCGCGTCGGAGTTCATTGAGAAAGACTAAGGGAGACACACACCTCCCGCCTTCACCAATGAAACGTGTTCTTATATCATTTTGGCGATTGTAAGGTCAACGTAATGAAGGGCCGTCAACATTTACCCGCTGCAAGCCGTCAATTCTGGTCCATCCCTTTACTGATTTCGATGGATCCCGCTCCATTGTTAGCCACCACTCTGGGGCCACCTTTGCCGATTTTTCCCTGAACATGTGACTTGGAGACGTTTCCGTTCTGGAGTTCAAAGCCCTGCCCCAGATTGACCTTGCCGAATCCAGTCTGAGCCTCAAGGTCGAATGAAGCAGAGGCTGGAATTTCCATCTTGATGGAGCCTGCGCCCACGCGTAGTTCCCAGTCGCCTTTGGGCTCGCCACGGGCCGTAATTTTTCCCGCGCCGCTTTCCGCCACCACCATGCCCGCTGGAGAGATCACTTCAATGCTGCCTGCGCCAGTGCGTAACCGCTCATCGCCGCCCAAGCCTTCCGTTGCAATTGTCCCGGCGCCTGTGGTTCCTTCCACCCGTTGTTTCAATCCCTTGATGCGCACGTTGCCCGCGCCACTGGTCGCGCTGAGTTCGGTGTCATCCGGCACAGTGATGTCATAGTCGACAAAGACGTTCTTCTTCAAATCCCTGCCTCCCACTCCGCTGATCTGGATGGTGTTTCCGTCCTGGCTGATGGGCGGGTTGGACTGGATCTTATCAACTTTCGCTTCGCCGCTCATGCCGGGAAAGCCACCACGAGCCCGTATGTGCCCGGAGATGGTGATGGTCTGCGCCGGTCCGGTGTGGACGTTGATGTTGCCAGCGTTGGTTTCCACCCTTAGTATGGCTTTGCTTGTGACCGTCAGCGTTTTCTGGAAGCTGCCTTCCCGCAAGGGTCCATGATTGCAGGCGACCATCAATGGCGCAATGAACATCAGCAGAGCAACCGCTTTAAGCTTCTTCATGGCTAAATCCTGGGCTGGCTCGACTTCGAAAGCAATGTAAATGCGCAAGGATTATAGCTGGAATGAAGATTGCAATGCGGAAGTCTTTTACACGCCTAAACTCGCGATACTAGTTCCAAACTAGTATCGGAATCCATCAAGACTTCCGCCTGCATCAAGACAACTATCGCAGAAAAGTAATAAAAGGCTTACCCAATGCCGCCTGAATGAACGTTGCGGATACTGTAAGCGTCACCAGTGCGCTCACAATCACTACGGTCCGCTGCCTGTATTTCAGAAAGGGGCGCGGCGTCATCTGCCAGAGCAGCCAGGCACACAGTGGAATAATCTGGATCGCGTGCAGGGCAATGAAATGCGCAATGCGTAGATCGCCGGCAACGGTACACCAGTTGAGGAAGGGAAGTCCCTGACTTCCGTCAGCGGCGCCGACGGTGTGCGAGCCTCGTGCCAGCATGTAGCCGCCGATGGCGTTTCCAGCCAGAAAGATCCCCATGCTTAGCCGGATAGCCAGGACTTGTGCCCGATCAATCAGCAGGGTCTGGGAGGAGCGCAAGAACATAACCAGCAGCCAGACGCTGATTGCCGTGACCACAGAGATCATGGCAGAAGTGGCTTGGGCGGCGATGACATCTACCTTGGTGAGAGCACCCAGGTGAATGCTGCGATATGCCTGGACGATCAGGCTGGCCATCTCAAGCGTTATGCTGCCGATGATCGCGTATCGTGCAACTTTGTGCTGCCAGTACGGCAGGTCAAGAACTGACAGAAACAGGCTGATGGTCCAGACAAAGCTAGCGAAGGAAACTGAAAACTTCATCGGCTTGATCCAGGCACTGGTAGCCAGCGCATGGCCGTCTGTGAACATCAACCCGGAAAGTACCGCAACCGAGGCTGCCAGCATCCAGCCAAAGCGTGAGAGCATGGGATCAGTTGCATCGAGGTTGCGCACGAAGCGCCAGATGCCGGACGGCGCTAATGTCGTCCGGGCGGAGTTGATGAAGGCTGCAATCCAGGCGATGCCGAGCGGTCCAGCCCATGAATTGCCCAATGTGATTGTTTCCAGAGTCCCTGTTACTTCCTGCTGTTCTAATGTGGTGCCCCGTAGGTACGTCATGGTGCCATCCGTCCTTTCTGTTTTTAAAAGGCGGAGCGATTTCAGGCACACGTATCCTGTGGCGTTCACGCGATGGATCGCGGAGGCCGTTTAAAGACACGAGTTCTCATGCGCGCGATGACTTGCGCATAAGGGGACAACTCGATGTGTGATTGGAAAAAGCGATGAGGTACTGCAACAGCTCAAGCCGTCAACCTACCAAACGCACTTTCACAACCAGCTCACACGTAGCCTGATTGCCCTGCCATTGGCTTTCATTCCGTGTCTGGCGGTTTACAAACGTCCCGGAGAAGACTTCCGCAAGAGCCACTTTCTGAAAGCATCTTGTTACGAGGTATAAGGTGCACCAAGGTAATTAGAAGTTGATTGGAACAGGATTAGAAGTTCCAAGAATCCATAGTTTCCACGGCTTACTAACATAGGAGGTCCCTATATTAGGGATTTGGAATTGTTGGTGGGAAACAAGAGCGTAACAGCTTGCCCAATCGGTGAGTTAAATCTGTTGAGTTTGTTACGAAAACGAAAAAAGGCTGGGCAATGCCCAGCCTCTTGGACAGATGGTGGGTAAAGCTAGTCGATATAGATATCGCCCGAGCCGGTGTGAAGATCCAGGGCCACCCCGCCGTTGTTAACTTTGCCATGGATGTGGTTCTTTGAGATTCCGCCCTGATAGGTAACAGGATGGCTTACTTTCAATGTGCCGGATGATGTGCGGGCATCAAGATCAAAAGACGCCTGTGTAGGCAGCTTGAGCGTGATATTGCCGGAACCGGCCCCCAGCCGCCAGTCGCGAGTGGCTTCGCCTTGAGCCTGTATGTCACCGCTTCCAGTCTGGGCTCGCACTCCGCCTTTCACCCCCTCGAGCTTTACGTTGCCGGAGCCGGTGCCCACTTTGATATCGCCGGCAGCCACCTGGTGCATCTCCACGTCACCGCTACCTGTGTGGGCTTCGATCTCGCCGCCGGCGCCGTAGGCACGAATGTTACCGCTGCCGGTATCGGCAAACAGGTTGCCCTTGACATTGTTGATTTTGAGATCACCCGACCCGGAGTGCACGTGTGTTTCCGCGCCGATATTCTCCAGCGTGATGTTGCCCGAGCCCGTTTTGGCGGTGAGCGATAACTGAAGACCGTTGATCATCTGGTCGCCGGATCCTGTTTGCGACAACAGCTTGGTTTGCGCAGGAACCGTCACGTCATAGTCAATGGAGATGTTGCGCAATAGCTCACGGTCTTCGACGCGACCAACCACAATCATATTGCCCTGCTGCTTGACGGGCGGATTCTGTTCGATCTTGCGGATTCTTTCCTCAACGTCACCACTGCCAAACAGCCATGACGCGCCGTTGTTGCTGCCATGGATTTTGGCGTTGATTTGCACGGTGTCATTGGTGCCTACATGAACGTTGATGTTGCCGGAGCCGGAGACCAATTCCATGTCTACCTGACCGTTCACCTTGAGCGTGCGCTCAAAATGGCCAGTGGGAACGGCCGCAGCCTGTACCGCTGTGATTGCCATGGCGGCAAACAGCAATGCCATGTTTTTAATTGCTCTTAGTTGCATTCCAATTCCCTCCCTGTGTGCGACCAATTATTTTTACTGCAGCAAGACCTGCTGACCTTCATTCAGGCCGCTGAGAAGTTCAGTCTTGGATCCGTTGGAGATGCCAACCGTCACATTGACCTTCTTCTTGCCATCTTTGCCGGCTGAGTCTGCGATTTCGACGGAAGCCTTCCTGTCCTTGTCATAAATCAGGGAAGCTTCCGGAACGATCAATACGCCTTTATGTTCTTCCAGAATGATTTCCGCGTTGGCGGTCATCTGTGATTTCAACTCGCCCTTGGAGTTATCAATAGACACGCGCACTTCAAACGTGGTGACGTTGTCCTTTTCCACGCCCATGGGGGATATTTTGGTGACCTTGCCTGAGAAAGTGCGTTCTTTGTACGACTCAACCTTGATGCGCGCGGGCTGATTCAGATAGACCTTGCCGATATCGCTCTCGTCCACTTTGCCTTTCACGTAGACTTCGCGCGTATCGCCCATGGTCATCACCAGCGTGGCCGACGATCCTAATACCAGAATGGAGCTCACAGCATCGCCGACTTCAACGTCACGCGAGAGGACAACGCCATCAATCGGCGCCAGGATGGTGGAATTGCGGTACTCCTCATCCTTCTCTTCGAGCTGTGCTTTGGACTGTGAAACCTGGGCCTGGGCCTGCCTCATCTTGGCGGTGGCGGAAACCACGTTGGCTTTCCCCAGTTGCTGCTTGTTGACTGCGAGTTCGTAATTCTTCTCCGCATCGTCCAACGCGGAAGCTGAGACGACGCCATCTTTGGCCATCTGCTGGGCGCGTTCATAGGCACGCTTCAACATCGGGACGTCAGGCCCCTGGGCGTCATATTTAGAACGTTCGAGTTCAGCTTCAGCAGCGTGCGCATTAGCTTCTGCGGCTTCCAAAGATGCTTTCTGCTGATTGACCTGCGCCAGAATCTGCTGCTTGTCCAGTTCTGCCAGCACCTGGCCCTTCTTTACGGTATCGCCGTAGTCGACGAAGAGCTTTTCCACGATGCCGCTGGCCTTTGACTTAACTTCAACCTTGGTGATGGCTTCTATCTTGCCGGTGGCGACCACGCTCTTGGCCAGGTCGCCTTTTTCCACTTTCGCCAGCTTTGACTGGTCAAGCTTGGTGCCGGAATGTTTTGCGGCCACCAGACCTACGGTGATGACCACTACAGCAACTGCTGCGCCGATGATGTAAAAGAGCCGCTTACTTTTTTTCTTGCCGTTTGCCACGGGAGTGCCCCCTGTTAAGGCTTGTCAGTGAGTGAATACGTTGGGCGAATGAAATTGGTTCCAGAAATTCCAAAATAGACGTCTTGCCTGTAAAGCACAATAAGGCCTTAGACCGGAAAAGCGGGAAAAAGAGAGCAAAACCTTTGCCCTCAGCCTGATTCGCGAGGACTGATGCTGGACTTTAAGAGATTCCTTCTGGAACCGGGCCGCAGCGATGTCCCCAGCACTGATTGTGGCAGTCACAGTGTAAAATTGAAGGCTATATGGTCACTCTGGTGCTGCTCAGGATCATTCTTGTGGTCCTGCTGGTGGCCGCCAATGCCTTCTTTGTCGCCGCTGAGTTTGCCATGGTCAGCGTCCGTGACACACGGATCCAGCAACTGATCGAGCAGCGACGCATCGGTGCGCGTACGGTCTTGCGAATCCAACAGCACCTTGATGAGTTTCTACCAGCAGTCCAATTTGGAGTGACTCTAGCCAGCCTGGGCCTGGGGTGGGCAGGTGAAGAAACCCTGGCTGCCATGATCCAGCCATGGCTCGGAAGCATCCCGTATGCGCGTGTCTATTCGCACGGACTGGCAGCCACCCTGGCTTTTGCCGCTATTACCTATCTTCTGGTCATTCTCGGGGAACTGGTGCCGAAATCGCTGGCTCTGGAGCGTGCAGAACGTGTAGCGCTGGCTGTGGCCGCTCCCATGGATGTATTCATGCGACTGGCCCATCCATTCCTGGTGGTGATGAACAAGTCCGGCAACCTGGTGTTGCGTGGATTCGGATCCCGGCTGCGGCGCGAAGGCAGCGGTCACTCGGCGGAAGAGTTGAAGCTGATCGTTACGGCGAGCCGTCGCGTGGGCCTGCTGCCGGAAGCCGAAGAGGACATGATCCACAACGCTCTGGAACTTGACCACTTAACGGTCCGGGAAATCATGGTGCCGCGGCATAACATTTTTTCTCTCTCTGCTGACATGCCTCTGGATGAGGCGATGGCCAAGGTGGTGGAAGAGCAGCATTCCCGCGTTCCGGTTTACGATCCACAAAAGGGAAGGGAAAACATCATTGGCCTGCTGTACTCCAAAGATTTATCGCGCATGATGCACATGCGGCTTTCGACGGGGATGATGTTCGGCAACAAGCCGTCGGCGTTGAAGGTACGACACCTGATGCGTGAAGTGTTATTTGTTCCGGAATCAAAGTCCGCGGCCGGAGTGTTGCTGGAGTTCCAGACCCGCAAACGTCATCTGGCCATTGTGGTCGATGAGTTCGGATCTGTGAGTGGGCTGGTTACGGTGGAAGATGTTCTGGAACAACTTGTAGGCGAGTTGGAAGACGAGTTCGATGTAGCGCAGCCGGCCGTGGCTTCCTTGGCCTCGGGTGCGGTTGTAGTGGACGGAGCTTCCAATATTCGAGATCTGGAAACGCATTACGATATCGTCCTGCCCCGTGATCATGGATTTGAAACTCTGGGCGGCTTCGTACTTGCGCAACTTGGCAAAATTCCCCATGGCGGCGAGATATTTGAATTCGACCATCGTCGCTACACTGTGCTGCACATGGAAGGCCGGCGCATTGCCCGCGTGAAGATTGAAAGCGTGGGCCAGCCTACTTCGATCGAGACCGCGATCTGATGCTGCGTTACATCGCAACCCGCCTTCTCTATATGATCCCCGTTTTATGGCTGGTTGTTTCCGTGGTCTTTCTGCTGATCCATATGGTCCCGGGCGATCCCATACAGCAGATGCTGGGTGAAGGCGCTTCCGCCGCCGACATTGAAGCGACCCGCCATGCGTATGGACTCGACGTGCCCGTTGGCCGCCAGTATGTGAATTATTGGAAGGGCGTGCTGCATGGCGATCTTGGCCGCTCTCTCCGCTTTGATCAGCCGGTCACACGTCTGGTATGGCAACGTTATCCGGAAACGATGCGGCTGACTCTGGCGTCAATGGTTGTCGCGTTGTTGATTTCCATCCCTGCCGGTGTCCGCTCAGCACGAAGACGCAATCGCTGGGATGATCGCGCGTTGAGCTTCGTCAGTCTACTGGGTCTCTCGTTTCCTAATTTTGCTCTGGGACCAATCCTGATTTTGTTCTTCTCCATCAGGCTGGGATGGCTGCCTGTTTCAGGATCAGGAAGCATCGCACACCTGATACTTCCGGCAATCACGATGGGCGGAGCGCTGGCGGCAATCCTTACGCGCATGGTTCGCACTGCGATGCTGGAAGAGTTGAGCCAGGACTACATCCGCACTGCGCGGGCGAAGGGCCTCTCAGAAAACGCGGTAGTCTACAGGCATGCGCTTCGGAACGCGCTGGTTCCCGTGCTGACTGTTGTGGGTTTGCAATTCGGCGCGCTGCTGGCCGGAGCCATTGTCACTGAGACCATCTTCTCCTGGCCGGGCATTGGACGTCTCACCATTCAAGCCATCGGCAACCGCGATTACTACCTGGTTCAGGGCGCGATCCTTATGATCGGCCTCACGTATGTCGTGGTGAATTTCATGACCGACTTCTTTTATTCCCTGGCGAATCCACGCATCAGACAGTAAAGCTATGAGCAAAATGCTTGCCACTGATTGCACTGATAACACTGATCTTCACTGATTCTTCAAAAAACTTCTTTAGGTACACCGCGGTTCAGGGGTGGTTGATCGCGAAACGTTGGCCGGTTTGCCTCAAACAGCTGGATTTTAATCAGTGAAAATCTATGTTATCTGTGTAATCAGTGGCAAGGTCTTTGGTCATTTGAGGAAACAGCTTGAAATATCCCTGTGATTCCGTTGCGACATGCCCAGATGAGGTTATGACGCCCTCAAAATCTCCGGTGCGCGGCGGGTGGGTGCTGGTGGCGGCGATCCTCGGCTCCAGCATGGCGTTCATCGATGGCACTGTGGTGAACGTGGCGTTGTCCTCTATCCAGCATGCGCTGAATGCAACAGTCGCTGATGTGCAGTGGGTGGTTGAGTCTTACGCACTGTTTCTTGCCGCGTTGATTTTGTTAGGCGGCACAGCCGGAGATTTCTATGGGCGGCGTCTGGTATTCACATCAGGTGTGTTTATATTTGCGGCGGCTTCGGCATGGTGCGGTTTTGCTCCGGATATTCGACATCTGATTGCCGCGCGAGCCTTGCAGGGAATTGGCGGAGCATTGCTGGTACCCGGCAGCCTTTCCATCATCAGTGCTACGTTTCCAACGGCTGAGCGTGGCAAAGCGATCGGCACGTGGTCAGGGTTTACCGGCATCACTGCGGCCATCGGACCCGTGCTGGGCGGCTGGTTGGTTCAACATCTTTCCTGGCGCTGGGTATTCTTCATCAACCTGCCCATTGCAGCGGCGGTGATTGCTATTTCTTTTCTCTTTGTGCCGGAGAGCCGTGATGAAGATGGTAAACATCGGCTGGATGTTCTCGGTGCGACACTGATCACCCTTGGCCTTGGCTTTCTTGTCTTCGGCATGATCGAAGCCCCCACCCACGGTTGGACCAACCCGGAAACCTGGGGCACGGTCCTGGCGGGAGTGATTGCGATCAGCGCATTCCTGTTCCGCGAAAGCCGGACGCCCTCACCACTGCTTCCTCTTGGCCTTTTCAAGTCCACGAACTTCAGTGGCGCAAATCTGCTTACATTGCTCCTCTACGCTGCTCTGGGCGCCGTGCTGTTCTTCCTTCCCTACGACCTCATACAGGTGCAGGGCTATTCGCCAACCCAGGCCGGCGCGGCGAATCTTCCCCTGATACTGATTCTGTTCTTCCTGTCACGATGGGCCGGCGGTCTGGTTGCGCATTACGGCGCAAAGCTGCCGCTGGTGATTGGACCTATCATTGCCGCTGCCGGCTTCCTCCTTTTTGCACGACCGGGTATTGGAGGAAGCTACTGGACTACCTATCTGCCCGCAATGATCGTGCTGGGTCTCGGCATGAGCGGCGTGGTTGCACCGCTGACAACCACAGTGATGAATTCCGTGAGCGAACATCAAGCCGGTGTTGCGTCTGGAGTAAATAACTCCGTTTCGCGCATTGCGTCCCTGCTCTCAATCGCTGTGCTGGGCATTGTGGCTTTCCAGGTTTTTGATGTTCGACTGGAGAGCAAACTGAATGCTTCAAGCCTTGCTCCTGAGTTGAAGCAGTCTGTCATGGACCAGCGCAGCCGCCTCACGCAGATCGAAGCACCCAACGGCCTTAACCAAAATCAGCGAGGGGCCTTGAAACAGGCGATCAATGAATCATTTCTTGCCGGGTTTCGCTGGGTGATGATCGTATCGGCGGGACTTGCTCTATTGAGCGCCGTTAGTGCGTGGGCGATGATTGAAGGGAAGTCGCTTAAAAGCACACAAGCAAAACCACCTCTGAGGGAAGAGCACAATGCGTAGAAGAAAATCTACTCCAGCGGCAAGACCGACGCGGTCAGTGTGCCGCCATCGATCTCCAGCCGGCCAACAGTAATCGGCAGCTTAAACCGGCGCGGGCCTGCGCTGCCGGGATTGAAGTACAGCACGCCGTCTTTCATTGCCTGGTGAGGCTTGTGGGAATGTCCGCTGATGACTGCGGCAAAGCCCGCGGCTTTGGGATTGAGATCGATCGCGTTTACATCGTGGAGAATATAGATGTGGACGCCAGCCAACTCCACGACTTCGGTTTCAGGAAATATCCTGCTCCAATCCTGGTGATCTACATTGCCGCGAATGGCCGTGACCGGCGCGATCTTCCTGAGTTCAGGAATGATCTCCGGCGCGCCGATATCCCCGGCGTGAATGATGTGTTCAGAGCCGCGTAACATCTCAACTGCTTCAGGACGAAGCAGGCCATGGGTATCAGAGATCACGCCGACGATCATATTCTGGCAACCACGGCTACAGCCCCGCTTCTATGCGAGACCGAGGATCCATGAAGTCGCGCAGCGCGTCACCGATAAAGTTGAATGAGAGCACCGCCAGCATCACCGCGGCAGCGGGGAAGAGAACAAGATGCGGCGCGTCAAACAGGTGGCCGCGTCCGTCATTGAGCATAGCTCCCCAACTAGCGGTGGGCGGAGGTACGCCGAGGCCGAGAAAACTCATTGTTGCTTCGGCGAGCACTGCCCCAGCCATGCCGATAGCTGCCTGTACAATTACCGGCTGAATAATGTTGGGAAGAATGTGGCGCGTGACAATGCGCCAGTCACTCGCACCCAGAGCGCGCGCAGCCTCCACAAATTCTTTCTCTTTTGCGCCGAGAACCTGCGCCCGTACCAGGCGCGCATAACCCACCCATCCGCCAACGCAGAGAGCAAGAATCAGGTTGAAGATTCCCGGGCCGAGAAAGGCAACAAACGCAATGGCCAGCAGGATCCCGGGAAATGACAAAAAAGCGTTCATGATGATTACGTTGAAGAACTTGTCGGCGAATCCGCCATAGTATCCGGCAATGGATCCAAAGATCAGTCCAAGTAGAAGCGAACCTGCCACTACGCTGCTGCCCACAAGCATGGAAATGCGCGCGCCATAGATGACCCGGGAAAGAATGTCACGGCCAAGTTCGTCTGTGCCAAACCAGTGTGCCGCACTGGGCGGCTGTAACCGCAAAGGCAGATTGATATTGCCGGGGTCCTGGGGAGAGATCAGCGGTGCAAAGAGGGCAAAGATGAGAAACAACGCCACCAGCGCCATACCGACGGCGGCCAGTACGTTGCGTCTGCCCAGGGTTGCAGCTGCGGTCCATGTGGCGGAAAGGGCCATGGAAGAAGAGTAGAACACATCGCCTAGCGCGTGACTGCCTGGCGAACAACTTTTTTCAAGGCTGCGACAAACTGTTCATTCTGCTGTGGTGTGCCAATGGTGACCCGAAGGCCGTTGGGTATGCCCCACGGGACGAGCGAACGCACGATAACGCCGTGTTTCTGCATGCGTTGGGCGAACGCCGCGGCATCTTCGTCCACTTCAAAATAGATGAAATTCGCGCTGGTTGGTACTGCACGCAACCCCAGTTCAGCAAAGAAGGGCATCAGCCACTCAGCGCCGGCGGCGTTGTTCTCCACTGTCCGGCGAATATGCTCTTCGTCTCGAATGGCGGCGAGTCCGGCAGCTTCAGCCACTACCGATACAGAGAACGAATTGCGCACACGTCCGAAATACTGGAACAACTCAGCATCACCGCAGCCGTAGCCAAGACGTATGCCGGCAAGCCCGTGCGCCTTGGAGAACGTTCGCAGCACGATCACGTTACGGCGAGCAGCGCGGACATAGTCGAGCGAGCGGGAATAAGTGATTCTACGCTGCGCGGCGAAAAAACTGGCGAAGTCGTAATAAGCCTCATCCAGTACCACCAGGACATGCTCCGGGACTTTAGACAGAAATTTGTCTGTGGCATCCGTGTCAAACATGGTTCCTGTGGGATTATTCGGGTTCGCCAGGATCACCATGCGGGTGTTTGCGTTGATGGCCGCCGCGAGGGCGTCCAGATCATAAGCGTCATTCTGGAGAGGCGTGGTAATCAGCTCACCGCCCGCTGCTCGCGTAACCAGTGGATAGCTGATGAAAGAGCGCTCGCTGATTATACAGTTCAGTCCGGGACCAAGCAGCGTGCGGGCCATGATGTCCAGCAGGCCGAGCGATCCATCTGCCAGGAAGATTTGGGATGCGTCCACTTGATGGCGGCGCGCCAACTCTTCCCGCAGTTCGGTGGAATCGTTGTCAGGATAAAGATTCACCTTCTGGGCGGCCGCGCGAATGGCTTCCACGGCGCGCGGTGAAGGGCCAAACGGGTTCTCATTTGAAGTCAGCTTGATCATGCTCACGCCCGATTCCTGCTGCGCGCGACGCAAAGATTTCCCCGGCACGTAGCCTTGCAGGCTGCGTATGTGGCGTGGAATCAGATCAAGAACAGTCTTTTTCATTCCATGAGAAGTGTTACAGACCTTTGTATCACAGCCGCGTCAGCTCTTTCATAAACTCTGGGCGGTGTACCAGCACCGCGTCAGCTTCGGGGAGGACGCCGTGGTCCTCGTGAATCACGGCCTCTGGTATCTGGCCTTCCGCCGGCTGGACGTTTGGGGCCTCGCGCAGGACGATCACTTCTCGGCGGACGGTCGCCAAAGCCTGGGCGATCACCGCGTGGTGGCCGCGCGTCGCTTCTGGCGGGACGATCACCTCTTGGTGCGCGATCAGAAAACCTGCCGCCGTCGCCACGAGGAGGACGATCACCTCTTGGTGGACGATCACCAAACGCGGGACGATCACGGCGTACCGGACCATCACCTTCTTTACGCGGTGGGCGACTCCCAAGACTTCTTCTTCCTTCAGTACGCGGTGGGCGATCTCCTCTTGGAGCCCGGTCACCAAACGACGGTCTGTCGCCTCTGGGTGGACGACTGCCAAAGCTACGCCCTTCCGCTCGAGGTGGCCTGTCACCGAATGCAGGGCGATCACGGCGTGGCGGACGATCACCTGCCTCACGAGGCGGACGGCTTCCGAAACTTCTTCCTTCAGTACGCGGTGGGCGATCTCCTCTTGGAGCCCGGTCACCAAACGACGGCCGGTCGCCTCTGGGTGGACGACTGCCAAAGCTACGCCCTTCCGCTCGAGGTGGCCTGTCACCGAATGCGGGACGATCACGGCGTGGCGGACGATCACCTTCTTCACGAGGTGGACGGCTTCCGAAACTTCTTCCTTCAGTACGCGGTGGGCGATCTCCTCTTGGAGCCCGGTCACCAAATGACGGTTTGTCGCCTCTGGGTGGACGACTGCCAAAGCTACGCCCTTCCGCTCGAGGTGGCCTGTCACCGAATGCGGGGCGTTCACGACGCGGTGGACGATCACCTTCACCACGCGGTGGCCGATCACCATCCGCACGCGGAGGACGATCACCATCCGCACGCGGAGGACGATCACCACGCGGAGCGCGATCAGCAAAGCTTCTGCCTTCGCGACGCGGCGGACGGTCGTCAAAAGAAGGTCTTTCGCGGCGTGGCGGGCGGTCACCAAATGCCGGGCGATCTCCGAAGACGGGCCGTTCTCTGCGGGGCCGCTCATTTTGTGCTTCAGTGTCGCCCGCGGCAGAGAGTTCGCGTTTCTCAAACCCAGAACGCTCACGTTTCGGATATCGGTCGTCTCTATCGCGCGGGTTGCGTCCACCTGCGCCGTCTTCTGAACGGGGCGGACGTGGGGCGCGCTCCGGTTTACCTGCTCTGCCGGGCTTCAACGCTGCTTTGCCAATGTAGCGAGAGCTGGCCTTAAAGAGCTTCCTGTCGGGAACAACGGCAGCGGCATCAACGCCGGTGCCACCGGACTTACGCAGGGCCGCCACTTCCTGCTCAGTCAACGCGCGGAACTTGCCCGGCTCAACGTCCAGTGCAAGCCCGCCGTAACGCGTGCGCTTGATCTTCTCCACGTGATGGCCGATTTCTTCAAACATGCGCCGGATCTGGCGGTTCTTGCCCTGAGTAAGCGTTACTTCATACCAGGGATTGTCAGCCTCGCGAACCAGGCGAACCTGCGCCGGCGCAGTGCGCACGGAGCGGAGGTGTTCTGTTCCCGGCTTGCTGCCAATGCGGATTCCCTCACGCAGCTTTTCAATATCCTCTTCCTGAGGCAGCCCGCCAACCTTCACCAGATAAGTTTTTGGAACATGGGAGGCAGCCTTGGTGAGAAAGTTGGCCAGTTCGCCGTCATTGGTCATGAGCAGCAGGCCTTCACTGGCGTAATCAAGACGGCCAATAGGATAAATGCGCTCGCCCACGTGTTTGATCAGGCTCATCACTGTGGGTCGGCCTTCGGGATCGGAAACCGTGGTCACGTAGCCTTTGGGCTTGTTGACCAGAAGGTAGACGTGATCTTCCGCACCGTGCAGCAGCTTGCCATCGACCTTGATGTGATCAACGGCGAGATCGGCTTTGGTGCCAAGTTCGGTAACAACCTGTCCATTGACGGTGACGCGACCCTGGGTGATCAGCTCTTCGGCTTTGCGGCGGGAAGTAACTCCTGCGGAAGCAATGATTTTCTGTAATCGTTCAGTGGGCAATCAGCCTCCAGAGCTTTCTGAGGCAATCTGGTCGGCCACCTGCTCATCGGTTTTATTGTGTTTTGGATCAGAGGAAACAGTGGGTTCGGTCACGGTTTGCGGAGCCTCGGCTTTGTCTTCGGCAAGCTGTTCTACGCCGCCGTTTTCAATGTTGTGATGTGTATGACCGTTGTGCGAAGCAGCGGTTTCTGTGCTGGTGGTTTCTTCATTGGTGTCGTTGGGAATTCCGGTGGCATCGGCCATGGCGCTGTGATCTCCTGCAAATAATTCGTCCTGCATCTCACGCATGGCCAGCTTTTCAAACTCTTCCAGGCTCGGGAGTTCAGAGACGTCCTTCAGTCCGAAGCGCAAAAGGAAGTCTTTGGTTGTCTTGTACAGCATGGGACGGCCCACTACGGCTTTGCGTCCGGCCGTGGTGATCAATTTTCTGTCCAGCAACGTGCCGATGACTCCGGCGGAATCCACGCCGCGAATGTCACTGATTTCCGGCACGGTGACCGGCTGCTTATAGGCGATGACGGCAAGTGTTTCCAGTGACTGCAAAGACAGCCGGATGGGAGGCTTCAAGCTCTTGGAGAAGGAGCGCACCACGTCATGATGCTCAGGCTTGGTGGACATGCGATAGCCGCCGGCCACCTGGCGGATTTCTATGCCCCGGTCTTCATGCTCAAAGTCAGTAATTAATTGTTCAAGGTATGGTTTAAGTACCTCGCGTAGCACAACTTTTTCTGACTGATCTTTCGTACTGATCTTTTTGGCAACTTGTTTGGATGTTGGCGCGGTTTCGGTTGCGCTGGTGGCTGCCGTTTCATCGGGAGAAGAAACTGCGGACTCGGTAGTTTCCTCGGTTGAAGGAACTTCAACCGATGCTTCAAGTTCTGGGGAAACTCCTTCCGTGATAGCTTCGCGATTCTCTACTTCCACAGCGCCAAGATGCTGGTCAGCCTGTTCCGGATGCGGCTCAGCAGGCGGCAGGTCTTTCAGTGCCAGCAGATCATCTTTGAGAAGTGCAGCCATCTGGTCTAGCGTGATGGGTTCTTCAGCGGCGTAAACCAACGCTTCAAGTTTTGCTTTAATCGACATGGTTGAGATTATTTCCAGTCATCACGAATCATGGCGCCTTCGCCCATGACCGTGTCAAACATTTCATGTTTTTTTATAAGGATGTCACCAAATACGCTGTCCTGACGCAGGAGGACGGCTTGCAACCGTACCAGCTCGAGGATCGCAAGGAATGACGCGATCAGAGCGTGCCTTGTGGTGACGTGTTGCAGCAAACGCTTTAAGCGGATGGGCCGGTCTTCCATCAGCAGCCGGCGACGGAAGTATTCGATCATCTGGCCGATGGTCACGGTCTCTTCATCCACTTGCAGCACCGGACGCGTGCGGGCGCGGTCGAGAATTTCCTGAAAGACTTTGACCAGATCAACCACATCAGCCGCCAATTCAGGCTCGGTGCCTTCGGCGTCCCGGAATTCCTTCATGGACGGATTGCTGACCACGGCGTCTTCCAATGTCTGTTTTTGCAGAAGCATCTGGGCAGCGTTCTTATATTTCTCGTGCTCAAGTAGGCGCGCGACCAGTTCTTCACGCGGATCTTCCAATTCACCGGTAAGGGCATCGGGATCGCGCGGCAGGAGCATCTTGCTCTTGATATGGATCAGCAGGGACGCCATGTAGATGAACTCGGCGGCCACGTCTACGTCAAGATGCTTCAGGTTCTCCACATATTCCAGATACTGCTTCGTGATGCGCGCAATCGGAATGTCATAGATATCGATGTCCTGTTTGCGAATCAGATCGAGCAGGAGATCGAGCGGCCCGTCATAAACCTGGCCAACGGAGATGGAGAAAGCAGACTCGCTGGTGCGAGTTTCTTTCGGCCTGGCGTGATTTTCCTTGAGCCGGGCTCCCGTCATTTGAGTGTTTTCTGCCATTCAAGAAGGCGTGCGGCACAGGCCTCTGCGGCCCATACGTAAGCTTCTATCAATTCTAAATGTTTTCAGGAACTCCTGCGTGCAGGGGCTGTGGAATACTTAGCACAAATGTTACGGTGATTTTTAGAGAGCTAAAGTGTGCTCACTGCAACGCGGAGTAGTCGCCTTCATACTGCTGGATTGGCACGTCACCAGTGCTGGTGGCGAGCATCACGTCTTTTCCATTGGCGGTGATTTCGATGACGACGTTGCCTTCATCGCGAAGAAACGTCTTCCAGTGTTCCTGAACGAGCTTGGGTGGAAGAATGAAATCGCGCAGGTAGCGATCCCTATCTTCAGCCAAAAGGGCAAGTACGTTCAGGGCCCGATCACTGATAAGAAATTTCCATGCACCGTTATTTTCCGCAGCGGTATGCACGCCAACTTTTCTGCCTTTGCGTGTAATAAACGTCTGCGGCTTGTCCTTGCGGAGAGGATTTGCCTGGGAAACCTTTTCCAGCCACCCAGCCGTTTGCAGTTGGTAACGTTCTTCCGGAGAGTTGGCAGACGCAGCGGTTTCAGGCACGCGGATGCGAGCGGGCGCAGCAGGACGATGAATCGCTGTCTCCATGGATTCCAGACTGAAGAGATTTACAGCGCGACGAACAGCCTGCATGGTTTCTTCGGCGGCAGCGTTGGCTTCCTGAGCGCCATGGCGGATTACGCGCAAGACTTCGTCAGGTTGTGAGGCGAATTGTTTGCGACGTTCGCGAATGGGAGCGATATGCGCCTCGGTGCTTTCTACCGCGACCGCTTTGCAGTCGATGCACTTGATGGAAGCTTGCGTACAGCCCGCGGTGATGAAAGCCAACCGTTCCGGGTCACTGAATATCTGGTGTAGATTGCCTACGGGGCATCGGTCCGGATTGCCTTTGTCGCTGAGCTTGGGACGGTCAGTAACGCTGCCGCGAATCTTTTCCGCCAGTTTGCCCGGTTCTTCACTCAGCAGAATGGAGTTGCCGTAGGACTTTGACATCTTGCGGCCGTCGAGACCCAGAAGCTTTGGCGTTTTGGTAAGCAGGGCCTGCGGTTCCTTGATCAGCGGTGGTGCCGGTTCGCCTGCGCCTTCATGCGAAGTACCGCGCCGCGAATAAAACTGATTGAAACGGCGGGCCACTTCACGTGTAAGTTCCACGTGCGCCACCTGGTCTTCTCCCACGGGCACACCATCAGCCTGGTAAATAAGAATGTCGGCAGCCTGAAGCAGCGGATAGCCAAGAAACCCGTAAGTGCTCAGGTCTTTCGTGGCCATATTTTGCTGCTGCTCTTTATAGGTGGGTACGCGTTCCAGCCATCCCAGAGGCGTGACCATGGAAAAGAGCACATGTAGTTCCGCATGCTGTTTTACGTGCGATTGGACGAACATGGTGCACTGTTTTGGATCAAGGCCGGCACCCAGCCAGTCCAGAAATACTTCCAGGGTATTGGACGCGAGACGCGAGGTGTCTTCATAGTCCGTGGTCAGGGCGTGCCAGTCTGCCACAAAGAAGAAACACTTGTGGGTGGACTGGAGTTTGACCCAGTTCTGGAGCGCACCCACGTAGTTGCCAAGGTGCAGCATTCCAGTGGGGCGCATGCCGCTGAGCACGCGTGGACGTGAAGTTCCTGAAGTGGTCATGTTTGATGTCAGGTTGTGACGGGTGCGGCGGAAACGCATCGCCTGCACCGTCCTCTGGATGTTAACACGCGCCTATTTTGTCTCTGCCGGTTGTGGCGCAATGGACTTGACCTTGGCCGGCTTGGCCGGAATGCCGACGGAGATGGTAAACGGCGGAATGTCCCTGGTGGCCACGCCCATGGATCCCAGCAGTCCGTGTTCATGCACGCGCACGCCGCTCATCACCGTGGAGTGATAGGTGATGCGCGCCCTGGGGCCGATTTCGGTTTTTGTATTGGCTACGATCATGCCGTCATTGAGGTCATGTTCGTGCGAATAGACGTTGGCGTAATCAGAGATCGACGAACCTTCATGGATCACGATTTCGCCGCGATCATCGAGCAGGACGTATTTATGGATGGTGCAATTGTCTTCCACCGTGAGGTTGTAGCCGTATGAGAACTCAACGCCGTGGAAAATCTTTACGTTCTTGCCAATGAACTTGAAGACATGCTTCGCCAGCATGGCCCGCATTCGATAGCCCAGAGCGTGGTTAATGCCTAGTGGAGAACGGTCATACATCATCCAGAACCAGATCAACGGCTTGCGTTCAGCATATTTCTGGCCGTCCACGTCACCGTAATATTCCGGTTCCAAAGTGGCATTCCGCGGATCAAAGGTGTGGACCAATGCCTGCTCGGCGAGAGATGTATTCGGCCCATGGTCAACATAGGGACGGCCCAGATAGATTTCATGCAACGTGTTACGGACCAGGAGGGAACGATGCTCAATGTCACGGTTGGAAAACTGCTCGTCCAGATACGGGAGCCATTCATCAAAAGCTTTCCCGGCCGCCGGTAGCGGCTTAAGGATGCGGTATTCGTAACGCGGCATGCACTCGTCCTTCAATCAAATCGGAATCGTACTGAGCTATCCATCATATAACGGCGGGCCGCCAAATAAGCCCGGGACGGATGCGGTTTTGATTATGCCGCCGCGAGGAAAGCTGCAAATTATTGCCGGGACAGGTTCCGGATCTCAGAAGTTCATTTCTGGCCGTTTATTTCTGTACCAGGGAAATCTTGTGGTAGCCCACCGTGGCAGCGTCAATGCGGTTGGGCAGCTTAAATTGAGAGTCCAGCCCTACATTCGGGTACTTCGGCGTGAGATACCGCTCCACGAAGAATTGCAGAGCCATGCGGGGAATCTCAGCCCCGTCCAGGCTCACCGTGCGTACGTGAACTTGACCCTGGCCGGCGGATCCGGCGGCGTCCGTTTCCACCGTTACGTCATGGGTTCCGCTGAACATGCTCATAAACGGGTTGGCGGAGCGCTGGTTCTCGCGCAAGTGGTCAAAGTCGACGGTAAGAAAGGCCGTGACTTTTCCGGATTGGCCCTGAAGGCGAACCTTCTTCACTCCCTGAGGGATCTCGACACGCCCAGAGGCAAGGTAATCATTAATTTCATCTTCACTGAGGACGGTTGGCGTGGGATCAGGCTGTGACTTGGCGCCGTTCTGCTCGATATACGCGAACTTGGCGTCGGCGCTGTCAGCCAGGCGATGGCTGCCGTTGTTTTGACTGGCGCGTCGGGACGCCTGCTGGGACGAAGCTTGCGCTGGTGACGCGAGTGTAAGTGTGGGTTGCCGTACGATCACCCACATTGAAAAAACGAGACAGCCGGTAAGAACGAGCCAGGATATTTTCATTATGATCTTTGGTGTTTTCAATCACTCTGTGACAGTTAACGAAAGCGTTCAGTATGTATAAACGCGCGCCAGCTACAAACGTCGCAATATTTTTTAAAGACGCAGAGATGAGATTTAGTGCGTTTTTGCGGCCGTGGTCGCGCTCGGGGCAGGCGGACCCGCGATCTCGGGCTTATCCAGAGCTCCGGTGATGTCCCAGCGTGAGCTGTTGGAACTCAGCTTGAGTTTGGCTCGCCTGTCTGCAAGTGAAACCGTTCCGCTCAGATCATAGATGCGGGTGTCCGCCCTGAATTTGCTCGGCAGAATTTTCAAAGTCTGCTTCTCCAGGTCCATGGCCCCCTGTAGGCTCTGAAAACGCAACGGCTTGCCACCGTCAAGCACGATCAGCTTTGACGTTCCGTTGGCCACCAGGTATTCCAAGTGCCCAGCCGCGCTATTCAGCATGTCATCCAGTGACGCGCCGTCAAAATGAAGCGAGTATATTACGTCCGTGCGTCCGTTGATCCAGGAAGTCGCCAGTGCAAAATCAGGGCCGCTGGAAGTTATACGGTCCGTGGACACGCCTGTTAGCTTTCCGCTGGCTGCAAAATGAGGTGTTGCACCGCTCCACTCGGCTCGCCATTCACCGTCCACGGCTCCGCCGCCCAGCCGCGCAGTGATTCGGCTTACCAGCAGCGCTTTGTCTGTGAATTCAACGTGCGCGGAGAATTTCTCCAGCGGCAATTGCGCGGCGGTCAGCTGGTTTGCCGTGAGCGTGCCGTTGGCGCGGAAGTCCGGCAGTTTGCCAGATGATCCGGAGAAGAAGGGGAACCGCCAGCCTTTGTCGGCAGAGCCAAGCAGTGATGTCAAATCAGAAATGGTGAGCGTATCCGAATGTAAATCGAATTCAATGGGGCACGGCGGAGCGCCCGCACAAGTCCATGAATTGTTCACCGTGCCGGTGAATGTGATAGGCGTGTGCTCAAACTGGCCGTTGATGTGGGCCAGCACGAGTTCGATCTCGCTGATCTGGGCATCCGCTTCGGTCAGGATCAAACGGTCTTTGATGCCGGGAATCCACGCGGCCAGGTTTTGCAGATGGGCCGTACCTCGGACTTTCGGTGGAGCAAAGTTTGCCCAGGAGCCGCCGATGTTGAGATCGACCACGGCGGAGGCGGTGGTGTCTTTAATTTCAGATGGAAAACCCGTGGCGTTGCCGAGAACCAGAAGACGCTCCAGTGGAACCATGCCTTTGACGCCGATCCAATAGGTGCCGGCGTCAGCGGTGCCTTGCACATCCAGCGTGGTTGAAGGCCCAAGCTGGATGAAAAACGTGTCAATGGTCAAAGCATCGGAGCTAGCTGCCGGGAGTTCTTTCTGCCTGGATTTTTTATTGCTGAAACTTGCTCCGGTCTCGACGGGGCCAATGTGAAAGCGAACGGGGCTGACCGGAAATGGCTTCTCTGAAACAGACGTACGCAACTGAAAGGCTGACGTCATGCCGGTACCGTGCCAGTTGCGCACCCCGTTACGGGAATGGAAGCCGAATGCGGCGTTGAGATTTCCGCTGGCGGTGAGGTCGTCCGGCAATTTACTGCGTGAATGACGCACCATGGTGGCCAGAGTGGAGAGTGGTACTCGCGTGGCGACAACTGAAAGATCGTAATCGCGAGGCGAGGCTGACGCCCATTTTGCAGTCAGCAAAACGGCGCCCGGCTCCAGTGGCATATCACACTTCATGTCCATCGACTCGCGAACGTAATCGCCCCGGCAGCGGGCATGTAAGTGGGGCATGGTATTGCTGTTGATGTCATATCGGCGGAAGCCGTCCAAATCAGCGTTACCGATAATGTGAAGATTGGCGGGTGAACCGCTGAGTTGCAGGTTGGCGGAAACGCCTCCACGCCAGCCGCGGTCCTGCCCAGCTACAAGGTTGGAGAACTGCCCAAGCTGCGCTTTATCCCAATTGACTTCGATCTTTACCGGCATATCGCGCAGAGCGCGGGAGCGGCGGAGGTCGCCTTCCAATTTAATCAAGCCAGTGTCATTCAGGTTCTTGTCTGTACGCACCGGACGGCCTTCCATGCGCAGGTGCCAGACGTCTTCAGATGCCAGCCAGAATGCAAAATCAGTGTTGGTGACGGTAAAGGGCGTCTTTTCTGTATCGACCTTCAGATTGATGCGCCCCGAAGTGGCTTCAATATAGGGAAAGCGCGAGCGCTGTTCGGCGCTACGGCGAGCGGTGGGTGCGGTGGGCACCTGTTCTACGCGAAGCAATAGAGATTCCAGGTTCCAGTGCCCTTTGGAGTAGACAAGGTTCAGGCTGGCCGGAGAACTGTCATCACTCAACCTCAGGTTGGCGATTTCCAGGCGGCCATGCCAGAGTGAAGTGAGTCGAAGATCGGCGTTGACCTTCCCACAGGTCAGCAACGGTTCTGCGCTGAAGGCCGGATCGTCCATGACTTGCAGGTCATAGACATCAAAGCCCGGGCGAGGGAAGACGCGATACTTAACCTGCCCGATTTTTACAGACCGGCCAAGAGCATTGGAAAGCGAACCGGAAAGCTGGTCACGAAAACGCACGCCGTTGATGTTGGGGGGAAGAAAGATTCCCAGCAACAGCAGAAAGACGATACCGATCGCAAATTTTCTACGCGTCATTTCCGCCATTAGCGCACCAGCCTGAAGATACGGTTCCAGCGCGTGAGTGAGAAAAATTGAGCGGCAGTCCTGAAGAAAGCCACAATTCGCTGGGGAAAGGGAAGAGGCACAAAGTCAGCTTCCGTCTGGTCCAGTGACCAGGCAATGAACAGAGGGCGTCCCAGAACATTTTCTTTTGGAACAAAGCCCCAGTAGCGGCTGTCAAAGCTCACGTCGCGATTGTCACCCATGGCAAAGTAACTGTCTTTAGGAACCACCAGATCCGCGCCTTGAATATGCTTTCCCAACTCGATGGACCAGTCTGGAGTGGCGCCGCTGGCGAAGGGTGAAACGGCGGGAAAATCGTCACGATAGGGAAACTGCGTTCCGTTGCGAACCACATAAGGCTCGGTCTGCTGCACACCGTTGAGGAACACCTTGCCGTCGCGAAGGTGAATCTTGTCACCGCCCACGGCGATGATGCGCTTTACCAGGAAAAGTCCAGGCTCGGCGGGAGAGACGAAAACGGCAGTGTCACCACGATGAAGGCCGCGATAAGGCAGAAGCGGGATGGATTCCTTACCAGTGGGCGTCATGCGGTCGACGAATACGTGGTCGCCAATCAGCAGCGTCTTTTCCATGGAACTGGACGGAATCTCAAAATGCTGCAAGACAAAGGTAATGATGAACAACCCGGAGACAAACACGCTGGCAAAGCCGGCGAGAGCCTCAGAGAATGTTTCTTTCTCTGAAGCGTCGGACGATTGCTTTTTGAGCGAATCCGTATCTTTGTCTTTGTCTGCTTTGATTTCTTCCGTCAATGTGTTTGTCCCTGAATGTGCCATGGATGCTCTAAAACCGACTTGCTCTTGAAAAAAGATCAGCGTACCTGAAGCCAAATGCTGACTCTGCCGCCGAACTTAATGTACGAACCGAAACGCCCGGCTCCAGCGGGTCTCACCAAAGAAGTGAAGAAGGATATAGCCCATGAATTTGGCGCGTTCAAACCAGCTCCCACGCTCATATTGGTCCCGAGGGGTCTCAAATGACCAGTAAATGAAGAGCGGACGGCCCACCACGTTTTCTTTGGGAATGAAGCCCCAGAAGCGGCTGTCGAGGCTGTTGGAACGATTATCGCCCATGCCGAAATAGCTGTCAGGCGGCACCACCAGATCACCATTCTGGATATTGCCTTGAAGTTGCATGGGCCACCAGGGATAGGCCTGCGTAATCTCCGTTTGGCCAGCGGAAGAGACGCGGGGAAACTCGTCCTTATACGATTCGTAGTAGTGGTTTGGGTTGAGATAGGGCTCGTTCTGGGCCACGCCGTCCACGAACAGCTTACCGTTCTCAAGGTGTAGCTTATCCCCCGGAGTTCCCACAATCCGTTTCACCACGTACATTCCCGGTGTGGCAGGATGAAGAAAAACGATGATGTCATTGCGCTTGATCTTACGATACGGGATCAACGGTCCCAGATAGCCGGCTTTGGCGGTGGGCCCAATGCGATCCACGAATACATGGTCCCCTACCAGAAGGGTGTCTTCCATGGAGCCGGTGGGAATCTCAAAGGCCTGAACGACAAACGTGATGATAAAGAGTCCGCATACCAGCACGGAGGCAATGCTGCCAATGGATTCTGGAAGCGTCTCTTTATGGCGTTCGGGTTTGGTTTCAACTTTTATATTTTCGGGCAAGGAACTGGTCCTGAAAGATGGCGAATTTAAAGTCCATTTATAAGTACGGCTGGGCTCTTTTATCAGTACGGCTAAGCCGGGCAACCGTTCCTTAATAAACGGGCCGGAACATGCGGTCCCATCGCGCCAGTTGAAGGATATGGGCCAGCATTTTTCCCGGATGAATGAGTTTATCATCCGAAGCCGCCATTTCAGTCTGGTCGCCCTGGTTTACAGAGAGGTAAATCACCAGTGGTCGCCCTGTGATATTGCCCTTAGGGACAAAGCCCCAGTAGCGGCTGTCCAGGCTGCGGTCACGATTATCGCCCATCACGAAGTAATTTCCGGCGGGAACCACGATCTCACCATGGTCAAGATACTGGAAAATCTGCTTGCGCCAGCGCCGGTCCACGTCTGAGGTGAGGTAGGGCGGCGCCAGAAAAGTTATGTCAGGAAAGCTGTCACGATAAGGGTTGTAATCCTGTAGAACGTGACGAGCGTATTCTTCATGCAAACGCTCGCCGTTCACCAGAACGGCCTTGTCCAGGAGCTTGATGTGCTCGCCGGGCAGCCCGACGACGCGCTTTACGAAATACTGTTTAGGATCGGCAGGGTAATGAAAGACGACGATATCTCCGCGACGGATTTCACGATAGGGAAGCAGGTGGCGTCCGAACCATCCTTCGGCGGAGTAATGGATTTTGTCGGCAAGAAGGAAATCGCCGATCATCAGCGTGGTTTCCATTGATTCAGACGGGATGCGAATGGCCTGCATGACAAACGTAGTCATGAAGATCACAATGACCAGGACAGACAGATAGAACTTAACTCCCTGCGGTTCGTGGTAATGAAGATGGGGCGCAGCCTCTGGATCCGGATTCGAAATCTCCGTGGTGTGAGGAACCGGGTCGGATGACGCAGGCGGCGTTCCGGCTTCAACGGCCAAGGTGTCAGGCAATGCAGGCGTAGCTTCAGCGGGAGCTTTGGTGGTGGATTCGGAAGCATGAGCTAACGGCTCAACCCCCGACTCGGGTTCACCACTATTTGAGACAGGTTCCCGCGGATCAGTCATACGCTTTCTGGCGTCCCCCGCAGATGTTCCAGCGCAAACTTGGCCGCAAGCTGTTCAGCTTTCTTCTTGGTAGCGCCTTCCGCGCGAGCGATATATTCAGGCCGGCTGTGACCCTGGGGATAAATTCGCGCTTCCACGGTAAAAGTCTTGCGATGATCAGGGCCTTCTTCCTTTACGGTCGCATACACGGGTTGCAGTCTGCCTGTGGATTGCAGCAACTCCTGCAAGGCTGACTTGTAATCGGCCAGGCTGAATTCGTTCTCGCTCTCCGTGCGGACGCGTTCCAACTCCGGGAGAAGAATCTCATGAATGATGAAGTGGCGGGCTTTGTCCAAACCAGCGTCAAGATAGAGCGCCGCGATCACGGCTTCCACCGCGTCTGAGAGCAACGTAGATTTATTGCGACCGCCGCTGCGTTCTTCCCCTCGGCCCAGGCGCAGGTACTGCCCCAGTCCAAGGCGGATGGCCACACCAACAAGGTGCCCTGCGCTAACCAGATGAGCTTTTAGTTTTGAGAGCTGGCCTTCATGGAATGCAGGAAAACGTTCAAACAAAAGCTGGCTGGTAACAAAACCAAGAACGGCGTCGCCCAGGAACTCAAACTGTTCGTTGTCCTGGATTTCAAGATTGGGATCAGCGCCACTGGCCTTGGATTCCTCATGGGCATGCGAACTATGCGTAAGCGCGCGATCCAGCAACTGGGGGCGGCTGAAGGTGTGTCCGAGGGCGGCCTGTAATGCTGTGAGGTCTAAATCCATGACGCAAAAGTTATTATTGCTGCTCCGAGCCGGTAGTTCCCTGTGTGCGTCCGCGGGAGACGCCAGCCAGCCGGTCATGTTCAATTTCCGCCATGCGCTGCAAGTCCGGGTTGGAACTGGACAGTTGCAGAGCCTGATTCACCGAGCTTAACGCCGCCGCATACTTTTTGCGATGGTCCTGCGCCAGCGCAAGGTGATACCAGAGATAAGGATCAGGGTGAGTCTGCGGCAGCCCGGCAGCCATCAGAAGATCTTTTTCCGCGCCAGCATCGTCACCGGTCTTGAGTTTCATCATGCCCAGCGCTGAGTATGCCATGGATTGCAAAGTGGTGCGATAAAGCGGAATCTGGTCCGGCGTAGCGGAAAGAGGCAAGGGTGCAGCCGAGCCCAGAACTTGTATGGCGCGGTTGGCCGTGCGTTTGATTTCTTCCACCTTGCGATTGCGATCGGCATCGCTATCTTCCATGCCGTCGGCCAGGACATACGCGGTCAAGACCAGAGCCACAGGATGGTCGGGATCCACGGAGAGAACTTTTTGTGACGTAGCCAAAAGCTTTGGCGGATCGTTCTCCGTCTGGTAGGCATACATGGCACGCGTGTAAAGGTAGATGCGAAGTTCGCTGGAAGGATACTTTTGAGCAAAGTCACTGGCGGCGATCTCAGCGGAGTTGGCGCCGATGACGCTGCGAGCTGCATTGAAGTCTTCAAGTTCCTGACGGCTGGCGGCGTGGGGATGGAGAGCGATGTCAGGCTCCGCACGCTGTTGCGCGACGGCATTGGCTGGCAGGTATACCGGCACATTTAAAATCGCGAAAAGTAGTACGACTCTTAGCATTGGAACAGCCGCTGTGCGGCGCCTATCCGGGACCTGACTTCTTGCATTGCCTCTGCTTACAAAATACCTGAATCAGCGTGGGGGCTGCGAACTATTTGCAGGCGCTTGTTGCCCAGCCGGAGTCTCCTGACGGGTAAGAAGAACCAGGCGGTCCCGCTCGCCAGAAGCTAATTTTCCCAATTCCGGATTTCCGCTGGTGTAATTCAGCGCCTTTTGTACCGACGCCAACGCGTCAGCATATTTGCCTTGATGGTCCTGGGCCAGCGCCAGGTGATACCAGACATAGGGATCAGGCGCGGAGACAAGGAGGTCTGCGGATAGTTTCAGCTCGGATTCCGCTCGAGCGTCGTTTTTGTCTTTGAGGCTCATGATGCCGATGGCGGAGTGAGCCATGGAGCGCAGCGTGTCTTTGTAGCCTTGGATCTGGTCAGGGGTGGCGCCCGATGGCGGGACAAACGATGCGTCAATGGTTTGTAATGCGCGGCCGGCGTTTTTCTGGATGGCGGCAATTTTCTTTGCGCGATCAGGATCGTTGTCGGCCAGATTGTCTGAAAGCACGGTGGCAGTGAGCACCAGAGCTACTGGGTTGTCGGGATCGTAGGTCAGCAGCTTCTCGCCCATAGTCAGCATTTTGGCGGGATTATTTTCTGCCTGGTAGTTGTGCATGGCCTTGGAGTAAAGAATAGACCGCAGCTCACTGTCGGGATACTTGGCAGCAAAATCATTGGCGGCTTTTTCCATTCCAGCGCCGGTGGTGATGGCAGCGGACGCGTTGTAATCAGCGTACTCAGCCTGCGTCCTGGCCTGCGGCGTATGGTGGACGGCCGGCTGAGGAGCAGGGGTGGGCGCGGGCCGCTGGGCCATCGCCGGTGACGCGATCACCATTAGAAGTAAAGCTCCAAAGATTCCGGTCATGTAAGCCTTTTCAAAAACGTTGCTGCGTTCAGGTTCCATGAAGCGTGTATTAACGAGGCGGCGCTGGTTTCTGGTATGGAGCTGACAATCCTCGTTCCGCGGCATTGCGGGTATCAGATGCCGAATCACCAGCGGCCAGTGCCAGTCGATAATGTTCAACCGCAGCTTCACGTTTTTCCTGTATGTCAGCGATCCGGCCCAGATAAATGTGACTCCACGCAAGAACGCGAGGATCATGCGAGGACTGCACCGCCTGTTCAAAATCAAGGCGCGCCTCTTCCATTTTGCCTTGCAACGATGCGATGCGTGCCAGCAGGAAAGCCGCGCGGCCTGGCTCCTCGCCACCACTGTTGTGCTGCAACACCTGCGTGGCCAGGCGTTCAGCGGTCTGGCGGTCGCCACCGGCAAAGCGGCGCTCCGCTTCATCCAGAAGGCTGGCCTGCGACGCCGCCTTTGAAGCGCTGATCACTTCCGGTTCGGCGCGGTCAGCAAAGGTGACGCTATGCGCGTGTTTCTTTTCGCGCTCCAGATCGATGTTATGAAGCAGGTCACCGTAACCGGTCTTCATGCCGGTGGATTCTTTTTCAAAATCCGCCAGAGCGTCATAGAAATATCGGGTGAAGACAAAGCCCTCCTGTACGGACCGCTCCACGTAAGCTTCCCGCCCGCGGTCATTGGTTTTGGGAATGGTGACGCGGGTTTCAATGGCGCGAATCAGGCATTCATTCACCATCAGGGCTATATCTTCCTTAAATGAACGGTTTAAGGGAGCGCGCTGAATGGTTTCAAGGATAGGCTCCAGACGCTTCAGGCTGGTGCCGTGTGCCTGGGCCAGGGGATCCAGAACAAAGTGGAGATAGGTGTGGCGAATCTCAGCCAGCCGCAGCCTGTCACTCTTATTGGGAGAAACAACCACGTAGTAACTTGAACCATAGTTGCGTGAATCTACGCTGGAGGGTGAAAGCATTGGTTCAAGGTAGACGGCAAACTGCTGGCCGGGATAGTTAGCGAAGGGAAGCTTGAGATAAAGATCAGTTTGCGTGATCACGTCGGCAATGGGATCGTGAAAACGCCGCACCAGATCCTGATACTCAGGCTGGTGTTTCTGCCACAGCGCGTGCATGCCGGCAGCTACGTAAAACTTTTGCAGCAGGCTGACGATGCCCTGAACGTGGGAAGCGTCAGGTGGTAAATCAGCGTCTGGTAGTTTCAGGGCGAAGCCGGGGGCCTCACCCAATTCCAGCGCCAGTGAGACATATTTAGATATGTCGCTGGGCGCATCCGGTGCTTCGTGGTCTTTCCAGAATGTGCAGATGGCGTCGCGAGTCCTGGCGGCATCTGGTGAGGCCTTGGCGGCGGCGTTGATCTCATTGCGGACCGTCTCACGCAACGGCAGGGAGTCCTGTAATCCAGCGTTGTATCCACAGGTGTTCAAGACGCTGGTAAGAGTAAAGAAGGGCTCGCTGATCTCAAGCTGTGCCTTGGTGGCCTGACCAAAAGCCACACCGGAAACTGTCATCATCAGCAGGCAGACAAACAACGGTAAATATCTGGACCTCAGAACCCCTCCAAAATGTGCGGGAAATAAGAGTTTAGGCTAGAAAAACAGCAAGGGTCAAACGGGTAAATTGGGGATCGAAGAAAACTCGGTCCCCATTAAGAGTCGCGGATGATTGTGACCCATTCTGGGAGTTTGCAGACTTATCGACAACTCTCCTCATAAGAAATACGATTTCGGTGCCTCTTAGCTGAGCTAGTCGCCTTTCGGAGAAGCTTTGCGAATGGAGAGTTTGCTCTGTGCCGGGTGTATAGCCAGGCCGAATTGAATTGTGTGGGTTTCTAAGGGCGGATTTCAAATCCGTCCACGCCGCAGAAACCGCGGCTCACTTAAGAGTGGGACGGATTTGAAATCCGCCCACGCTCTGGTAAGAGGCTATTTTTTTCGATGAGCCAATTCTCTCCGAGAACCAGTGCAAAGTTGTTTGAGTCAGTCCACTTAGTTTTTCAAAACGGAGAGATTTTCGAAAAGAAAGATCGACACATCGTTTTTGTTTGTGGAGGGCCAGCCTCAGGAGACTCATTACGTTTTGAGTTCCTTTCGTGGATCAAGGGTACCCTTATTATTCGCTTGCCAGTTTCGTCAACGTAGGATTTCGCTCGAGTGATCGGGCAAACAATTTCGCATCACCGCAACCTCGAAAAGCTTGGCCGAGATGGAATGGGAGTGGTGTACAAAGCCGAGAGACGCGTCTGCATCCCTTAAAGCCGGGAAGTTCCTGCCTGATGCTGTTGCTCGTGATCCGGCAGCTCTTGCCGCGTCCATTGCAAAGCCGAGCAGTTTTGTGCCGAATCGTCCTAACAACTGCACCGCCTATGACGTTGGAGAGGAATACGAACGAACCTTCCTGGCGGTTGAGTTTGAAGAGTTAGGTAACTGATGATGTGACAACTCGCGCGGCATCGATCAGAAGCCAGCGTTCTAGTAAGAAAATTAACACCCATAAGCAAACCTACATCTTGACACAGATCATTCTTCCTATATCGTGTTCTCCACACAGGAGAATCCATGGACATTGTTGGGATAGTGATCGGCCTGGTGGCCTGGTTTATTGTGCGCTGCCTGATTTCCGGCATCTACACGGTCAATCAGAGCGAGCGGGCAGTGAAAACCAGTTTCGGACGCGCGGAACGCATTCCCGGAGCCAGCACCACGAACGATCCGATATCGGCCAGCCTTGATGCTGACGAGAAACAACGCTATGCCTATCCGCAGGTGCGTGTGATCGTTCCCGGAGGCCCTTACTTCAAGCTGCCATGGCAGAAGATTTACAAAGTGTCTGTGGCCACGCAGACGGTGAACATGGCGTACGATCCGGAATCGAACAGCGCCAACCAGAGCGGCACCGTGGTGGAAGCGGTCACCAAGGATCAACTCAACACCGGACTGACCGGGCAGATTCGTTATCGCATCTCTGAGCGGAATCTTTATGCCTACCTGTTCGGAGTGAAGAATCCGATCGCGCACGTGATGGGATATTTTGTTTCCGTGTTGCGCGAACGCATCGCCACATTTGAAGCGCCGCCCGATCCCGCGGCAGTAACAGCCGCCGCGGAGAACGCAAACTCGATTGCCGCGAGCGCTGGAAGCTCAATTGCCGCTGCCAACGGTATTTCCATCAACGACCTGCGCAAGAATCTGCGCGATCTCAACGAACACATGGACCGCGAATGCGCATCTTCGGAAGCGCGTTACGGCATTGTGCTTGACGCTTCTTTGATCACCGGCATCGATCCCCCGGCTGAAGTGGAATCCGCGCTGGCTGCCATCAACACCGCGCATAACATGGTCTCGTCCGACGTTAGTCTGGCGCAGGCCACGGCTGACCAGAGAATTGAACTATCCAAACGAGCCGCTGAGATCGAAACACTGAAAGCGCAGGCTGAAGTGCAGCCGCTCACGGCACTGGCCAGCCAGCTTTCTGACCTTAAGCGCAGCGGCCCGAATGCTTTGCGCGCATATGTCCGCAATGTCCGGCTTGGTTTGTTCAGCCAGGCCCAGCAGGTAGTGGTGGAGTCCAAACGATGAACACGCTCATAGCCGCATCGGCAACCTTCGTTCTCAGTTTTATCATTGTGCCCGTGTTGCTGGCGGTGTTGCGGCTGCTTGGGCTGTACACCATTGTTGAAGAAGGGCGCTGCCATGTGTATGTCCTGTTTGGCAAAGTTGTGGCCACCATCCAGGAGCCCGGGCTGCACATTCTTCTTTTCAAACTCGGACTGAAGGCGCCCATCGTGAGTTGGATGGGCCGGCTTTACGTTCTGGATATGCGCATTGACCAGCAATATCTGCGCAGCCAGCCGGTCAACTCCGAAGAGGGCGCGCCGATGGGCATTGGCATCTGGTATGAAATGTTCATCAGTGATCCAGTTTCATTTCTCTTCAAGAACGCCGACCCGCGCGGGTCGCTTTCCGCCAACGTGAGCAATTCCACCGTGCGTTGCCTCAGCAACATGAAGCTGGCTGACATGCTGCAGAACCGACACTCCATGAGCCAGACCGTGCGCGCGGAGGTCTCGCCGCAGTCGCATGAGTGGGGATATAAGCTCGGTTCGGTCTATATCCGCAAAGTCCACTTCCGTGACACCCAGATGATCGCGCAGATTGAAGAGAAGGTGGTCAATCGGTTGCGGCAGGTTACTTCATCCATCAAGCAGGACGGAGCCAATCAGGTCAGCATCATCACCAGCACGGCCGAAAGGCAGGCAGCGGTGGAATTCGCAAAAGCCGCAGCTACGCGTCCGCGTATTGTTGGCGAAGCGCTGAACCAGGTAGCGGCCGACCCCGACGTGGAAGCTGCCATGTTCGAGATTCTTGAGATCCAGAAGATGATGGAAAGCAAGGCCCGCATCACGCTCATTCCACAGAACGGCGGATTGTTGCCGGATCTGCTGGTGGCCAAGCCAGAAAGGCCCGAACCGCCAACTCTGACTTCCTTCGGAAAGGCCGTCGGCTCAAGCTAGGGCGAACTCGGCCAAATGGCGGGAACTTTTCCGCTGAACAGGCCGTATCTTCCTGGCATAGGCGCTGCTACGTCGGTGTTTTTGAGGCGTATCTGCTTGAGGCCAGGAGGTATCTACATGGCAGGCTTGCAAACGGCAGTTGCTGCCGAAACATTGCCACGTTCTCAGGCCAAGATTGCTGGCGTCTTCTATTTGTTGAACATCATTACGGGTTCATTGGCACTGGTGTTTTACGGGCGCAAGCTTGCCGTCTATGGAAACGCCGCCATTCTCATTTCGACAGCCTGTTATGTGGCGGTTACGTTGCTCTTCTTCAAAATATTCAAGCCCGTGGACAGCAAGCTCTCGTTGCTGGCGGCGTTTTTCAGCCTGGTGGGCTGCAGCGTTGGAGCTTTGAGTCCGTTTCACCTTCTTCCCGGTTACATCAACAGCCTGGAGTTTTTCGGGGTCTATTGCCTTTTGATCGGCTACCTTATTTTGAAGTCAACCTTCCTGCCTCGAAGTCTGGGGATGCTGATGGGGTTTGGTGGTTTGGGATGGCTGACCTTTCTGTCATTGCCTCTGAGAAAGCAGCTTTCTCCCTATAATCTTATCCCCGGCATCGTCGCGGAAGTAGCTCTGACCGCGTGGCTCCTTGCAGTCGGCGTAAACGTTCAAAAATGGATCGAGCAGGACAACTTGAGGAGCGCCGGAATCAGCACTGCGAAGTGAGAGGGCGCGACGAAGCAGGGAGGTAACAATGGCTTATTCGCCCTTACTGGTTTTACATATTTGCGGTGGAACCGTTGGATGCCTGGCCGGGTTCGTGGCGGTCGCGTTTCGGAAAGGTTCCCGGCGCCATGCGACTGCCGGTAGCGTATTTGTGCTTGCCATGCTGGCACTGGCGTCGACTGGCGCGCTGATGGCGGCCCTGAAGTTTCAACCCGGCAATATTCTGGCAGGCACGTTCACCTTTTATCTGGTGGCGACCGCGTGGCTTACGGCGAAGCATAGACATGGCGAAAAGGGAATTACCGATTGGGTGGCGCTCTTCATGGTGATTGGAGTGGCAGCTTTTGAGGTAACCCTCGCGATCCAGGCCGTGCAAAGCCCAACCGGAAAAAGATACGGGTACAACTTTGGACCATACGCGATTTTTGGTGCGGTGGCACTTCTTGCCCTCGCCGGCGACTTACGCATGCTGCTTGGCAAAGGTTTGGTTGGGACGCAACGCATCGCGCGGCACCTTTGGCGCATGTGTTTTGCATGGTTCATTGCCTCAGCTTCCATTTTTCTGGCGCGTCCGCATTTGTTCCCGGCATTCATGCGCAATAGCGGCGCTCTTTATTTTCTTACATTACTGCCGCTGGTCCTGCTGGTTTTCTGGATGCTGCGGGTGAAATACACCCAGGGATTCAGGAAAAATCTCCCGGCTTTTTCTGTTCGGGAAATGCCTCCAGCAAATGGGAAACAGGTTTCTGCCGGATAATTCCCCGCGCTCTCCTTGACAGCTTAGGAGAGAGAGGCGTACACTCCTAATTATCTTAGGAGTGTGTTCCGGGCGAAGTGCTTCGGGATGCGCGTCCAGGGATGCTTTTCGGGAGGACAACTTGGCTGACCAGGCGCAATTGATTCCGGGTACGCTCGACATGCTGATTCTCCGGGCACTTTCGCTCGGACCGCTGCATGGATACGGCGTGCTTCTGCGCATCGAGCAGATTTCCGGCGGCGCCCTGCTGATTGAACAAGGCGCACTTTATCCCGGGCTGTTTCGGCTGGTGCGCCAGGGACTTCTCAAATCAACTTGGGGCATTTCTGACAATAATCGCCGGGCCAAGTTTTATGAACTGACCGCCGCGGGACGTAAACGCCTGCGCGAGGAAACTGAAAGCTGGAACCGATTGGTGAATGCCATCGCGTGCGCGATGGGTGCGCAGCCGGAGGAAACATGAAACTCACTGCCTCTATTCGCAACATCCTGCCTGCATGGATTCAGCGTCAGCGCATGGATCGAGAGATGGACGCCGAACTGCGGACGCATCTGGAACTCCGCGCCGATGATCTGGAGCGTTCAGGAGTCCCGCGAGCCGAGGCCGAACGACTGGCACGAATTGAGTTCGGCGGCATGGAGCATTACAAGGAAGAGTGCCATGAGGCGACAGGAAGCCTTTTCGCCGAACGATTGCTGCAAGACCTGCGCTACAGCGTGCGCGTACTGCGGAAGTCGCCGGGATTCACCGTTGCGGCTGTTTTAACGCTGGCGCTGGGCATTGGCGCAAATACAGTTGTGTTTGGAGCTTTGAACGCGCTGATCCTTCGTCCGCTGGACCTGCCACGAGCTGAGAGCCTTTACTCCATCCATCGCGTGGCGACCAATTCAGCCACACAATCCTATCCCGATTATGTGGATTATCGTGACCGCAACCGCAGCTTTGAAGACCTTGCAGCCAGCAACTTTTCCGAGGCTGGATTGGACACCGGAGACAACGTATCCCGTTCATGGGGTATTGTGGCGACGGGAAATTACTTTGATGTACTGGGCGTCCATCCGTACCTTGGGCGTTTCTTCACCGCCGCCGATGAGCATGGCGCCAACAGCGCTCCCTACGTGGTGCTAAGTTACAGCTATTGGTTGAAGCGTTTTCAGGGTGACCGCGGAGTTGTGGGACGGAAAATTCAGTTAAACAAAGCACCCTTCACGGTAATTGGCGTTGCGCCTCCCAAGTTCAACGGCACGTTGTTGTTCTTCACCCCTGACTTCTTTGTTCCGATGGTGAATCATTCGGAATTGGGATCTGAAGATGTCCTGCACAAGCGTGGAGACGTGTCCGGCATCTTCATCACCTTTGGACATCTGAAGGCCGGCGTGACACCGGCGCAAGCTGCCGCCGACATCAATTCGATCAGCCGCGATCTGGCGAAAGAGTATCCAAAAGACCATCCTCAGGCTGAGTTTGCTCTGGCGCGTCCCAGCCTTTACGGAGACCATCTGGGCCGTCCGGTGCGGGCATTTCTGACGGCTTTGATGGTCATGGCAGGACTGATCCTGTTGGCCGCCTGTGCCAACCTGGGCAGTCTGTTTGCCGCGCGCGCGGCCGACCGGGCAAGGGAGATTGCGTTGCGCCTGGCGCTGGGAGCGAGTCGCATGCGCATTGTGCGGCAACTGCTCACCGAAGCGATACTCATTTCACTTACCGGCGGGGGGATTGGACTCTGGGGAAGCATGCTGTTGATGCGCTGGTTAAATGCGTGGCAGCCATTTCCGCAATTCCCCATCAACGTGCCGGTTACACCGGACGCCAAGGTTTACGTGATTGCCCTCCTGCTCGCCTTAGCCAGTGGATTTCTGTTTGGCGTGGTTCCGGTAAGACAAGTCCTGCGTACGGATCCTTATGAAGTGGTAAAGTCAGGATCAAGTGCGAGAGCAGGACGGAAAATTTCACTGCGTGACTTTCTGCTGGTTGGTCAGATTGCCATCTGCGCCGTGCTGGTCACTTCATCCCTGGTTGCCGTGCGGGGGTTGATGCGTTCCATGCACAGCAATTTTGGGTTTGAGCCACAGAACACCCTGGTGGTAAATACCAACCTGCAAATGGCAGGCTACAAAGGCGATGCCCCGGCAGCAATGCAGAAGAGGGCGCTGGAAACAGTGGCGTCGATTCCCGGTGTAACTGCCGCTGGATTGGTTGACTGGGCCCCACTGAACGGGTCAGCTAACACAACCACGGTCTTCCACGACGAAACTACCGAACTTATTCCAGCCCATGCCGCCGAGACATCTGTATTTTTTCAGATTTCGAGCGGTTATCTTTCCGCAGCGGGCACAACTCTTTTGTCAGGAAGAGGCTTGACCGAACATGACAAAAAAGATGCGCCGCGAGTGGCGCTGGTCAACCAGCAGTTCGCGCTAAAGATGTTCGGCTCCGTACGTGGCGCAATAGGCCGCTACTACAAAATCAAGGATGGATCGCGCCTGCAGGTAGTGGGTGTGGTTGAAAACGGAAAGTACCAGAGTCTTACCGAGACGCAGCAGCCAGCCATGTTTCTGCCGCTCCTGCAATCTCCATCCAGTGAAACCTGGATGATGGTGCGCTATGGTCAGGCAGATCGGAAGACCGGACAGAATCGCGATCCCCTGCAACTTGCCGGCGCCATCCGTGGCAAGATCCGTGAACTCGATTCCGGTTTACCTTGTTTCATCGAAACGTGGACCCAGAATCTGGCCCTGGCGCTTTTTCCATCTCGTGTGGCGACGGTGGCATTGGGGATCCTGGGCGGAATGGGCGCAATGCTCTCTCTCACCGGAATCTTTGGGATGGCGGCGTACTCAGTGAGCAAGAGACTACGCGAACTGGGGATCCGAATTGCGCTTGGCGCACAGCACAAAGAAGTGTTGCGGGCTGCGCTAGGCAAAGCATTCAGATTGCTGGCCGTTGGCTCCGTGGTGGGATTGATACTGGGAATTCTGGCGAGCCGGGTGCTGGCGTTCATCGTCTTCGAAGCCACTCCGCGCGATCCGCTGATTCTGGCTGGTGTTGTGCTGGCAATGGCGTTTCTTGGGCTTGTTGCCACCTGGATTCCTGCACGGCGCGCATTGGCAGTGAATCCGTTGATATTGCTGAGGGAAGAATGAAAGCATTTTGAATTTCAAATTTTGAATTTGAAAATTGTCTGATTTCGCGGGCAAAGTCCTGAATCGTCATACGTAGAAAGCGCCAGTACGTCGGACTGCCGTGACCGAATGAAACATTCAAGAAGACAGTAGGGATCCCTCGTTGCACTCGGGATAAAGACAAAGCATAACCGGACTAAAACAAAGCTTCCGGGATACTGAACACACCGCCTAGCCCTGGACGTTGATGTGAGAAAACGACATGATGGCTTTACCGGGAACAGGACGGCCAAAAGATTGTGCCGGAGCAAAAATGGTGAACAGCAGCGCGCGGTTGAGCTGCTGGCGAATTTGTTCATCGTCCTGTCCGGAGATGATGCGATAGGCTTCCACGCGTCCAGTTACACCGACGTAAGTTTCAATCACCACCGGAGATTCCAGCGCGATCTGAATGTCAGAGTCTGACATTTCCAGACGCGGCGGTGTATAGAGCATGGTGGGGACATCGTCTGAAGCGTCAGCGGGAACGGGAACGACAAAACAGCCGATCAGTGCGACGAAGAAGATCACGGCGCCGACAACACCGGCGGTTGCGGGAAACATGAATGCGTTCATCATGTTTTCCAGGCGAACGGCATAGCTGCGCAGCACGCAGCGAAAACTCCTGGAACGCTCACTGGCCAGGGAGATGCGCAGCTTCATGGCGAGTTCCGGCGGGGCCTGCCTGCGACCAAGTGATGAAACCAGGACGCGAGACTTCTCCAGCATTGCGTATTCTGAATCACAAACAGCGCACTCACTCAGGTGGTTGGAGACTTCATGCATCTCCACGCCGCTTACGGCACCATCCATATACGATGAGAACAGGGGCTTTGCCTCCGTGCATCTCATGACTGTGCCTCCACTTCCTTCTGGCCATCTGTCTCCGGCGTGCTCTTAACGCTCCGCACGGGTTTGGCCTTACCCACCTCACGACCCAGTTCTTTCATGAAAGGCTCCAGGCGTTCCTTGAGGGCATTGCGTCCCCGGATCAGCCGCGACTTCACGGTTCCCAGGGATATCTGCAGCACTTCCGCAATCTCTTCGTAGGCCAGGCCTTCAATATCCCGCAGCACCACGGTGGTGCGATACGGCTCCGAAATCTGCTTCAGCTCCTCCTCTACACGAGCACGGACCTCTTCATGGGCAAACAATTCCAGCGGCGATTCAGCACGATCAGCCAGGACGTCACACAGGCCAAAGTTGCCGCCTTCATCATCTGTTTGCGATTCCATGGATGTTTCCTTGCTCTTGTGGCGGAACCACCAGCGCCTCTGGTTGGAGGCTTCATGAATCGCAATGCGATACAGCCAGGTCTTCAGGCTGCATTCGCCGTTGAAGCGCTTCATGCCGCGAAATACTTTGAGGAATACTTCCTGTGTGGTGTCAGCCGCGTCCGTAGGGTCGGTGAGAATGCGGTAAACCAGGCTGTAGATTGGCTGGTGGTAATGTGCGATCAGCCAGTTGTATGCCTCCTCGGAACCGGTCTTGAGTTCCGCGACAATTGAGGCTTCTTCCGCACGTACGGCGATAGCGCTGGCTAAATTTCCCACTGCTGCTGCTGCTCCCGCCATTCTTCTCATTGGCGACTCCTCAAAGTTACCAAGATTATGCAGCCGCTGACAACTTCTTTCCCAATGAATGCGATGACTGAAGTTCTCAGGCATGTGACATTCACAGGCATATAGACCCCGGAATGAGGGCGGAAGTTCCAGAAACTCAGGTAAAGAAAGGCTTATTTAGGGGCTGGAGCGGGCGTGGGGGAGGGCTTGCCGGAGGAGGTGGTGGAAGGCTTGGAAGTCTTTTTCTTCTTTGGAGTTGCGTTCTCATCGGGCACATCATCCACGATGATGTGTTTGACGCCGTTGGGGCCGGTAACGGTACGCAGGCCGCTGGCGGATGTAGAAGTTCCTGGCTTGCCCTGCGCCTGGGCAGGGGCACCGCCCTGTGGCGGCGTCCTTACCCGGGATTCGTAGGTAGTGGCCTGCTGCTGAATATAGGTTGAGAGGTTTTCGCGGGCAGAGTCGAGTGCGGCAGCGTCTGCGGCCAGTGGCTCATACTCTTCCTTCTTGCCCAGAACGCCAGCCGCGTCCGTAAGCGAAGTGAGATATTCGTACACAATGGTGATGTTGTGGTAGAGCTTGAACGTGGCGGAGACATTGCCACGGCTGCTCTGTATGTCACCAATCAGGCCAGGAATGGCGTTGGTGAGATTGCGCTGGATGGAGTCAGACATCTTCTGCAACTGGTCTTTCTGTTCCGCGTCAGTCTTCCATTTTTCAATGCGCAGTTTGCCGAGGTCGGCGTTGGTGGCCATGGCCGCCTTTTGCACCTGGGCGATGATCATGTTCAGGTTCGCCTGTACGGGTTGCGCGCCTTGTCCGCCGGGTTGAGGCATGCCGGGAGACTGCGCCCACGCCGTCAGACTCGCCAGGGCGAGTGCGATCGGGATCAATCTTGTTGCAAGGGTCTTCAAATCTGTCCCTCCTTCCTGGTACTAGATGAGAGTAGCTGGCTTGGAGGTTACTCAGGGCCTAACCACTAAATACCTGCCTGTGACTCCAGCTACGAACCTGGCCGGGTAAAGGTACGGTTAATAGGATACACAAAGGTCGGGATGTTGGCTGCGGAAGGCGGGTTTCCGGCAGCATTCAGATGCGGGATGCAGCCATTATTTCGGTGTATTCGTAGATGATGGCGCCCTTTTCGCCGCGTTGTGCGGCAGCGATCATTGCTTGCGCGACGGCATCGGCACGCACGGACCGGTAGCGGCGGAGCGGTCCCAGCATGGCGAGATTCAGGATAGGTCCAACGCGTTGGGCCAGCGATTCCGAAAAACGAAACTCATGGCGTTGTCCCAGAAGCAATCCGGGACGAAAGATGTGGAGTGCCTTGAATCCGATGGTGGCCAGATCACGCTCGAGTTCACCTTTAGTCCGCAAATAGAAGTTGCTGGATGCAGGGTTGGCGCCGATTGATGACACCAGGAGAAATTGCTCAACGCCGGCCGCTTTCGCCGCGCGCGCCGCAGCCATGGGCAGATCATAGTCAACGGCTCGAAAGGCAGCTTGCGAGCCGGCTTTGGCGATGGTTGTGCCGAGCGCACAGAAGAGATCCTCGACACCGGTGAAGTCATTGGGCGAAAGCGAAGATAGGTCGGTTACGCGTTGGTCGAGTTTTGGTTGTGCAGGAATGGACAGCGGCCTGCGCGTGACGGCAATTACCCGATCATAATCAGTGGAGTCCAGCAGTTGGCGCAAACAATAGCCGCCGACCAGTCCGGTGGCGCCGAAGAGAAGCGCAGATTTTTGTGCCACGACGTCCTTTTCCGTGAGGGAAATGCTGCTGCCAACTCGCACAGCCGAGGGCGGCTGTGCCACACGAGTATAGCCGCTGGGAAACGAGTATAGCCGCTTATATGGATGCCGCGCGAAATCCAATCACACGACTTCCGAGCGTGAGGAGGAAGGGGTTTGATCACACTTGTCTTTCAATGGAGGCATTGACTTAAGGTATTGGTCTTCGCAGTAAGAGTGTCTTAACAGACCATTCGTTTTACACGCGTGGCTTCACATATCTTTATCGCTTAGCCAATCATGCCTTCACATATCTTAGGAATTTTTGTGGGTGTTTTGCAGCCGTGAGATGTTATAGCTGAACGTGAGTCGTTGGATTCTTGGGTTCATTACAATCACGAAGTGACCGGAGGTCTGATATGTGGAGAGTGATCTTGCGGTACTTGATCAGTTTTGGCTTAATTGCCCTCAGCCCACCGCTGGTCCACGCAGCCACGCCTCAAGAGCAATATCGAAAGGCAATCAGCGTTCTGGTTGGCGGCAGCGATCACCAGAGCGATATGGATGATGCAGCCAGGCTATTGCGAATAGCGGCGGACTCGGGCTATTCACCAGCGCAGACTGCGCTGGGCTCAGCGTACGAGCAGGGCATTGCCGTCTCGCAGGACACACAGCAGGCAATTAGCTGGTACAAGAAAGCCGCGGAGCAAGGTGACTGGATTGCGCAATTCTCACTGGGCCGCTTGTATTTTCAGGGTGGCGCAATCGCAAGAGATACTGCGATGGCGAAGAAATGGCTTGAACTGGCGGCGGCGGATGAACGCGACAACGGAGCTGCCTTCTATCTTGGACTTCTCTACGACGACGGCCAGGGAACAGCGACCAACTATAAAGCGGCTGAGAAGTGGTACCGGCAGGCAGCGGACCGAGGGAATTCATTTGCAATGGAAAAGCTCGGAGTGCTGCTACTTCGAGGCGTGATCGCGCAGCCCGGCCCGGCAAGTCGTGAGGAAGCGTACGTCTACATGATTACCGCCGCTGCGCTGGGAAATCACAATGTTGACCAGCAACTACGGTCCATTGAAGCTGACCTGGGAAAGAAAAGCGCAGATGCTGCCCGCGAGAAGTCACTGGACCTGCGAGAGCGAGTGCGCAGTTATTCGCGCACGCAGTGTGGTGGGTGGGACGGGCAATTCAGCGGTGCGCCCACACCGCCGCCGCTGAGCGTCCAGATCAACTGTGAAGAATAAAGCCTAGCCTTGGACTTACAAAATCCGCCTCCATCATGCGGTAGTGATTGACGCATGCAGATTCACCCATTAGGCTTTTCTGCGATTGATGGGAGGAAGCATGAGAAGAACAATTTTGTTCACAGCGGCGATAATGATCGCTAGTTTATTTGTGGGAGCGCGTGTGCCGGCGGTGGCCCAGGGTGCTCCAGCGGCGCAGGCGGCGGTGGTGCGTCCCGGAGAGAATCTGGTGGTGGAGAACATTCCGCCCGTACCGCAGGCAATAGCGGAAAAGGCCAACCAGTATGGTGAGTTCCGTTCCGCAGGATTTGCCGACTGGGACCCGGTGAAGCGCGAGATGCTGATCAGCACACGCTTTGCCGACGTGCCACAGATACACCTGGTGAAGATGCCTGGCGGAGCGCGCACTCAGCTTACGTTCTTCCCTGATCGCACCGGTGGCGCGCATTATGGACCAAAGGGCGACTACTTTGTCTTCAGCAAAGACATTGGCGGAGGCGAGTGGTTTCAGCTTTATCGCTACGATTTGGCCAGCGGCGATGTGACCTTGCTCACGGACGGCAAGTCCCGCAACACGGGTGCAGTGTATTCGCATAACAGCAGCCTTGTTGCTTATAGCTCAACGCGCCGTACCGGGCAGGACACTGACCTGTGGCTCATGGACCCCACGAACCCGAAGTCAGATCATCTTTTGATGCAGGGGAAAGGCGGAGGATGGGAAGCACTCGACTTCTCTCCTGACAACAAGCGGATCATTGTTCTTAATGAAGTTTCAGCGAACCAGAGTTCGCTTTATATGGTGGACGCGAGCACTGGAGAGAAAACTGTATTGACGCCGGAGTCAGAGAAAGAAGAGATCCACTACAACCAGGCGCGGTTCAGCCATGACGGCAAGGGAATTTATATCACTACCGATCGCGATTCGGAATTCCATCGCCTGGCATACATGGATTTCAACAGTCACCAGCCGACCTACCTCTCCTCAGACATCAAGTGGGATGTGGACGCGTTTGATCTGAGTGACGACGGCAAGACGCTGGCCTTTGTAACCAACGAAGACGGAATCAGCAAGCTCTACCTGATGGATACGGCTACGCGCAAGTCACATCCTGTACCCGACATCCCGGTGGGACTGATATTCCCGCTGCATTTTCACAAAAACAGCCGCGACCTGGGGTTCGGCCTGAGCAGCGCCAAGTCACCATCGGATGTATATTCCTACAACCTTGACTCTGGCAAAGTGGAACGGTGGACGGCCAGCGAAACCGGCGGCCTCAATGCGGTGACTTTCGCCGAGCCCAAGCTGATCAAATGGCAGACGTTTGACGGTAAGACGATTTCCGGCTTCCTTTATATGCCGGATCCGGCGAAGTACCCGGGAAAGCGTCCGGTGATTGTGAACATACATGGCGGGCCGGAAGGGCAGTACCGGCCGGGATTTATCGGTCGCAACAATTATTTTTTGAGTGAGATGGGAGTGGCGATTGTCTTCCCCAACGTCCGCGGATCCACCGGCTATGGCAAAACTTTCCTGAAGCTGGATAACGGAATGCATCGCGACGATACGTATAAGGATACCGGCGCGCTGCTGGACTGGATCAAACAGAATCCGCAACTGGATGGCGACAAGATCATGATTACGGGCGGAAGTTACGGCGGTCACATGACCTGGGCTACCGCGACGTTCTACAACGACAAGATCTGCTGTTCATTGCCGATCGTTGGTATGTCGAGCCTGGTGACGCTGCTGGAACATACGGAAGCATATCGTCGCGACCTGCGGCGGGTGGAGTATGGCGACGAGCGCGACCCGAAGATGCGCGAGTATCTGGAGAAGATTGCGCCGTTGAATAATTCCGAGAAAATCCGCAAGCCCGTGTTTGCCGTGGTGGGGAAAAATGATCCGCGGGTGCCGTGGACTGAATCCCGCCAGATGCTGGACAAGCTGAAGAGCAACGGCATTCCGACGTGGTTCCTGATGGCGAATGATGAAGGCCATGGTTACGCTAAGAAGAAGAACCAGGACTTCCAGTTCTACGCGACCATTATGTTTGTGCGGCAGTTCCTGCTGGGTGAGACGACGGGAGCGGCGGGCACGCACTAAGTTGATTCATCAAGATGAGGGAACCTTGTGCTTCGCAGACACAAGCAAGCGCAAGATCCCTCCGTCCTGCTCACGCGCTGAAGACTGCGCGCGTTCGCCAAACGGACGTCGGGATGACGATGTTTTTGTTTAGCTGTCATCCTCAAACCGGGAAGGTGCTCAACTCAGCGTTGCCGCCGCAGATGACCACGCCGACGCGTTCACAAAATTTCGGCTGGTAAGCTCCGGAGAGCAAGGCAGCCAGCGCCGTTGCACCGCCGGGTTCGGCGATGATGCGAAGCTTTTGCCACAGGATGCGCTGAGCTTCGATGATCTGTTCGTCGGTGACGAGGACTACCTCGGGCACATATTTCTGCGCGACAGGGAACATCAATTCGCCGACGCGACGCGCGCCGAGCGAGTCCGCGGCAATGCCGCTGGTCTCAACTTCGATGACATGATGAGCGTCGAGCGACTTGCGCAGTGACGGTGCGCGCTCCGGTTCAACGCCGATGACACGGATACGATCTCGAAACCAGGAAGCCACTCCGCCGATGAGCCCGCCACCGCCGACGGCGATGAGAACAGAATCGAGCTTCGGTACCTGTTGTTCAAACTCCATACCAAGCGTTCCCTGACCGGCGAGAACGTAGGGATCGTCATAGGCGTGGACCGCGAGAGCGCCGGTGATGGCGGCGCGTTCGCGGCTGGCGGCTAGAGCTTCAAAGTAGTCGCGGCCGGTAATGGTTGCTGCAGCGCCATACTGGCGAAGTCGATTGACCTTGTTGGGAGACGAGATGGTGGGAACAAATATCTCGGCTTTGTGTCCAAGTACATGAGCTGCGTAAGCGACGGCAGCACCGTGATTGCCTCCGGAGGCAGCGATCACTCCGGCTTCCGGAACCTTTGAGTTCAGGATGCAATTGAAAGCACCGCGTGGCTTGAATGATCCGGCGTGTTGCAGGCTTTCCAGCTTGAGAAAGATCTGTGCGTGGCTGCCAAAGGCACGATCTTCCAGCATGGCTACTGGTGTTCGGCGCACATAAGGCGCTATAGTCCGGGAAGCGGACAGGATCTGAGAGTGAGAGATCGGCATCTTGGAACTAGACGGGATTGAACTGGATGCTGGAGAAATTGAGCTCATAATAAGGTGTCCGAAGGCCCTGCTTCTATTGGAAAGTCTAATGCTGCCGAAGGCTTTTCCTGGGGAAAGAGTATCATTTTCAATGCTTTACGCTCTTTTTGTTCGACAAACGGAAGAGATAGCATAAGAATAGATATCTTATGTACTGTGCCCTTGTCTAAAAGATGGGCCGGGGAAAAAGGGAGCTGGTAGTTTTGAATTTCCTGAAAGTGCGTTTTGGCGCTGCGCTGCCGGTGTTTTTGCTGGCGATGGCGTCGTTATGCCTGGGACAGGGAATTCAGCCTCAGCTTCCGGCCGAGACAGATAGCGGTTTTCTTACCGAGCAGGGAGCACAGCCAAGATTCGAGTCGGCGAACAAGATGTCGAGTGAGGCGGAGCTGGCACTGCGACAGCAGAGAGCTCTTTCCGTCCCGCACTTCACAAATTCATTTGCCTTTGAAGGCAAGACTTTTCCGTTCAGCGTGGTCGGGGCCAAGCCACAGACCAGTGGCACAACCAAGATTGCCACGCAGCTCAAGCCGGTGGACCTGCTGTTTATCGGATACTCCGATGGTGATGGCGAGCCTCTGGTGCTGAGGGCAACGGCCGTGTTGGATAGCGTGTTGAATTCTCCGAACTTCCGACAGGCGGCCTACTCGACGGGTTTTACGCAATTCGCGGACGCCGTACAGCGCGCGCAGTTCTTCAGCACCATGTCACGCGACTGGCACACGCTGCTGGATACACCGCAGGTGTTGAAGCCGCTGACAATCGTGGTTCCAAAAAATTCAGCCAAAGTGTTCCGCAACCGGAGCACAGGACAGTTTTACGCGGTGGTGGACATGGAGTTCTTCATTTCACAGCTCAACACGCTGGTGCAGATGGAAAATCTGAACGTGAGCGCGCTGCCGATTATCCTGACCAGGAACGTGTTGCTGTCGCCGGAAGCCAATGTGCAAAGGTGCTGCGTGCTGGGATTCCATACGGCATTTGACGCCGGAGTCCGCGAAAGCGTGCAGACGGTGCAGACTCTGGTGTGGGCGAGCTGGATTGACCAAGGGACTCTGAGCCCGGGCATTGCGGATGTGACGGCAATGAGCCACGAGATTTCAGAGTGGATGAATGATCCGTTCGGAACGAACATGGTGCCGTCATGGCAATATCCCACGGCCGGCATGGGCTGCCAGAGCACGCTGGAAACGGGAGATCCGCTGGCAACGCTGCCGAATGCCGGTTACCCGGTTTCGATTGACGGCATAACGTACCATCCACAAAATCAGGTGCTGCTGCCGTGGTTCACACGGCAAGCTTCCACAGCGCTCGACGGCGCTTATACATTCCCTGATCAGAGTTTGCTGACCGCTCCTGCGCAAGCATGCCCTGCGAAATAGGATTTAACCTACACAATTAACCCACACATTTAAACTGTTCATCGATCTCGAGCTGATGGCCGGCGACGAGCCGGTTATTCTGATTGGCCAGGCCGACCACGGAAAGCATTTCATTGAACATTTCTTCGGTCATGCCTTTCTTCTTTGCGGCGGCGGTATGTGCGGCGATGCAGTAATCGCACTGGTTGCTGATACTCACCGCGACGTAGAGCAACTCTTTTACCAGGGGATCCAGCGCGCCGGCGCCCATGATCTGTTTGGTGTCTTCCCATGTGCGCTTTAAACGGACTGGATCGTGGGCGAGGGCTTTCCAGAAATTTGTGACTTTGTCGATTTTGCGCGTGGCCTTGATGTCGTCATAAACGGCACGGACTTCCGGGGAGGCGTTTTCGTATTCGATAAAACCAAGCGTGGACATGGGACTCCTTCAAGGTGGCGTACTCATTTTACAAAAACGAAAGCCCAGCCGGGGGCAGCTGGGCCACACGAGTCGTGCCGGACAAGGAACTACGTCACCAGGATCAACTTGCCGGTTGTCTTTCTGCCTTCCAGGTCGCGCTGGGCTTGCTGCGCGTCGGCGAGTTTGTAGACGTGTTCGATGCGCAGTTTTAATTTACCTGCGGCGATCCAGCCGAAAATGTCATTGGCACGATGTTCGAGTTCCTCACGCGTGGCAATGTAGTTCACCAGGGTGGGGCGCGTAATGAACAGCGAACCTTTTTGCGACAGCTTGATGAGATCGAAAGGAGGAACCGCACCGCTGGCGCCGCCAAACAGGATGAGATAGCCGCGCGGTCGAAGGACGTTCAGGTCCTGATCAAAGGTGGTTTTGCCCACGCCGTCATAAACAACGTGAACACCTTTGTTATCGGTAAGGCGTTTGGTCTCCACTTCAAAATCTTTCTGCGTGTAGAGAATCACATCGTCAGCGCCTGCGGCTTTGGCCAGTTTGGCTTTCTCTTCCGAGCCCGCAGTACCGATCACGCGCGCGCCGATCATCTTGGCCATCTGTACCAGGAGAAGTCCGACGCCGCCTGCTGCGGCATGGATCAAGGCGGTCTCGCCTTTCTTGAGCGGGTAAGATGAGTGCAGCAGATAATGCGCGGTCATTCCCTGAAGCATGGCTGCGGCGGCCTGCTGGTCCGTGATGCCTTCAGGAACTTTTACCAGACGGTCTGCCGGGACCGCGGCATATTCGGCGTAACTTCCAGCGATGCCGGTGTAAGCCACGCGGTCGCCAACTTTGAGAGACTTCACGTCACTGCCAACTGCGCTGACAGTGCCCGCTCCTTCCTGTCCGTTGACGAAAGGAAGCGGGGCCGGGTAGCGGCCTTCACGGAAATAAATGTCGATGAAATTTACGCCGGCCGCGGCGATCTTGACCACAGCTTCATTGGGCTTGGGTGTGGGAACGGGTATATCAACGAGGGTGAGAACTTCAGGACCGCCGGTCTTCTGTACTTGAATCGCTTTCATAGTTCACCTGGATGAGGGCGACGGCAAATGCGTCGCAAGGTAATGCGGAGGCCGAGGCCGTCCGAGCAATAAAGTGTCAGAATGAGAATGACTGTTCTTCCGCGATGAGCATGACGGGTGGACCGCCGGAAGAGATCTTGATCGCGTGGGCCACGGTTTCTTTCCCGCCCGGCGAGTTCACGCAAGCCTGGAGCGCCTCCATGGATGGGAAGTGGATTTCCGCGATGCGATGAAACGCCGGAGTTCCCTGGGGCGAAGCTGTTACTTTGGTCGCAACCAGTCTGGTCTTGCCCTCAAGTTTCTGGACGGCCATGGGAACGTGTTCGTCTTGATAGACTTTTTCGAACGCGTCGACGTCTTTGGGCCGGGGATAGAGTACAACCAGCTTAATGCCTGCCATGTATGCTCCTTGCAAGTGGAACTTGCCGCGTCTGGAATTGTAATTGCAAGGCCGCGATTCTGTCTTGAGGGCGCAGTTCAAAACTACTTTAACGTCAAAATAAGAATCGCACGCATGCCAATCCACATCTATGGCATAGGGTATAAGTTCCATCCGGGCAGTCTGCTGCCCGGTAAAATGCTTCCCAGGAGATAGTTCAGAATGGCAGAAACACCCACGTTGTTTTCCAGCTACAAACTTGGCCCGTTAGAGTTGAAGAACCGCATTGTGATGGCGCCCATGACGCGCAATCGAGCAGGGAAGGGCAACGAGCCAACGGCTTTGAACGCCATCTACTATGAGCAGCGCGCTTCGGCAGGGTTGATCATCACGGAGGCGTCGCAAATATCGGCGCAGGGACTTGGTTATCCGGGAACGCCGGGTATCTATTCTGACGAGCAGGTTGCGGGCTGGAAGCTGGTGACGGAAGCTGTGCACAAGCGCGGCGGAAAGATATTTCTGCAACTCTGGCATGTGGGGCGAATTTCTCATCCTTCATTGCAGGCGGGTGGAGCTTTGCCGGTAGCGCCCTCAGCGATCAAGCCAGCAGGGAAGGCTTTTACCTTCACGGGGCTTCAAGATTTTGTTACGCCGAGAGCGCTGGAAACGAAGGAGATTGCCGGGATCGTGGAAGGTTACGCGCATGGAGCGCGTTGCGCGAAAGCGGCGGGTTTTGATGGCGTGGAGATCCACAGCGCCAACGGATACCTGATTGACCAGTTTATCCGCGATGGCAGCAACCAGAGAACAGACCAATATGGCGGGTCGCTGGAGAACCGTTTGCGTTTCCTGCGCGAGGTGACAGAGGCGGTGATTGGCGTGTGGGGGCCGGAGCGCGTGGGCGTTCGCTTTTCACCGGTGAGTGACTTCAATGACATGCGCGACTCTGATCCGCATGCGACGTTTGGACGAGCGGCCGAAGTGATGAATGATCTGCACGTTGGATATATTCACGTGGTGGAAGCATTGAATACTCCTGTGCATCCGAAAGGCCGCGTGACGCCGGTGATCCGGGTGAAGTACCGCGGAGCGTTGATGGCGAATGGCGGATACGATCTGAAGTCAGGGAACGGTATACTGGCACGCGGAGAGTCGGACCTGGTGTCCTTTGGAGTGCTGTTCCTTGCCAATCCGGACTTGCCGGTACGTTTTGAAAAAGGCGCGAAGCAGTTGAATCAGCCGGACCAGCAGAGCTTTTATGGCGGAGCAGAAAAGGGATACACGGATTACCCCGCGTTGTAAGCGTTTTTGGTTTGATGCGGTGTGGATTTCGGCTAGACTTTGTGAATAGAACCAAGTCTGAGACCATGCCACAGATTCCCAACCTGATTCACTGGGCCATACCCGGGTTCATCATCCTGCTGGTGGCTGAAGCCGTGGCCGACGCGCGGATGCGTCGCGAGCTTTACCTCCTGCCGGACACTGCGGCCAGCCTGTCGATGGGCATTGGCAACGTGATCATTGGCTTGTTTACCAAGGCGATGGTGTTCGGGATTTTTACATTCATTCATCGCTTCGCCATTTTCAATATTGGCTATCAGTGGTGGGCGTGGGCGCTGATTTTCTTTGCCGACGACTTCAGCTATTACTGGTTTCATCGCATCAGCCACGAATGCCGTCTGTTCTGGGCGTCGCATGTAGTGCACCATTCTTCGCAGCATTACAACCTGGGCACGGCATTGCGGCAGACATGGACAGGCACTTTCATGTCCTGGATATTCTGGGCGTGGATGCCGCTGGTGGGCTTTCCTCCGCTCATGATTCTTACCATGCAGGCTGTGAGCCTGCTGTACCAGTTCTGGATCCATACGGAGTTGATTGGGAACATGGGACCGTTGGAAGCGATTCTGAATACTCCGTCACACCATCGCGTGCATCACGGGATCAACGATGCCTATCTTGACCGCAACCACGCGGGCATCCTGATTGTGTGGGACCGGATGTTCGGGACGTTTATTCCGGAAAAAGAGAAAGTGGTTTACGGGCTCACTAAGAATATCGGCAGCTACAACCCATTTCGAATTGCTTTCCATGAGTGGGTGGATATTTGGCGCGACGTGCGGAAGGCGTCGGGCTGGCGGACGAAATTAAAGTATGTGTTCGGGAATCCGGGATGGCGGGAAGAGAAAAAAGGGGCTGGGGAATTCAGCCAGGGCACTCCAGTCCGCTGATGGCGAATGGGCAGCGCAGGCCTTGCCGGACCTTGGCGCATCAGGAGCGGATGTGTTTACAATACGGAGGGTGGCGGCCTAACCAGCCACGAAATAGATTTTCTTCAGCCCGTGCGAAAGTGGCGGAATTGGCAGACGCACCAGACTTAGGATCTGGCGCCGTAAGGCGTGGGGGTTCGAGTCCCCCCTTTCGCACCATCCATTTTTTGTCGCTACGCTCCAAACCGCTTTAGAGTTTGACTTGTGGGAGTTCTGCTGAGGCTCCTGTTGCAGCGGGCTCGGCGCGTGTTCGGCCTCGCCCTCAATCAGTTTTGTCACTTAACGCTCCAAACCGCTTTGAAAGATTCGATTCTAGCGACACTGACGTGCACTTGTGTCAGCGGGCTCGGCGCGTGTTCGGCCTCGCCCTTGATCTCAATTTTGTCGCTGCGCGAGGTTGATCGCCTCAACTTTAGAATCTGGGGTCGGAAAAGTGCGTTTAGTTTTCCTTGTTATTAAAGGGCGAGCAGATGTGTGCAGCCTCAACGATCATCAGGATGGTAGGGCTTTTGCTGGCTGCGAGAAAACGTCCGCAAACGGGACACACTGATTCGATGAGAAGGTGCTCGGAATTTACCGGTCCATGAATGAACTGGATTGGCTGACTTGCTGCCATTTGTATTACTCATGAAAAATAGATTTGGATAGTTCTGCAGTGAGAGTAGCGGAACTTCAAGAGATCGCGCTGTCCCCGATTGCTCACTCGGCCATTTTGTTTGGTGCGGACAAATAGAGTGTAAGTTCCGGAAATGTACGACATCGGACATAACGAATGCGAGGTATTACATTCTTTTAATCATAAGAGGGCATTTAATTGGGCAAAAAGCGGTCAGGGAATGTGCGCAGAGTTCGATTTGCGCTACTGAAAAACAAGGAAGGGCTTCGGCGTTCCAGATCGTTCAAGGAGAGCGCTGATGCTGGGCGCAGAACTTCACCCCATCCGCCGATCTTCTACTTACGTGGATGTTGTGCAGTGCAAATGGTGGCAGCTTTGGTTAAAGCGCCGGTCTTAGCGGGTCAGGTTCGCGAAGAACGATATTCCCGCAATTACAACAATCAACAAAGCTGAGCAGGCGCCTAAAATCCTCACCCAGGGTGTGATTTTGTCCATCTTGATCAACAATTCCTGTTGCTCTTTCTGCATGTGATCTTCGGCGCTGTCCAGGAAAAGTTGGTCGTCCTCATGCATGGTAAGGGTGCCGCGGTAAATCAGAAGTATCACCAGCACCAACGTTAAACCGCCCCAAACGGATAGCAGAGCCGGCATCATAGAAACCCACCTTGATTTGACTCGTGTCTTGGAAGCGGTCCCGCCTACGCGAGGGCTGCATGGAACCTGCAGCCGGGGGTATGTGGAACCTAGGCCGATTATAAGCCCGTGAATCCGTTAATCAATGGTGAAACGCCAATATTTGCGAGTTCCTGAAAGAGAGTTGCGGCCCCCCAAATCGAGAGAAGATCGCATAGTTCGAGCCGAATGCGGTTAATCACCGTGCATTCATTGGCGAGAGAAATTCTGGATCGTTCGTCAGGGGCGATCATCGAATTGTTAAGCCA
>Ga0209863_10000024_pt1 | contig 86722 bp, 62 predicted proteins | sample OrgsoiDNA2013046_FD_185796 | JGI IMG/M metagenome (GOLD analysis project Ga0209863, IMG submission 185796) | Permafrost soil microbial communities from the Arctic, to analyse light accelerated degradation of dissolved organic matter (DOM) -... | ecosystem: Environmental > Terrestrial > Soil >...
GCTCTATTTGTTAAACCCAATTCTTTCCCTGTCATTCCATTTTTTCTGGGCAGCTTTTTCATCCAGTAGGTTTTCCATTGCATCGTAAATCTGATTTAACTGGATATCGTGCTCTCCTAGTCTTTCTTTTATTGCGTACAACTGAGTCCTTAAATCCATCTGCTGAATGGCAATCCTCTTGATTTCGATAAATGCCCGCATGATTGCAATATTCATATTAATTGCCTTATCTGAACTCAGGACCCCGCTTAACATAGCAACTCCCTGTTCGGTAAAAGCGTAGGGTGTATTATCGGTATTGCGCTTGTTTTGAGATGCGGTCACAATCTGTGACCGCATAGAATTTGCACTTTCCGATGCGGTCACAGATTGTGACCGCATAATCATCCATTCAATAGAAGTAAGTCGAAACATAAAATCCTCAGGAAATCGCTTATTATTACGCTTTACTGCCTGATTAAGGACTTTCGTGGCAACTTCATACAGTTCGGCAAGGTCAAAATCCAGCATTACCCGTTCACCCCTGATTTCGTAAATTCGGTTTTGAATGCTTTTAATGATTTCCATGTAAACTATGGTTTATCAACGTTTACAAATTAGGCAATAAATTATTTGACAACCCAGGAGTTTTTACCCTTTATTAAAGGCTTATTTAACAGAAATATTTGCTGCGATTAAAGTACCCTTTCTTAATGAACTGACTGTTACTTATTCCAAACACCAGTAGACCCAAGTAGCCCAAGTTCGAACTTTTTGCAGTTAGACTTTAAAAGTCTCATTTTGCTCTAAATTAAAAATGAGCCAATTAATGCCATTCTTCAGCTCGGAAAACCCTCCTTATTAAAAAATAAAGGTTCTTCCTTTATGTATCTACAAAAAAGTCTCTGATTAAGAGGTGCTTCTGTTAACAACAATATTTTTACAAAGAACTGATGGCAATTCTAATTTTTTCAAAGATTTCAATAGCGTCTTTATCGTATGCCCATTGTCCTTGGGAATAATGCTGATGAATAAAAGGTCTATATTCCTCTATTAGTTCAACAGTATCTTTATTATCCGCCATTTTACTTGCTATTAGTCCTTTGCAAACTCTTTCGAGGACAAACATAGGACGATAAGGATGATTAGTTTCAAATTGATGTTGCCTTAGAAGAAGTTCTGTGATTTTTGCAAAAGACTTATCTTTAAAAAAGTCTGTCCCCTCGGTTTTATAGAATAATATGACTTTCTCAAGAATAGGTTCAACTTTTGAGTTCACTCCCTGAGGTGACCATGTATCAACCCATTTATCATTCTCAAATTCAATTTTATATGGGCTGTATTCAATAGTAATCTTTCTTTTGTCATCCATATATTCTATTCCCTTAGGATATGGAGAATAAAATTTTTCTATTTTTTTATTACTAATTGCAAAATAAGGAAAAATTGTATGACCGCATCCGCCGCGAAAATGTAGTTTAAGTCCAACTATTTCCTTTTGTTGTTTGTTGTCTCTTATGAAATATTTATTTGTTTTATGGTATTTAAAACCTTCTTTTTCAAAAAACAATAAATACTTTTCAAAAAATAACTCATCAATAGCTCTGTGATTTTCGTTAATTCCTAAATTCTGGAGGTCAAATGATTTTTTGAATTTTAATTTTGCAATTTCTGGAAGATTATTCCATATTTCATATTTTTTATCGATTACATTACAAATTATATTGTAGTTGTTCCATGTTCCTTGGACATGATAGTCCGACGGTAAGCCCTTACTAAAAAGTCCAGATTTAACAAAAGTGTCATGATATTCTTTAAAATAGGTATTAGGTTCGTAATAGTAATTACAAAATAGACGTCCTTTATCGTTAACGTCATCTGCAGTAAATACACCACCAGAAAGTTCATAAAGTTTTGGTCCTGAAATTTTTCGTTGCTTAAACTGGGGAATGAAATCGCTATTTACATCTTCGAAATCGTCGCTAATAAGATTTTTATCAATAAGCCAACCAATAAAAAATCCTGTATGGACATATATCTGCTCTTCTTCCAAATCTTTTGGGAAATTAGCCGTGAGGTGCCAGTCTGCTTTATCGTATGACATCAATTACAAATTATGACTGTTAATTAGGTAATTTATGATATTATAGGTGATCACATTGATTGCAAACCAATTAAAATCTAATTATTGGTGATATAAGATTTGTAACTTATTTCAAACACAAGTAGACCCAACAGGAATCGAACCTTTCAATTAGTCTTTATAAACCTGGCAGCATACAGGGAATCGGCTTCCTGTTCATAGCCCGCAATCATTTCCTCTTTTTCCGGTTTTAAACCCAATCCCGTCAGAAATTCAGAGATCCTTTCGTTCTCATCTGCGAAAACGGAACAGGTGATATAAACCAGCACCCCGCCCGGTTTCAGACGACCCGTGACATTCGAAAGGATCTTTTTCTGGCGCTGCTTATAATCAGAAACAGATTGCGGATCGAAAAAATAAAGCGCCTCAGGAGTCCGGCTCCAGGTGCCGCTGCCCGTGCAGGGAAGATCGGCCAGGATAAAAGGAAACATTTGTTTGGGAAGATCATTCTGATCTGTCAGGTCCGCTTTAAAAAATTTGGGTTGCGGAACACCTGCTTCGTTAAACCGCTTCTTCAGATTGTTTAAAATAGATTCGCGAATATCCGATACCGTTAGCTGGCATCCGGGATTGAGATCCGTCATTAATATGGACTTGCCGCCGCTCCCGGAACAACAATCCCAGGCTTCGGAAATTTTGTTATCTCCCTTTTTTAAAAAAAGGGCCGTACGCTGTGAACTCAGGTCCTGAATAACGGCCTCAAAATTTAAAACAAAAACACCGTCGAGTTTTGTTGCGCCCGGAAAAGAATAGGTCCTGAAAGGCAGGGACGCCAGCGGATCCGCATCCTGAAAATCAATTTGATGTTTATTCAGTTTGTCCGCTACAGATTTCTCTTTCCCGGGCCTGATCCGGATAAACATCTTTGGCCTCTCTAAAAAAGATAAACAATAACAGTGGTGATCAACTCCTGCACTCAAAAGATTTTTCCATGGAAATATTTCAAGCACATCGAAATCAGGAAATTTTGTCCGGACGACTTCAAGTTTTTCTTCTACCGGTTTTTCAGTTTGTTCATGCCATTCCGGATGGAGATATTCCAGGATCTGCTCCTTCCGCTGGTTGGAAAGAAAAAGTCCGGTAATAATTCGTTCTTCTTTTGAACTGTTTTTTAGTGAATGACCCAGGCGAAAATAACAATATACCATTTCGGTAACCTGCCTCCTGTCGCGCGACCCCATCTGCGGATTTTCCCGAAAGAAATTTTTTAGCCAGCCCTGCAATGGCATGTCATCGGTGTAGGCATCCAGGATACGAACTGCGTAGCGGAGCAGATTATCAATTATCATAATGAAAATTCACATCAAAAAAAAAGGCGCCGAAATGCGCCTGAAATAATAATTACCGGAACCTCTATAGTTCAAGCAGGGCCTTTACCGGATCCTTCCCGAATAATAACTGATCGGGATTTTCCAGCAATTCTTTTACCCGGACCAGGAAACTCACCGATTCACGGCCATCGATAATGCGGTGATCATAACTAACCGCCAGATACATCATCGAACGAACCGCCACCTGACCATTGACCACAACGGCCCTTTCCTCTATTTTATGCATGCCGAGAATGGCAGACTGGGGAATATTGATAATCGGCGTGGACATGAGCGAACCAAATACGCCGCCATTGGTAATGGTAAATGTTCCACCCTGCATTTCTTCCATACTCAATTTATTATCCCGTGCTTTGCCAGCCAATTCAACCACTTTCTTTTCTATCTCCGCCATACTCAGGCTTTCGGCATTCCTGATTACCGGAACGACCAATCCTTTCGGTGCAGATACGGCAATGGAAATATCGCAGTAGTCGTGGTAGATTATTTCTTCCCCGTCAATATAGGCATTCACCGCGGGCCATTCCTGCAGTGCGTAACAACAGGCTTTCGTGAAGAAGCTCATGAAGCCCAGGTTTACGCCATGTTTCTCCTTGAACTTATCCTTATATTTTGTCCGAAGGGCCATTACCTGGGTCATATCCACCTCATTAAAAGTGGTGAGCATGGCCGTAGTGTTTTTTGCTTCTACCAGCCGGCGGGAAACCGTCTTGCGCAGATTGCTCATTTTTTCTTTGCGCAGTTCCCTTCCAAATAAAGTCTTTCCGGGCAGACGTCCCGGATTGTTCAAGGCCTCGAGCACGTCGTGTTTTACAATTTTACCATTTGCCCCGGACGGAACGATGCTGCCCTTATCAACTTTTTTATCTGATATGATCGCGGCAGCAACCGGCGTGGCTTTCACATCGGATGCCGGAGCATTGCTTTGCTTCACGGGTTCCGGAACATTTTTTTCAAACGTCACTTTCGAGCCATCTCCTTTTTCGGGAGGGGGTGTGCCGTTTGTCGCTGCTGGTTTTTCAACTACAGCAGCAGCCGGTTTAGTGGCCAATTCATCGATACTTGCCAGTACATCCCCGATTTTAAGTGTGTCACCTTCCTTTCCCAGGGTTTTTAGTGAGCCGGCTTTTTCAGCATTTACTTCGAAAGTCGCTTTTTCACTTTCGAGTTCCGCGATCACTTCGTCCCGGTCCACATAATCGCCATCCTTTTTAAGCCATTTCACGAGGGTTACTTCGGTGATGGATTCGCCTACGGCAGGCACTTTAATATCGATCATCAGCTTTACAATTTACGAGCACGAAGATAATTTATTTACCAGGTATGGGATGAATCATTTGATCAAATACTGAATGCAGTTTCTATAATTTCGGATTGTTCCTGCGCGTGCACCTTTGCGTAACCGGTAGCCGGCGAAGCGCCCGGCTGACGGCTTATGAATCCGTAATTAATGCTTTTGAGGTTCATCTGGAGAAAGGAAGCGGCGCCCATATTCAGGGGTTCTTCCTGGATCCAGAACCAGGTGGCATTACTGTATTTTTTATATAAAGCGTCGAGTTGGTTGGTTGGAAGCGGATATAATTGTTCGAGGCGGATGACGGCGATGTCTTTCCGGTTATCCCTTACCTGTCTTTCGGCCAGTTCGAAACTAATTTTTCCTGTACAGAATAAAACCTTCTTCACCTGTGCCGGATCCCCGGCAAACTTGTCGTCGATTACTTCCTGGAATCCGCCACTCGTGAAATCGGATATTTTTGAATAAGTACCCGGATAACGCAGGTTGGCTTTCGGAGAAAAATTGATCAGCGGTTTTCTGAAGGGCCAGGCCAGCTGGCGCCGCATGGCGTGAAAATAATTTGCCGAAGTGGTTACATTGGTTATGATCATATTCAGTTCGGCACACATCTGTAAAAACCTTTCCATCCTGGCACTGCTGTGTTCAGGTCCCTGTCCTTCATAACCATGGGGCAGCAGCAAAACCAATCCATTCATTCTTTGCCATTTCTGTTCACCGGCAGCAATAAACTGATCAATCATTGTCTGGGCGCCATTGCAGAAATCTCCAAACTGGGCCTCCCATAAAACCAGTGCGTTGGGATTTGCTATTCCATACCCGTATTCGAATCCCAATACACCAAATTCGCTGAGCAGCGAATTATAAATTCTGAATATACCCTTCGCATCCGGAATACGGCTCAGCCGGTTATAAGATTCATCCGTTTTATCATCCCGAAGAACAGCATGCCGGTGTGAAAAAGTCCCACGGCGCACATCCTGGCCGCTCATGCGCACATCATTTCCATCCAGCAATATACTTCCGTAAGAAAGCAATTCGCCGGAGGACCAATCCAGTTTTTGTTCCTCGTTAAATAATTTCTGTTTATCGTGTAGTAATTTCTCTATTTTTTTTAGCGGCGTAAACGATTCCGGCCAGGTCATCATGGCGCCGAAAATTTTTTTCAGGTCCGCCTCAGATATGGCTGTCACGGGTGATTTGTCGAAATCCGCCTGGGTCGCCCGCCGCAAACTTCTCCATGCCATTTCGGGCTGCTGGTATTTATAGGGAAGAGGTTTTTGTTTTACCTCGTCAAGTCTTTCCTGCAGGTCGTTCCAGAATTTTTTCTCCATGTCCTTGGCCAGGTCCCTGGCATCGCCTTCTCCATGCTCTGTGAGGTACTGCGTATATACTTCGCGCGGATTCGGATGTTTTTCGATCAGGGCGTATAAAGTAGGCTGGGTAAATTTCGGATCATCCCCTTCATTATGACCGTGACGGCGATAACAAACCATGTCTATAAAAAAATCCGCATTGAATTCCTGCCGGTACCGGGCCGCGATCTCTGAACATTTTACCGCTGCTTCGGGGTCATCTCCATTCACATGCAATACGGGAGCCTGTACCGCTGCTGCCAGCGAAGTGCAATAATCTGAACTTCTTGCCTCATCAAAATCCGTTGTAAATCCAATCTGATTATTAATTACAAAGTGGATCGTTCCGCCGGTATAGTATCCATCCAGGCCGCACATCTGTAACACTTCATACACGATGCCCTGGCCGGCTACGGATGCGTCACCATGAATGAGTATGGGAAGAATTTTATCAAAATCACTTTCATATAACACATCGGCTTTTGCGCGCGCAAATCCGACGACCACCGGATCCACGGCTTCCAGGTGCGAGGGGTTGGGCATCAGTTTTACGTGTACGGTTTTATCCGTGGGCGTCGTCAGATCACTTCCAAAACCCAGGTGGTATTTTACGTCGCCGGTACCCATGGTCTGATCGAGCTTCGCGGTACCTTCAAATTCACTGAAGATCTGTTCGTAGGTTTTACCCAGAATATTTGCCAGTATATTCAAACGGCCCCGGTGTGCCATCCCCATGACTACTTCCTGTACTTCATGTTCAGCCGCCATATTGATCATGGCGTCCAGTGCCGGAATGGTGGTCTCTCCGCCTTCCAGGGAGAATCTTTTCTGGCCGATATATTTTGTGTGGAGAAATTTTTCAAACATTACCCCTTCGTTGAGCTTTTCAAGAATGCGTCGTCTTTTCTCAAGAGGCAAAGGCTCGATAAATTTCTTCTCCATTTCCGTGGTGAGCCAGTCGATCTTTTTCTGATCGCTGATATACTTAAATTCAATTCCAACGTGATCGGCATAACATTTTTGGAGATGACCCAGGATATTCCGCAGGCTGGTCGTGCCCAGACCGATCAGGTTTCCGGCAAAAAAGGATTTATCCATGTCCTCATCGGTAAATCCGAAGAATCCCAGACCCAGGTTGGCACCCCGGTCCTTTCGCGGCCGGATCGGATTTGTTTTCGCCAGCAGATGACCCTTATTCCGGTAGCCCAGGATGAGCCGGTAAGCACCCAGTTCTTTTTTCCAGTCCACTCCGTCGGCAGTCTTAAATACGGTTTCTTTGGAAACGGCTGTTTCCGGAACTGTTTTTTCCCGGGAAGCAACGGCCCCGGTGGAGCTGACCCCATTGCCGTTTTTTCCCTGGGTAATGGCAAAATCAAAGCCTTCAAAAAATTTTTTGAACTCAGGGTCAACACTTTGCGGGTCTTTTACAAAATCCTGGTATAAGCTTTCTATAAACGAGGGAGAGGAATTCGTGATATACTGTAAGTCTTTCATTATTTGACATTAATCGCAATACAAATATCGGCAAAAGAAACTTCCGGAATATTTTTCAATATTTGCCCGATTTTCCTACCTTTGCCGTCCAAAATTCTGAATACATGGCTAATCATCGGGCAACGAAAAAAGATGTACGGAAAGCTACCAAGCGCCGCGACAGCAACCGTTATTATGGCAAAACGACCCGGAATGCGATTCGCGACCTGAAGGCCATTAAGGAACCCAAAGAAGCAGGCGCAAAAATGCCTGAAATTGCCTCCCTCATTGATCGCCTGGCCAAAAAAGGCGTTATTCACAAGAATAAAGCTGCGAATCTGAAAAGCAAGCTGACACGGAACGTAAACAAACTGGCCATTCCCACTAAGTAAGATCTCGATTTCTTTTAATTGTTAATTGTCAATGGTTAATTGTTAACGGTGGCGTTTTAATCTCTTTTTAAAATTCCCATTTGTTTAGGTGATATTCATATGCATTAACAATTAACCATTGACAATTAACAATTACGCTCCCTCTTTCCCGTGACACTGTTTATATTTTTTTCCGCTTCCACAGGGGCAAGGGTCATTTCTTCCCACTTTCGGTCCTACCTTAATAGGTTCCTGCTTTACCGGTTCCGAAGGTTCATAATAATCCCTTCCTTCATCCATAATGGGACCCGGACCGGAACTGGCAGCTACGAGTTCATCTTTCCTCACTTTCATCCGGCTCATGTCGGTCTTCTTTTCATGTCCTTCCCGGATAGGTGTCTGTTGTTCTACCGGAATTGCACAATGGCAAAGGAAACTGACAATTTCCTTGTTCATGTTACTATCCATTTCCCGGAATAATTCGAAAGCCTCCATTTTATAAATAACCAATGGATCTTTCTGTTCCAGGTAAGCCGTTTGAACACTTTGTTTAAGGTCATCCATGGCCCGCAGGTGTTCCTTCCAGGTATCATCAATGATGGAAAGGGTAATCTGTCTTTCTACTGCATTCATCAGTTCCCGGCCCTGCGTGTCCAGTGTTTTCTGCAAACTGGCCAGCACATTAATTACCTTTTTACCATCCGAAAAAGGAACGACCACATTCTCAATATGACGACCCTGGTTGAGGAGAATATTTTTAAAAACAGGTACGGCATCTTTCTGTACCTCCGCCATTTTTCTTTCATAGTTGAGCGTTCCTTCAGCATATAATTTCTCAACCAGCTGTTCAGCATTATCTTTCAGAAATTCTTCTTCTGTGATCACCGTATCCACACCAAAATTTAAAATGACGGCCACTTTAAATCCTTCAAAATCTTCGGCGTCGCGATAGGTTCCGATCATGCCTTCGGCAACGGAATAAAACGCATTGTCCAGGTCGAGCGCGAGCCGGTCGCCAAATAACGCGTGATTTCTTTTTTTATAAACGACGTTTCGCTGTTTGTTCATGACGTCGTCATATTCAAGCAGGCGCTTACGGATGCCGAAATTATTTTCTTCCACTTTCTTCTGCGCCCTTTCAATACTTTTCGTAACCATGCTGTGCTGGATCACTTCACCTTCCTTGTATCCCATTTTGTCCATGAGGGAGGCGATGCGTTCGCTGCCGAACATGCGCATCAGGTCATCTTCCAGTGAAGAATAAAACTGGGTGGTACCCGGATCACCCTGCCTGCCGGAACGACCGCGGAGCTGGCGATCCACGCGCCGGCTCTCATGTCTTTCTGTACCTATGATGGCAAGCCCTCCGGCATCTTTCACGCCCGGCCCGAGTTTGATATCCGTACCCCGGCCGGCCATATTGGTGGCAATGGTTACAGCCCCCGTCAATCCTGCTTCTGCAACTACCTGCGCTTCACGGGCATGTTGTTTTGCGTTCAGTACATTATGCGGAATTTTTTTTACATGAAGCATTTTACTGAGCAGTTCGCTCACTTCGACCGACGTGGTACCGACGAGTGAAGGACGGCCCTCCACACGCAGTTTTTCAATATCATCAATGACTGCCTTGTATTTTTCTCTCTTTGTTTTATAGACCAGGTCCTGCGAATCCTTCCGGATCACCTGTACGTTGGTCGGAATGGTAACCACATCCAGCTTGTAGATATCCCAAAGTTCCGCCGCTTCCGTTTCTGCCGTACCGGTCATACCCGCCAGCTTATGATACATACGGAAATAATTCTGAAGGGTAACCGTTGCATAGGTTTGTGTGGCCGCTTCGATCTTAACATTTTCCTTCGCTTCAATGGCCTGATGTAAACCCTCACTGTAACGGCGTCCTTCCAGGATACGACCCGTTTGCTCATCCACAATTTTTACCTGGCCATCAAGCACCACATATTCCACGTCCTTATCAAATAAGGTGTAGGCTTTGAGTAACTGCTGAACCGTGTGAATCCGGTCCGCCTTAATGGCGTATTCATTCAGCAAAGCTTCTTTCTGCTGGAATTTTTCTTCCGCAGTCATTTCACTTTTTTCAATATCGGCGAGTTTGATTCCGATATCAGGAAGTATAAAAAATTCCGGATCCTCCCCTTCGCGGGTAATGGTATGTATCCCTTTATCGGTCAGGTCGACGGAATTATTTTTTTCATCAATGCTGAAAAAAAGTTCGCTGTCAACCTTCGGCATTTCTTTCTGCTGGTCCGCCAGGTAATAGTTTTCAGACTTCTGCAATTTTACCCGGATGCCGGATTCGCTCAAAAATTTTATCAGGGCGCCGGTCTTTGGAAGTCCGCGGTGCGCACGCATCAATGCCAGGCCACCGTCTTTTGGATCGTCATTGTTTTCTGCAAATTTTTTCTTGGCTTCATTCAGAAACTGATTCGTTACTTTTTTTTGCGCTTCGACCAGTCGTTCTACACGGCTCTTTAAAAGATGATATTGCTGGTCATCGCCTTTGGCAACAGGACCCGAAATAATCAAAGGCGTTCTGGCGTCATCAATCAATACGCTGTCCACTTCATCCACCATTGCGAAATGGTGTTTGCGCTGTACCATTTCATCCGGCGTGTGCACCATATTATCGCGGAGATAGTCAAAACCAAATTCATTATTGGTACCATAAGTTACATCAGCCAGATAGGCCTTGCGCCGGGCTTCGCTGTTCGGCTCATGTTTATCGATGCAGTCTACTGAAATTCCCAGCCATTCGAATATGGGTCCGTTCCATTCGGAGTCACGGCGGGCGAGGTAGTCATTCACTGTTACCAGGTGAACCCCTTCTCCGGCGAGTGCATTCAGATAAGCGGGCAGGGTGGATACCAGTGTCTTTCCTTCTCCCGTTGCCATTTCTGCAATTTTACCACTGTGTAATACGGCACCTCCGATGAGCTGCACATCATAGTGTATCATGTTCCAGGTAATGGCGCCGCCGGCGGCAGTCCAGCTGTTACTGTATATCGCTTTTTCTCCTTCTATCTTTACGTAATCTTTCGTTATGGTGAGTTCCCGGTCGCGGTCATTGGCGGTCGTTACGATCTGTGTATTTTCCTTGAAGCGCCGGGCGGTTTCCTTTACCACAGCAAAGGCTTCCGGAAGAAGGGAGTCGAGCACTTCCTCGATCAGGTCATCCCGCTTTTTCTTCAATCCATCCATCTCTATATACAATGTGTCCTTTCCGGAAATATCACTGAATGGCAGTTCTTCGGCTTTTTTCCCCAGGTCAGCAATGGAAGCATCCATTTCCTGAAGATGTTCCTTTATTCTTTGTTTGAATTCGTTTGTTTTTGCCCTTAAGTCGTCGTTGGACAGGGAAGAAAATGCCAACACGAACTGGTTGATCTGTTCAACCTGCGGCATGATGACTTTGATATCCTTTTCCGACTTATTACCTCCAAATAACTTTGATATAAAACCTATCATAAAATACAGGGGTTGAGTATGAAATGAAAATACCGTCAAATTTAGTGCTATCCCCTTTCCAGGGTCAAATTGACAGTTTGCAAAGGTAGGAAATCAAGTCTGGAAGTATGGGAGTGTGGGAAGTGTGGGAGTTGATACCGATGAGTAATGATAAAATTTAAACATTTTTTGATGTTTTGTTAAATTATTTAGTAATTTCGCTAAAACTATTAGCGATGTCAATTGCAGCACAAAACCTCAAATACCTCAGGAAGTTAAGGGGCTGGACGCAGGAAGAATTTGCCAATAAGCTGAAAATTAAGAGGTCCCTGCTTGGTGCCTATGAAGAGGAACGGGCAGAGCCGCGACTGGAGGTACTTGAACTGGTTAGCGACATGTTCCGGTTATCACTGGATGAACTGCTCCGGAAAAAAATGCAGGATGCAAAGGGCAGTAACTATCTCGCCAAACGCCGGGCTCAGAAATTGGCGGGTATGCCCAACATGATCCAGCTTGTACCAGTCAAAGCGGCGGCGGGTTATCTGGCAGGATACGGCGATCCCGAATTCCTGGACGAGCTCAATACTTTTACCCTTCCGATGCTCGCACCTGGCAACTACCGGGCTTTTGAAATTGTGGGGGACTCGATGCTTCCCACTCCCAGTGGCTCGGTCATCGTGGCAGAAAAAATAGACAGTCTGGAGAATGTAAAAAGCAACCTTACTTATGTGGTTGTTTCCCGCAATGAAGGGATCGTCTATAAAAGAGTAATGAAGAATAATAAGTTAAAAAATAAGCTCACCCTGATCAGCGACAATACCGTTTTTCAGCCGTATACTGTCAACTCAGAAGATATCCTGGAAATCTGGAAAGCAGAAATGGTCGTAAGCAAGGCCAATACCGAACAACGCTGGGACGTAAACCAGCTGGCCAGCCTCGTAAGCAACCTGCAGGACCAGGTAACCACACTGAAAAGAAAAATGAATTAGTTCTTTTTATCCGGCAGGGTTTCCTTAAGAGCCAGGGTGGCCCGGTTTGTTGCAGCTGCCGAAATAAACTGATTTTCATCGTCCGGAGGAAAATGACTATTGGTAAATCCGGTTCTGATAAAAATATTTTATGAAAGCCTGATCAACGCCTGATTCACAATGGCAAAAACCTGTTCGCCGTCTTCCGGATAGATCATGGCCACTCCGGTAAAACGACTGAACGCGGGCAGAACCGCGTATTTTTTCCCGAAATAAAAGCAGGGAAAACAAAGGGATTGTTTGCCCGAACCCTGGATGCGGATACCGGGATGGATATGGCCCGAGAAAAAATATGACTTGCTGACATTTTTTACGAACCCCTCTTTCCGGTTCAACTGATCCGAAATATCATGCACGAAATGAAAATGCTGCATGGACAATGTTTGCTGACTGAGCTGGATACCGGCATTTTCATACCAGTCATCCTTCAGGATATCATGATTGCCTCTGATCAGCCGGATATTAATATCGGAAAGATCCGATCTCCATTTCAAAAATAATTCGAGTTCTTTGTTTGCGGCACTATGAAACATGTCCCCCACGATGATCAGTTCCCTGGGTTGGAAATACTGGATCTGGACAACCAGTCTTTGCAGATCTTCCTTATAAACCAGTGGGGGAATGGCAATGCCGGATTTTCTGAAATGGCCCGTTTTTCCAAAATGTAAATCCGAAACGATCAGCGCTTTTTCTTCTTCCCAGAATAGTGTCCGGTCGGTGGTGAGCCAGAACTGCTGGTTCAGAATTTTATGGGAGACGGGTAATTGCATGCAGGCCCAAAGATATTTTATTTGACCCGCTTTTTTTCAAGATCCCGGGCTAGTTGTTGCTGCATTTTTTTCACCCGGTCCTCCAGTTTTTCTGATGAAAGATCTTCCCGCATACTGTCTACTTTCAAAGGGAAACAAAATGGAGTTAGTTTCTCCGGAAAGCGGAGCACGATTTTACTTTCGGAGATCCTTTCCAGCATATTCCGAAGCCTGACCTCCTCCATCTGCTGTTCCATCACTTCATGATAGGCCTGCCGAAGCAGCAAGTTATGCGGATCGTATTCGCTGAACACATTAAATAATAATCCGGCAGATGACTGCAAATGCCGGGTTTTTTTATATTCTCCGGGATAACCCTGAAAGATCAGCCCGCCGATGACGGCCACGTCCCTGAATTTACGACGGGCCATTTCAGCACTGTTTACACTCCGCTGAATGTCCGCCGAAAGGGCTTCATCAGAAAAAAGCTCATACACATTGCTGTCGTCTACCGGTATCGGCTGATCGCTCAGCAATTCAAAGCCATAATCATTCATTGCAAAAGAAAAACTGATGGGTGTGATCCGGCTGATCCGGTAGGCCAGCAAAGCGGCCATGGCTTCATGTACCAGCCTGCCTTCAAAAGGATAAACGAATAAATGAAACCCGTCGCTGGTTTCTATTTGTTCGATCAGCAATTCATTTTCTTTGGGAATATGTGATAATGCCCGCTGGAGTTCAAACAGCGGTTTAAGCACACGTAATTCGATATCCAGTTTCTTTGCGTCCCGGGGATCACCAAAAAGCAGGTGAACCTCATTAAACTTTTTCCGGAGCATAAGACCCAGATTGGCCGATAAGGGCATACGGCCGCCGTTCCAACTGGGAACAATGGCTTTTGTTGCACTGGATTTTTTTACGATGGCCGTCATTTCTTTTATCATCATGAATTCCAGGTTTCTGCCTGCCAGTGTAAATACGTCACCCGGATTCAGACGGGAGATAAAATATTCTTCGATAACCCCGATATATCCGCCGCTCAGGAATTTTACTTTCATCATCGCATCGCTCACGATGGTACCGATATGCAGACGATGCCGCATGGCGATCCGCTTCCCGGTGATCTTATATAAACCGTTGATGATTTCAACCTTCCGGAATTCATCATATTGCTGCAATGCTTCTCCGCCTTCTGTGATGAAGTGCAGGATCTGCTGCCATTCTTCTTTTTTTATTTCACGAAAACAGTAAGTCGATGAAATTTCCCTGAAAATAATATCCGGAAAAAATCCCTCCCCGATAGCCAGGGTTCCCAGGTATTGAATCAGCACGTCAAAACAAAGCAGCATGGGCTCCCGGCTTTCAATAAAATTTCGTTTCATGGCATCTTTCAATGCAGCAGCTTCCACGAGTTCAAGGGAATGGGTGGGAAGAAAATAAATTTTGCTCAACTCTCCGGGCTGGTGACCGCTTCTTCCCGCGCGTTGTAAAAAACGGGCGACCCCTTTGGGAGAACCCACCTGGATAACCGTTTCCACGGGCCGGAAATCAACTCCCAGGTCCAGGCTCGACGTGCAAACGACGGCTTTAAGTTTGCCGCTGTGCAGGGCCTCTTCTACCCATAGCCTTAATTCCATGTCGATGGATCCATGATGCAGGGCAATGGCACCTGCCAATTCGGGCGCCGCATTCAGGATCTCCTGATACCAGCGTTCGCTCGTACCGCGGGTATTGATGAAGATGAGGGTGGTCCTGCTTTTTTCAATGATGGGAATGACTTTATTCACCAGCTTGATGCCGAGATGACCCGCCCACGGATATTTTTCAATTTCATCCGGAAATACGGATTCAATTTCTATGCGTTTATCCAGCCGGGCTTTCACGATGACCGGCGGATCCTTGATTTTATTCAGAATGGGAGAAACCAGTACTTCCTGTGCCTGTTCCAGATTTCCGATGGTTGCTGAAATACCCCAAACGGAGAGATGACAGTGGACAGATGACAAATGACGGTTTTCCGGGCTGTCCACTGTCATCTGTGATCTGTCAACTAAATGCACGATCCGGGAGATGGCCAGCTCCACCTGCACACCGCGTTTGGATCCCAGTAACTCGTGCCATTCATCCACGGCAAGAATCCGCAGCCATTTGAATATTTCCGGATAATTTTTTTGCGCCAACAGCAAATGCAGGCTCTCCGGTGTGATGATGAGTACTTCTGGCATCTGCCTTTTTTGTTTCTGCCTTTCGCTGATTTCGGTATCACCATTACGTACGCCCACCTGCCATTGCATTCCCAGATCTTCGATCACTTCGCGCATGGCGCGGCCAATGTCTTTGGCCAGGGCACGCAAAGGCGTTATCCAGAGTAACCGAAGATGATTCCGCGATCTGGTTTTGTAGTTATCCGGATTTTCATTGATGAAATCGATAATGGCGCCGAGGAAAACGGAAAACGTTTTGCCACAACCCGTTGGAGCGTTCACGAGACCGGAATGTGACTGCATGATATGGGTCCAGGTTTCCTCCTGGAATTCAAATGGATGAAGTCCCTTGGAAAGAAACCAGGCAAGGACAACTTTATAACCTTCGCTATCTTTTAGCTGCATGAATTATATTATCATTTACACATTGTATAAAACGGATGACAGATGACGGATGACGGAAGGCTTTAGGCTTTAGGCCTTAGGCTTTTAGAGCGTTTTCAAATATTCAATGATCGCCTTTCTTTCCCGGTTGCTGAGTTTATCTCCATAAGTATGTCCATAATTTCCGTAACCCGGCAAAGTCGTATTGTACGCCGTTTTCCCCTGCGCAGAATCGTGCACACTGTATTTCCAACCCAGCTTATCATAGTCATATTCTGGATTGTCAAAATCGCGCGACCAATACCTGGGTCTTTGCCTGCTGTTCAACAGGGTCTCCAGGTCGGGAACGGATCCATTGTGCAGGTATGGCGCCGTAATCCAGATACCATCCAGGGGTGGCGCAATATAACCGTTAAAAGGTTCCAGTCTGGCAGGATGATCACCCTGGGCAAACCAGGAATTGTTGAACCATTCCACAAACTGATAACTCTGGTAGTTGCTTTTATATAAAAGAGAATCCGTTTGAATTTCAGACTCCGGGATCAGGAGGTTGGGATATTTTCCATCATTGCCATAACTACCATGACATTTAGAACAGTTTTGTACAAACAAAATTCCGCCTTGTTTCACAAGCGCCCGGTTAACCGTGTTCGGATAGACGGGTGGTTTAATCGAATTGATATATGCCAGTACATCATTAAAGTGTGCATCCACTTCGCGGGATTCAGCGGTGTCATTTACCGTCAGCAAATTACTGGCCATCAGGAAACGTCCGAAATCGCCCCGGCCAAATCCGTTGTAAAACATGGCATTTTTCTTTTTGAGCATCCACCAGGCGGGAACATCGGTTGGGATCACATCCGCCGACACGTCCAGCATGGCCTGATCGTTCCACCGGAATGTTATGGGGTCGCGGTGACTGGCCAAAAGTGCTGCCAGCCTGTCCGCGGTGTTCACGCCGCGCACTTCTGTCCTCAGTTGTCCGCCAATGCCTTTTACGACCCGGAGAAAGGGTTCGGCGGCCTCATATTTTTTTGGATCCAGATTTTTCAGGAGCTTTTCAGCCGCAATAGCGTTTTTGGGATCTAGTTTTTCGCCATGCGTAAAATCAATCGTACTGTTCCCCAGACCCATGATCAGTTTCCCGTCAAATACCTGGGCATGACATTGCATACAATTAGGTGCGACAACGGGTTCTCCATTCGGTGCGAGTACGGCTGTATAATCGTATGGAATATCTTTATTTAATCCGTCGCGGTTTAAATAATTTATGGAGCTTTTTCCAAAACCCATTTTAAAATAGGATAAGGGAATGCCGCTCCGGAGATAATCACCGGTAGTCAAATAGGTAAATCCGTCTTTTGCGTCCCCTGGGCGTTGCTTACTCCGAAGAACCGGGACCGGATCATTTCCGGACTTCAATAAAATGTAGGAATTAAAAGACAAACAAAGACCCGCAGCTGCCAATACCACGATCAATTTTTTCATCATTAAAATTAGCCCAAAAGAAGCTTAAAGCCCAAAGCTTAAAGCGTAAAGCTTAAAACCAATTTAATTATTAACAATTTAAAATTCGGAGATCCAAAAAGAAGTTTTAGGCTTTAGGCTTTACGCTTTAGGCTTATTTCCCGTATTGCCTCAACATGAGTTGTAAATCTTCGAGGGTGTTGATCTCATCGGGCTTTTTATCCCTGCGCCAGCGGCTGATGCGCGGGAACCGCAGGGCCACGCCAGATTTATGGCGTTTTGATTCTGCAATGCCTTCAAAAGCAATTTCAAAAACGAGTTCCGGTTTTACCGTTCTCACAGGACCAAACTTTTCCAGGGAATTCCGTTTTACAAAATAATCCACTTCATTAAATTCCTTATCCGTAAGTCCGGAATATGCTTTTGTAAAAGTCACCAACTGATCCCCCTGCCGGACGGCAAAAGTATAATCTGTATACAGATTACTTCTCCGGCCATGACCTTTCTGGGCATAAACCATTACGGCGTCGATAACCAGGGGATCTATTTTCCATTTCCACCAGTCGCCGCGTTTGCGTCCCGTCTGATAGATGGCTTGTTTTCTCTTCAGCATCAGGCCCTCACTTCCCAGCTCCCGGGCCTTCAGCCGGACCGCCTTAAGTTCCTCCCATAAACTAAAGTGAATCAATGGAGAAATCCGCAAAAATGGCAAATGAATTTTGCCAACAAGATCTTCCAGCATTTCTCTTCTCTCCCATTGCGGATGTTCCCGAAAATCAACACCCCCATATTCCAGCAGGTCATAGGCAATAAATCCCACCGGTGCTTCGGTCAGTTGTTTTCGCGTAATATTTTTTCTCCCGATGCGTGTTTGAAGAACAGCAAATGGAAGCGGTAAAAAATCTGGGGTATCAGATTCCACCGGGGAAAGACATATAATTTCTCCGTCCAGGACGGTACCTTCCGGAAGCAGATCCTGTAGTGGAAGATATTCCGGAAATTTATCCGTCATAAGCTCTTCTCCCCGGCTCCAGACAAACAACCGGCCATCCCTTCGAATGATCTCTCCACGGATCCCGTCCCATTTCCATTCCGCGAACCAGTCTGCCGGTTCACCCAGGGCCGACAAGTCTTCTTCCAAAGCGTAGGCGAGATAAAAGGGATAGGGCCTGGAATGATCCAGCAGGGCGGATTCCCGGCCCCGCAATTCGCTGAACGGAAATGTCTGCGGATCCCAGTTCCCGCTGATGCGATGGGCAATCACCGATGCATCGTTTTTGACCGTTTTGGCCAGTGCATTTACGATCATTTTTTGTGAAACGCCGATCCTGAAATTTCCGGTTATGAGTTTGTTGAACACAAACATTTCATTTCTGGTCATCCCGTTCCAGGATTCAAGAATAAAATTTTTTCTTTCTTCGTCAGCTGCCTTATTCAGACTGATTAATTTTTCCAGATAATGAAATAAGGGTAATCCGGCAGTTTCTTTTTTTTGTTCCGGAACCAATAAGGAAAGGGTTTCACCCAGGTCCCCGACGGTATGATAACACTCCTCAAAAAGCCAGGCAGGCAGACCCGTCAGTTCAATACAGCATTCCATCAGAAACCCGGAAGAAACAATACGTTTAGGCCTTCTGCCGCTGAATATTGCAATTACCCACACTTTATCCCGGTCATCTGCTTCTTCAAAATAATTTACCAGGGCATTCAGTTTGTCGTTTGTTTTCGTAGCGCTGCCAAGGATTTTGACCAATTCTGCAAATCGTCTCATGATTTATCATTTTCAGCACCCGCGATTTGTTTTTCTGTTTCCAGTTCCGCGTCATCTCCAAATTCCGTTTTTACTTCGGCTGATTCAATCCCGGTTTCATTCAAGTAGCGGCTAAACGCCGATTGGAAACCGTGGGTTACGAATACTTTTTTTGCCGAGCATGCCCGGATCACCGAAAGTAAACCCTTCCAGTCGGCATGGTCGCTCATCACAAATCCTGCATCAACATTGCGCCGCCTCACATTACCGCGAACCTGCATCCAGCCACTGCAGATACCCACCGAATAAGGATGAAAGCGGTTCATCCAGGGAGAATTATCGGCTGACGGCGGTGCAATGATGGTGTCGGTTTTAAATGCATCTTTGTTCATTTCCGGCGTCACTTTTTTTACAAGGGGAAGTTGAAATCCCGCGTTCAGCAAAACTTCCTGCACATTCCAAATGGCGCCATGCACAAAGATAGAGGGCGAAATTTCTTCAATGCCCTTCAACAGTCTTTGCGCCTTACCCAGACTGTACGCAATCAATACCGAATTCAATCCTTTTTCCCGGTTGGCCAGTATCCAGTTTTGCATTTCATAAAATAATTCCTGCTGGGATTTCCATTCATAAATCGGTAATCCAAAAGTTGATTCCGAAACAAACACATCGCAGGGAACGATCTCCATTTCTCCGCTGATCCCATCATTTTCTGTTTTATAGTCGCCACTAACTACCCAGGTCTCGCCTGCATATTCCACCCGGATCTGGGAAGAACCAATGATATGTCCGGCAGGATGAAGAGAAACGCGCACATTGTTCATGAATATGGGTTCAGCCCACTCCACGGTTTGCACGGTCACATCACCCAGTCTCAGATAAAGCAACGGTTTTGTATAGTGATGACATAAATAAGAATGGCTACCCGGACGGGCATGATCACTATGTGCATGGGTAATAATTGCCCGGGAAACGGGCTTCCAGGGATCAATATAAAAATCTCCCTGCCGGCAATAAATGCCTTTTTCTGTGAAGGTTAAAAGACTCATTCCATACGCTTAACGCTTAACGCGTAACGCTGAACGCGTTAATATACTGCAACAACATTGCCATTCACTTTCTTAATAAAATAGAGCTTTTTATTTTCAAGATATTGCAGGGTAATCGCCTGCCCGGCCGGGCTTCCGTTATCCTTATTTGTAAAAACGGGTTGTATGTCAAAATCGTTGAAGACCTTATATTTTCTTTCCCCCACGCTTCCATCCAGGCTGCCCTTATGAACATCCAGCAACTGTCCGAAATGGAGAATGGTTTCAAAACCGCGGTAAACCATGTCCGATGGGCGGGAATAAAAACGGGATTTATAGTTTTGCTGAATGGAGATCACGAGGCTGTCGGCCGGGTTAATATAAAATGGTGTTGTATAATAAATTTCCAGGTCCGTATAAGCGGGTGTATTGAAATCCGTGACGGCATCCCAGGTTGGCATACCGAGCACCTTCATCGGGTATGACTTACCCAATGGAGAAAGTTTGGCGCAAATGGCTTTTCCGAAATTTTCATCGAGGCTGCCTACCAGGATCACGGTCTTTGAATTACTGTCCATGGAGGAAATCATCTGGCCCAGATCGGGATTATTTTCCACATTGATATATTTCAACCGCAAGGGAACCGACGCTGTATTTTTTTCTATCTCTGCGAAATAACTTCTTAGCCGGTCATCATCCTGTGTTGCCCTTCTGACATAAAAAATATTGGAGGTTGCCCAGTTGCGCTGAATGAATTTATAGAGTGCCTCGCAATGTGCGTGCAGGGTTGAATTTAAAATAATAAATTCCGGATTACCCGTGACGCCGCCATCGTTGGGAAAGTTCACGTTGATAAATGGAATCTCCCTTGTTTTTGCTGCGTTTGCCAGTACCCGCAACTCGGAAACGGTAACGTGACCGATGATCAGCTGGATTTTGGAGAATGCGGGCTCTTCCAGCATTTGCTGTAACGATTTCGCTGCACTTCGGGTATCGTAGACCGTTATATCTAGGGGAATGCCTTTCTTATGCAGGGAATCCATGGCCAGTTCAAGACCCTCATAAAATTCCAGTCCGGGGTTCAGGTATTTTGGAAAGTTCTGATCGAACCGGTAATTGCCGGAAGCGTCAAATGCAGAATCAAGATATAAGGGGAGAAATACGGCGATATGGAATCCCGAACTGTCCCGATTTTGCGCAAGAATTTGTTTTGTTCCGGAGAACAGGAACAGTAAACAAAAAATCAGCCGGTATATTTTTATCATGTGCTGCGTTATTCCCATTCTATCGTTGCGGGTGGTTTACTGCTGATGTCATACACGACACGGTTGATCCCTTTCACCTGGTTGATAATGTCGTTTGAAACCTGGGCCAGAAAATCGTAGGGAAGATGGGCCCAGTCTGCCGTCATCCCATCCACAGAAGTGACAGCCCGCAACGCCACGGTGAATTCATATGTTCGTTCATCGCCCATGACGCCTACACTTTTCACCGGGAGGAGGATGGCCCCCGCCTGCCACACCTCTTCGTACAACTTATGATCTTTCAGCGCCCGGGTAAATACCTGATCCGCTTTCTGAAGGAGATTTACTTTTTCAGGATTTACTTCTCCCAATATCCGTATAGCGAGACCCGGTCCCGGAAAAGGATGTCTTTGCAGGAGTTCATCCGGAATACCCAGCTCCTTGCCCACTTTTCTAACTTCATCCTTAAATAAAAAACGAAGTGGTTCTACCAGTCCCAGTCTCATTTTTTTTGGCAGGCCACCCACGTTATGGTGCGACTTAATCGTCTGGGAGGGACCGTGAACGGAAATACTTTCGATCACGTCGGGATAGATAGTGCCTTGTCCGAGCAGGTCAATACCCTTCATCTTTGTCGCCTCTTCAAGAAATATTTTTATAAACTGTTTCCCGATGGCCTTGCGTTTTTCTTCGGGGTCCGTTTTGCCTTTTAATTTTTTATAAAATTGTTTTTTGGCATCTACGCCTTTTACATTCAGCCCGATATTTTTATAGGTATCCAGCACCTGTTGGAATTCGTCCTTGCGCAGCACGCCATTGTCCACAAAAAAACCGAACAGCCTTTTGCCGATCGCCCGGTGGATCAGGGTGGCCGCAACCGTAGAATCCACGCCGCCACTCAGGGCCATGATAACTTTTTTATTCCCTATGGATTTTTCCAGGGCAGCGACGGAGTCACTGATAAAATGGGCCGCCGTCCAGTCCTGCTTGCAACCACATACCTCGACGAGAAAATTTCGTATGATTTTTTTGCCTTCGGTGGAATGGTAAACTTCGGGATGAAACTGTAAACAATACAGGGGGTATCCTTCGCCCTGTTTCCTGAAAGCCGCATATGGGATGGAATCTGTCGTTGCGAGCACGTCAAAACCTGCCGGCAACTCCAGAATGGTGTCGGCATGGCTCATCCATACCTGCGATAGATCGCTTACACCCTGAAGTAAAACGTCTTCTTTTACTTTGCGTAACAGGGCCCGGCCGTATTCCCTTTTACTGCTATTCGCCACTTTTCCGCCATATTCTTTGGCCGTCAGTTGGGCGCCATAACAAATCCCGAGAACGGGTGTGGTCTGGTGCAGGGTTTTGACTGATACAAGGGGTGCCTGAGGGTCATTCACGGAAAAGGGGGAGCCGGACAAAATAATGCCCTTTAATGAGGGGTCCGGTTTAATGGTCTGATGATAAGGTATGATCTCACAGTATACGTTTGCCTCGCGTACGGATCGGGCTATCAGCTGAGTATATTGGGAGCCGAAATCGAGAATAAGAATCTTTTCGTTCATGGAGTCGCAAAGATAAAGAAATGATCAGCCTTTTTCCCGGTCAGGATCGTGGATTTTATAGACCGTTGGTAACCTTTCCTTCTAAAAGGCGTCAAATCGGAAATCTTTTTTTCTTACCGGTATAAAAACCGATCTTTTCAGAACAAAAAAAAACCATCATGAGAAAGTTATATTTCCTGTCCCTTATTGCTTTTTTAGGACTGGCATCCTGCCGTTTCCTGGGTAAAAGGATTCGCGGGAACGGCGTTATTACGACCATAGAAAAACCCGTTTCTCCTTTCAAGGAAGTGGAAGCCAACGGGGACATCAAACTGATCGTTATCCAGGGAGATCTGAAACCGGTAAAATTGCAGGGCGACGAGAATATCCTGTCATATATAGAAGTATTGCAGGACGGGGACCGGATTACCATACAAACAAAACACGGTGTTAACCTGGTCCCCACGGGAGATCTCAACGTATACGTCACTTCTCCGACGTATAAAAGCATCGAAGTATCCGGATCCAGTGATATTGTCGGTCAGAATAAAATTTCGAGCCCGGATGAACTTTCGCTGCATGCCAGTGGAGCCGGAGACATCAAAATGGAAGTGGACGCTCCAAAAGTAACGGCGGGTATTTCCGGAAGCGGGGCCGTAAGTCTTAAAGGACAGACAAAGAATTTTGACGTTAACCTGAGTGGGGCCGGTCACGCGTATTGTTATGAGCTGCTTACAGAAAATACGACCGTGGAAATCTCCGGTGCGGGCAGTGCACAAGTGTATGCAAGCGTGAAACTGGATGCCAATGTGAGTGGCGCAGGAAATATCAGTTATAAAGGGAATGCCAGCGTATCGCAGCAGATTTCCGGCGCCGGCAGTGTAAATAAAATTGAGTAATTAAAGATCCACATATCTAACCCGGATCCAGATGTCTCGGTTCCGCCCCTTGTCATCGGTGCATGAGATTTTCACAGGTCCTTCGTCGGGAATAAAAAATTGCTTTGAATTGGCGCCGGCTGATTTATAGAAACGGTTGTTGACATACCAGTAAATTTTATTTACGTCATTGCTGCTATGACATCTTAACTGTAGCGGCTCGGGATCTTTTTTGCTGATCAGGTATTCAAAACCGGATGAAGGTGAAGTGATTGCCGGTCCTTCTTCCCTGAAAATTTTTTCACAGGCCGGATTGTGCGGAGGCAGTTTTTGATAGGCAATATGATTTTCTTCGTAATAGCGTTGTATTTCCGGGGGAATGATCCGGAATAATTTTTTCCTGTATCCGTTCAGCGGCATGCAGGTCCGGCAATAAGTGATTTTTTCATCGGCAGAAATAAAGACCTCCTGAATATGCGTGCAGGTTTTTGCTGAAGAGATACCCGGAATAAAGTATCCCAGGATGAGATTCTTACAATATTCTCCCGGCAGGAGACCGGTTTCGGAACATACCATTCTTTCATCGAGGGAAGCCGGTTTGGTAAACCATTGTTCACCGCCATCGTAATCGATCGTATTGAATATTTTGAATAGCAAAGGAGTAGCCGTGTTTGCCCCGCTCAGTTCGGGAACACCCCGCGCTGAAAAATTGCCGCACCAGACACCCACGGTGTAATGACGGTTGTATCCGATACTCCAGGCATCCCTCCGTCCGTAACTGGTCCCCGTTTTCCAAGCAATTTTTGGCATGTGCGCCGTGCTTTGCCAGTTGAGCGGAAAGTCGGGACGGTTTACCTTGCTCAGCATTTCATTGATCATATAAGTGGAAGCCTTGCTCAATATAGGTTTGGGAGCGAGCTGGTTTTCCTTTTGCTGAAAAGATGGCGGATAGAAAATTCCTTGGTTCGCAAAAATGCTGAACAGGCCGGTGAGCTGTTCGAGACTGGCACCACAACCTCCCAGTATCATGGACAGGCCCAGTTTGGCCTGGTCTTTTTTTACCGACTCAAACCCGCAGGCCGCGAGTGACTGAATGAGCCGGTCTTTTCCCAGTAATTGCAGACTCCTCACGGCCGGAATATTCAGTGAATGTTCCAGTGCAAATTCCATGCTTACATAACCATTGAATTTTCTGTCGAAATTTTCGGGTGCCCATCCCTGATAGTTCACGGCGACGTCGTTGATGATCTGTTTGGGTGTCAGTAATCCTTCATCCATACAAAGGCCATAGAGCAGGGGTTTCAGCGTGGATCCCGGTTGGCGCACGGCCGAAGCGCCGTTCACTTCGCCTCCATCCAGCGTGTCCCGGAAATCGGCTGACCCCAGGTAGGCAACCACCTGGTGGGTTTCGTTATTGATCACCACAACAGCGGCGTTCTGAATATTTTTCAAACGGTCCGCCTGCGCATAATCGGCGACGAGTTTTTCCAGCTTGAGCTGTTTATTCATGTCAATATGGGTAGCAATATTTTCATTGCCTGATTTTTTCAATTTCAGGCTCAGTTGCGGAAGCCAGGCCGGTGCGGCGTTCCGTGAGGCAGTCAGCGGTTCTTTCAGGGCGTCCTCGATTTCTTTGGCCGTAAATAATTTTTGGCGCTCAAATTTTTTCAGCCAGAAATTTCTTGCCTCCCCGATCCGCCCATTGGTTTTTCCAATTACTAAAGAAGAGGGCCGGTTCGGGATAATAGACAAAGTGGTAATTTCTGCAAGCGAAAGATGATCCGGGTTTTTTCTGAAATAAAAAAGGGCCGCTGCTTTTACGCCCTGAATATTGCCACCATATGGAATAATATTCAGGTAGAGCTCCAGTATTTCCTCTTTTGAATATTTTAATTCCAGCTGTCCGGCACGGAATATTTCCCGGAGTTTGTTGAAGTATGTTCTTTTTTTGGGTTCCAGGGCCCTTGCCACCTGCATGGTAATCGTGGACGCGCCGGAACGTATCTTTCCATGCAGGATATTTCCCATCAGAGACTTAAAAACGGCAATAGGATTTACACCCGGATGATAATAAAAATATTTATCCTCCTTGAACAAAATGGTATTTTTCAAAATAGGGGTCAATTCGGAGGACTCCAGTTTCATGCGCCATTGCTGGTCATGGGTAAGATAAGCGTGTACGGGCTGGCCCTGATCATCGAGGATACAGGTTGAATATTCAATTTTGTCAGGTAAAGGAAAAATCAGGTTAAGAATTCCAAAAATCAGTATAAAAGAAATTCCGCCAATAAATATCCAGGTAAATAACCGGATTAGAATGCTACGCATATTCCATTAGTTTACCAGTTCACGCGCGTTTTCCATGGCAGCGGCTGTCGGCTTTTCACCGGACAACATTTTGGCGATGGCAATGATCCGGGATTCAGCATCAAGAAGGCGGATTTTTGTATGGACCGTTTCATCCTTCACTTCTTTAAAAACATAAAAATGTGCGTCTCCCTTTCCTGCAATCTGTGGTTGATGAGTAATACAAACTACCTGTCTCTGACGGGAGAGTTCTTTCAGAATGATTCCGACCTGCCTCGCGGCTTCTCCGGATATGCCCGAATCTATTTCATCAAATAATAACGTCGGCATATCCATGGATTGGGCAACCAGCGATTTGATACATAACATCAGGCGGCTCAGTTCACCACCAGACGCCACTTTTTTGAGCGGTTCAAAGCGATCGCTTTTATTTGCGTCAAATAAAAATTCAATATTATCCATCCCCTGTTCACTCAGAGCCGTACTGCTGCTTACTACACGGATCCGGGCATTAGGCATACCTACTTTCCTGAGCAGGACGTTTACTTTTTCTTCCAGCCCTCCGGTTTGTGCCTTCCGGTTGGCCGATAATTTTTGGGCAATCCCGGTGGCTTCTGTTACCAGCTTTTCCACGGATTTTTCCCTCTCATGAATTACTTCGGCGATATTCAGGGACTCGGCAAGTTTATTTTGAAGCTGGTTCCTTAACCCGATCAGTTCAGCAGTTGAAGTGAGATTATGTTTTTTAAAAAGTTTATACCCGGCATGTATGCGTTCATTCAGTTTTTCAATCTGGGCCGCATCATATTGAAAGTCCTCATTAACCGATTCGATTTCGCCAGCCAGGTCCTGCAATTCTATATGGGTTGAAGCCAGGCGTTGCAGAATTTCCGGAAATTTTTCGTGATAGTCCCGGAAAGGTTCCAGTTGTTGGCCGATTAAGCGGAGTTGTTGTACCAGCGGATGATCCGATAATTCGAGATTAAAATGAATTCCCGTTAAAACAGATTTGATGGCCTCTGCATGGCTCTGTCTTTTCAATAAGACTTCGGCTTCTTCAAATTCATTTTCCTTCAATCGGGCTTCTTCCAGTTCATTATATAAAAAAGTCTGGTAATCATTTTCTTTATCCGCCGTGGCCTGCTTCGCCTTCAGTTGTTCCAACTGCTGGCGGGCCTGTTGCAGATGCTGATAAACGGTGTGGTATTGCCCGAGCAGACTGGCATTGGCGGCCAGCGCGTCTATGACAGCCAATTGGAATCCGGCTTCTCCAAGAGAAAGAATATCAAATTGCTGATGGAGGTCAACCAGCAGGCTACAGAGTCGGCGGAGCTGATCCAGGTTGACCGGCGTATCATTTACAAATGCCCTCGATTTTCCGTTGGCGCTGATCTCGCGCCGGAGTACAAGTTCCTGTTCGCGGTCGAGTTCCTCTTCCGTCAGAAACTTCTCTACTTCCTTTACATGAAACACCCGGAAACTGGCTTCCACGACGGCTTTCCGGTCACGGTGTTTGAGAATGGTCGTATCTGCCCGTTCGCCAAGCACCAGAGAAAGAGCGCCGGCAATAATCGATTTGCCCGCACCGGTTTCGCCCGTGATCACCTGCAGGCCTTCCGTAAAATCAATCGCGATATCTTCAATGATCGCGTAGTTCTGGATATGAAGATGGATCAGCATATTTTTTTCGTATCTGAAATTTAGCAAAAATACTAACCTTCCGCGCAGCGTTCGACTCCGGCTTTGGCTTTTTGATCAAGTGCATTTTTATAGTCGTGCGATTTCATCGCCAGCACTTTTCTGAAATAAATCAGTGCGTTTTTTTTGTCGCCACGGTCTTCATAAATATAACCCATTTGCAAGGCAGCCCGAGCTCCGTAATATTCGCGGCGGTTTTCGCCCAGCCGCATGGCTTCTTCATATGCAGCGATGGCTTCTGTTTTCCGGCCGAGGGCGTCATAGATCCTGCCGATCCGGTAATTGAATTCAAGCTGGTCGGCCGGATCCGGAAAAGAAGCGGACTGTTTGCCGGCGAGAGTCTGGAGTGCCCTGGCATAATAACCACCATCATCCAGCAGACGGGCCTTGAGCAGGGATTCGTTTGGCCAGCGTCCGGATTCAGCTTCTTTCATGGCCTGTTTATCAGCGTCCGTCTCCGTATTGCCTGAAACGAGGATCTTTGCCCGGGTGGCTTCCGCCTTATCTGTCTCATGTTGCAGGTAATAGATCCAGCTGATTTTTTGAAGCACGTCCTTTACATAAAATTTCCCTTTAAACCGCATGAGATAACGGTCCATGTAGGTGATCGATTCCTTATCGAGCCGATCCGCTCTTGCATAACCCATTTGCATATCCCAGATGGGCATATCCAGATATCCCGGATCCTGGTTTAAACGACCGATAATTTCTTCCGTTACGGAAGCGTCCTGGTTATTCAGAGAGAGATTAGCGACCAGGTAAGCAAAGAGATGATTATTTCGGGTGTCCCAATTTTGCTGTTGAATGTACTGGAAAACTCCCTCCCGCTGATTAAGAATATAAAATTTCAGGTAGAGGAAATAAAATGCCGCTTCATCGTGAAAAATGGCGGCATAGGGATCGGTACTCTTCAGCATATTTTCCAGCGTTTGCATACCGGCCCCAATCGTCCCGCTTATTCCCAGCAGTCGGCTCAGCCACTGGTAATTGGGCGGGATGGTACCGGCAGCTACCTGCATGGATCCCTGCAGCATGCGGGAGGGTTGAAAATCCGGAAACTTTTCAAGATTTTCTTTCCCGCTGAGGAAGGATCTGCGGAATGCCCAGCCTGCATCCCAGTGTTCACCGAATTTGATTTCCACGGCGGCCCATTGAAAATATATAACCGAACGGGTAAAGAGATAAAACGGTGAGGCCGGGTCTCCTTTCTTCATCTGGGCAAGTCGCTGTTCAAGAAAGGGTTTCCTACGACGGAATTCAGCCGGATCCTCATTAAAAAAAAGAGTGAAGAAGTCAATATAATTATCAAGAAAATAAGGTATCAGGTTTTTGGGATGCAGTTTTTTTTCTGCTTCCAGGTATTGTTTGCCCGTATTGAGTTTGAGTCTGATAATTTCCCCGTAGGCTTTACGGCAGTCCGCATTAAAATCGTAGGAATAGGAAACCTGTGCCTGACCGGGGGGCAATAAAAAAAACAAAAAAAACAAAAAAACAATAATAAATTCGGAACGAGCCGGACGATACATGATGCAAGATAATCGACACTTGCTTCAGGTAAAAGCTTATTTCACGTCAACCCCGTCATTGAGATCGTTATCAACCAGGATGCGGCCACAGTTTTCACAGACGATTATTTTTTTGTGCTGGCGGATCTCGCTCTGGCGTTGGGGAGGAATGGCGTTGAAGCAACCTCCGCAGGCATCCCGAACGACTGGCACCACGGCCAGTCCGTTCCGGTAGTTGGTCCGGATCCGATCGTAGGAATGTAACAGGCGGGGTTCAATTTTTTCGCGGGCCTCCGCCGATAATTTGGAGAAATGGCGTTCTTCTTTTTCAGTAGCCGCGATAATTTTATCGAGTTCTTCTTTTTTATTCTTCAGAACGGAATCTTTGGACGAGAGCGCTTTTTTTGCCTTATCGAGCAGCAGCACTTTTTCTGCAACTTCTTCCTGCGCGTCCTTGATATGTTTTTCTGAAAGCTTTACTTCCAGCTGCTGCATTTCAATTTCCTTGTTGATGGCTTCAAATTCGCGGCTGTTCTTTACGTTTTCGCTTTGCTTTTCGTATTTCTTTATCAGCTCTTCCGCATCCTTCATGCCCTGCTTTTTCTGGCTGATGAATTCCTGTATGCCGTTAATTTCTTCTTCAATTCTTGTCTGACGGGCATTCAGTCCCTGAATTTCATCTTCCAGATCACTCACTTCCATCGGAAGCTCTCCTTTCAACACTTTATATTCGTCTAACTTGGATTCTATCTTCTGAAGACTGATCAGAGAGGCTAATTTTTCTTCTACTGAAAATTCTTTAACGTTGGCCATAGTTTAGATATAATAATTGACCGGGTTTGTTAACGTACCCGATTTAAGGACGGCAAAGTTACGAAATTTTTCGAGGATAAAATCATGGAGAAGGTCCACGGTGTATTGTTCACTTTCATAATGTCCAATATCGGCAATAACCATTTTCCCTTCGTTTTCAAAGAATTCATGGTACCGAATGTCGGCACTGATAAAAAAGCCGGCACCCGCCTGTAAAGCGTTGGGAATCAAAAAACTACCTGCTCCTCCACAAATGGCGATCCGGGAAACGGATTGTCCGGTCAGGGGGCTGTGACGGATGACGGGCGTGCCAAATTTTTCTTTGAGTTCTTTTAATAATTGTTTTTCAGAAACAGGCTTTTCCAAATCCCCGGTCAAACCCGATCCGACCGACGCAGACCCGGCCCGGGGAAGAAGTATTTCCCGGTTGACAAGGGCCAGTTTATCCGCAATGGATGCATTTACCCCGCTCATGACGTTATCCAGGTTAGTATGTATGGCGTAAATCGCCATTTCGTTCCGGATGGCCGCTATCAGGCACCTGCCTGTTGGATTACCCGGCGTGACCTGCCTGACGGGTCTGAAAATCAGGGGATGGTGTGAAACGATGAGATTACAATTTTTTCTCCGGGCTTCGATAACCAGCTCTTCGGTGCAATCCAGACTCACCATAACCCCGGTGCACTCCGTACTTCTGTCACCGGTAATCAGTCCACTGTTGTCATATTCTTCCTGGTATTTCGTTGGCGCCAGGAATTCCAGCTGCTGAATGATGTCCACAATTTTCATGGATTGAAATTAAGGGCTTTTTAATTTTTTTTACACGAAAGAACATAACTTTCGCAAAACACTCCACATGAAAAAAAGCCTTCTCTTCTTAACGATCGTTTTATTATTTGGATTAAAACCCTTTGATAAAACCCTGACCCCTCAGGAAAGGGATTTTGCAACCCAGTTTATGGTTAAAACCCGGGATACGCTTCTTATGGACGTCAAGGGGTTGACACCTGCCCAACTCAATTTCAAAGCGGATACCTCCCGCTGGAGTGTGGCCCAATGTGTGGAACATATTGCGTTAGCTGAAGCAGCTCTTACAATGGCTTATCAGCAAGCCCTTAATTCACCCGCTGATCCCTCCAAAAGAGATTCTATAAAATATACCGATCAGCAGATAATACACTTTCTGACTGACCGTAGCAGAAAATTCCAGGCACCTGAAATGCTGAAACCGGTTGGAACATTTAGTTCTTTTCAGGCTTCGCTGGATTCATTTGTTGCCAGGAGGAACCGGAATATAGAATTCGTCAAAACCACGCAGGCTGACCTCAGGGATCATTGCAGTGTATTTCCGGGGGTGGGAACCGTTGATGACTACCAGGTTATTCTATTTATGGTTTCGCACAGTAAAAGACATACGCTGCAGCTTGAAGAAGTAAAAGCCAGTCCGGGATTTCCGAAATAATATATTCGTTGGCGGTTGGCAGTTGGCGGTTGGCGGTTGGCAGTTGGCGGTTGGCAGTTGGCGGATAATTATTTGGATTACAAAATTATTAAATGGTTTTAAGCTTTAGGCTTTAAGCTTAGAAAGACTTTAGGGCTATTGGATGATTGTCTCTAATCTTATCAGTTTCCCTTCTTCATTAAATCCTTCAAGCAGGATACGGATCCGGTGCGTCACGTCGCTATTATAAAAGGGAATACTGAATATATTTTTGCCTTTGCTCACATTCATATTGGGATTCCAGTATAATGTTGTACGGATATCATCCGTTTCCGGTTCGGGATTGATTAAATAATCCGGAGAATAAAATTCGCGTACCGGGGTATAACCCGGAATGCGGGCCAGGTCGAGCCCTTTTATACTCGGATCGATCTTTTTGTCACGCCCTTTTTTTGTATAGATCGATATTACACCGCCAGCGCCATTGCCAATGGCTCCGGTAGATCCGGGAGAGAATACTTTTACCATGGCAACGTCGCTCATAGAAATGGTTTTGATCGTACCCGCATCCACAGACATTTCATTCAGATAGAGGGATGGCGCATCTCCGCGCCACGTCAGGGATGGAGTATTGCCTGCTGTATTGATTATTAATCCTGCTACCCTGCCCTGCAGGTAGTTGAAAATATCTATCGATCCATAGGCGGTCGGGTCATCCATTATATCAAAAATCGTGGCATTTCCACCACTGAAAAGTCCCCTGCTATATTCTTCATCCAGCTTTTCTTTATCTGATTTAATCCTTTTTCTGACGGTTACGACTTCCAGGTTCTGGACCTTTTTATCCTGGTTGCGCAACTGAGCTATTTCCACATATACCTGTTGGCTTTTTCTGATCAGCGAACTGTCGTCGGGCCACCAGACGGGTAAGGTCATGTCAAATGGTTTGAGTATTCTCCAACCGTTGTACAAACCGTTTTTAAAAATGACGGCTGCTTCATTTGAAAGATTATGGCTGGTATTGAATTGATAATATGCTTTTGCCGTATCATAAAAAATCAATCCGGATAAGCTGAATTTTCCGTTTTTTATATACGGCACCGTTAGCATATCGGAGGTAGAGTCCTTGTTTTGAAAAATAACATTGATGCTTTCGTCATTTGCGATACGGGATGAAACTATTCCCAGGACCTCGGCATTTAAAGAAAGATAATTCTGAATGGGATATTTAATAACCGGTGTTTTTCCTTTTGCCAGATCCTCCCATTTAAATCTGCGCCAGCCATGGGTAAGCATGACCAGGTCGAGTTGCTGGGAAAGGGAATCCGAATCGTTTCGAAAATAGTAATAAGGGTCCTTCACATATCCGTGCAGATCGCCGGTGAGCAACAGTCTTGTTATTATATTGTCATCCCAGGGCCTGTTACCATCCACTTCAGCATCTGTAATGGCAATGGCCAGGTTTGCCTTCAGGGTATCCGGTACCTCAATATCTACCACATTACGTCCTCTTCTCTTTAGGCTTTTCGAACTTGTTTTCAATGTACCGGCAAAGCTGTAATTGTGATTATTGATAAAGCATACCCGTTCGGCCAGGGGCGACTGATTCATGTCAAAGACGGTTACCTGGAGAATGCCGGTTGGAAGTTGCTGAACAGGAATATTCCCACCACTCATGGTCACGTCCTTCAGGTTAACTATCGCTTTATAGATCATCTGCTGATTCATATGAGCAATTACAATTACCTGCTGGTTGGTCTGACTTTCAGCCGGTCTTGCTATTGAAAAAATCAGTCTCTGATTTGAATTCATCACCCGCAATACGATGCCTGATGTTTTAACGACAGGAAGGTCCGTGCGGTGCTCTGCGCCTTTTTCATCTTTCCATATCGAGTAGAATACATCCTGTTTTTCCGGAACCAGCAGGAATTTACCCATTCCATTATGTATTGAGTTAAAATTTAGCACCGCTTTTCCCGACTGCTCGTACAAGATGCCGGATATCTTATGTGGCTGACCAAATGCATCATCCGCTTTGAAAGCAATATTGTTTTCTATTCCCGCAACCAGGTCCCCGCCTTCCGGAAAAAAAGATAACCTGACGGGCGCCGCATTGGCGTGAACAGAAGAATCGGCGGCACTGCCGATGACGCGAAGGTCCTTTGTATAAACAAAACTCGTATCGAAATTCAACATCCAGGTCGTATAGGCGCGGATATGAATGCGTGTGCCTTCGAAAGAGACCGGGAGGTCAAAATTTCCGGTCGCAATGGATTGACTGATAGGCGACACATTGCGCAAGATGAGTTTTCCGCCCGCATCATATAGTTCCGCATAAAAATTTTTGCTGAAGGGTGAAGGATCGAACCCGGTAAACAGGTATGCCTTATACCAGATCCGCTCACCCGGATTGTAAGCTTTTTTATCAAATTGCAGGTAGACTTTCTCCTGCGGAAATTTTTCGGAGTACACTTTCATCATGGAATCGATCACCTGTGCCGGACTCAAAAAGGGAGAAAAATAAAAAGTAATGACAAGGAGGAATGGAAGTTTCCGGTTCATATGGTAAAAATTAGGACAAATCTCTGTTATCTTGCCATCAAAATAAAACGGAATTTTTGTTAAGATTTTTTGTAGATGATAAAAGCAGCAGATAACAATGGACTTTACGAAAGCTACCGCGAACATATGCGCAAGCTGGCTGATGTACGGGCTGCGCTGGCTTTAATGCAGTGGGATCAGGAAACCTATCTTCCGCCTAAGGGTGCAGGATTTCGCGCACAACAGGTCGCCACACTCTCCGAAATGGCCCATGAGCTCGCCACTTCAGAGAAGTTGGGATCCTTACTCGAATCCCTGGAAAACGCTTCCGCCCTCAATGAAAAAGAAAAGAAAAATATCTCGCTAAACAGAGAAGATTTTTTAAAACAAAAAAAATATCCGCCCGCCTTCGTGCGAAAAATGAGCGAGACCGTATCCAAAAGTTTCAACGCCTGGAATCTTGCAAAAAAAGAAAACCGGTTTTCACTTTTTGAAAAAGAACTGGCAGAATTGGTTGAACTGAAAAAAGAAGAAACCGGAATTCTGGGTTTTACTGACCATCCGTATGATGCCCTTATGGATGAATTTGAAAAGGGATGTACCGTTCAGCTGATAGATAAATTATTCGGGAACATGCTTCCCAAACTCCGGGGCATCCTGGAGAAAATTCAGGATGCGAAACCATTACATGACTCATTTCTTTTTAAATCATTCGACAAAAAAAAGCAATGGGATTTCGGCATGCAGGTGGTAGCGGAACTGGGATTTGATTTCGGTGCGGGCAGGCAGGATCTGTCGAGCCATCCGTTCAGTACGAGTTTCAATAAGTTCGACGTTCGCATTACAACCCGGATCGACGAAAATGATTTCAGCAGCATGTTATTCAGTTGTATTCATGAAACGGGACATGCGTTGTATGAGCAGGGATTACCGGAATCGGAATACGGTCTGCCCTCCGGTGAATTTGCTTCGCTGGGAATCCATGAATCCCAGTCGCGCTTATGGGAAAACCATGTGGGAAGAAGCCGGTCCTTCTGGAAATTTCATTTTCCGCTTGCGTTGGAGAAATTTCCGGATGCATTTAAAGAAATACAGGAAGAAACTTTTTATAAAGCAGTTAATAAAGTGAAACCCTCTTTAATCCGTACCGAATCCGATGAACTCACCTATCATTTCCATGTCATGATCCGGTATGAAATCGAAAAAATGCTGATCAGGGGTGAACTGAAAACAGCTGATATCCCCGCTTGCTGGAATGAGCAATATAAAAAATGGCTGGACGTTGATGTGCCAGATGATCAGCACGGCTGCCTTCAGGACGTTCACTGGAGTCATGGAAGTTTCGGATATTTCCCGACTTATAGCCTGGGTAGTTTTTATGCTGCCCAGTTTTTTGCCAGCGCAAACAAGAACGATCCGCAGCTGCAGGACGACCTGAAAAAGGGTAATACAGCCGGATTATTGCAATGGCTGAGGCAACGTATTCATGCCTCCGGTCGTATATTAAATAGCGAGGAAATCTGCAAAAATGCAACGGGAGAAAGCCTGAACGTGCAGTATTTTCTTGATTATTTGCTTGACAAATATGGAAAAATTTACGAATTTTAAGGATATCCCGGATGACTCCAATGAAAAACTTACCCCTTATACCAGCCCTCCTTTTATTCCTGCTCATGTTTCCATTTTCCTGTAAAAAATATATCGAGCAACAGGAACAAAATGCCCTGATTAACATCGTTACCAAAGGGAACTGGCGCATCACCGGTTATATTGATCACCAGACCAAAAATATAACGGACAGTTTTTCCGGATATACATTTCAGTTCAACCAGGATATGACTTTATATGGTGTCAGGTTCGGTCAGCAAACGAATGGAACCTGGACGGCAGATGTCAGCAGCAAAACCATCACTTCAAATTTTCCAACTGCCTCCTACCCCATAACTTTGTTGAATCATACCTGGACCATAACCGACAGCTATACCGATTCAGTAGCAGCAAGAACAGCTGTAGACACATCCTTCAATATCCTGAATCTCCACAAGAATTGACGGCGTAACAGTGTTTTGATCTCCCTAGGACTAGTAGAAAACACTTATGTAAAAGCCCAAAAATCCAGTAAATTCAGTACAGTTTGGCTTAATTAACAATTTTGAACCCGCTTGCACGTTATGCAATTCGTAGAAAAGATATTACCTGCATCTGAATATCTTTTTCAAATCCGGATACCCGATGAGATTTTTTTCAGTAAATCGCTGAAAAAATTTCCTATACCCCTTTTAAACTATGATGTAAATCAACCTTAAATCGTTATCCGTTGTTAAGAAAACTACGCTTATTATCGTTTTTGATGCTGGCTGCCGCATACGGCGGTTTTGCGCAGGTTCCCACAGCAGGCATCAACCCCCTGCCGTTGTCTGGATGTGCTCCCCTGGCCGTTTCTTTTTCAGACGCGTCAACGAATTCACCTACCTCATGGACATGGAACTTCGGTGGCGTGCCACCAGCAGTAACGCCTGCAGGCAGCGTCGCCCAGAATACAGCTGCTCTATTTAATACGCCCGGAACCTATACCGTCACGCACACGGCAACGAACGCCAATGGAACCAGCGCTCCCGTAACCGTTACCATTACAGTTTTCCCCGTTCCTACGGCAGATTTTAACGTTGACAAAACCACTGGCTGTTTTCCGACGACAATCAATTTTACAAATGCATCTTTTGCGGGCGGCGGATCACCCCCGGCAACGATTGTCAGCTGGATCTGGGATTTTGGAGATGGCAATTTAGATTCTACAAATTATAATCCAAGTCATACTTATCATACCGGCGGTACGATTCCCATCACACTCGCAGTAAAAAATAATTACGGATGTAATGGAAAAGCGCAGGTTAAGACGGTGTCTGGAGCCATTACGCTGACCAACGGCGTATTTCCCGATTTCAGCACGGCTATCAACAGTAACTGTGCACTGCCGGTCTCGGCGAGTTTCACTAACCAGACAAATGGCCCTCCGGTACTAAGTTATGTCTGGGATTTCGGGGATGGTTCTCCGCTTGATTTTACCACTTCGCCGAATCACAACTATGCATCTTCCGGCAGCTATTCGGTTAAACTTGCTGCGACGAGTAGCCAGGGTTGTACCGATACGATCACGTCCATTGTAAATATTTCCACGAGTGGCAGCATTTCAGATTTTACCGGCGCCGGCAACGTGTGTATAAATACCGTTACTAATTTTACCAATATCTCATCTCCGCCACCCAATAGTTCAACCTGGGATTATGGCGACGGATCCCCCATTGACAATGCCCGCAACGGACAGCACACGTATACAACGGCGGGAACATTTGCGGTAACCCTTACGAATTCATTTGGAGCCTGTAATGGCACCGTTATTAAAAATGTTACGGTGGTTAGTCCGCCCACTGCAGCTTTTACTGCGACGAACGTGAGTGCCTGCAAAGCGCCGCTGACCACTCAGTTTACGGATCAGACTGTCGGTGCCACCTCGTGGTTGTGGAATTTTGGCGATGGCACTACATCAGTCGTGCAAAATCCTTCGCATACCTATACCAGTTCCGGAAATTTTCAGGTCAGTCTTACGGCAAGTTCCGCAGGTGGTTGTTCCAACACAATCACCAAAAACGCATTCGTAATTATTTCGCCTCCGGTTGCCGTAATCACGAATGCACCGGCCAACGGGTGCGCGCCTTTTGTGTATAATCCCACAATCTCAGTAACAGCGGTTGACGGCGTTGCCTCTTATGCATGGAATTTTGGAAATGGTTTCCTTTTTAACGGACTTACACCGCCTCCTCAAACTTACGCGGCAGGCACTTATACGGTTACCCTTACTGTTACAACCAATGGCGGATGCACCGTTGTAGCTACCGGTGTCGTGAAAGTGGGATCAATTCAACCAACGCCATTGTTTACCGCGGTTCCGACGAGTCAATGCGTAGGGCAGCCGATTCAATTCACGGATCAATCGACTGGTGCTCCGAATCAATGGTTCTGGGATTTTGGAGACGGCAGCACTTCGACAATACAATCCCCATCCTATTCCTATACCAAACCGGGAACATTTGATGTCAGTTTAACTGCCTTTAATAACGGATGTTTCCAGAAACTTACGAAGACGGCTTTTATAACGATTAATCCGCCACTGGCCGACTTCAAATATTCATTTGCCTGCGGCGCAAAAACGAATTATACTTTTACTGACAATTCTATCGGTGCATTAACCTGGGACTGGGATTTTGGAGATCTTACACCTCATTCATTCGCACAAAATCCTACGCATACCTATGCAACGATGGTTCCTGCTGTTTATAATGTAACACTGAAAGTAACAAATGGCGGCTGTTCAAATACCATTACCAAACAGGTTGCCGTCAATCAGTCCACAACAATAAATACACCCGTAAACCCGGTTTGTGTCAATACCCTGATTACCATATTTACTACCGCACCCGCCAATATTGTGGGATACCTTTTTGACTTTGGAGATGGCAGTCCCCTGGCTGGTTCCGGCAGCGGAGCCACTTCCCATACGTATACGGTCCCGGGAGATTATAATATCACCGTGACCACGACAGACAATACCGGTTGCGTGGAAACATCCGCACCTTATGTTATGCATATCAGTGGTCCAACCGTAAAATTCACGACTCCTACGCTGATTTCATGTGGCCCGCTGGTGGCCGGTTTCACTGATCAATCCACGGCCGCACCGGGAACTACCCTAAAATCCTGGTCATGGGATTTTGGTGATGGCGGTACTTCCCTTGCTCAAAACCCAAGTCATAATTATAATTTTCAGGGAATTTTCCCGGTGAAGCTGCGAGTAACGGATAATAATGGATGTTCAGACAGTCTGGTTCAGCCAAATTATATCACGATCTCGACGCCGGTAGCAAAATATTCAACGATTGACGTAAACTTTTGTCCTTCATCCAATATAAAGTTCACCAATATATCTGCCGGTGGTTTTAATCCGGTTTATACATGGGATTTTAAAGACGGAAGTACGTTTACCGGAGCTAATCCGCCATTGCATGTATTTCCTGTTGTCGGGACCTATCCTGTGAGTCTTAGTATAAAAGATGCCTATAATTGTACGAGTACGTATTCAAATCCGATCCCGATCAATATTGACGTGCCGATATCTTTATTTACCATGAGTGCAAGCAGTTCTGCCTGTCCGCCGCTAAATGAGCAATTCACTTTTACAGGTCATTATGCATTGACGTATACCTGGACTTTCGACAATGGCGGTTCCAGTATCATTCAAAATCCGAGCAGTATATATACCCAGCCGGGTGATTACTTCCCGAAGTTGACAATTGTCAGTCCCGGAGGTTGTATAGCCACATTCTCGGATCATATACACATAGATGGTCCGATCGGCTCATTTAGTTATTCGCCACTTGCAGCTTGTGACTCCCTGGATGTTACTTTCGTCGTCACCACTTCCAACGTCATTTCGTTTACCTATAATTTTAATGACGGAACGCAGCTAACGACTCCTTCGTCAAGCGTAGTCCATCATTATAATATCCCCGGGAGCTATACGCCATTTGTAACACTCCAGGATGCAGCCGGCTGTAAAGTGACCAATTTCGGAACGAATCTGATCGTCATCGATTCCATTGCAAAAGCTGCTTTCACTGTCGATAATTCCGTGCTTTGTGACCAGGGGACGGTGAATTTTACGAACACCTCGCTGGTCGCCATCGGTACGACGATCAATAACTATTCCTGGGATTTCGGCGACGGATCTCCGGTCGTATCTGGAAACTTTCCGACCACATCCCATTTTTATTCCACTCCGGGTTCCTATAATGCATCGCTGAATATTTCTACCCTCGGTGGATGCGTGGGCTCTTCCAATGTTCTTGTTACCGTGGCTGCGTCCCCGCAGGTGGCCATTAACGGTTTATTGTCGCAATGCGAGCCGGCGGTATTGAATTTTTCAGGTGTGGAACTGGTACCGGATCCGAATGGTCCGCTCAACTGGGCGTGGGATTTTGGAAACGGACAAAAGGGTAACGGACAAAATCCCGCGCCGGTCAGCTATCCGAAAGCAGGCGAATATGTCGTTCAGCTCATAGCCACCAATACCAAGGGTTGCAGTGATACAACAGATACCACGCCTCCTCAACATTTATTCATTTATCCGATCCCCTCAGTAAATGCAGGACCAGATACGACTATTTGCCTGGGAACACCACTCCAGTTAAATGCTTCCGGAGCTGCCACTACATATAACTGGCTACCGCCTGTTAACGGATCTTCACTGAGTTGTTTGAATTGTTCGAATCCGATAGCCGATCCGATTCCTTCCAGCACCTATTTTGTGGTGAATGGCACGAGCCCGCAGGGATGCCAGGCGAAGGATACCATCCAGGTTACTGTGAATACACCGGTAACGGTAACTGTCAGCGGGCCCGACTCCGTATGCCTGGGTCAAAGTGCGCAGTTAATTGCCACCGGCGCGGCCATTTACAACTGGACACCTGCCCAGGGATTGAATAATCCGAATATTGCAAATCCATCCGCCAAACCAGACGCATCACAGATCGGAACGGCTCCGAGTGTGATCATCAATTACCAGGTCACCGGTTACGACAGCAAGAAATGTTTCTCAGATACAAAATCGGTCAACATCACCGCATTTAATTATCCGGTATTAACCCTCGGGCCGAACGTCACGATCAATGTTGGAAATTCATACCAGATCAATGGAACAGGTTCCAATAATATCGTTTCTCTGAATTGGACGCCATCCAATACCTTAAGTTGTTCAAGTTGTTTAACGCCTCTTGCCAAACCGACAAAGACAACAAATTATGTTCTCACGGCTGTCAATGATGGAGGATGTGTTACAACGGACAGCATACGGGTGCAGGTGATCTGCAATGGTTCCAATTTCTTTGTGCCGAACACTTTCTCACCCAATGGTGATGGCGTAAATGACCATTTTGTTATCAATGGCGTCGGATTAAACGTGATCCCGTCCATTACGATTTATAACCGGTGGGGGCAGATCGTATTCCAGAAGAGTAATTTTGCACCGAATACCGTAGCGGATGCATGGGATGGAACGTTTAACGGACAACCCGCTCCGGCCGATGTATATGTTTACACCATTCAAATACTTTGTGATAATGCAACCCTGATTCCTTACCATGGAAACGTAACGCTGATCAGATAGAAATACCAGAAAATGAGAAACCCTAACCCCATAAAAAAAATTTACTTAACCCTGGTCCTTTTTACGGCCAGCCTGACAACGGCATATTCACAGGACCTGCACTTTTCGCAGTTCTTTGAAGCGCCGTTATTAAGAAATCCCGCCCTTGCTGGAATTTTTACCGGCGACTACCGGATTCAGGGCGTTTACCGGGATCAGTGGAACAGTTTTACCAATGCTTACAGAACGGGGTCTTTCAACGGAGAATATAAATTGCCGGTTGGCAGGACCGATGATTTTTTAACCCTGGGATTGCAAATCTTATATGATAAAGCGGGAAGTGCAGGTCTCACCTCAACCCAGGTTTTCCCGGCCATCAACTATAACAAATCACTTTCGAATACACATGCCAGTTATCTTTCACTGGGCTTTATGGGCGGGTATGTTGAAAAAAGAATCGATGTTTCAAAAATTACAACGAACAGCCAGTTCGACGGAGCGGCATTTAACCCTTCACTGGCGTCGGGCGAAACTTTTCCTTCTCCGGATATCCATTACTGGGATGGCAGCGTGGGTCTGAGTTATAACAGCAGTTTTGGACTGAATGACAAGAACAGCATGTTTGTAGGTATTGCCTATCATCATTTGAACCGCCCCATGAATTCATTTTATCAGAATACGGCGGTTGAGCTCCAGCCTAAATGGGTGTTCTCCGGAGGTGCAAAATTCCTTTTGGATGAAAGATCCACCATTACCGTTCAGGCGGATTATTCCAGCCAGGGCGTGGCCCGCGAAACCATTGGTGGTTTGATGTACGGATATAATCTTGGAGATTTTACCGATGATGCGAAGTATGTACTGGGGATTGGCGCTTATATGCGTTTGGGAGACGCCTTTATTCCGGTCATCAAACTGGATATGCTTCCCTTATCGATGGCCTTCAGCTATGATGTAAATATTTCAACCCTGAATACGGTGAGTCAGGGCCAGGGTGGATTTGAACTGTCTATCTCTTATATCGGATTCCTTGACCGGGATAATTCCGCGAAGAACAGGATTCTTTGTCCGCGATTTTAGAACAAATGTGCCAATTTGCCGATGTGCTAATTTAATTAGAAAAGAATTTATAAATAGAAAAAGTCCGTTGTAATTGCAATGGACTTTTTTAATGAACCTCAAATATTGTAATCATTCTTCCAGAAAATCTAATCGGTACATTGGCACATTGGCACATTGGCACATCGGCACATTAACTGAACATTTCCTTGACCTTTTCAAAAAAACTTTTTTCGTTTTTATCCGGCCGGGGTTGAAAATTTGGTGATTCTCCCAATTTTTCGAGGGTCGTTTTTTCTTCCGGGGAAACCTGCTGAGGTGTCCATACATTTATATGGATCAGCTGGTCTCCTTTTTCGTAAGAATTTACGGAAGGAAATCCCTTTCCCTTTAATCGGAAAATCTTTCCGCTTTGCGTACCTGGCGGGATCCGGATCTTGGCTTTGCCGTCGATGGTCGGAACTTCAATCTGTGTGCCGAATACGGCATCCGTAAATGAGATATATAAGTCGAATGCAACATTTATTCCGTCGCGCTGCAGTTCCGGATGTACTTCTTCTTCGATTAAAACGATCAGGTCACCTGATGAACCGCCTCTTTCCCCGGCATTTCCTTTACCGGAAACGCTTAACTGCATGCCTTCCTGAACACCGGCCGGAATATCGATACTAACTACTTCTTCTCCATACACCCTTCCCTCTCCCTTACATACCGCGCATTTAGCCGTGATCGTGGTCCCTTCTCCGTTACAGGTCGGACAGGTCGTGACGGTTTGCATCTGACCCAGGAATGTATTACTCACGCGTCTTACCTGTCCGCTTCCTCCGCAGGTTCCGCAGGTCTGAACGCTGCCCTTGTCCTTGGCACCACTTCCGTGGCAGGTTCCACAGGGTATATGTTTCTTTACCTTGATATTCTTATTGACGCCCTTGGCAATTTCTTCATAGGTCAGTTTAATTTTTACGCGCAGGTTTGATCCGCGAACACCATGTGAACGGGAATTTCCTCCGCCTCTGCGCCCTCCAAAAAAACTTCCGAAAATATCATCTCCGAATACATCTCCAAACTGGCTGAAGATGTCTTCCATATTCATGCCCCCGCCGCCGTTAAAGCCGCCCCGACCACTATTCACAGCCGCATGGCCATAGCGGTCATATTGCGTCCGTTTATCGGAATCACTCAGCACTTCATAGGCTTCTGCGGCTTCTTTGAATTTTTCTTCTGCGGCTTTGTCGCCCGGATTGCGGTCCGGATGATATTGCATGGCCACTTTGCGGTAGGACTTTTTTATTTCATCAGCAGATGAAGATTTTGTAATCCCCAGTATTTCGTAATAATCCCTTTTCATTCAGATTGAGTTCATTTTCCCACGATCACTTTCGCGAACCGGATAATCTTGTCGTTTAAATAATAACCTTTCATCACTTCTGCCACCACTTTCCCTTTCAGATCAGGTGAAGGAGTGGGCACTTCGCTGATTGCTTCATGTTTTTCAACATCAAACACGGAATGCAGACTTTCCATGGCTTTCAGACCACGATTTTGAAGGATATTTCGCAGTTTGTTGAAAACCAGTAATATACCGTTCAAGTCGGTGGTCCCCTTTACCTGCTGCAACTGGCTTTCGGCCCGGTCGCAGTCGTCCAGTACATCGAGCAATGAAACGATGATTTCCTTTCCGGCGGTCTGACTCAGTTCAACTCTTTCCCGCGAACTCCTTCGCTTATAGTTTTCAAATTCGGCTAATAAACGGAGGTATTTGTCTTTTTGCTCCTGTAATTGAGTGTTTAATTTTTCAAGCAGGTCCTCCTCTTCAAGGTTTTGGTTCAAATGATGGGTTCCGGCAACATTCTCATCGGTATTTATGTCAACCGTTGATTCTCTGTCACTTACGGCATCCGCGGCGTTTTCTTCGGTAAAATTTTCTGTATTCAATTGCATATGCTCGAAATTCTGGCAAAGGTAAGCTTGTCAATTATTTTGCCAACTGCTGATTTGAGACAAATTGTCTTCTTATTAACTGGGCAGGTCATTTACTACTTTTGCGCCATGATTCCTGTTGTTCTTAAGAAAAAAATCGGCCTTCGTATTGAAAATGGTCATCCCTGGATATTTGGTAATGAGATTGCAGAAACCGAAGAGACCGCAAAACCCGGTGATATAGTAACTGTTTTTAACGGCGATAAAAAGTTTATAGGAAAGGGTTTTATAAATCCCCGATCACAGATTGCGATCCGGTTGCTGACGAGAAACGAAAAAGAAGAAATTGATGACCGTTTTATCCACCATCGGATTGAAGCTGCCTGGATATATCGTAAGAAAATAGGGTATACTGAAAACTGCAGACTCGTTTTTGGGGAGGCCGATGGATTACCGGCCCTGATCATCGATAAATTTGGGGAGCATTTTGTAGTCCAGACCCTGGCGCTTGGCATGGACGTTTGGAAGCCTGCAATCGTTTCCTCGTTGCGGGAGATTTTTAAAACCGATAAGATTTACGAACGCAATGATGTTCCGGTCAGGGAGTTGGAGGGGATGGTTCAGCAGAAAGGATTTTTGTCAGCGCCATTCGATACAAAAATCATTATCCGGGAAAACGGGCTGCAGTTCGGGGCCGACCTGGAGAACGGTCAGAAAACAGGTTATTTTCTTGACCAGCAGGATAACCGCCGAGCCATCCAACATATTGTAAAGGATGCGGACGTACTCGGGGCCTTCTGTTACACGGGCAGTTTCGAGGTGCATGCCGCGTTTTACGGAGCGAGGTCCGTGCTCGGCCTTGATATATCTGAAAACGCGGTATCCCAGGCGAAACAAAACGCGATCCTGAACGGTGTCGAAGGGAGAGTCCGGTTTGAGGCTGTTAATGCCTTTGATGTTCTGAAAAAATGGAGCCGGGAAACCAAAAAATATGACGTGGTAATGCTGGATCCGCCAGCTTTTACCAAGAGCAGGGAGAATGTGGGCAAAGCCATCAGTGGATATAAGGAAATCAATCTTAGGGGTATGAAATTGCTTCGTTCAGGCGGGTTCCTGGTTACCTCTTCCTGCACCAACCTGGTTTCGCCGCAGGCATTTCTTGATACCATCCGTTCGGCTGCCAAAGACGCAGGAAAAAAAATCAGACAGGTTCTTTTCCAGGCCCAGTCGCCCGATCATCCCATAGCCTGGGGACTTGAAAATACACATTATCTCAAGTTTTTAATTGCGGAAGTCACTGATTAATGTGCCGATATGCCAATGTGCCGATGTGCTGATGTGCCAGTCCACCAAAATTCAAACTTCCGGTCGTTAAAAAGTATTCCCATCCTTCAGGACCGTTGTAACGGTTATTCTCGCAAGAATAAAAAACATAAAAAGGTGAAAACACTTTTTTAATAAATAATAAATTCAATAAAATTGAAAAAATTATCTTACCTATTTTAATCAATAAATGATGAAGGAAAATATAATCGTAAATAAATCATTTGATTTTGCAATTAGAATTGTGAAGTATTGTGAAACGCTTTATGAAAAAAAACAATTTATTATTGCCAATCAATTAATGAGGTGTGGAACATCTATCGGGTCAAATGTTTTTGAAGCCAGCACGCTGAAAGCAGGGCGGATTTTATTCGTAAACTGAAGATCGCTTCGAAAGAAGCAGGTGAAACATTGTTCTGGCTTTCACTTTGTAATAAACTGGATAATTTCGAAAACCCGGCAGAAATTATGAAGGACCTAAATCAGTGTTCTGCTATTTTGGGCAAGATAATCGTGTCAAGTAAGAAAAACCAAATATGAAATGATTGGCACATTGGCATATCGGCACATCAGCACATTAATTGCTTATTTGTTTACCTGAAACTTTCCGCTCTCAACGATTTTCCCGTTCGGGTCCCTGAGCTGGAAAATATAAATACCGCGGAAGAAATCAGAGAGATTCACGATATTCTTCTGGTCGCCCAGGCTGAATTCGTATACTTTTTTGCCAAGGAAATTGAACAGCTGGATGGAGTAATTCTTGTCGTATTTTTTTAAATAGTCCTCGAAAGTGATATAGGAAGTGGCCGGGTTTGGGTAAAAGCGCACAGTCGTGCTGGTCCCATTATCTGGGAAGCCCGGAATACGGCTTTGGGCCCTTGCCCCGGTTGCCGAAAAAACCACCATAAAGAGTACCAAGTATAAAAGCCTCATAGATTACTGGATAAGACACCAACCTACAATATACCTATTTTTTTTCAAAGGTACAAAAACCGCCAATTCAGGCCTATAGGCCGTTTAAGCGGGATTTCCTCCCCGCAAAAGATACTCCCATCCAGTCGTCAATGATCCAACGAGGACGATGTGCGGGTGGGACTAAACCTAGCCGATTGTCAGGCCCAAACCGGGCGGTCGGCGGGGTTAAACCCAAACGGTCAGCGGCCCCAAACCCGAACGCTCGGCGGGGTCAAACCCAGACGGTCAGCGGCCCCAAACCCAGGCGGTCGGCGGGCGATTAACCCAGACACTGCGGGCGGGTTCAAACCCTGATTACCGGCGGGCGATTACCCATTTGAGTCCATATTTTCCCGGGCTGGCAATCGGTGTCGCCGTTTAAACCAGAACGGGCCTGAGCCGGCCCCAGGCAAATTAGCACATTAGCACATTAGCAAATTAGCACATTGGCACATTGGCACATTCTATTTAGCCCCTCTTTCCACGTCTTCGATTCTGACACCGATCACTTTCTCTAATTCTATTTTTGTCAGGTTCAGGTCCCTCTGCAGGGTCAGGCTCTTTACTTGTTCTGTTATATAACTTTTCTGGGTTCTGTCCACATCTTCCAGTTTGATCAGGTTTTCTGAAAAGTCGCTTTCCGCCCTTTTGAGAGTAGCATATTCACTCTGTGTAATTTTACCCTGTAATTCGACCAGTTGTTTGGCAAGCAGGTAATTTTCATATTTGGTGAGAACATCGGCTTTGATCTCACGGAATTTTTCATTTTTTGCAGCGGCTGACATAAGATAGTTCTCCTGCGCAATTTTTACGGAATTGTTGGTTCGCGAAAAAATATCAAACGGAATGTTCAATGCCAAATTGTACCGGGGATAATAATAGGGGATCTGGGTACCATTGTAAGTGGGTTTGGTAATCGTGAATTCATTAATATTTCCCTGTGCGCTGAGCAGGCCGAGATAGGCCGATTTGGCAATATTGATCTGGTAGGAAGCAGCCGATGAAGCATGATCTACCATTTCGTACGCCGGATTCTGCATAGCAAGCTGAACCAAATGTTCCCGGATATTGGTCAGCCGCAATGTGTCTGACCTGTACAGCGGACCTGGCGTTTGCGCCTGAACAATCTGGGTTATAAAAAAACAGGCTATCAAGACATATCGCATTTGATCAGTTTTCTATTGTTTCAGCGGGCAGACCGGGTTTATCGAAATCAGCCAGCTTGATAAAAATAACCAGGGCAGCATAAAAATAAAGAACAACCGGATATTGTGAGATTGACATCTGGGAGTATTGGGCTACCAGCAAGATAAATACCATAACGAGCAAACCAATATAATAAGTACGTATCTCCGGATCCCGGACTCTAAAAAAACGATGGAGCCCCTGCCGCATGATAACGAAGTAAAAAATGAGCAGCAGTGCGAGTCCGATGGCACCCTGCTCTGCCAACGTTTTCATATACCCGCTATCCGGCTGCAGGTATTCAAGATAGTGACCCTTGTTGTATTTATTGCCTTCTCCTCCCGAAGTAAAAATTCCCCCACCCATCGGATGTCCCTGAATATATGGCTGCACTTCGTGCCGGTCATAATCACGGATAGCCGCAGACCGGTCACGGGTTCCTTCAAACGTAGAAAGGATTCGGTATGTAATTGCACTTTTTCGAGGATTTAACAGGAGGGCAATAAACAGGAGTGCAGAATATAGCATGAATGCGGCCGTGCGTCGTTCGGATATCGTGGATATGCAATAGAAAAGAATACCCGCAACAATCATGAGCGTGGCTGTACGCGTTCCAGAATAACTATAGCCCAGCAGGTTGATTATAAGTGCCAGGCCAAGCCATATTTTCTCCTTTCTCCGGGGACTCCGGAAAATTAAAATGACACATAATATGGCGATACCGGCAAACAGCATTCCGGAAGTGGCCGGATCTGAAAAAACCGAAAATTTACGAAGCATACCCGCCTGCAGCAAAAGCGAATATCCGTTGCCGGTTCCTATCCAGGCCCTTTCAAAACCCGCATATCCCAACCACTGTTGCTTGCAGGCATATAAAGCCAGTATGGTTGATAAAATAATCATGAAACGGACAAAATATATGATCTTTTTACGGGAGTCCAGCAGAGCATAACATAAATAATAAAAAACGAAATAACTGACTTGCTTTCTGAAAAAACTAAACCAGCCGAGAGGACTGAACATCTCCGGGTTGAATAATTCAACGATATAATAGGCAAACAGAATATACAAGACTATAGTAATAGGATTTGTCCAGAATCTTGCATCTATATTTTTTTTCACTTCATACTTAAACAGGACGCTGAACAAGACGAGATAAGTGAAAATTTCTATCCCGTTACCCGCAGCCAGTGGCAGGTCCACCAGCCGGTCAATGGTTATCGTGATGGAAGAAAATGCTATAAGAAAATAAAATCCGAAATAAGGGTTTTTTATCAATGCAATAAACAGCAGCAGGCCGCTTACAGACAGGATTACAATAGGGCCCAGTTTTACGTCCACAACTACTGTACCCAATACCAGCAAAGCGGCAATTACAGAAAAGAACAGGTAACCGAACCGTGTATTCAGTTTTTTTTCAAGAAAATGAAATCGCAACCATTGCCTGATTGATGTTCGTTTTAAAAAGGCCGCATTACCCATAGGTTCAGAAATACAGAAATTTGATAAATATAAAAATGAGAAAAAGCAGGACCACCACGGTCGTGATCAATTCAAAAACAATTGTATTTTTTTCATGGTTATCACTCATATTTCAACAGGCTGAAAATTTTTCTCCATAAAATAAAATGCGTCTCCCAGGGCGCCAACCGAATTTTCCCAGGTGTGAGTCAACGCGAAATCCCTGCGCTTATTTTTAAGTTCCTCCGATTTCCAAATCGGTTCCTCTACCAGTTTCAGGATAGCAGACAGCCATTCTTGTTTTGTATTGCATAAAAAAGTGAATTCCCTGAACATTTCCATGGCCCGGGTCGCCGTCGCAACCACGGGTTTTCCGGCAGCCAGATATTCGTCTATTTTCCTTGGATAATTGCCGATAGTAAGCGGGTTAACCACCTGCGGATTGATACAAACTGTAAAATGGCGGATGTAGTCAGCGGTTTCTTCGGGTTTTTTTCTTCCGAGGAAATAAACATTTTTACGGTCGCGGAGGCTGCTTTTTTCAAAACTCCCATCAGCCGGACCTACCAGCACCAGGCTCATTCCGGGCAGGCTGGTGGCGAGGTATAAAAGAAGGTCCTCGTCCAGGCGCATGGAGGTTATGGCCCCGCAATAGCCTATAATCGGGCCAGGGATCGCCTCCATATCCGTAGGTTTGGGCAGACCCTCCTGTATAAACGCATCCGGGTTACATCCCTGCCCTATATCCACACAATTGGGATTCCACTGACTGGCATAGTCTGCCAGATAAGCCGAATTGGCCACGACCAGATCGGCTTTCTGAATCATTTCCATTTCACAGCGGGGGCCGAATTTTTTAAAATAAGGCTGAATGGTTAAAAAATCCCGGAAATAAAAAATATATCCCCTGACAGGCAGCAGTGACTTCATATACAGCCCCCTGAAAAAATCATTGTCGTTGATCAGCAGGCTGTTTTTAAAACCGAGCAAACGGATCGTATTTTTTATTTCAGTTGCCAGCCTGTTATTGTTGATCCGGTTGATAAAATCAAATAGTCCATAATGGGGTGACCAGTTCCCGGATTCAAGGAGGGTCATTGGATGAAGTACCCATAAATTATCCTGAATTTTTTCCAGTGTTTGCCGGTTCTCGTCGTGGGGTCCTTTCCCGGACAGCATGCTTTTTAAAACGGTGTTTCTGTCCCGTGCCCGGTCGATGAATACTACCCGGTTATAACGGGCCAGCTCATACGCCATGTCCCGAAAGTTAAAGGCGATTTCTGAATTCCATGGTTGAAATCCGAATAAAACGATATCCCTGTTTTTTATGAATCGGTGCGCCATCTTGTAAAAAATCAAAGATCCAGGTTCTGTTCATCCACATTATTCAATACGGCACCAATAAATTTAGTCCGGTGACCTTTCAGGAAAGCAATGGATTCCCGGTCCGTTTCTCCCAGTGTATTACCTGCTGAAAAAACGATTACGACTCCTTCCACAAATTCCGTGAGCTCCTTACTGTCTGCATGAGAATTAAGGGCCGCTCCTTCGATCAGAATATAATCATATTGCTGTTTAAGAGAATCCAGATGTTCCAGCAGATTGTTTTTGGGAAGGACTTCAGAAGGTGTATAATTTCCTTCTTCACAACCGATTACGTCTACGTTTGGAATTTTTGTTACCGTCGCTATACTCGGGATTTTGTCAGTCCTTTCCGGGCCGTTTATGCTGAAAGTCAGCAGTGTCGGCTTCGCGGAAAAATCGCGCGTCAGCGTATTGTTGCTGAAATTGGCGTCAATAAGTAATATTTTTTTCCGGCTCATGCTGAAGGTATGAGCAAGGGATTCCAGGATAGTTGTTTTGCCTTCCTGCGGTTTGGCGCTGGTAAACAGGATGACTCTTTTGCCACTATGCTCCACTTCATATCTCAGCTTCCGCAAATTTTCGACGAAGGGCAGGTTATTGCTTTCCCGGTCGCTGCTTGGAGTAAATTCAAAATAATCCCCCAGTGATTTGTTTTCCAGTTCCAATTGCCCGACGGTTGATAAAACCCCCATTTTAGTTTCCTTTCTGAAAATAGAAGGCGTGCGCAATGAAGTATCGAGCAGTTCCAGGATTATTATGAACAGGACGGACAGAAAGAACATGGACAAACCTGCGATCGTCGTAATGAGCAGGGCGTTGGCTGACTCGGGTTTAATTGGTGGCTGACCCAACATGATCTGTTTAAAATTGAAATCCGGAGAAACGTCAATGTCCTGTGATGCGAATATGCTACTGTTATATTTTTCCAGGTCTTTCTCTGCAATGGTCAGGTCATTCAGATAGGCACCGGCGATAACTTCCTGGCCACCGCCGGAGAAAGCGATCTTCCTGAATTGTTCAACCCTGGATTTATACATTTCAATATTATCCGTTGTGGAGGCAATCGCGCTTTGCAATTCGAGTTTATCTTTTATCAGTTCCTCTTTCCGCTCTTCTGCCTTCAGAGCCGGATTCATTTGCGGATAACCGTTTCCGCGGTTAAGCTGGTTGATCTTAGTGATATTGTTGTCAATCTGTTTTTGTAAATTCTGATCCACGCCGCCTTTTAGTGCCAGTTTGGAGGCCAGCTCTTCGTTTGTCCGCCGAAGAAGCAAAATTTCTTCTGCGTGATTACTGGAAGTCGCTCCTGTTATTGCAGCGGAAGGATTTGCGTTGAGTGCAAGCAATTGTTCATTAACACTGATGAGTCGTTGTTTGTAATCGTTCAGGTTAGCCTGCTGTGAGGTCATGGATGACGTCAGCTCCTGTAACCCGCTCATGGCGGCTGTGGCTGCATCTCCGGGATTGGGCGTTCCGATCTTATCCCGGAAGCGCTGGAGCCTGTCTCTAAGTGTATCCACTTCCCGGCGTTTGCTTTCCCGCAGGCTATCCAGCTTAAACAAAGATTCTTTGGTGTTGGTGGAAGACAGCGAGCTGAAAAACTCCTTGAACTTTACGCCGATCTTATTGGCAACATAAGCCGAAAGCTCCGGATTTTCAGAACTGAAAGAAACATTAATATAGTCTGTATTAATCACCCTTTCCACCAATAATTTTTTTAGAATATTAACCTGATCATAATCATAAAGATTGAGCAGGTCCCAGACCATTTTGTCTTCCGGATCATAGGTCGACAATAATTTCAGGTTGTTCAGTCTGTCCCTTAAAATCAACCGGGCTTTTGGCAGGTTTGCATTTTTGTAGGCGGTATCTTTCTTATCTTTTTCTTTCAGTGTACGAAAGGGATGCTCCGAATCCAGGTCGTGCAGCATGAGGTCGTAAGAAACCATGGACAATACGATAGGAGATTTAAATGTCTCGATGACATTATTGATCCGGGCATCAATCTGGTTCAGGTCGAACATTTCCGTCAACTGGAGACTGACTTTTTGAGTCTGGGCAAAACCTGTTGAGTATTGGGCAGTGGATTTATACTCTTTGGGGCTGAAAACCTTAAATAAAAGACCTCCCAGGAGACCGAGTCCCAGGCAGAATAAAATGGTCCATTTTCTTCTGACCAGTACTTTTAGAAGATAAATAATATCCATGGGTAAGTCTTTTTACAGTTTCATTTTAAAGAGACAACGGTACAGGTCCTTCTGAGGATACAAGATTAGACAGGAAGTAAATGGATTATTGGAATTCCCGGCCGTCATGAGCTTGAGGGAAACCCATCCAGGAGATTATTAATTGTGTTATTGTATTCGGGTAATCAGTTACTTATGATAATCCAAACGCATCAAAAATAATAATAAATTCCATAAACTAAAATTTATTAGAAAGCTTTACCCGTCTGTATCTCCTTCTGATATGATTTTAAAGATTATAATCAATATGTGCCTCCCCTTCGGTTGAATCTTCTAAATTAGCGGCCAACCCGGGTTCTGATGATACTTAAGTTTTTATTCTTTTTCAGTTTGTGGATTGTTTTTTATAGTTATATCGGATATGGTATCCTGATTTATTTGCTCATAAAAATAAAATGGCTTTTTCCCACCCGGATCATTCCTTCAAATCCGGATTTTGAACCTGAAATTACCCTGGTTGTTGCCGTTTATAATGAAGCCGATTTTATTGAGCGTAAAATAAGGAATAGCCTGGACCTGGATTATCCTGCCGGCAAACTCAGGTGGATCTTCATTACCGACGGTTCCACTGATTCATGTCCCGGCATCATCGGCAAATACAATCAAATCTTTTTATTGCACCAGCCCGAAAGAAAAGGTAAGGTGGCAGCCATGAACCGGGCCATCAGATTCGTCAAAACCCCTTATGTCATTTTTAGTGATGCGAATACGCTGCTTAACCCGGCCTGCATCCGTGAGATCGTAAGACATTACGCCGATCCACGGGTGGGTGGGGTGGCCGGGGAGAAAAAAATCTTTTCAAAAGAAAAAGATATGGCGGCTGCGGCGGGGGAAGGTATCTACTGGAAGTACGAATCTTTGCTGAAAAAGCTGGATTCTGAATTTTATTCGGTGGTCGGAGCGGCCGGAGAATTGTTTTCAGTGAAAACAGCACTTTTCCACGAAGCGGCAGAAGATACGATCATTGAAGATTTTGTGCAGTCGCTGCAGATATGTATGAGTGGATATGTGATACGTTATGAACCGGGGGCATTTGCCATAGAAGCGGCTTCTGTCTCCATTCGGGAAGAGCAAAAACGAAAAGTGCGCATTGCTGCCGGAGCTTTTCAGGCTATGTATATCCTAAAAGGGCTATTTAATGTATTCCGGTTTCCCGTTTTATCGTTCCAATTCATCTCCCATCGAATTCTCAGGTGGACCCTTTGCCCGGTTTGCCTGGTCATTTGCCTTGTTTCCAACGCTCTCCTCGTTTATTTTGGTGCGGGGCGTATATACGAGGTAGTTTTACTGGCGCAAACCGTATTTTACACACTGGCCCTGGCGGGTTGGTTTATGGCCGGCCGGAACATGAAAATGAAGGCTTTATATATTCCTTATTACTTCTTATTCATGAATTTGTCAGTGTTTATGGGCTTCTACAGGTTCCTCAGAAAAAAACAGACGCCAGTTTGGGAAAGAGCCGCCAGGAATACCCATCCTTAAACTTCAATCGATTTATAATTTGATAATCTGCCCTATCCAAAAAAAGGTTTGCCAATATTTGGATCTTAGGAAAAAATACTTACTTTTATCGTAGAATTTCTAACCATTCTGGTTCAATACCTCTGAAGCCTCTAATCCCAACCAGTTCGGCCTTAATCAGCCATCTATCCTTGAAATCCCCCGATTGCTGATTCATTTTCTATTCAATACAGATTGCTATCCTAATCGCAGGTTTTTCCTTTGATTCCAATACCGCATGTTTAACTACGTACCGTGAATTCCAACCTACTGAGGAACAGAGTCTATTTAAATTTATGACTTCTGCCCATGAAAAAGCAAATTTTAGCAGTAGATGATAGTAAGGCGATTCGATTTTTGCTTCAGACAGTACTTGGAAAATCTTATCAGGTGATCACAGTGCCCGACGGTTGTTCTGCGATGCATTGGTTGTCCAGAAGAAATTTTCCGCATCTGATTATTGCCGACCCGCAATTACCTGACCTGGAGAACTGGGAATTGATTCAGCAACTGGCGTCAAGTGGAATTTATAAAAATATTCCGGTGATGGTTTTGTCCGGATTGAGTGCTGAGGAAACGGAAAAGAATTGTGCATTATATAAGGTTCAAAATTATTTTTTGAAACCCTTTAACCCGGTGGACCTGGTTAACGCAGTGCAATTACTCACAGAAAATAAATCTTTCGATACCTATTACCCTATGAAAGCAATATAATCGCTGGCAAACGTATTCCTGAAAATCAAACCTTAACCTAACTATGGATTTTACATTTCTACCTAAAACAACCTATAAGGAAAAAGCTTTTGTAAGGTATAGCATACGAGCAAAAGAGATTTCGGCAAGTCCCATTATAGTTCACAGCGGGTTTTACTACATTGGAAAAAATCCCGCCAACATCGAAAAACTTGTAAAGCTTTTCAAAAGGGGTTATGCTTCGGACAGCATTGACAATGCCCGGGCAGAATTAAAACGTTCCATCGAACAGGAAAAGAATACGCTTCCGGAAGTTATTTTCTGTGAATCGAGTTTTGATTTTTCAGCCGTGAAAGGTTTTGTTCAGTTCCTGAACAGTAACTCCTCATTCGCTTCCATTCCTTTCATCATGGATTCCACAAATCTATGTGACATGGAAATGGGCCTTTATAAAAAACATATGCTGGCCGATGATATCATGCAGATTGAAGGGGCCGAACAAGGATCTCTGCTCAGCAAAGTGCGGTTTTTGAATAAGGTAAAGACAAAAACTGCTGAAATGAAGAGCAGCCTCAAAGACGATGAGTCAATGGTTGTTCCGCAGGCAAATATTCACAGCATTTTAAAACGGAGTTTTGATATTTTAGTTTCGCTGACCGCCCTCCTGCTTTTAAGTCCTTTGTTTTTGCTCGTGGCCCTGGCCATCCGTATCGAATCAAAGGGACCCATTTTTTACATTTCAAAAAGAGCCGGCCGCGGATATAAAATTTTTAATTTTTATAAATTCAGAACCATGTTTGCCGGAGCAGAGCTTCGCATACAGGAGTTATCTCATCTGAATCAATATCTGGGTGTTACGCTTCCCCAGCAGGGTCCCTCCTTTTTCAAAATCAATAACGATCCCCGCGCAACCAAAATAGGGTCCTTTCTCAGGAATTCCAGCCTGGACGAACTTCCCCAGTTGCTGAATGTTTTGCTGGGTGATATGTCCCTTGTCGGAAACCGTCCCTTACCGCTGTACGAAGCCGCAACGCTGACAACTGACCAGTGTGCCCAGCGATTTCTCGCTCCGGCGGGCATGACGGGTCTCTGGCAGATCAAAAAAAGAGGTCGTGAAGATATGTCCGTGCAGGAAAGGATCAATCTGGATATTGATTATGCCAACAAGTACAATTTCATGTACGATCTTTGGATCATGGCCAATACGCCCTCTGCCCTGATTCAAAAATCCGGCGCTTAGTTTTACCGGCTCCTCTTTAGGTATTATCTTCCCGAAATGAATTCGTTCGAAGGAGCCAGGCTACCCCTGGTTTCCATCATCACACTGAATTATAACCGGGCCGCGGTTACTGCTGCATTTTTGGAATCCACCAGATGCCTGCTCTACCCTCATTATGAGATCCTGGTTTGCGATATGGCCTCCTCAGAAAATCCCGGGACTCTTTTCGATCCGGCATCTTATCCCCACACCAGGTTCCTTACCAGTGACAAAAACCTCGGATTTGCCGGCGGCAACAACTGGGGCATGCGACAGGCAAAAGGCGAATTTATTTTTATCGTAAATAATGATACCGAACTGACGCCTGATATCATTCAACTCCTGCTAATTCCTTTCAATCAGAATGCTTCTATCGGTGTCGTATGCCCGAAAATAAAATATTTTAATGATCCGCGGATCATTCAGTATGCGGGCTTCCGGCCAATGAACCCGTTAACCGGAAGAACCACTACCGTCGGGGACCATGAGATAGACAAAGGTCAATACAACCATTCAGGAGTTACCAATTGCGCACATGGCTGTGCGATGATGGTGAAGAAAGAAGTGATTGAAAAAACCGGCATGTTCCCGGAAAAATTTTTTTTGTACTATGAAGAATGGGATTGGTCGGTCCGAATCCGGAAAGCGGGTTACCTGATCTGGTATCAGTCCGAAGCCACCATTTATCACAAAGAATCCATGACCGTTGGAAAGGAAAATCCAATCAAAGTATATTATCATACCAGAAACCGTATCCTGTTCATGCGGCGAAACAGCAATGTTGTTCATCTGGTCGGCTTCAGTCTTTTTTTTAGTTTTTTCGCGCTGCCCAGAGCTGTTTTCACTTATCTCAAAAACCGGGAATGGCTGCAGTTAAAATGGTTTCTAAAAGGAGTATATTACAATCTCTCTCATTCCAGCAAATCGGTGATTTAGTACCAATGTGCCGATGTGCTAATGTGCCAATTTAATTGATAGTTTACAAGCAAAAAGTTGGTTTTGATAATCTGTATAAAAAATGGCTTCGGCACACAGAATTACTTGTTCTCCGAAGTAAAAGATTTTGGTGTGTGGATGAATTCTGTTCTCTTTTTTTTCATTTGCAGAACGGCGCGTATCATGGAAATCATGAGCAGAGGAACGCGGCTCAGCGCCCGGATGGTTTGCATACTATAAAAACTGCGGGGGATGGATATGAACAGGGTCACAAAATAAAGACTCATCATGGCGATCCATACCGAAGCTGCGGGCTGGAGCAGGGGTACACGAAAAAACATTTGAATCAGCAGGACGGCTATCAGGATGCAAAACACAAGCAGGGTCAGTACACGGGGAAGTAATAAATTTTGAAAGAATTTATTATAAAATAGAATCGTTTTTTGTGCTTTTTTCATGTCGGCGTCAAAAAAACGACGCACCTGGTTTACCTGCGCCTCCAGCCAGCGCACACGTTGTTTTTCAAATACACCCGCACTCGTGACTTTTTCATCATAGACATATGCATCGTCCAGGAATTCCATTTTAATATTGCGTTGCATGAGTTGCATATCAATCTCTCTGTCTTCTCCAGGATTTTCAAGGATCCGTTCCGTTGAAAATATTTCCCTGATAAGTTCCGTAGTAAAAGCCATTCCGGAACCGATCGGGGATGCGGACAGACCTACAGCGGCCGGTCCACGACGGAAAAGGTTTATATTGATCTCCTCACTCATGGCATCGAGCAGGGCCACGGCAGTATTCTTATTTTTTGCCGTACGATGACATTGTATCGCCTGGAATCCGGCGTGAAATGCTGCATTGACTTTTTCAAGACAGCCCGGGGCCATGATATTGTCTGCGTCCAGGATCATGACGATATCGGAATCGGCCACAGCGGGTGATTCAAGTCCCGCATGGAGGGAACGGGATTTCATGTTCAGATCCACTTCCAGCACGTCAACCGGAAGTCGCCTTAGTTCGTCAATGGATTCTGCTTGTAATTTATCAGCTATAACGGTCACGGTAAACCGCGAAAAAGGATAATTATGCGCCTGCGCCTGAATGGCTGTATCCACAATAATCTGGTCCTCCCGGAAGCAGGGAATCAGAACAGCTATCCGGTATTTATTGCTCTGCTCACGGAACTTTTTACTCTTTATTAACCGGCCGCACAAGGCAACCACAAAAAGATAAATAGTATTCGCGGCGAAATAAATAAAGACCCCCCAGCCGATAATATGTCCTATCAAATAAAAAGTTTTCATGCTGTTCTGAATGGCTTATAAAATGATTTTGTTGCCAGGGCCAGCATCGGCTTATCGCCGGCGGAGTCCCCGTATACATATATTTCTTCATATTCAGACAGGTTCAAATGTTCTTTAATACAAACTACTTTTTGTTCACCGTGGCAATTCTTTCCCTCAATCCTACCCGTGATCAGTCCTTCCTTGACTTCCAGCCGGGTGGCAATTAATTGTACTCCAAGGCCGGTGGTCCATTTCCTTATCCAGTTTCCGGCTGAAGCAGAAACAACCACGATGTCAAAATCACGGGCCCGGAGTCCTTCGATCTCCGTCAACGCGCCCGGACGAATCAATTCCGGAAGTTTTCGCTCTGCAAACAAATCACATTTCTGCTGAAAAACCAATTCCGGAGTGCCGGAAAAAAAATAAGTCAGTATTTTTTGTTTTGCATCATCATTCGGGAAAAGTTTCAGCTTGTAGGCAATGAGCCAGGGAGCATTCAGTAAAAATCCGATAAAAAAAGCAAATTTACCTTTTTGGAATTTTATGATCTCCAGCAAAGTATCTCTTGTAGTGATGGTTCCGTCAAAGTCAAAAAACGCAATTTTCTTTCCACTCACAATTTCATTTTTTTAAACTGGAATTCCGGAATAATCCCAATAATGAGCATGATATATCTCCAGAACCACTTTACATATATAATATTCTTTTTTTTAAGATACGCATTATAGATTATGTCTGCAACCTGGCCCGGCGTGGAGGTGATTAGTTTCGGCAAGGGCTGGTTTTCAGTCATTTTGGTATACACAAAACCTGGTTGTACAGTCATTACATGCACGTTTTCCTTAAAACATTTATTTCGCAGACCGGCCAGGTATGTGGTAAAAGCAGCTTTGGCGCTGGCATAAATGAGCTTACTCGCACGGCCCCGATCCCCCGCTACCGAACTGATACCAATAATGGTTCCCTTTTTTTGCGCGATATAATCTTTTGCGATGGTGTTCAAAATAGAAACAGCTCCGGTGAAATTCGTATTAATCATCTTTTCCGTCAGCTTCCAGTCATCAAAAGCCTGGTCTTCATCTTCCAGTACACCAAATACGCAAACACTTACGTCTGGTTTTGGCAGAAGGGAACTAAAAAAGCCGGCATGGGTATCGTATTGCAGGGCATCGAAAAACAGAGAACTGCAGTTTGCCCCATAACGTATCCGTATATCCGATTCCAGGGGTTTCAGTTGCTCCGGTTTTCTTGCCGCCAGGAGCACATCGAATTTCCGGGAGGCAAATTTCTTCGCTATAGCCACTCCGATATCAGAGCTGGCGCCGAGTATAAGGACAGTTGGCATGGAGATCAATTCGTTGTTAAAAATAGCCGGTCTGACTGGATCGAATGAATCTTTCCATCCGGATTATACTTCCTGACAATATCCTTAAATTTATTCAGGCCGGGGTATCCGTGCCGGAGAACGTCCGGTTTCATCCGGGCGTCTTTCGACATATACAAACGACCCCCATACTGAAGCACAATCTGGTCGAGCTCGTCGAGAAATTCCAGCAGACCGGTCCTGACCGGAAAGTCGAGGGCCAGGGTATATCCTTCCCTGGGGAAAGAAATGATGCTTTCCTGTTTACCGAATACCTTCAACACGGCCAGAAACGAACCTATGCCTTTATCGCTTATTCGGTTCATAATTTCTATCAGCCCATTTTTGGCTTCCAGCGGCAGAACAAACTGGTATTGCACAAAGCCTTTTTTCCCATACCCGCGATTCCAGTGCAGGATGGCGTCCAGTGGATAGAAAAAGGGTTCAAATCCGATTACCCGATTGATTTCCTTTTTAAAATTCTTTGAATAAAAAAGGAAATTAAACGCCTTTACCGTAAATACGTTCAGCACCCAGGAAGGCAGGTTGAAAGGAAAATTGATCTGCTTTTTTTCGGGCAGCTGCAGCGGATTCTTTTTTTGATTTTCGTTCAGATCTTTTATATCCGCGTGTTCTCCGAGCAGGAGGATGCCCCTTCCAAACTGTGCGCCTTTTTTCAGACAGTCAATCCAGGCCACCGAATAGGTATAGTCCCGGTATTCATCAAAGAGGCCGATCAGTTCTTCCAGGTTGCGCGCCTTCATTTGTTTCTGCCGGATAAATGAAGTTTCAATTTTCTTGAGTCTAAACTTTACCCGGCTGATGATACCGGTCAATCCCATGCCCCCGCAGGTAGCCTCAAATAAATCCCGGTTGATTTCCGGTGAGCAGTTTACAGTCACTCCTGACGCCAGCACAATATCCATTTCCAGTATATGATTGGAAAAGGACCCGTCAACATGATGATTTTTGCCATGAATGTCACTGGCCACCGCTCCGCCTACTGTGATAAATTTTGTACCGGGCGTAACGGGAAGAAACCATCCGGCCGGCACAATCACTTCCAGGATCTGATCGAGGGTCAGGCCGCTCTGGGATTCAAAAACACCAGCGGATACATCGAAGGACAATATTTTATCAAATTTCAATGTGGAAATAGTGGTATCGGCCAGCGACGCATCCCCATAACAGCGACCATTACCACGGGGAATAAACGTTTCTTCCCGGGCAAGCAATTCCTGAAGCTGCTCGGGAAAAGCAAAAAACTCTTCATTGGATTCTATTACGGGGTAATTTCCCCAATTGGCGATTTGCTTCTTCATTTGCTGAATATGGTTACGTCTCGTAAGTACAAAATCAAATAAATGCTGATGATCCATAACACGAGTGTAATCTGTATGAAGAAGTCTTTATACAGGATCTCTGTCGGTGAACCGGATTTTTTGAGTACAAAAGTGATCTGGAGATACCTCATCAGACCGGCGATCACGAAAATGCTGGAATAGTATAACCGGTATGTACCCAGGCGCATAACCGTTATGGGCGATATGGTATAGTTTATGTAAGCCACGATGATAATGGCGCTGGATAAGCCGAGCATAGTATTTAGAAAATCCAGGTTATAACCGCTCATTGATTTACGCATATCCGTGCCTGTTGTTCCCTTCAGGAGAAGATCGTCCCTTCTTTTGGCAATGGCCATAAAAAGAGACAAAAGAAAAGTCATGATGATCAGCCACTCCGAGGTTTCCACATTTGATATAACCGCCCCGCCTTTTACTCGCAGCACAAACCCGGTCGACAGGATCAGGATATCCAGGATTGCTATATTTTTAAGTCCGAATGAATAAAACAGGTTGAGAATAAAATATATGCCCAGGATAAAAAGAAAATGAAAATGAGGATCCGCCAGCCATCCCATAAAACCACCCACGATCAGCAGACCGACACATATGGCAACGGCGGCCGGTTTTTTTACCATCCCGGAAGCCAGTGGCCGTTTGCATTTTACCGGATGTTTACGGTCGTCTTCAATATCCCGGTAGTCATTGATGATATAAATACCCGACGCAAAAAAACAAAAAGCAATAAATCCTTCCAGTATCCGGGGAACCTGCGATGGGACAAAAAACTGTCCTGCAAAAAAGGAGGGTACTATTAAAAAAAGATTTTTTGCCCAGTCTTTGGGTCTTAAAAGCTTTAAATAATATTTCATTCGGGAAAAACTAGTGCCAATATACAACCATAATCTGTTTTCTGCAAGATGACCATGAACCCGGAACGCGGAATTGGTCTAAATTTGTCTTCCTTCATGAACAGGATTTCCACGGAGATATTAGCGAGCCCGATAGAGTACCTGAAGGGTGTGGGTCCGCAGCGGGCAACGATTCTGCGCAAGGAACTGGCTATCGATACTTTCCGGGACCTGCTCGAATTATTTCCTTACAGGCATCTGGATAAATCGCATGTTTCCTTTATATCTGATATTTCTGAAACGACGGAATTTATTCAGGTTGCCGGTTATCTGGGTTCCTTTCAGATTCTGGGTCAGGGAAAAGCAAAAAGACTGGTGAGTTCGCTCAAGGACGCCAGCGGGTTACTTCAATTGATCTGGTTCCAGGGAATTTCCTGGATGGAAAAAAATCTGCGTCCCGGCCTCCGGTACCGTGCATACGGAAGAATCGGATTTTATAATGGCGAACCACAGCTTACGCACCCGGAAATGGAAGGGTTTGAGGAAATAAAGGGAGATAATTTCCCACTGCAACCTATTTATCCCAGTACAGAAAAATTAAAAACCAGGTCGCTCGGCGGCCGGCAAATCGCCAGGCTCACCCAACAACTGCTTTCCCAGTTACGTGAAAAGGATCTGCCGGACTTTATTCCCTCGGATATAAGGGGTAAAAACGGGTTGATTTCCCGTTTTCAGGCATTTCAGTCCATTCATTTTCCGGCTAATTCCCAGGTTTATCAGCAGGCTCTGTTCAGGCTGAAATTTGAGGAGTTATTCCTGAACCAGGTTAGGACCGGAATGATAAAAACACAACGGCAAAAGCAATCCCGGGGGGTTGTTTTTAGCCAGGTAGGCCGACTTTTTAATGATTTTTATTCACATGCACTTCCCTTCGAGCTTACCGGTGCCCAGAAAAGAGTTCTTAAAGAAATTCGTCAGGATACGGCCACCGGGCACCAGATGAACCGTCTTTTGCAGGGCGACGTGGGAAGTGGCAAGACGATGGTGGCCCTTCTGACCATGTTGCTGGCGGCCGATAACGGTTTCCAGAGCTGTCTGCTCGCACCCACAGAAATCCTTAGCAATCAGCACGCTGTAAATCTTTCGGAAATGTTGCAGGACCTGCCCGTTTCAGTAAGGATGTTGACCGGATCCGTAAAATCTGCTTCCCGGAGGAAGATCCTGGAAGAACTTGCGAGCGGTTCGGTACATATCCTGGTCGGGACCCATGCCATTCTGGAGGATCCGGTTGTATTTCAGAATCTCGGATTGGCTATAATCGATGAACAACATCGTTTTGGGGTGGCCCAGCGGGCCCGGATCTGGAAAAAAGCCAGCGTCCCCCCCCATGTGCTGGTTATGACCGCCACCCCCATTCCCCGGACATTGGCCATGACAGCATACAACGACCTTGATTATAGCGTAATTGATGAGTTGCCGCCCGGAAGGCAACCCGTCAGAACGGTGCAGCGTTATGAATATAACCGGCCTAAAGTGATGGATTTCATAAAGGAAGAGATAAAAAAAGGCAGACAGGCCTATATCATCTTTCCGCTGATTGAAGAATCGGAAAAGCTCGATTATGAAAACCTGATGAAGGGATATGAAAATGTAAAAGCCTATTTTCCCGAACCGGCTTATTATATTAGTATGGTTCATGGCAGGCAAAAACAGGATGTCAGGGAAACCAATATGAAACGGTTTGTTTCCGGGGATACTCAGATCATGGTTGCAACCACAGTAGTAGAAGTGGGCGTACATATATCAAATGCAACGGTCATGGTTGTTGAAAGCGCCGAGAAATTCGGACTTTCCCAGCTTCACCAGTTGCGCGGACGCGTGGGAAGAGGTGCAGAACAGAGTTTTTGTATTCTGATAACTGGAAGTAAATTAGGGGCCGAAGCCCGCGAAAGAGTCCGGATCATGGTTGAAACAACCGATGGATTCCGTATTGCGGAAAAAGATATGGAGCTTCGTGGTCCGGGTGATATTGCCGGAACCCGGCAAAGTGGTTTACTGGATTTTAAGCTGGCTGATATCGTGCGGGACCGGGATATTCTCCAACTGGCCGTTCAGGCAGCAAAAATTGTGTTAGGAGCGGATCCTGAACTGGAATTTCCTGACCATAACTTATTACGCCGGGAGCTGATGTATGAAAAGGGTAAAACGCCCTGGAGTCGGATTTCTTAATAGTGAGTACAAAAACGAGATATTGACAAAAAAATTATTCATATTTCTTGCCCTTTTCGTCGTTTATCTTCCTTGTCTCTATGCCCAGACAGAATTGGGGAGCCTGGAATTTATTGAAAATAAAGGCCAGTGGGATACGGCTGTACGATACCGGGCGGAAATGCCGAATACAACATTCTTTTTACAGAAGCACGGATTTTCTGTGCTTTTACAGAGCCCTGCGGATATGGAAGCGTTGAGAGAAGCTATGCATGGAGTTCCTCCTGGCGGCAATACTTCTTCCACAGCTAATAATACCGGAACCAAAAAAGGAAAGACTTCAACGCTTGCCGATGTGCTGCCGGTTTCCGGCAACCGCGGATATCCATCAGATCCCGGAAATGGGAAAAACAACGGCTCGACGACTGGCGGGCTTATCATGCATGCTCACTTTTACCAGGTGGAATTCATGAACAGTTCGGAACAAGCAGTAATTCAGGGTGACAAAGCGCTTGCTACCTATAATAATTATTTCATCGGAAATGATACCACCAGGTGGCAGTCCAATTGTAAAATTTATCAGGCAGTCACTTATAAAAATATATATCCGAATATTGATTTGCGCTATTATACCGAGAACGACCAGTTGAAATACGATCTGGTGGTACATCCCGGTGGCAATCCGGATAATATCGTAATGAAATATAAAGGGGCCGACAAGCTGATCGTCAAAGGCGGCCAGATCACAATTCATACTTCCGTTGGGGACGTAAAAGAAACGATCCCGCATACCTATCAGTTTTCAAAAGATGGCACCCGGGACCTGGATGCCACATACAGCGAAGGTCCTGATAATACGGTCCGTTTCCACGTCAGTAATTATTCTCCTTCCGCCACGCTGATCATTGATCCCACACTGATATTTTCCACTTTTACGGGATCGCGTTCGGATAACTGGGGTTATACCGCCACCTATGATGAAAGCGGAAATTTTTATTCGGGAAGTATAACACTTAATTCTATTCCGAACGATCCGGGTAATGGATTTTTGGTTAGTCCCGGAGCTTATCAGACCAGGTTTCTCGGCGGTGATGGCTCGGACGGGAGTTATCAGTATGATATAACGATCATGAAGTTCAGTAGCACCGGAGTGAACCGGTTATATGCCACTTACCTGGGAGGAAGGGGAAATGAACAGCCACATAGCCTCGTTACGGACCAGGCAGGAAACCTCGTCATAGCAGGCAGAACGAGCTCTCCTGATTTTCCAAATGCCAATAGTTCGGGTGTAAAAGATGTTTTAAAAGGCGGCTATGATATCATCCTGGTAAAAATGACGGCCAATGGATCGGCCCTGATCGGTTCCCGCATCATTGGCGGAACTGCCAACGATGGCGTGAACATTGCGCCAAAATATTCAACCAATATCGTTCCCATGGGTCAGAACTCCCTGAGATTAAATTATGGGGATGATGGAAGAAGTGAAGTGATCATGGATAATTCGGGGAATGTTTACCTGGCTTCCTGCACGGCTTCAAAGGATTTTCCCGTTACGGCTAATGCATTTCAGAAAGTCAGCGGCGGCATGCAGGATGGCGTCTTTATTAAAGCTTCACCTGATCTGAGCAATATTCTGGCCAGCACTTACCTCGGGGGGAACAGCGATGATGCTGCTTTTGCACTGGCTTTGAATCCCATTACTAATAATGTATATATCGTGGGTGGAACTTCCAGTGCCAACTTTCCCGGAACCTCAAACGGCCCGGTCGTTTACCCGGCAAAAAATACCGGCATCGACGGCTTCTTATCTATTGTCAGTAATGACGGGGGCACGCTTATTAAAACTTCTTATTTCGGAACCAGCGGCACCGAAGTTTTATATGGTGTTCAGTTCGATAGTAAAGGATTCCCGTATATCATGGGAACAACAACCGGTGCGTGGCCCGTTGTCAATGCTGTTTTCAGTCAGGCGAAGGGCAAACAATTCATTGCCAAACTGCAACCCGATATTTCGGCCTTTATTTATTCCACCACATTTGGGAAGGGTGCACCCTTCCCCGATATTTCTCCCACGGCATTCCTGGTTGACAGATGTGAAAACGTTTATGTAGCCGGGTGGGGCGGCGGTATTGAAGTGGAAGGAAACGGTTCCGCGGTTTATAATAATTCCAAAACAACCGGACTGACGGTTACCCCCGATGCCATTAAAAAAACAACCGATGGAGATGATTTTTATTTTTTCGTTTTGAAAAAAAATGCAGCCAGCCAGTTATATGGAAGTTTTTTTGGACAGAACGGAGGTCTTGGAGATCACGTGGATGGCGGAACGAGCCGATTCGACAAACAGGGAGTGATCTATGAAGCCATTTGCGCCAACTGTTACGGTATGGGAAGTTTTCCGACTACCCTGGGCGTATGGTCGCCCAGAAACGGAACCGGTGCAAACGGTTGTAACCTGGCAGCCGTAAAGATTTCATTTAATTTCGCCGGCGTAGCCGCAGATCCAAGATCGCTTATTGATGGCCGTTATGACAGCTCAGGATGTGTGCCCCTGGATGTGCTTTTCAAAGACACCGTTCATAATGCAAAACTGTATATATGGACATTCGGCGACGGTACGCCTGATACGACGACCACCGCCTTCCAGGTCGTGCATACGTACACCAGTATCGGAACCTACACCGTGCGGCTGATCGCCATTGATTCCACTACCTGTAATATTGCCGATACGGCTTACCTGCGTATCCGCGTGCGGACAGATAAAGCCCTTCTGAATTTTGATATCAGTAAACTACCGCCCTGTCAGTCGCTGAACTACCTGTTTACGAATATTTCCACTCCGCCCGCGGGAAAGCCATTTCAACCCGGATCGTTCAGCTGGGATTTTGGTGACGGAACGAAATCGCCCGGCATCAGTCCTGTCCAGCACGCTTACGCTGCTTCGGGAACCTACGTGGTGCAGTTGATTTTATCGGATACCAATTATTGTAATTATCCGGATACGACTTCACAAACCTTGCGCGTTTCCCCGGTCGTAAAAGCCCAGTTCGAAGTCGGCGACGGATGTGCACCTTACAACGCCTTTTTCAATAACACCTCCCTGGCGGGTCAAAGTTTTTTCTGGGATTTTGGCGATGGAAATACTTCCACCGACATAAACCCGGTGCACACGTATGCCGATACTGGAACATATACCATTTCACTGCTGGCCGTGGATCCGAATACGTGTAATATGCGGGATTCCACCACCCGTACCATTCATGTGAATCCCAAGCCCAAAGCTGATTTCACAGCCAAACCGGTACCGGCTCAATATAATACACCAACAATATTTACAAACAATTCGACGGGAGCAACGCATTATACCTGGCTTTTCGGGGATGGGGATTCAACGGTCACAAACACAACGGACACCGTCGTTCATCAATACGAGCAAACAAATACATTTAACGCCTGTCTTGTTGCAATTAACCAATTCGGCTGTTCGGATACGACCTGTCATCCGGTGGAAAGCCTGATCAATCCTTTGCTTGATGTTCCCAATGCATTTACGCCGGGAAGGTTCGGACAAAATGCTGTCGTCATGGTGAAGGGTTTTGGAATAGCGAATATGGATTGGAAAATTTATAATCGCTGGGGACAGGTTGTTTTCGAGTCAAATAATCCCTTTGTAGGATGGGATGGTACAAGCGGAGGAATTGCGCAACCCATGGACGTGTATGCATATACCCTCGAGGCCACTTTTTTTGACGGAACCAGGGTTCGGCGCAAGGGGGACATTACATTGATTCGTTAGGACTTTGTTCTAACGAATCAGCCCAACGCAATGTAGAAAATGTATAAAATGTCGTGAATTTAAAAAATGAATATTTGTGCGGGGAGATTAAAGTTTCAGAATATAAAGCATAAAATCAGAGAAATGGGAGATCTAATTATTACTATGAAAAAGAGCGTTAGGCGTTAAGCGTTAAGCTTTTTCTTTGCACATTATAAAAAAATAAGATTGTCCAATACACGTTTTTTTTTATTTGTTGTTTTTACGATTATTTTCATACAGGCCTCGGCACAGACGGAAAATTCCAACCTGGAATTCATTGAAAATAAGGGGCAGTGGGATTCCCGTGTTTTACTGAAGGCTGATATTGGCAACGGCAGTTTATTTTTTCAAAAAAGCGGTATCAGGGTACTTCTTCATAATGAACAGGAGATGGCCGAGATGGTTGCCAGTCATGGCGGAGTGATCAGACCGGATTCGGCACAGCGGTCAGGTCCGCAAAGAAATTTTTCCGGCAGGCCATCCACCCTCCGCTCCCATGCCTATTCCGTGAATTTTCTGAATATGAATGAGGCGACCGAAATCATTCCGGATAAACCCCTCGATTCCTATAACAATTATTTAATCGGCAACGATTCTACAAAATGGGCTCGGAACTGCAGGATATTCCAGGGGGTCACTTATAAAAATATCTATCCGGGTATTGACCTTCGTTATTACACCGATAATGGGAAGCTGAAATATGACCTCATCATCCATCCGGGCGCCAACCCGGAAAATATCGCCATGAAATATGAGGGACTCGACGGACTAACGGCCAGCAATAACCGCTTATTATTAAAAACGTCGGTCGGAGACGTCAAAGAGATGGAACCTTATTCGTACCAGGCAGGTGATAACGGAAGAGAATCCGTTCCGGTTAAATACAGAGTTTCGAAGGACCGGATCGTACGCTTTGACGTAAGTCATTACAACAACACCCGGGTACTGGTCATTGATCCAACACTCGTGTTCGCCACTTTTACCGGAAGCAAGGCATCCAACTGGGGTTTCACGGCCACGCCCGGACCGGATGGTACTTTTTTTGCCGGCGGCATTGTATTCGGGGACGGATTCCCGGTTTCAACAGGGGCTGTGGAATCAAATTTCCGTGGCGGAAAGTACGATGTGGGTATCATGAAATTCAGCAGCAACGGCCGGACCAGGTTGTTTGCCACTTATATTGGCGGAGCCAGTGTCGAATGCCCGCACAGCATGTTTAGTGATCCGCAGGGCAACCTGGTCGTGATGGGAAGGACCTATTCAGCCGACTTCCCCTTTCAAAATTTTTACGGTACGCCTGGCGGATGTGAAATGTTTGTTATCAAACTAAATTCAACCGGAACTGGTTTGATCGGATCTGCCCGGATTGGCGGAAGTAAATACGATGCCGTAAATATGGAGGATCAGGTGAACGAGGAAAACGGTGACCATGAAGTAGCGAATGTCCTGATAAAAAATTATGGAGATGATTCTCGCAGCGAAGTCATCCTGGATGGATCCAACAATATTTATATAGCATCCTGCACGAGGTCCAAAGATGATTTTCCCGTTACGCCCGGAGCTTTTCAGACAACTTTCGGAGGGGGTACCCAGGACGGGGTTTTGGTAAAACTTTCTCCCGACTGTAAATCGCTGCTTTTTGCGAGTTTCCTGGGTGGTTCGGGTGAAGATGCCTGTTTTGTATTAAAAATTAATCCGACGAACGGTGATATTTATGTTGCCGGCGCTACAACCAGTACGGACCTGAAAGGAGATAAAACTGGCGTAATTCAGCCGGCGAATGCCGGCGGAATTTGCGACGCCTATATTTCTGTGATCAGTAACGACGGCAGCACGATAAAGAAAACTACTTATCTGGGCACTTCGGGATTCGACGCGATTTACGGAATTGAATTTGATAAGAAGGGTTTCCCCTATGTTATGGGTTCTACGACGGGAGACTGGAAAACCACGTCCAACGTGACATTCATCAATCCGGGTGCCAAACAGTTTGTATCCAAACTGAAACCGGATCTTTCTGATTTCGTTTATTCCACAACATTTGGTTCAAAAGCTTCCAATCCCAATATTTCTCCCGTCGCTTTCCTGGTTGACCGGTGCGAGAACGTTTATGTATCCGGCTGGGGAGGTTGGCTGTATGCAAATGCGGATCCTTATGGGCTGGCTGGAACCGCGGGCATGCCGATTTCTCCCAATGCCATTAAAAAAATTACCGATAACAGGGATTTTTATTTTATCGTTATTCAGAAAAACGCGTCTGCCCTGTTGTATGCAACCTATTATGGTCAGAATGACGGACCACAAAGCATTAGTGAACATGTGGACGGAGGAACCAGCCGCTACGATCAGAATGGAATTATATACCAGGCGATCTGCGCAAATTGTGCGGGTCACAGTTTAACACCCTTTCCAACCACGCCCGGCGTCTGGTCACCAAGAAACGGTACCGGCGGAGCGGGCTGTAATCTCGCAGCGATAAAAATCGCGTTTAATTTTGCCGGCGTATCTGCCGATCCCCGATCCATCATCAATGGCCGCTACGACAGTTCGGGTTGTGTGCCGCTCCCGGTTCTTTTTACGGATACGGCACATAATGCAAAAAGATATATCTGGAGTTTTGGCGACAGTTCCCCAGATACCAGCATTACCGGCTTTCAGGTCTGGCATACCTATAATAGTACAGGAACTTTTCACGTCCGTTTAATCGCGATCGATTCAAATTCCTGCAATGTGGCGGATACGGGATATCTGAATATCCGTGTCCGGACCGACCGGGCCATACTGGATTTTGATATTGCCAAACTGCCTCCCTGCCAGTCGCTTAACTATATGTTCACCAATACCTCCATTCCCCCTGCCAGCAAACCTTTTCAACCGGGAACATTTACCTGGGATTTTGGGGATGGGACGCGTGTGCCCGCTTCCAATCCTCCGGGCAGCATTACCCATTCTTATGCGGGCACCGGAACGTACATGGTCCGGCTGATCTTAAATGATACCAGTTATTGCAACTATCCTGATAGCCTGACAGATACATTACGGGTTTCGCCGTTGGTCAAAGCCCAGTTTGAAGTCGGTAACGGCTGTGCGCCATACAATGCCTTTTTCAATAATACTTCCCTGGCGGGCCAGCAGTTTTTCTGGGATTTTGGCGACGGAACAACTTCCAACGAAGTGAATCCTTCCCATGTATACAGCGATACCGGTTCCTATACCATTCATCTGCTGGCCATAGATAATGGAACCTGTAATATCCGGGATTCGACCGCCCAAACGATTCAGGTGCATGCAAATCCAAAAGCCGCCTTTATAACAACTCCCCAGCCGGCAGATTATAATGTGCCGACGGTTTTTCATAATAATTCCATTGGAGCCAACCACTATACCTGGTTTTTCGGGGACAATGATTCGACCAATAAACAAAATGGCGATACGGTTGTCCACCAGTATCAGTCCACAGGAACATTTAATACCTGCCTGATTGCCTATAATCAATTTGAGTGTGCCGATACAACCTGTCAGGATGTGCAATCGCTTATCAATCCGCTCCTGGATGTACCAAACGCATTTACCCCGGGACGTTTTGGTGAAAACAGCATAATTATGGTGAAAGGTTTCGGCATTGTCACGATGAATTGGAAGATTTACAACCGGTATGGCCAACTCGTATTTCAGACGAATACACCTTACCAGGGTTGGGATGGAACTTTTAATGGGGTGCCCCAACCGATGGGTGTGTTTGCCTATACCCTGGAAGCGACTTTTGACGACGGTTCGAAAACAACCAAGAAGGGAGATATCACGTTAATAAGGTAAAATGTATCTTTATAGCGCCTTTTCAGAAACTCTGTGCCGATGATGCGGATGCGAAATTTTATAATGATTGTTCTTTCCCAGGTAGCGGGTTGTTTAACTCTGAAAGCCCAGGATCTTCATTTCTCACAATGGTTCAATGAGCCATTGCTGACCAATCCCGCCAATACAGGTTTTATTCCTGACGCTGATTACCGCCTGGGAGCAAATTACAGGAATCAATGGTCGTCCGTCATGTCCGAACCCTACAAGACAATGAGTATCTGGGGTGATGCCCAGGTATTTCGGGAGAGGATACAATCGGGCTGGCTGGGGCTGGGAGGCGCTATCCTACATGATGTGGCGGGAGCCAGCAGCCTGAGCACAACTGAAGTGTACGGATCCGTTGCCTATCATCAAATGCTCGGATATTCCAGCTTATTATCCGTAGGATTCAATACCGGGTGGGTCAACAAGCGGATCAATAATTCCAATCTGAAATTTCCTGATCAGTTCGACGGAAAATTTTTTGATACCAACGTGCCGACCATGGTAACGATTGATCAACCTAATATAAATTATTTCGACATGCAGGTCGGAATCAACTATGCCTATTTTCCGGATAAGAATACCTATCTGAACGCCGGATTTTCGGTACAACATATAAATCAGGCAAGGGAATCCTTTTTCAACACGGATCCGGTAGGATATGATGACCGGATTCAACCCCGTTTTATCGGCTTTCTCAACGGAAGTTTTAAAACGAGTGATATGGTCATCATCAATCCGATGGCTTATTATACGCAGCAAGCAGGCGCACACGAACTGGTAGCCGGGCTAAATATTCAGTATAATTTAGCAGGCGACGGAGATCAGGAACTGATCGGAGGTCTTTATTACCGGCCCGGTGACGCGATCATTCCCATGGTTGGTTTTGTTTACAAAAACATCCGCCTGATGTTTACCTACGACGTCACCACTTCTTCTCTCAAACAATACAACAACAGCAACGGCGCCTGGGAATTTGCAATTATACGTGATGGTTATTATTCAGATTTCAATGGTGACCGCCATCAGTCCCTCTGTCCTACATTTAAAAACTAATATTTCTATCAAATCATGCAATTTTTATGAAGAAAATTTTGGGTCTGCTCATCATCGGGATGGGTATTATGCAGTTTGCCACAGCACAGGACACAGGAAACGGCGGTGGATTTGATAAATCCAAATTGTTTGTTGGCGGCAACCTAGGGCTCGCATTCGGAACGTATACGATCATAAACGTTTCTCCACAAATCGGATATCGGTTTTCACCCTTGTTTGCAGCCGGTGTCGGACTGAATTATTCCTATTATGGATATGATGACGGGTATTGGAAATACAAGCAGAGTTATGCAGGTATGAGTATTTTTGGAAGGGTTTATCCGATTCCGCAATTATTCATACAGGTGCAACCAGAAGTAAATTATATATGGGGCAGTCAAACCGCAGATGGTTTTGCCCAGGACCCTCCAACCTACAAAATTCCCACTCAGTTTGTTCCCTCACTACTAATGGGCGGTGGCGCAGCTATTCCTGCAGGAAGAGGAGCCATTCAGATCAGCGTCATGTATGATGTGCTGCAGAATATATGGTCACCCTATTATCACCAGGCTGTGTATGGGTTTGGATACAATATTGGGTTCTAAAGGTTAGATTCTTATTTTCATGATGAGGAAATGTGAAGGCATGAAATTATGCGCAATGGGAGAATGAAATTTTAAATTGAATTTATAATTTCATTCTCTCCTCTATCACGTTCTCATAATTTCACATTTGTCACATTGTGACTAGTTGATCTTATTAAACAATTCGACTGGTGTGGCACAGAAATAAACCGTTTCAGTCAGGTCGGTTTGCAGGAAACCTTCTTTCTGCATGCCATGGATAAGTTTCTGAAGGTGGTTGTAAAATCCATCCGAATTCAGGATATAGATCTTTTTATTATGAATCTTTAGCTGGTTCCAGGTGAGAATCTCAAACATTTCATCCATCGTGCCAAAACCACCGGGCAATACGATAACCGCGTCACAACGGTCATAAATCATTTTCTTACGGGTATGCATATCCGGCACCACCGCGAGCTCGCTTAGCCCTTTGTGCTGTACCTCCCATTCGATAAGCAGTTCAGGTATTATACCCATGATGTGTCCTTCATTTTCCAGCACCGAATCGGCGAGTGTTCCCATTAAGCCTTTTTGTCCACCCCCATACACGAGTTTCACTTTCAGCATGGTCAGTAATTTGCCGAGTTCTTTTACATGTTGGGTAAATAAAGGGTTTTTTCCACTGTGAGAACCACAAAACACGGCGACGGTTTCAATATTCATAGCATATTCCCTTTGGGGAAATTAAAATTGAAATTTAAATATTGGATTTCCTAATTTTCAATCATTAATTTCACATCCAGGCATGTCTCCCCTTTTATTATTCTCCTTTGTGATCGCTTATTTCGTGTTATTGCTCGTAGTGGCATACCGCACATCGAGAGGATCCGACAATGAATCATTTTTTATCGGGAACCGGAATTCCAACTGGATGCTGGTGGCTTTTGGCATGATCGGGACTTCCCTGTCGGGTGTAACTTTTGTAAGCGTTCCCGGTGCGGTATCGAAAGATTCATTCTCCTATTTTCAAATTACCCTTGGATATTTTCTGGGTTATCTTTTGATCGCGTATGTCCTGCTGCCGTTATACTACCGCCTGCATCTGACTTCCATTTATAATTATCTCAATGAAAGGCTGGGCTTCAGTTCATATAAAACCGGCGCCGCATTTTTTATTCTTTCCCGCGTGCTGGGCGCCACGGCGAGGTTATACCTCGTCGTTAATATATTGCAGAACGCCATCCTGTCGGGATTTCATGTTCCATTCTGGCTCACCACGCTGATCATCCTGCTCATGATATTGCTGTATACCTATGAAGGAGGTGTGAAGACCATTGTGTGGACTGATACGCTCCAGACGACCTGCATGCTCGGGGGTATGGTGATCTGCGTGTTATTTATTTTAAATCACCTGAACCTGAATCTCACCGGCGCTTTGCAGGCCATGCAGGCGAAAGGATATTCTAAAATCTTCTTTACTGACCCGGATAGTAAATTATTCTTTCTGAAACAAATTATTGCCGGCATGTTTATTACGGTAACTATGACGGGCATGGACCAGGAAATGATGCAGAAAAGTATTTCCGTAAAAACATTGAAGGATTCCCAAAAAAATATGGTGGTTCTGGGTTTTATCATGCTGGTTGTGATTTTTCTTTTTCTTTTCCTGGGCGGATTATTACACCTGTTTGCCGCGTCTGAAAATCTTGGCGTAACGGGTGATCATTTATTTCCCGAACTCGCGCTCCATCATATGCCGCATATCATTTCCGTGATATTCATCATTGCGCTGATCTCCGCCCTTTTTCCCAGTTCGGATGGTGCGATTACGGCGCTTACCGCTTCATTCTGCATAGACATACTGGGTATTAACCGGAATGTGTCCCTGGATGAAGCGCGCAGAAAAAAAATCCGTCAGCGTGTTCACCTGGTATTTATATTCATCTTTCTTGTATTCGTTCTGATTTATAAATGGATCTCGAGCGACAGTATGATTGGAATTATCCTCAAAGTGGCCACTTATACTTACGGACCATTACTCGGACTTTTTTCTTTCTCCATTCTCACCAGGCGCCGGCTCAGAAATGACTGGGTTCCGCTGATTTGTATTTTATCGCCCATTCTTTGTTTCTTTCTGGATAAATATCAGGAACTGCTCTTCGGAAACTTCCATATCGGCCTCGAGCTCCTCCTGATCAATGGAATATTTACATTTATTGGGCTTTACCTTATAAGCCTAAAGCCTCTTTTAAGCTTAAAGCGTAAAGCCTAAAACTTCCTTTTAGATCACTGAATTTTAAATCTTAATAATCACGTAGGTTTTAAGTTGTAGGCCTAAAAGAGTTTTCGGCTTTACGCTTTAGGCTTTAAGCTTAAAAAGGGCTTTAAGCTTTAAGCTTTGCAATGTATTTTTGCAAAATGGACCTGATCAACCCTTTGGCGCAGTCCTATGCCGAAAAATATTCTCCGCAGGAGGATGCGCTGCTCAATGAAATCGAAATCCGGAGCAAACAGCATCCGGAAGTCCATATGCTGAGCGGATCCCTGCAGGGAAAATTCCTCGAGATGATCAGTTCCTTAGTAAACCCAACCTATATCCTCGAAATAGGTACTTTCTTGGGTTACAGTGCTTTATGCTTGTCAAAAGGATTAAAAACGGACGGGGAACTGCATACCCTGGAGGTGGATGAAGATACAGCCGCAATCGCCAGGGAAAACTTTAGGAAATCTAAAACACCGAATAAAATAATTTTGCATACCGGAAACGCGTTAGAGCTGCTCAATACGATCGACAAACCCTGGGACCTGGTTTTCATCGATGCGGATAAAACAGGTTATGCGGAATATTATCAGGCGATTGTTCCCAGGCTAAAAATGGGTGGTTTGATTTTAGCTGATAACGTTTTTTTTCATGGGCAGGTTTTTGAACAGGAAGTAAAAGGGAAAAGTGCAAAGGCGATTCAGGCCTTTAATGAAATGGTGCTGGCAGACGGAAGAGTGGAAAAAATGATGCTTACTTTAAGGGACGGCGTTTATCTGATCCGGAAAAAATAATTGCTGCTGATGAATTCAAAACTTCAGATACTGTTGATCATGCTGTTGCCGGCGCGGTTCCTCCCCGCGCAAAGTCCTGAACAGGTAAATAGTTACATTAACACGTATAAACTCCTGGCCATATCGGAAATGCAGCGGTCGGGTGTTCCTGCCTCCATCATACTGGCACAGGGCATTCACGAAACCCAGGCGGGAACGAGCGAGCTTGTTATAGCTTCCAAAAATCATTTCGGAATAAAATGTAAGGCCGGCTGGACCGGTCAGGTAGTATATCATGACGATGACGCCAGGGGAGAATGTTTCCGGAGTTACGCTGATGCGAATGACTCCTACCGGGACCACTCTGACTATCTGAGTCAGACTCCGCGTTATGCATTTCTTTTTAAATTAAGTCCTGAAGACTATGAATCCTGGGCCTACGGCCTGAAAAAAGCGGGTTATGCCACAAACCTGAAATATTCGCAGATATTGATAAAACTCATTCGCGATTATGATCTGCAGAAATACAGCCTGATCGCCATGGGAAAACTGCCCCCGGAAGCACCCACCGATGAAAACCTGGTAAACAATACGAAACGTGGTTCACTGCTTGGGTTTACAGACAGCGCACTGGAAAAACCCGCCGCTCCTGCATCTTATCCAGACGGGCCATTTACTATCAATGCGGCAAAAGTAATCTTTGCAAAAGCCGGAATATCCCTTCTTTCGCTTTCCAACCAATACGAAATACCCCTGGCACGCCTACTTGAATTTAATGATATGAACCAGGAAAACGTATTGAATAATGATCAGCTGATTTTTCTTCAGCGTAAGCGTAAGGCTGGATCAACGCCTTTCCATGTTGTACAACAGGGAGAATCCATGTATATTATTTGTCAGACTGAAGGAATCCGGTATGAAAGTATTCTGGAGTTTAATCAGCTCAAACCAGGAGAAGAACCTGCACCCGGTGAAAAGATATATCTTCAGTCCATGACCAGTACCAAACCTGTTCTTAGAAACGCAGCGAGCATAAAAACAGCGATCCCTTCTTCCTAAATAGCTATATGTCCACGGTTCAAATACATGATAAAACCTTCAAACCTTATATTACCGAAGAGGCGATCCGGGAGAAGGTAACCGAACTGGCCAATCATCTAAACCGCGATTACCTGGATAAAAATCCCGTTTTCATCGCGGTCCTGAATGGAGCATTCATTTTTGCGGCTGATCTATTTAAATCCCTCCACATTGATGCAGAGATTACCTTTATCAAACTGGCTTCTTATAAAGGCATGAAATCATCGGGACAAGTGATATCAGCCATCGGACTGGACATTGAATTATTTGACCGGCACGTCGTGATCCTGGAAGATATTGTTGATACCGGCAAAACGATGCATGAATTTCTTCCGCAACTCTGGCATCAGCAACCGGCTTCCATTAAAATTGTCGCGCTGCTCCATAAACCGCAAGCCACGGCCTATCCGGTCAAAGTTGATTATATCGGATTTGAGATTCCTGATAAATTTGTTGTGGGATATGGGCTCGACTATAACGGACTTGGTAGAAATACCCCATCGATTTATCAGCTTTTGGAATAAAAAACGTTTGTAGAGCATAGACCGATCCAAACCAAAATATTCTATTTGAAAATCCTGCTTATCATATGGATTGCTTCCTGTGCCTGCCTTCAGGGCAGGGGTCAGTACTATTTGCGCGGTGAGATCAGGGATGAACAAAAAAACCCGTTGAGCAATGTCCGGATCAGGCTCTCTTCCAGCGAATACCCGTATTATTCGGGTAGCATGGGTGGATTCGGTATTGCCGTTCCCCGGGCAGTGGATACGATGACGATTATTGCTGACGGATTTTACAGTAATACGGTTGCAGTGAATGCCGCAAAATTCCAAACCATCATCCTGAAAGCCCGTTTTGCTCCGCCTCCTAAACCGACCAACCGGTTGCTATCGCTAACCAATAATTTTTCAATGTCCATGCGTGACCGCTGGACCGTTGGCGCAGAAACTTACAGTTCCCTGGTGGAAAATCCATTTATCCCGGCAAATAAATTTCCGGAAACAGGTTTTGCGATAAATATCAATAAAGCATCCTACAGTAATATCCGGCGTTTCATCAATATGGACAATATCGTTCCACCGGATGCGATCCGGCCCGAAGAGATGATGAACTATTTCAATATACATTATACCGAACCCGGAGGCGATAGTGTATTCACCTATCAATCGATTATTTCATCCTGTCCCTGGAATACTGAGCATGAATTATTGTATTTAAACATCTGCGCAAGAAAAGCCGTGCTCGATAATATTCCCCCTGCCAACCTGGTATTCCTAATTGATGTTTCCGGGTCCATGGATCTGCCCAACCGATTGCCCCTGCTGAAATCTGCCTTTAGCCTGATGATAAATAATCTTCGCCAGGTGGACACGGTTTCGATCGTCGTATATGGAGGAGTGAACGGAGTATGGCTTACACCCACCTGCGGATCAGAAAAGAAAAAGATCCTGGAATCAATTGCACAACTGGAAGCCGGTGGCTCAACGCCCGGCGAAGCGGGTATACGTGCGGCTTACCGCCTGGCAAAAAGCACCTTTATCAAGGGAGGGACCAATCGCGTAATCCTTGCAACGGACGGCGATTTTAATGTCGGACAACAATCGGAAGATGAGCTCAATCAGCTGATCAACGGATATCGTTCTTCTGAAATATATTTAACCTGTCTCGGCGTTGGCATGGGAAATTATAAAGATTCCAAACTCGAAGTGCTCGCCAACCGGGGAAAAGGAAATTTTGCTTACCTCGATAATGAGAAAGAGGCTGAAAAAGTCCTTATGGAAGAGTTTTCTCAAACCATATATGCCGTCGCCAAAGAGGCCTATATCGATATTCGTTTCGATCCCGCAATAGTTAAGAACTACCGGCTAATCGGATTTGATAATAAATTGAGCGCGCTTCAGGACAGCACCAATGAAATTCAGGGCGGCGAAATCGGATCCGGACACTCCCTGATGGCGCTCATTGAAATTGATCCGGTGGATTTGGAAACAGATGCCATGTATCACGCTACACCCTTCGCCAAACTAAGAATGCATTACCAGATCCCGAATGAAGATATAAACCGGCTGGAGGAATTTGATGTGCCCTTTGATTACAAACCCTTTGATGAAATCCCCAGTTATTACCGCTTTTCCGCATCTGTAGCTTTGTTTGGCGGATTGCTGAAAAAATCTTCATTTACACAAAAAATGACCTGGGATGAACTCGCACTTATGGCCAAATCGAGTTATGATCCACATGACGTATCACAAACCGAATTCGTGCAGCTAATCGATAAGGCCAAGAAGATTTATCATAAGGAGAAAAAAAGGAAGAAGAAGGTTCAGGAATAGTAATTTCCAAATTTCCAAATTCTCAAATTGTTTTTACCCTTTCCATCCGCGGTGAGAGTACCTGCATGACGACCCACGCAAGCAAATAAGCACCTGCACAAATTCCAAAAATGATATTGTAACCCGTACCCAATAATCCAAGCAGTTTAAAATGTTCGAGAATAATGCCAATGAGGAAGGGAAAAAGAATTCCTCCTGCAGATCCCGCCATTCCTCCAATACCAACTACCGAACTCAAAACTTTTTTTGGAAATACATCGGATGCCAATGTAAAAATGTTTGCACTCCAGGCCTGATGCGCTGCAGCGGCGAGACTGATCAGCCAGACGGCGGGCCAAATACTACTTGTATACCGCACAAAGAATATCGGAACCACACAGCAGGCAAAGAAGAACATAGCTATTTTCCTGGCTTTATAAACCGGTAATCCTGTTTTTATAAGCCATCCCGATAAATAGCCACCCAGGATGCTTCCAAAACTCGCTACGATGTATACGGTAGAAACATGAATGGCGGAATGCGTCAGGTTCAAATGATATGTTGTATTAAAATAAGAAGGGATCCAGAAAAGATAAAACCACCATACGGGATCGGTCAGAAATTTTCCCAGCACAAAGGCCCAGGTTTGGCGGAAGCTGAATAATTCAGACCAGCTTGCTTTTTTAGGGTTATTTCCAACGGGCTCATCATCGTCACTATGGATATAAGCAAACTCCCCGGCAGACAATCTTTTCTGTTTTGAAGGAATTTCATACAACCACCACCAAAATATCAACCAGATAAAACCCAGCGCGCCAGTCCAGAGAAAAGCCTGTTTCCATCCCCATAATGAATATATCCATGCGATTACAGGGGGGCCTATAACGGCTGCAATATTCGTCCCACTGTTGAAAATACCGGTAGCCAGGGCGCGGTCTTTTTTCGGAAACCATTCCGCGACTGCTTTGATGGCGGCTGGGAAATTACCGGCTTCGCCAAGTCCCAAAGCCGTTCTGGCGATACCAAATCCAAGGGTTCCGGTAGCCAGCGCATGAAACATCGCGGCAATACTCCAGATAATAATGGAAATGGCATAACCCAGCCGGGTTCCGATCTTGTCTATCAAACGTCCAAACAATAATAAAGCAATTGCATATGCAGTGGTAAAAGCCATGACGATCCGGCTGTAATCTTTTTCGGACCAGTTAAAATCCTTTGCCAGATCATCTTTCAACAAACCAATCACCTGTCTGTCCAGGTAATTAATTGTTGTTGCAAAAAAAAGCAGGGTTACGATTACCCACCGGTATTTCCCCATCGGCTGCCGCATCATTTTGTGAGTTTAAACTAAGGAAGATCTGATCGTGGCAATTTGTTTTATGATTGCGCAGGTTTTTATTTTTATCGTTTCAAAATCCCTATTCTCCATGCCGGATCTGCTGATGAGACTGCTCCCCATACCAACAGCCGACACACCGGCGCGGAACCAGGCTTCGAGATTTCCACTGTCCACCCCACCCGTAGGCATAAATAATAAATCCGGAAAAACTTCCTTCACTGATTGCACAAAGCCAGGTCCCAGGGTATTTGCGGGAAATAATTTTACCAGGCCCGGACCGGATTCCTGTGCCTGCATCAAATCTGCCGGTGTCATGCATCCGGGGATCCACAAAATATTTTTGTTCCCGGCCAGTTCGGCTAGTTCGCGGGAATATCCCGGACTGACCAGGAAATCGGCGCCGTGCATAATCGCCTTGTCTGCCGTTTTCGAATTCATCACCGTTCCAAGCCCAAGGATCAGATCGGGAAATTGCTTATCGCGGGCTTTTTTTAATGTCCTCAGATTTTTCAAAGCTTGTTTACCCCGGTTGGTATATTCAATTACCCTTATGCCGGATGCATATAATACTTCCAGAACCTGGATGCTCAGTTTTTCATCGGGGTGAAAATATAGTGGAAGCAAGCCCTGCTGAATAATGGCCTCCGTAATCTTTTCCTTTTTATGCATGGTTTTGTATTCTTGCCCGAATGGTCTCCAGGTCCTGGTTGGTAGCGTCTCCTTTTTCAAAAAATTTTCCAAATCCGGCTGCAGCAGCAAACTGAATAATCTCCTTTTCCTCCAGTTGTTTATAAAGACCGTAAATCAGGCCCGCCATAAAGCAATCACCCGTACCCACTTTATCAATTATTTTTTCGCTCCGGAAAACGGAGGAATCGGCCCAGTGGTGGGCCGAATAAAGAGACGCGTAATATACGATACCCTGCTCCCCTTCTTCGAACCGGAACGTACAGGCCACTGTTTTAACCCTTGCGAAACGTTTCATTATCCGGGTGGAGGTCTGATGCGCGTGCTGAAGATAGGATGAATTGTCGTTGTTTTGAATCAGATGCAAATCCAATGGAATGGCTAAGAGATCGTGCGCCGACCAGATATTTCCCATCACCACATCACAATAAGGAAGCAATGCCGACATGGCATCATGCGGATTTCGCTGTTTCCATAATTTCGGGCGGTGGTTGAGATCAATGGATATCGTGATATTTCTTTTTGATGCTGCCTGTACGGCTTCCAGGCAGACAGACGCCAGCGATTCATGTAAAGCCGGACTGATGGCGCTGAAATGCATCCAGGAAACATCGTGCAGGATCTGATCCCAGTCAAGCTTTCCTTTTTTCAATTCAGCAAATGAAGAAAAAGAACGATCGTAAATCACCGACTGATTTTTCAGGTCCGCTCCCTGGGAAAGGAAATAATTTCCGATCCGTTCACCGGACAATAAAATAGTATCCGTGATTATCTGCCTTTCCCGAAGAGCGCCTATTATATCTCGTGAAAGATAATTTTCCGGAAGCGCCGTACAATAAGAAACCGGCAGATTCCATCTGGCAAGCGCCGTGGCGACGTTTAACTCGGCTCCGCCCAGATAAACCGGCAGTTCATTCGATTTCAGCCATTGTCCATCCATCGCCGGCGAAAATCTGAGAAGAAGTTCACCAAAACATAGAATTTTTCCCATGGCGATCAATTTACTGGTGAGCCTGCTTTTACATCGGGATAAAAAAAGTCCCGAGCGTTAAAATAACAGATGTCCCGGATCACCTTGCCGGTCCATTCGGGATCATCCGGCAATTCACCATTCTCAATTTCTTTGCCGAATAATCCGCACAGGATCCGGCGGAAATATTCGTGCCTGGGGTAAGAAAGAAAACTCCTGGAATCCGTAATCATACCCACAAAACGACTGATTAAACCCATATTTGACAGGGTATTCAATTGATTTGTTATGCCCTCCTTCTGATCCAGAAACCACCAGGCAGAACCCCATTGCACTTTTCCGGGCCGGGATCCGTCGTTAAAGTTACCAATCATCGTGGCCATCACTTCATTATCCGATGGATTATTATTGTATAAAATCGTCCTTGCCAGACGGTTGTTTTTATCGAGGGAATCCAGAAAGGAACTCATGGCCCGCGCCTGTGGAAAATCACCGATGGAGTCCCAACCGGTATTCGGACCCAGGCTGTTGAGCATGCGGCTGTTATTATTGCGCAAAGCGCCGACATGAAATTGCTGCACCCAGTTTTTTTCGAAGTCCCATTCGGCAAATTGTAACAGGAGGGCCGATTGAAATTTTATCTGTTCCTGTTGATCGGGCTTTTTCCCATCCATAAGATTTTTGAAAATATTCTTCAGATCCGTTTCTTTCCATTCCACGTGGTGAAACTGTTCAATACCGTGGTCCGACACCCGGCAGCCAGCAGAATGAAAAAAATCGTGACGGCTTTTTAATGCGTCCAGGAAATGTGAAAATTTAGAAATGGTTTTATCAGCAGATTTTCCTAATTTTTTCAGATACAAATTAAAAGCAGCCGGATCATGGATGACCATTGCCTGATCCGGACGGAAAGCAGGCAGGACTTTAATATGAAACGCCTGATTGCTGAGTGACTGATGATATTCGAGTGAATCAGCCGGATCATCCGTTGTGCAAATCAGTTCAACATTCATTTTTTTCAGGAGACCCTGAACCTGGAATTCCGGGGATTGTAGTGCCTGATTGCATCCGTCATAGATTTCTCTGGCTGAACCGGGGTTTAGAATTTTATCTATGCCAAAATATCTCTGCAGTTCGAGATGGGTCCAGTGATAAAGCGGATTGCGCAATGTGTGGGGAACCGTTTCGGCCCACTTAGAAAATTTCTCCCAGTCGTTTTTTTCGCCCGTTATAAATGATTCATCAATTCCATTGAAACGCATGGCCCGCCATTTATAGTGATCGCCCTGGAGCCAGATTTCTGTCAGGTTTGCAAACCGGTGATTTCCGGCAATCTGCTGCGGGGGCAGGTGGCAGTGGTAGTCAATGATTGGAAGTCCGGCTGCATAATCATGGTATAACCGTTTGCCGGTTTCTGTTTCCAATAGAAAATCGGGAGAAAGAAATTTCTTCATGAAATAATACAATTTATAGGGAAACGCCTCTTTTCCAAGGGATAAAATCATCCTGGTTCAGGAGTACGGCCTTTGGCGTTATCTCCCCGCTGGCCGCACGGATACAATACAATAAAATTTCCTCACCCATTTCTTCCAGGGTCTTTTCTCCTTCAATGAGTACGCCGGTATCAATATCAATGATGTCCGGCATTCGACGGGCCAGCGCAGTGTTGGATGATATTTTAATGGTCGGACAAACCGGATTTCCCGTCGGAGTTCCGAGCCCGGTCGTAAATAAAATCAGGGTAGCTCCTGAAGCGGCCTGACCGGTTGTCGCTTCCACATCGTTACCTGGCGTGCAAACCAGGCTTAGACCGGGTTTCAGAGCGGGTTCTGTATAATCTAGCACATCCACCACGGGCGCATTACCTGCCTTTTTAGCCGCGCCCGCAGATTTCATGGCATCGGTGATCAGTCCATCTCTTATATTTCCGGGAGAGGGGTTCATATCGAAACCCGATCCCGCGCGAAGTGCAGAAGCTTCATAGTCTTTCATCAGGCGGATGAATTTCCTTGCGATGGTTTCATTCACCGAGCGGTCGACCATTTCCTGCTCTACGCCGCATAGTTCGGGAAATTCGGCCAGCAATACTTTTCCTCCGAGCGCCACGAGCAGGTCCGCACAATAGCCCACGGCCGGATTGGCCGTGATCCCGCTGAAACCATCGCTTCCACCACATTTTACACCGATGCAGAGTTTATCCAGTGTGGCCTGTTTTCTTTCCAGCTTATTGATTTGAACCAACCCCTCGAAAGTTTTCCGGATGGACTCCTGGATCAGTTGTTCTTCGCTTTGCGATTGTTGTTGTTCAAAAACAAAAACGGGTTTATCGAATCCCGGTGCCGTTCTTTTAATATCGTCCAATAATTCCGACGATTGCAAATGCTGGCATCCGAGGCTCAGGATGGTAATGCCGCCGACGTTGGGGTGATTGGCATACGCTGCTAAAAGTTTTCCCAGCACGGCCGAGTCCTGCCGGATGCCGCCACAACCTCCATCATGGTTTAGAAAACGGATACCATCCACATTTTTAAAAACCCTGGACCGGGCACGCGTTGACTCAAAAGACGTCATATCCGGATCGGTCAGTTTTTTACCCTGCTGCTGAGCGATGATCAGTTCCCTGGTAAAAGATTTATATTTTTCCGTTACCGAATAACCGAGTTCATCCTGAAGCACTTCACGTATTACATTGAGGTTGCGGTTTTCACAAAAAACGGTGGGGATAAATAACCAATAATTGGCCGTTCCCACCCTGCCATCGTACCGGTGATAACCATAAAAATGGGCATCTCTGAACCGGGAGACATCCGGTGGCGCCCAGGAATATTTCCTGTTCCGGAAATCATACGCACTGGAAGCGTGTTTCAGGTTTTCGGTAGAAACGCGGTTGCCTGAATGCACGTTTTTTTCCGTTTTGCCCACGAGTACGCCATACATAATTACCTCTGTGCCCGCCGGCTCATCCCGCATGTAAAATTTGTGTTTGGCCGGAATATTTTCCTTCACGGTGTATGGGTCACCGTTATATTCAACGGTTTCACCGGCTTGCAAATTTCTCAGGGCAACCAGGATCGTATCGGCCGGATGTATTTTCAGAATACTGCTTTTCATCGTACAAATTCCAAATATGGGGTCTTACCCAAATTTACGGAAGCAAAGCTCAAAATTTTAAAAACTATATTTGCGAAGAACCAATTTGGGACTATATGAAATGCTGTCTGTTCCTGTTTTTATGCTCCCTTTTTGCGATAAAGGGTTTGCCGGCGCAGGATTCTGCTGCTTTTGTCCGGCTGGATCAGGAAGGATTCTATCCGAAGGCGCCCAAAAATGCCGTCATTACGGGGCCCGTGAATAAAACTTCATTTTATGTGATCCGGGATATCAGACCGGATACGGTATTTCGTGGCGAACTTTCTCAGGTCCGGCATTCTTTAAATTCTTCAACCCAAACCAGAATTGCTGATTTCAGTACACTGACGCAAACCGGAACTTTTTTGCTTTCCGTCCCGGGATGTTGTCATTCCTATCCATTCCGAATTGAAGAAAAGGTGCATCACCGGGCTGCGGCCGCTTCGCTGAAAGCTTTTTATTTTCAGCGGGCATCCATGCCACTGGAAACTCTTTATGCCGGAAGGTGGAGCCGGGCATCGGGTCATCCGGACAGCTCCGTATACATTCATCCATCCGCGGCTTCCGAACACCGGAAGGCTGGCAGTACGATTTCAACGCCGGGAGGCTGGTACGATGCAGGGGATTATAACAAATACGTAGTTAATTCCGGTATCAGTGTGCAAACCCTCCTCTCAGCCTATGAAGATTTTAAATTTTATTTCGATACCCTTCATACAAATATTCCATCGCCCGGCAGACCGGTACCGGATATTTTGAACGAAATTTTGTACAATCTCCGA